>Ga0224512_10000429_pt1 | contig 44815 bp, 41 predicted proteins | sample SF_May12_sed_USG_4_FD_169103 | JGI IMG/M metagenome (GOLD analysis project Ga0224512, IMG submission 169103) | Sediment microbial communities from San Francisco Bay, California, United States - SF_May12_sed_USGS_13 | ecosystem: Environmental > Aquatic > Marine > Sediment | place: USA... | reverse complement strand
CCCTTACGGTGGTGTCGGGGTATCTGGATGCCCTGGGCGAAGCTGATGACATACCCGAGGCGTGGACGCAGCCGATAACGCGCATGCGCGAACAGGCGCGACGTATGACACAGATTATCAGCGAGCTGCTGGAATTGTCGCGCCTCGAAGGAGCAGGTCGGGCGAGTTCCGTAGAGATAGTCGACGTTGCGGGCCTGCTTGCCGCAGCGGGCAAGAGCTGCGCCGGACAGGCCGACTTGCCGTCAATCTCCATCGAAATCGAATCCGCCGCCCGGTTGCACGGCAACGAGGGCGAGATCGAGTCGCTCATCAGCAACTTGCTGTCTAACGCTATACGGCATACGCCGGCGGAAGGCCAGGTATCGCTGGTTTGGCGAGTCGGGCCGGATGGTGCGGAATTGCTGGTCCGCGATACGGGCGAAGGAATTGCCGAAGAGCACATACCGCGTATCACCGAACGATTTTTTCGGGTTGATCGTGGTCGCGCGCGCGATGACGGTGGCATCGGCCTTGGGCTCGCCATCGTCAAGCATGTGCTGGGTCGCCACGAGGCGGAACTGTGCGTTAGCAGTGAAGTCGGAGTCGGCAGCGAATTTCGCTGCTGCTTCCCAACTGAGCGTATCGTTGTCGATGCACCGCTACGACTTGCGGGAGATACTCACAGCGGCTGACGGCTGCAAGTCCCCGAGCGCGGTGTCCTGCTGGCATCATTGGCCCGGAATCACTTTCTCCCCGGTATCGGCGTTGTCACAAAAGTGCAATATTTCTGTAATGTAAGCGAAACAGAGGGACGGTAGCTTGCCGCCAATATCCTCACGACCCAATGCCCTTACAACAATGGAAGCGCAAAAAAATGAAACGAATTCTTTTCCTGACGCTGGCATGTTCTTTCGTTGGCTCGCCCGCGGCCGTGGCGGAAGTTACTGACGAAGATTTCGAGCAACTTCGCAAGCAGCTTGTCGCGGTCTCGCTACGACTCGAGGAACTGGCGGCCGAAAACGCCGAGTTGCGGCGGGCGCAGGATCAGGCTGCTACAGCTATCGCGGATGTCGAAACGACAGTTGCAGGAGTTCGGGCATCGGAGATTGCGGCGGCCGGGGATAGCTGGGCTGATCGCATAAAGCTCGATGGTGACTTTCGCTACCGTTTCGACGATATTGACGCTGAAGGCAGCGATACTCGCAGGCGCAATAGAATTCGTGCACGCGCCAATATCAAAGCGGAAGTTGCTGACAACATTGATGTCGGCTTCGGCCTCGCAACAGGTGGCAGTGATCCGGGATCGGCCAACCAGACCCTGGGCGGCGGTGGCTCATCGAAGGGCGTGGTTCTGAACCTTGCCTATGTTGACTGGGAAGCCAGCGATGGTTTGCACATCTATGGCGGCAAATTCAGAAATCCGTTAACCAAGGTCGGTGGTCAGGCTCTTATGTGGGATGGAGACTGGACGCCGGAAGGTCTCGCGGTGCAGTACAAGCGCGACTGGTATTTTGTCAACGCCATCGGCAATTATCTCGAGAGCGACAGCAGGAGTAGCAGCAATAACTTCAGCTGGGGGGCGCAATTTGGTGCCACCGGGCGGTTCGGCGATGTGAAATTAACGGGCGGCCTCGGCTACTATTCAATAAAGACCGCGGGTGAATCGACGACGTTTGGTGATCCGACTGACCCCGGTGACTATTTCGGCAACACGGCGGTGGAGGCCAGCGGTTTGCCTTGCGGCACGACGGCTGATACGACCTGCGTGTACTTATACGATTACCTGCTGGCACAGGTTTTTGCTGAAGCATCATTCGAGATTGGCGATTGGCCGGCGAAAGTATTCGTGGATTATGTCAAGAACAGCGATGCTTCCGTTGATGATACGGGCGTGACGCTCGGTGCATCAATCGGACAGGCCAGGGATCGGGGTCAGATGCAATTCACCTACTACTATGCCGACAAGGAAGCCGATTCGACGCTCGGCTTGCTCACCGACTCGGATTTTGGAGGTGGGGGCACCGACAACAAGGGCCACTGGCTGCAATTCAACTACAGCGTCAACAGGAGCTGGACCATCGGTGCACAGTACTTCATCAATGAAACCGACCTGACGTCTGGCGCCAGGAGCGATTACAACCGCTTGATGATCGACACCCAGTGGAAATGGAAGTAGGCTTCGGCGAACAGTAACCGTGAAATAGAACGATGGAAGCATCCGACCTGACACATCACATATCACGTCGCTTCAATAAAGATATTGAAGACTTGCGCAACAAGGTGTTGGCGATGGGAGGCGTGGTCGAGGCACAGCTGGCTCGCGCAATTTCGGCCATTGTCAGCGGCGACAGCGAACTCGGATTGCAGGTCGCCGAGGATGACTACAAAGTCAATGAGTTCGAGGTCGGCATCGACGAGGAATGCAGCCGGATATTGGCCACGCGGTCGCCCGCGGCCAGCGACCTTCGCCTGATTGTCGCCATTATCAAAACGATCACGGATCTCGAGCGCATAGGTGATGAGGCGGAAAAGATCGGTTTTCTCGCATCGAGGCTGGCTGGTATGGATCGGCCGACCGATTCTTATCGGGAATTGAAGTCGCTTGGTACACATGTCTCGCACATGTTGCGGGATGCGATGAATGCATTTGCCCGCCTTGATGTCGATGAAGCGTTTGAAGTCGTCCGAGAGGATGAGCAGGTCGATCAGGAGTATGAGGCGATTCAACGCCAGTGCATCACCTTCATGATGGAGGATCCGCGAAGCATCAAGCGCGTTATGAACGTGACCTGGACGGCGCGGTCGCTGGAACGCATCGGTGATCATGCAAAGAACATTTGCGAGTACGTTATCTATATGGTGCGCGGCAGAGATGTGCGTCATACTGGAATTTCCGACCTTTCCGAGCTCGAGTCAGAATAAAACCACATGATTTTGCCTGGACGACGTGTCCTTAATTTCGCGGGCTTCCTGTGCTGCGCCGGATTGATGGGCTTTGCGCTCTACGCACAGTATGTATTGCTGCTGGACCCCTGTCCGTTGTGCGTTCTCCAGCGTGTAGCCGTGATAAGTATCGGAATCGCATTCCTGCTCGCCGCCTTGCATGGCCCCGTCGGCTGGGGTCGTCGTGTTTATGCGCTGTTGCTGGCAGCATCCGCTGCGGGCGGCGCCGGAATTGCCGGCTGGCACTGGCGCTTGCAGAATCTGCCGCCCAGTGACGTGCCGGCCTGTGGGCCGGGGCTGGATTATATGCTGGAAAACTTTCCGCTCGGTGATGCGCTGCGCATGGTTTTCACAGGATCGGGCGAGTGTGCTGATGTGGTCTGGAGCTTTCTCGGCCTGTCGATGCCCGCCTGGGTATTCATTTCAGTGAGCGGCCTTGGCATTGCCGGTGCCTGGAATAACTTACGCCAGCAATAACTCGGCGATGCGCTGGTAAATCCTTGTCAGGTTGATGACGTCCGCGATTCGCACGTGCTCGTTGACCTTGTGAATCGATGCATTGATGGGGCCCAATTCGACGACGTCGGCGCCGGCCGGTGAGATGAACCTCCCGTCCGATGTTCCGCCGCCGGTCGATAGCTCCGGCGCGGCATCCGTGCAGTCCAACACTGCCTGTGTCACGGCTTCGGTCAGCTTGCCGGGGTTCGTAAGGAACGGTTCACCCGAAAGGTGCCAGTTCAGCTCGTAGTCAATATCGTGCGCATCGAACAGTTCGTGCACTTTGGCTTTCAGGCTCTCATGATTCCACTCGGTCGAGTAGCGAAAGTTGAATCGTGCACTGAGCTCTCCCGGGGTCACGTTCGGGAAACCCAGGCCGGCCTGAATATCGACCACCTGAAAGCTGGTCGGTGGGAAGTAATCGTTACCGCGATCCCATTCCGTTGTGTACAGATCCGATAGCACGGGTGCGAACCGACCTATGGGATTGTCGGCCAGTTGGGGGTAGGCGACGTGTCCCTGAGTGCCGCGTACGGTTAGTATGCCGCTTAGTGAGCCCCGCCGGCCGACGCGAACGATGTCACCGAGAACTTCCCGGCTGGATGGCTCGCCAATCACGCACCAGTCGATATGTTCACCGCGTGCCTGCAATGCCTGGATGACTTTGAGTGTACCGTCGCGCGCGCGGCCTTCTTCGTCGCTGGTAATCAGCACTGCGATACTGCCGTCAAAATCTGCATGCGTCGCGATAAATCCTTCGAGGGCGACGATCATTGCGGCCAGGCCGCTTTTCATATCCGCAGAACCGCGTCCATACATCATGCCGTCCTGTGTCACGGGTTCAAACGGGTCCGTTCGCCACTGATCCGCATCGCCGGGTGGCACGACATCCGTATGTCCGGCAAAGCACAAGAGCGGACCCGACTTTCCTCGCCTGGCCCAAAGGTTGCTGACCTCGCCGAACGGCATTGACTCGCAGTTGAAGCCGATTCGCGCCAGGCGTTTGCCGAGGATTTCCTGGCAGCCGGCATCATCGGGTGTAACAGACGGCCGTCGTATCAGCTCACGCAGCAGGGCAAGCGATGGATGGTCGGGTGAATTGTCGGCCGGTGTTGTCATCAGTTCCGATGAAACCTCGTAAATGTATGAGATATATGGAAAAAAAGAAAATCACCTGGCGCTCATATGATCATTATTGGGATTGGTTTGCAACAATTCGGTAACAATTGGTCGCTAAGCTATCGCTCGTAAATCACATCCGTCCGGAGAATCAGTGTGTTCAGGAAAAGGAGAGTAACAACGTTGCTTGCAAGCGTCGTCGTCACGGCCACAGTATCCGGCACTGCCATCGCACAGGCAGGGCGCGACTACATCTATATCGTCGGTTCATCGACTGTCTATCCATTCGCAACAGTCGTTGCGGAACGTTTCGGGCGCGGTACGGAATTCAAGACCCCGAAGGTCGAGGCAACTGGTTCAGGTGGTGGTTTGAAACTGTTTTGCGATGGCGTGGGTGTCGATTTTCCGGATATCGCCAATGCATCACGTGCGATCAAGCAATCCGAGGTCGATAATTGCGCCAGCAACGGTGTTACCGAGATCGTCGAAGTCAAGACTGGCTACGACGGCATTGTTATAGCCAATGCGATTGCCGCAACGTCTGTCAATCTCTCGCGAGCGGACATCTTTCTCGCCCTGGCCAGGGAGGTCCCGGGAGAGAATGAGGGTGAGCTGATCGAGAATCCGTACAAGACCTGGTCGGACGTGAATGCCGAACTGCCCGATGTGCGCATCGAAGTGCTTGGACCGCCTCCGACCTCCGGAACGCGCGACGCATTTGTCGAACTCGCAATGGAAGGCGGCTGCACGTCAATACCGTGGATCAGGGCACTCAGGAACACGGATACGGACAGCTACAAGACGATATGTCACACGATTCGCGAAGACGGTGCGTTTGTCGAAGCAGGTGAAAATGACAACCTGATTGTGCAGAAACTCGAAGCGAATCCAAACGCATTCGGCATATTCGGTTTCAGCTTCCTGGATCAGAATGCCGAGAAAGTCAAAGGTGCAAAGGTCGATGGCGTGGCACCGACGTTTGACGCAATTGCAGATGGGGACTACCCCGTCTCCCGTCCTTTGTTCTTCTACGTCAAGAAAGCACACGTTGACGTCATCCCCGGCCTGCGCGGATTCCTGCGGGAATTCACGTCGGAACGTGCCTGGGGAGACGAAGGCTACTTGTCCGACCGTGGGCTGATTCCAATGCCGGAGGAAGAGCGCGGCAGCGTCGCCGCAAGGGTTCGTGACTTGACGCCATTGTCGATGGTGAGTCAATAAAGCGCAGCTGCCATTGAATGGTGACGGCACTGTTGGGCCGTCGCCGTCGTTGGCAAGCGGCGAAGCCGGATAAAGCATGCAAGGCACTACCCTGATATTGATACTCGCCGCGATGTCGTTCGCGGCGTTCTTTTTCGGGCGAGGTCGGTCCGTTGCGCTTGTCGGCGGTCCGCGGCACAGCACAGCGTTGCACTCGCTGCCGGGCTACTACGGTTATTTCACAGCAATCTGGTGCCTGTTGCCGGCGTTGGCCGTTTTGCTCCTGTGGGTGCTGCTGGAACCACGCATCATAGTGGCGTTAATCGTAAAAGGGTTACCCGAAGCGCAACGGAGTTTGTCTGTCGGCGAGCTCGACCTGCTGTTGAATAATATCCAGAATCTCGCCGCCGGCGATGCGATCAGCGGCGATCTCGATGCTGCACTCAGCGAGGCAGCCACGCGCTTTCAGGATTACACAACGGTCAGCCGGCGGATCCTGGCCGCGTCGACACTCGCGGTGGCTGGTCTTGGTGGCGCGATCGCATGGCGACGCATTCGGCCGGATTTGCGTGCACGCAACCGCGTCGAGGGAATCGTTCTGCTGGCTCTTATTGCGGCATCGAGCATCGCAATTCTCACAACGGTAGGCATCGTCCTGTCCGTTTTATTCGAAGCACTTCGGTTCTTTCAAAAAGTGCCGATTAGCGAGTTTCTGTTTGGTCTGAACTGGAGTCCCCAGACGGCGATACGTGCAGATCAGGTCGGCTCATCCGGAAGTTTCGGCGCTGTTCCCCTGTTTACGGGAACCATGCTAATAACCGGTATCGCCATGTTCGTTGCGGTACCCGTAGGCCTGATGACGGCGATTTACCTCGCCGAATATTCATCCAGTCGCGTTCGCAATATTGCGAAGCCTTTGCTTGAGGTTCTCGCAGGAATTCCGACCGTTGTCTATGGATTTTTCGCGGCATTGACGGTTGCGCCATGGGTGCGGCGCACGGGTGAGTCGCTGGGTCTCGAGGTCGCATCCGAGAGCGCACTGGCTGCCGGGCTGGTCATGGGCATCATGATCATCCCGCTGGTGTCGTCATTGGCTGACGATGCGATAAATGCGGTACCGAGCGCGATGCGTGACGGTGCTCTGGGATTGGGCTCGACGCGCGCGGAAACGATGACAAGAGTCATATTGCCGGCCGCGTTACCGGGCATCATCGGCGGAGTGTTGTTGGCGGTGTCCCGTGCGATTGGTGAGACCATGATCGTCGTTATGGCAGCGGGTCTTGCCGCAAATCTGACCGTAAATCCCTTCGAAGCCGTAACAACAGTGACCGTGCAGATTGTAACTCTGCTGGTTGGCGACCAGGAATTTGACAGCGCAAAGACGCTGGCTGCCTTCGCGCTGGGTTTGATGCTATTCGTTGTCACGCTGATTCTGAATGTCATCGGATTAGTCGTGGTGCGCAAGTATCGCGAGCAATACGACTGATAGTCGCCAAGGTGAAGAAAGTGCAAGCATCGAAAACGACACGCGAGAAAGTGGAAGCCGGATTAAGGCGGCGGCGGCGGCGTGAAATCGTGTTCCAGCTCTCGGGCATGCTGGCGACGACTGTCGGTGTGATGTTCCTGGGTGTTTTCTTTGTGGATCTTTTTGCGAAAGGCTCGACCGCATTCATGCAGACGTATATCCGGATTGATGTCGAGTTCGCCGAAGACGTGATCGCGCCAGATGGCGAAATCGATCTTGCTTATGCCGATTTCGACGGCCTGGTCAGGACTGCACTGCGCAACGAATTCCCCGCGGTTAGCGGCCGAAGTGAGCGGCGAGAGCTATACAGGCTTGTGAGCATTGGCGCGGGCTATCAGATGCGGGACATGATCGAGGCAAAGCCCGCGCTGCTTGGCAGCAAGGAGACTCTGTGGGTGCCCGCATCGTCGACGGTTGATATGTATGTGAAAGGCAATATCGATGCCTCAATTGACGAGGCATTGCGGCCACTATCCGATGCACAAGTGGGCTGGATTGAATCGCTCCGGGAATCCGGTCGGCTCGAGTCACGAATCAATTCTGCATTGTTTTCGAACGGGGACTCGCGCGAGCCTGAACTGGCTGGTATCAGAGGCGCATTGATGGGTTCTGTCTACATGCTCATTGTTACTATCCTGTTGGCATTTCCGATTGGCGTGGCGGCTGCTATCTACCTGGAAGAGTTCGCACCGCGCAATCGCTGGTCGGATCTGATCGAAGTGAATATCAACAACCTTGCAGCCGTGCCATCCATCGTATTCGGATTGCTGGGATTGGCGATATTCATCAACTGGATGTCGATACCACGATCGGCGCCGCTGGTCGGCGGCCTTGTATTGTCATTATTAACATTACCCGTCATCATCATTGCGTCGCGGGCGGCCATCAAAGCCGTGCCACCTTCGATACGCGAGGCCGCTCTGGCCTTGGGCGCATCGAGGATGCAGGTCGTATTCCACCACATAATGCCACTCGCATTGCCCGGTATGCTAACGGGGGCGATCATCGGCATGAGCCGCGCGCTCGGCGAGTCGGCACCTCTCCTTATGATCGGAATGGTTGCGTTCATCGTCGATGTGCCGTCCGGTTTTTCCGATCCGGCAACTGCCTTGCCCGTGCAGATCTATCTTTGGGCGGATAGCCCTGAGCGGGCATTCGCAGAACGAACTTCCGCCGCGATAATCGTGTTGCTGGCATTCTTGCTGGTAATGAACCTGACAGCCGTGATCATGCGCAAGCGAATGGAACGGAAGTGGTAATCGTTGATTGAGCTACAGGGTAAGCTGTATGACAATCGTACAAATGATGGAAGCAAAGGTGACCGACCGACAAGCGCAAAGTAGCCGCGCCGGCAGCAGCGACGAAGGGCCAGCGATTGATAAGGGCGTGAAGCGGACGCCGGCGCTGCCGGCGTCCGGTCAGTTTGTTGAAACTGGCATGACAGTCGGCGATGTGCGTTGCCAGGACCCATATGTCATAGCCGAGAATGTTGATGTCTTCTATGGCGCCAATCACGCAATCAAGAATGTCACGCTCGAAATCAGTAAGCAGGAAGTCATTGCGCTGATCGGACCATCGGGTTGCGGCAAGTCGACATTTCTTCGCTGCCTGAATCGAATGAACGATTCGATTGAGTCGGCGCGAGTGAGTGGCAGCATCACGCTCGGCGGCCAGGATATTTACGGCAAGGATCTCGACCCGGTCGCACTGCGCGCCAGAGTTGGCATGGTATTTCAGAAGCCAAATCCATTTCCGAAGAGTATCTATGACAACGTCGCCTACGGGCCGCGTATTCACGGATTGGCTGCCGATCGCGCCGAGCTCGATGACATCGTGCATAGCAGCCTTGAAAGAGCGGGGCTTTTGAATGAAGTCAAGGACCGTCTGGATGAGCCGGGCACGGGACTCTCCGGCGGTCAGCAGCAACGCCTGTGCATAGCGCGCACGATTGCGGTAAATCCCGAGGTAATCCTGATGGATGAACCATGCTCCGCGCTTGATCCGATTGCTACAGCCAGGATCGAAGACCTGATGGACGAGTTGTCACAGGACTATGCAATCGTAATCGTGACGCACTCGATGCAGCAGGCGGCTCGAGTTTCCAAACGCGTCGCTTATTTTCATCTGGGACTGTTGATTGAGGTCGATGAGACCGACAGGATATTCACCAATCCGCAGCACAAACTCACCGAGGACTACATAACCGGCAGGATCGGTTAGACGGTCATGTTACAAGTCGTGATTTTCGATAAAGTCGCCGAAGCGTTTTTCTGAGAAGCCCACGGCTATAAAGTTATCTGCCTCGAGCACCGGGCGTTTTATCAGGGTAGGGCCCTCAATCATCGCGGCGAGCGCCTTGTCCTTCGTCATTGCGTTGCGGTCGACTTCGGGAATCTTGCGCCAGGTCAGGCTGTGCTTGTTTAACAGTCTTTCCCATCCCATTCGCTGCGTCCAGCGCTCCAATGTCTGAATATCCAGGCCATCTTCACGGAGGTCGTGAAAGCGGAATTCGATATTGTGCTGATCCAGATATTTTCTGGCCAATCTGCAGGTGTCGCAACTCTTGATCCCGTATACCGTCAGCACTTGCTGGTCCCGTTAATCCACATTTCGTAAGAGGTCATTGAGGCTCGTTTTCGCTCTGGTCTTTTCGTCAACATGTTTGACGATCACCGCACAGTATAATGAGTACTTGCCCTCAGGTGATGGCAAACTGCCTGGCACGACCACAGACCCGGCCGGAACCCGGCCATAGCTGATCTGTTCAGTCTCGCGATCGTAGATACGCGTGCTTTGGCCAATGTAGACGCCCATCGACAGCACAGAGCCCTTTTCGATTACGACGCCTTCGACGACTTCGGACCTGGCCCCGATAAAGCAGTTGTCCTCGATAATTGTCGGTCCGGCCTGAACGGGCTCAAGCACGCCACCTATGCCAACGCCACCGGAAATGTGAACATTTTTCCCGATCTGCGCGCAGCTACCCACGGTGGCCCAGGTATCAACCATCGTCCCGGAGTCGACGAAAGCGCCAATATTCACGTAGCTGGGCATCAGCACGACGTCAGGGGCGACAAATGCGCCACGGCGTACGATTGCATCCGGTACGACCCGGACCGCATCCCGTTTGAAGTCGTCCTCCGAATAGTCGGCGTACTTCATCGCGACCTTGTCATAAAACTTGCTGTGTGCACCCTGCATGACGCGATTGTCTGCGAGTCTGAAGCTCAACAGCACCGCCTTTTTTAACCATTGATTGACCGTCCAATCGCCGTCAATTTGTTCAGCAACACGGGCTTCACCGCTATCCAGCAGCGCGATCGCCTGCTGCACCGCATGGATCAGGCGATCTTGCTCGGCCGGGTCGTGCATTCGCCCGCTCTGCTCGAAACCCCGTTCGATAATTCCCGTCAAGTCCTGCATATGTGTTCCAGTAGTTTGAATTGAGTGCTAGCTCGCCGCAGCATTATCGTCCAGTTTAGCGATGAGGTCTCTGCGTAATTTGTCCTGTGCCGCGCTATCGAGGGGCGTGCCATCCCTGTTGCGGATATAGAACACATCCTCAGCACGCTCACCGATCGTCATGATCTTGGCTGCTGCGATGTCGACATGCGACGCCAGAAACGTCTGCCCGATCTTGCTCAACAATCCGGGTCGGTCGGCCGCAACGATTTCCATAACTGTGTTTCCGTCGGCCAGGTTTTCGCCAAAATCGACGCTGGTCGCCGTATTGAACATACGCACCTGGCGCGGAGCTGCGCGCGTCACTTTGACGAGCTTTTCGTCGGTCGCCGTCAAAACTCGACTCAGAGACCGCCGGATCTTCTGCAGCCGGGATTCGTCGATTTCCATGCGCTTGTCGTGCTCCATGAAGATGAATGTGTCGAGGCTGTAACCATTCTCGATCGGCATGATTCGGGAGTCGACGATTGTCATGCCCAACTCATCAAGCACCGCGGTAGCCAGTGCGAAAGTCGGATGTGTTCGAGGCGTATACAATACCGCTTCGACACCGTCGCCTTTCTTCTGCCGCCGTACATCAAGCAGCCCGACGTCGGATGCGGTGTCGGAAGCCGCAAGCCATTTCGTGTGCCATACGATCTCGTCGGAACGATGCCGCAGGAAATAATTCTCGTTGAGCAACGCCCATACCTCGTCTATGCGCCCGTCGGTGACACCTGCATCCAGGAGCGACTCCCTCGCCTGGGATTTCTTTTCGAGGATCAGTTGCTCTCTATCGATCGGGTTCTCCAGACCGCGCCGTAATGCACGCGACGTCAGCTCGTACAGGTCCCTGAAGAGGGTGGCTTTCCAGGAATTCCACAGCTTCGGGTTGGTGCCGCGGACATCGGCAACCGTCAGAAGGTAAAGGTAATCAAGGTGCGTGTGATCCCGCACGATTGCCGCGAATTCATTGACGACATCGGGATCACCGATGTCTTTCTTTTGTGCCGTAGTTGACAAGATCAGGTGATTGCGCACGAGCCAGGCGACCGTGCGGGCTTCGTATTGACTGAGTCCATGTTCAAGACAAAACGACTCGGCGTCGACGGCGCCGAGCTCCGAGTGATCACCGCCGCGGCCTTTCGCAATATCATGAAACAGGCCACTGAGATAAACGATCTCCGGCTTTTCGAGATTCTGCATGATCGGGCTGATGTGCGGAAATTCGTGATCAAAACGAGACAAGGCGAAACGGCGCAGGTTACTGACAACGAACAACGTGTGCTCGTCCACCGTGTAGGCGTGAAACAAGTCGTACTGCATACGGCCAACGATGCGCCCGAACGAGGGGATGTACAGGCCCAGCACGCCGTACAGGTTCATGCGCCTGAGCTCATGCGTCACGCCTTCGGGAGCGCGAAGAATCGACAGAAACAGGCGATGATTGCGAGGATTCTGCCGAAACTCCTCATCGATCAGGTGCAGATTGCGCTTGATCTGACCGATCGTGTAGGCACTCACGCCGCGAATTTCAGGGTATTGCTGCAACAACAAGAACAGCTCGAGCAGGGCAGAGGGCTCACGGGCAAATACGCGCTCGTCGACGGTCTGAAGAAAACCGTTTTTGACCTGAAAGCGCTCGTTCAGTGGCTCCGGTTTCGCTGTCGGATCCATGAGAATCGCTTCTTCAAACAATTGCAGCAGCATTTCGTTGACCCGGCTCAACTCCATGACGGTCCGGTAGTAACGTTGCATGAGCTGTTCGACAGCGAGCGTATAAGTAGCATCCTCGTAGCCCAGCATTTGCGCAAGCTTGATCTGGTGGTCAAACAGGATTCGGTCCTCGCGGCGTCCCGTCAGGACATGCAGCGCGAAGCGGACGCGCCAGAGGAATGCCTGACCGTCGTGCAGTCGCTGCACCTGTGTCGGCGTCAGGAATTTGTGCGCAACCAGCTCGTCGAATGTCCCGACACCGAAATGCCGTTTCGCGACCCAGCCGATCATTTGAATATCGCGCAGGCCACCCGGACTGCCCTTGACGTTCGGCTCCAGGTTGTAGGCCGTGTCGTTGTAACGGTGATGACGTGCTATTTGTTCCTTGCGCTTCTCTTCGAAGAATCTGTCCGGCGGCCAGATGTGCTCCGGTGAAATTGACTCCTGCATCGACTGATAGAGTTCGATCGGGCCGTCCAGCCGTCGCGCTTCGATCAGGGTCGTCGCGACAGTCAGGTCCTTGCTGGCTTGCTCGAAGCACTGAGCAACCGTGCGCACGCTGTGGCCGATTTCCAGTCCGACATCCCACAATGCTGTCACGAAGTCGGATAATTCGGGCTCGCAGCTTTCCGGCAGATCATCGGGCAGCAACAACATGATATCGATATCCGAGTACGGGTGAAGCTCGGCACGTCCATAACCACCGACCGCCACCAGCGCAGCGACGCCGGCACAATAATTGGCATTTCTGCGCCAAAGATGGACGAGCAGCTGATCGATTACGGCCGCACGCAGGTGCACGAGATTGACCACTGACTCCCCGGCCAGGAACCGTTCTTTGATGTTCTCGCTGGCCTGATCGAGTGCCTCACGGCTGCAGCCCGGCGTGTCAGTCGCCAGCACGTCACGGAGAATCACTAGCGCTGCGTCATCTGCAAATGACTCAGCCCATTCTTCGGCAGAATAAGTCATTGTTTAATATCAGAATAATGAAAAATTCTAACGCTCATCGGCACCCAGCGTGAGGACTTCGTAGCCGTTCTCTGTGATCAGCACAGTGTGCTCCCATTGCGCCGACAGGCTATGGTCCTTGGTCACCACGGTCCAGCCGTCCGGCAGGAGTTTCACGTCGCGCTTGCCGGCATTGACCATCGGCTCGACCGTCAGCGTCATACCTGCTTTGAGCTCGAGGCCGGTGCCGCGCGTGCCGTAGTGCAGTACCTGCGGATCTTCATGGAAGCCTCGGCCAATGCCGTGGCCGCAGTATTCGCGAACGATGGAACAACGGTTTTTCTCGACGTGATTCTGGATCGCTTCGCCGACGTCGCCGAGGCGCTTGCCGGCGGCCAGTTCATTGATGCCGAGCCACATGCCGTCAAATGCCACTTGCGCCAGACGTTGTGCCCGCACGCTGGGTTTGCCAACGAGGAACATGCGGCTGGTGTCGCCGTGGAAGCCGTCTTTGATTACCGTAATATCGATATTCAGGGCATCGCCGGATTTGAGTCTGCGTTCGCCGGGAATACCGTGGCAGACCACATGATTCACGGAGGTGCAGATCGATTTCGGAAACCCCCGGTAATTCAAAGGTGCCGGAGTCGCATGTTGCACCTCGGTAATGTAGCGATGGCACAGAACATCGAGTTCAGCAGTTGTCACGCCGGCCCGCACGTGTTCTCCGATCATATCCAGCACGTCGGCCGCCAGGCGTCCGGCAACCCGCATCTTCTCCTGCTCGGCAGCAGTTTTAATCGTTACAGTCATTGAGATCTTTAAAGGGTCTGGGCCCTTTCTCAGCTCCGGGATCAGGTCCTGCTTCGGGAAAAAGCGCTCTGGCCCCAAAACGCAGAATTTCGCCATTGTTGGCCGCGACCGGCTATGGTATAAAGCGCGCGCCCTAGAGGCAATTAATCCACACGTACATCGTCACATCACGCTGGGTGCCCCACCTGAAAAGGGGTTGCGAGATGGGGTGTACGGAGGCCTAACCCGGAGAAATAACATGGCAGACGTATCCATGCGCCAGATGCTAGAGGCTGGCGTGCATTTTGGTCACCAGACCCGTTACTGGAACCCGAAGATGGCACCCTACATCTTCGGCGAGCGTAACAAAATCCATATCATCAACCTCGAGAAGAGCCTGCCGCTGGCTCGCGAGGCCTGCGCATTTGTCAAAGCGACCGTAGCCGATGGCGGCAAGGTACTGTTCGTGGGTACCAAGCGAGCGGCGCGAGAGTCCGTTCGCACGCAAGCACAACGCGCTCAAATGCCGTTTGTCAGCTATCGCTGGCTGGGCGGCATGCTCACGAACTACAAGACGATTCGCCAATCCGTGAAACGGCTCATGACGCTCGAAAAAATGGCCGAAGAGGGCGGTTTCGAGGGTTTGACGAAAAAAGAAGTTCTCGGCCTCAGCCGTGAGCAGGAAAAGCTCGAGCGCAGCCTCGGCGGAATCAAGGAGATGACGGGATTGCCGGATGTGCTGTTCGTCGTCGATGTTGATCACGAGGATATTGCGGTGCGCGAGGCACGCAAGCTCGGCATTCCGGTTGTCGCCGTCGTCGACACAAACTGCTCACCGGATGGCGTTGACTATGTCATTCCGGGCAATGACGATGCGATGCGCGCCATCGAACTGTATGCGGCGATGGTTGCCGACGCCGTGCTGGATGGCAAGGCATCACTGCCCGAAGTCGCGCTCGGCGAAGACGAATTTGTCGAGCTTGATGCGGAGGGTAACGTCAAGAAGGCAACGGGCCGCAAGAAGAAGGCGGGCAAGAAAGCAACCGTGAAGAAAAAGGCACCGGCCAGGAAAATAGCGGCAGCGAAGAGAGACGCTGTCGAGGCGGAGGCCAGGCCAGTCGACGAGAAGCCGGCTGAGGAAGTTGCAGACAAGCCGACCGGGTCGAAAGACGCGGACAGGGCCGAGGCAAAGACTGACAAGCCTGCCGAAGAGAAGGCTGCCGAAGCTGAAGCCGAGAAGCCTGCCGAGGAGAAGGCTGCCGAAGCTGAAGCCGAGAAGCCTGCCGAGGAGAAGGCTGCCGTAGCTGAAGCCGAGAAGCCTGCCGAGGAGAAGGCTGCCGTAGCTGAAGCCGAGAAGCCTGCTGCGGCCAAGCCCGCCAGGAAAGTCGCTAAAAAGACTGCCAAAAAGGCGGCCAGGAAGACAGCGAAAAAGACCGCAACGAAAACCGACGACAAAGATTAAGAGGTAGAACAGATGTCGATAACTGCATCGATGGTCAAAGAGCTGCGCGAGCGCACAGGCGCCGGCATGATGGAGTGTAAAAAAGCCCTGGTCGAAACGAATGGCGATCTCGATCAGGCTGCCGAGGTATTGCGTAAGTCGGGTCAGGCAAATGCGGATAAGAAAGCGAGTCGAGTTGCCGCGGATGGCCGTATAGTCATCGCTCAGGACGGCAACACGGCCGTTGTTATTGAAGTAAATTCCGAGACCGATTTCGTTGCGAAGGATGAGAATTTTGTCACTTTCGTCGAGGCGGTCGCAGCGGCCGCGTTAGCGTCTGACAGCAGCGATGTTGAGTCCCTGGCGAGCGAGAAGCTCGCCGATGGGCGCACGGTTGAAGAGGCACGGACAGAGCTGATTGCCAAGGTCGGGGAGAATATCGGTGTGCGACGTATTGCATCGGTCACCTCGGATGGAGTCGTCTCGAGCTACACGCACGGAGCACGTATCGGTGCTGTCGTGGCACTCGACGGCGGCGATGAGGCTCTGGCGCGTGATATTGCCATGCATATCGCGGCGACTAACCCGATATGCATCGACGAATCCGGAGTACCTGCCGAGACTCTCGAGAATGAGCGCCGGATCCTGACGGAACAGGCGCAGGATTCGGGCAAGCCCGCAGAAATCATCGAGAAGATGGTGACCGGACGTGTGAACAAATTCCTCAAAGAGATTACTTTGCTCGGCCAGCCGTTCGTCAAGGACCCCGACCTCAGCGTCGGCAAACTGCTGCAAGCTGCGAACGCGACCGTCACGTCGTTTGTCCGCTTTGAGGTGGGTGAGGGCATTGAGAAGAAGCAAGACAACTTTGTCGATGAAGTAATGGCACAGGTCAAAGGCGCTAGCTGAGAAAAATCTCTTAAGCCTTTGATTTTATAAAGACCAGGTGTTACCAATACGCTAGAATCAACGGCCGCCCTACAGGCAAGCTGCCCGGGTGCGATCGTTCGGTCAAGACAACGAAAAGGCCTGCAGATGAGTGACTCTCCGGTTCAATACCGTCGCGTTTTGCTGAAACTCAGCGGTGAGGCGTTGATGGGCGATCTGGACTACGGCATAGAGCCGATGGTCATTCAGCGCATCGCCGCTGAAATTGCGGCAGCCAGGGACCATGCCGTCGAAATCGCTATTGTTATCGGTGGTGGTAACATTTTCCGCGGTGCGGGCCTGGCGCGCGCCGGTATGGACAGAGTGACGGGCGACTACATGGGCATGCTCGCCACAGTCATGAATGCGCTGGCAATCCAGGATGCACTCGAATCGAAAGGCGTGTTTGCCCGCGTCATGTCCGCGCTGCAGATTCACGAGGTGTGCGAAGACTACATACGCCGGCGCGCCGTCCGCCATCTTGAAAAAGGGCGCGTCGTCATTCTGGCAGCAGGCACGGGTAACCCGTTTTTCACGACCGATACCGCCGCGAGTCTCCGGGCGATAGAGATCGGTGCTGATATTTTGCTCAAAGCGACCAAGGTGGATGGCGTCTATGACGCGGACCCGGTCGTCAAGCCGGATGCCAGGCGCTACAGCACTGTGTCCTTCGACAAAGTGCTTGCGGACAAACTGATGGTGATGGATGCGACCGCTATCGTGATGTGCCGGGACAATGACCTGCCATTACGGGTTTTTGATCTGACCCGAACAAATTCGTTGGTTAAGGCGATGGCAGGTGACGATGTTGGCACGCTGGTCACGACCTGAGTAGCTCGGTTGCGGCCAGCAAATACATAGAGAAGAGGGCATAAGACGTGTTGGACGAGATCAAGAAAGACGCTCGCGAGCGCATGAGCAAGAGCGTTGCATCGCTCAAGCAGGAGCTGACCAAGTTGCGCACCGGTCGGGCGCACACGAGCCTGCTCGACCACATTACTGTTGAATACTATGGGTCTCAGGTACCGTTGAATCAGGTATCCAACGTCGGCGTCGAGGATTCGCGGACCTTGACGGTGACGCCGTGGGAAAAAGAGATGGTTGCGAAGATAGAGAAGGCCATCATGACGTCCGATCTGGGGCTGAATCCCGCATCGGCGGGTACCGTGATACGGGTGCCACTACCGGCACTGACCGAAGAACGCAGAAAAGACATGATTCGCGTCGTTCGCCATGAAGCCGAAGGCGGCCGTATTGCAATTCGTAATATTCGCCGCGATGCGATTAGCGACGTCAAAGACCTGATGAAAGAAAAAATGATCGGCGAAGATGAAGAGCATCGTGCCGAGGATGAGATCCAGGTCATCACGGACAAATACATCGCCGAAGTCGACCAGGTACTCGCTGAAAAAGAAAGCGAGTTGATGGAATTTTAGAGTTCATGGACGGGGCCCCCGTTTTTGCCGATGGCGAATAACGAAAACATACCAAGACACGTCGCCGTCATTATGGACGGCAACGGACGCTGGGCGCGAAAACGAGCCCTGCCGCGCCATGCCGGGCACCGCGCAGGTGTCTCTGCGGTTCGAAAAACGGTCGAGACGGCCGCGCAGCGGGGCGTAGAGTGTCTGACCTTGTTCGCGTTCAGCAGCGAAAACTGGTCCCGCCCACGCGAGGAAGTCAGCAAGCTCATGGGGCTATTTGTCGAGGCACTGCAACGAGAAGTCGACCAGCTGCATCGTAATAATGTAAGGCTCGAATTCATTGGCGCTCGTGAGCAGTTGCAGCAAGGACTGCTTGAGAAGATCGCTGCGGCGGAGAGGCAGACCAGCGGTAACACAGGTTTGCGCCTGTTCGTGGCAGTTGCCTACGGTGGTCGGTGGGATATTGTCCAGGCCGTACGAAAGGTTGCCGACAGAGCCGTAGCCGGCGAGCTGGCCGTCGACGAAATCGACGAGCAGGTGCTTGCGAAGCAGCTGCAACTGGGGGGTGTTCCGGATCCGGACCTGTTGATCCGGACCGGCGGCGAACAACGCATCAGTAACTTCCTGTTGTGGAATCTCGCGTACGCCGAGCTGTGGTTTTGCGATGTGCTCTGGCCGGATTTCGGCGAGCAGCAATTCGATGAAGCGCTCGGCTTTTTTGGCCGGCGTCAGCGCCGTTACGGGCATACGAGCGAGCAGGTAGAGGCGGTCAGTTCATGAAACAGCGAGTCATTACCGCGGTCATCGCACTGGCGACGCTATTGCTGGTGTTGTTCGCTTTACCCGAACCAGTGGTCTCGCTCGTCGTCGTGGCCGTCATTCTGGCTGGCGCGTGGGAGTGGTCGGCGTTCCTCGAACTGTCGGGCAAGGTTGGCCGATTCACTTATGTCGCCGTAATCGGCGCTGCACTGGCCGCCGTGTCGTTCCTGCCCGTCGATGCTCAGAGCATCCTGAAGGTGTCGCTGGTCTGGTGGCTGCTTGCTCTGATCTGGACTTTCTTCTTTCCGACGCCGGTGCCGGCTGCGCTGCGCTGGCTGGCCGGTGCGGCCGTGCTGGTCCCGCTGTATCTGGCGCTGATTATCCTCTATGACGCGGCGCCTATGATCTTGTTGTTTGCGCTGTTGATCGTATGGGTTGCCGACAGCGGCGCTTTTTTTGCCGGAAAGATGCTGGGCCGGGTAAAACTCGCGCCGAAGATCAGCCCGGGGAAGACCTGGGAGGGTGTCATAGGCGGGCTCCTGGCCGTCGTGTTGCTCACATTGCTGCGCTCGTTGTGGGTCGAGACCGACCTGGGTGTATTGATCCCGTTTTGCCTGGCAGTCGCCTGCCTGTCGATCGTTGGTGACTTGACGGTCAGCATGTTCAAGCGGACGGCCGGCCTGAAAGACAGTGGCAGCCTGTTTCCGGGTCATGGCGGCGTTCTCGACAGGATCGACAGCGTCGCCGCCGCGGCACCCCTGTTTGCCCTGGGCGTGAGCTGGGCAGGGTTGAAATAATGCGCTATTCAGTGCCAGTTCATTGGCGGCGACTCAGACTTCGGGGAACTGCCGCCGCGGCAGTCAGTCAACATTACGCGATGGTACAGTCTTTAGGGGAAACGGTTACTCATGGGTGACGCGCTGACAAGTCTGCTGGCATTCATTGTCGCGATCAGCGTACTGGTTGCGATCCACGAGTATGGACATTACATAATCGGTCGCTGGGCCGGAATGAAGGTGCTGCGTTTCTCGATCGGTTTTGGCAAGCCGCTATGGACCTGGGTTCGCGGCGACGACCGCACAGAGTACTGCATTTCGGCGATTCCGCTTGGCGGCTACGTGAGGTTTCTCGATAGTCGCGAGGGGCCCGTGGCACCGGCGGATGAAGGTCGTGCATTCAACCATCGGCCGATTCCGGCACGAATTGCCGTATTACTGGCTGGCCCGATGTTCAATTTCCTGTTCGCGATTCTGGCCTATTGGGTGCTGTTCCTGAATGGCATTCCGACCCTGCAGCCGGCCGTCGGCAATGTCTCGCCGGACTCTTATGCAGCAAAGGCCGGCCTCGAATTTGGCGACAAGATTGTAGCCGTTGGCGACGTCGAGACAGGCGACTGGGAGTCGACGCTCGTTAACATTTTCGATCAGATGGTTGCCAACGGGCGCGTTCCATTGACCCTTGAGACCGATAACGGCCGACAGCGACGCACCACGATATCCGTAGGCGAGGATGCGTCGCGTCTGACTGAGCCGAATATGTTGTTTGAAGGCCTGGGTTTCGAGCCCTGGCAACCACCTGCAGTTATTGGCGAGTTGATCGAAGACGGTGCTGCGGCGGGTGCGGGCCTCTCCGTCGGAGATCGCATCACGTCCGTCGACGGCGAACGCATAAAGAATTACGGCGATCTTGTCGGAGCAGTGTCTGGCCGGGCGGGTCAGCAGGTCGCGATCGAGTTTATTCGCGACGGCCGGGCGCGTGTCGTGGACATCGTTATCGGCAAACAGGAGGTGGATGGCGAGACACGCGGTTTGCTCGGCGTGCGCGGGTCGAGTGACATCAGCGAGTACTACTATTTGCGCAAATTCGGGCCGATAGCGTCGGTCGGCGAAGCGGCGCATCGAACCTGGACGTCGACGCTGTTTACTCTGCGCATGCTCGGCCGCATGGTGACGGGCGACGTTTCCATCAAGAACATCAGTGGCCCGATCAATATTGCACAATTTGCCGGTGATTCAGCACAACGCGGCCTGAGTGAATTCCTGGCGTTCCTGGCGCTCGTCAGTATCAGTCTGGGCGTGCTCAATCTGCTGCCTGTGCCGGTGCTGGACGGCGGGCAGATTGTTTACCAGTCAATCGAACTTGCAAAGGGTAGCCCGTTATCCGAACGTGCGCAGATCATCGGGCAACAATTCGGCGTGTTGGCACTTATTCTGTTGATGAGCTTCGCCTTTTATAACGATATTGCGAGAATACTCGGCTAGTTGGGAACTACGCACAATATGAGAACAGGCAATAACACAATGATTCTGAGGGGGGGCAAATTGCGCATCGGCGTCATACTGGTGTGTGTGATGCTGCCGCTGGCATCCATGGCAGCGGATGAATTCGTAGTGCGCGACATGCGCGTCGAGGGCTTGCAAAGAATATCGGAGGGTACGGTATTCAACTATCTGCCAATTAATATCGGCGACACGGTAGATGCTGTTCGAATTCAGGAGTCGATCCGTGCGCTTTATGGGCAGGCGCTGTTCGATGACATCGAAATGCGTCGTGACGGCGACACCTTGATCGTAGTGGTTAAAGAGAGGCCTTCAATCGAGAGCTTCACGATCGAGGGAAACAAGGACATAAAAACAGAAGACCTCGAGGAGTCACTTCGTGGTGTCGGTCTCGCGAAAGGCCGGACTTTCGACCGGTCCGTTCTTGAAGAAGTGTCCAGTTTTCTGCGCGAGCAATACTATGATCGTGGCAAGTATGGCGTTGTCGTGGATACGTCGATTGTCGACCGTCCGAACAACACGGTTGGCGTTCGCATCGATGTCAAAGAAGGTGAACGTGCGAAAATCAGACAGGTGAACCTGGTCGGTAATCTCGCATTTGAAGAAGAAGATATACGCGAAGAATTCGAGCTTGATACGGCAAACTGGCTGTCGTGGATTCGACAAGATGATCGATACTCCAAAGAGGCGCTCGAGGGCGATCTCGAGACACTGCGTTCATTTTATATGGATCGTGGCTACGCCGATTTTCGCGTTGACTCCACACAGGTGGCGATATCACCAAACAAGAAAGATATTTTTGTGACCATCGGGATCCACGAAGGCGATTTGTATACAATTTCTGATATCAAGCTTGTTGGGGACATGGTCATCCCCGAGCAGATTCTTCGTTCGATGGTTCTGGCCAAGCCGGGCTCAATCTTCAATCAAACGATGCTGACTCAATCGGCGGAATTCATGTCGTACCGGCTCAGTGAGCAGGGCTACGCGAATGCGGAGATAGAGCCGGTTCCGGAACTGAACGAGGAAACGAAAGAAGCAGAGATCACGTTTTATGTCGACCCCAAGAGTCGAGTCTATGTGCGGCGAATCAACTTCAACGGAATAAGCGAAGTTGATGATGAAGTCTTACGCCGCGAAATGCGTCAGATGGAAAGCGCTTATCTCTCCAATACCCTGGTTGACCGCTCCAAGGTCCGGCTGCAACGATTGCCCTATGTTGAAAATGTCGAAGTCAAGAACACGCCCGTACCGGGAAGTCCGGACCTGGTCGATGTCGATTTCGATATTGAATACCGGATGCCAGGACAGTTCAGCGGCGGTATCGGCTATTCAGAATCACAAAAACTGATGTTGAATGGCAGCATCGTCCACACGAATTTTCTCGGCAGCGGAAATCGCGTTGCGCTCGAGGCTGTCTCAGGTCGTTTTCAGAAGCTTTATAGCTTGTCACACTCTGATCCATATCGAACAATGGATGGCGTGCGCCGGACATTGTCTATCAATTATCGTGACGTTACGCAGTTCACATCGGCCGCGTCCGATTTTTCAACGACAAGCGCCGGAGCAACAATCGACTACGGCTATCCAATCACAGAATTCCAATCCTTATCGGTAGGCCTGGCGTACCAGCATGCCGAGTTACTCGCGTCGACATCCAGCACACAGCAAGCCCAGGACTGGGTGCTGAATAACGGCAACCCGTTTGTCGAAGACACAGGTACGGGGTTCTCTTTCTTCGGCAGCGAATTTGATACCTACGAACTCATTGCCGGCTGGACGTTCGACAGCCGCAATCGGTCGCTGTTTGCTAACCGCGGCACGCGTCAGCAACTGATATTCACAATGGCGATACCGGGTAGCGACGTCGAGTACTATTCCGCGCGCTACAATTTTACAAAGTACTTTCCCTTGTGGAGCAACAAATGGGTGTTGCGGGTCAATACCGAATTGGGTATATCGGAAGCGCTGGGTGATACGACGGCGGCCCCGCCTTACAAGCAATTCTATGGCGGCGGACCGGAGTCTGTCCGCGGGTATCGCGAGTCTTATCTGGGGCCGCGGGACAGTTTCGGGCGTCCTTACGGTGGCAATGTATTGGTTGCAAGCCAGGTAGAGCTTATAATTCCGCTACCGGATAAATGGGCCAGCCAAACGCGGGCGAGCCTGTTTTACGACATCGGCAATGTATTCAATACCGGTGAGGTCGCGTTCACCGATAAACTGGGGTCCCCGGTGGAATACAAGGTAGATTTCGATGAGCTGCGTGCGTCGGTCGGTATTGGCGTACAATGGCTGGCACCACTCGGATTATTCCGATTCAGTTATGCGTACCCGCTCAACGAATTTGCGGGCAACGACAGGTTTTACGGAGATGAACTGGAGCGATTCCAGTTCTCAATTGGTCAGGCATTTTGAGGAATGGATTGTTTATGAGTTTTGTAAAGCAACATATTGTTAGGGTGGCTTTTGGCATTGCACTGATAGCTGCGTTCGCTATGCCTGCCAGCGCACAGGACCTCAAGATCGGCGTGGTCAATATTCCGGCTCTGATGGAGCGTTCTCCGCAAACAAAGGCTGCTATGGATGCGCTGCAGGAAGAGTTTGCGCCGCGCCAGCGTGAATTTCTGGCGAAGCAGAAGGAGTACGAAGACCTGGCAACCAAGGTGCAGAAAGACGTTGCAGTAATGGGCGAAACAGAGCGTCGTAATGCAGAGAAGAATCTGCGCGATTTGCAGCGCGAAGTAACCCGCCTGCAAACGGAGTTTCGCGAGGACCTCAACCTTCGTCAGAATGAAGAGCTGGGCTTGTTGCAGCGCGCATTGCTCAAAGAGGTCCAGGACTACGCGGCACAGGAGGGCTACGACCTCGTAGTGGGTGACGGTGTACTTTTCGCGAGTACTGCCGTCAACATCACCGAGGATGTACTGCGCGCCGTGGAAGCCAATTTCCAGGCGACAGGCGCTCGATAAACCTGGCGTTGCCGGGCGAATGCCGATCAGTCTCGGAGAACTGGCGGAACGATTCGGCTGTGAACTGATCGGCGATCCCGACGTCATCATCGATCACGTCGGATCGCTGTCAAATGCAGGACCCGGCGCGCTCAGTTTTCTCTCCAGCTCCAAGTTCAAAAAGCAGCTGTCTTCGACGAAGGCAGCTGCTGTCATTTTGCGGGCGGCAGATGCGAAAGACGCTACTACCGCTGTTCTGATCGATGATAATCCGTACGCGTGTTATGCACGCATGGCTGCGATTATTTGCCCTGCGCCAACGATGACGCCCGGTGTGCACCCGTCGGCTGTGGTTTCTGCTACGGCGAACGTGGCCGACACCGCTCACATCGCGGCAAATGCAGTTGTCGAAGATAACGCAACGATTGGTGAAAACTCCTACATTGGCCCGGGTGCGGTCGTGGGCCCGAACTGCGTTATCGGCAACAATTGCCGACTTAACGCCAACGTGACGTTTGTTCGTGACGTTACGATCGGTGATCGCTGCATATTTCATTCGGGTTCAGTTGTCGGGGCGGACGGCTTTGGTAATGCGATGACGGAAGAAGGCTGGGTCAAAGTACCGCAGCTAGGTGGAGTGCGTGTCGGCGATGACGTGGAGATCGGCTCGAATACCACTATTGACTGTGGTGCGATCGACGACACGGTAATCGAGAATGGCGTGCGGCTCGATAATCTGATTCAAATCGGCCACAACGTGCACGTCGGCGAGCATACTGCAATGGCGACAGCTTGTGCGATCGCCGGCAGTGCACGGATCGGCAAACGCTGCATGTTTGCTGGCATGGTTGGCATGGCGGGTCATATAGAAGTCTGTGATGATGTTGTTGTGAACGGCAAGGGGATGATATCCAAAAGCATTACCGAGCCGGGCGCCTATGCATCGAACTTTCCGATTGAACCGGTTCGGGACTGGAATCGCAGGGTGGCTCAATTCCGGCGGCTTGATAAGTTAATGGATCGCGTTAGCGCGCTGGAGAACAAGGCCAAGTGACGGAGTATTCCTATCCCCTTGATGCAGCTGACATCAAGGAATTGTTGCCGCACAGACACCCGTTCCTGATGCTCGACGAAGTCCTCGAATGCACACCGCATGAATCGGTCGTCGCCATCAAAAACGTGGCTGCCGACGAACCCCATTTCGCCGGACATTTTCCGGGGAATCCGGTGATGCCCGGTGTCTTGATCATCGAGGCAATGGCGCAGGCTGGCGGCATCCTGTCGCATATAACGAATGGTGACATCGAACCGAAACCGCTGTATTTCCTGGCCCGGGTTGAGGATGCGCGATTTCGACGGCCCGTGGTGCCCGGCGAACAGCTCCGCATACGGGTTGACGCGGACAGGGTCAAGCGAGGTATGTGGTGGTATCGCTGCGAAGCGAAAGTTGCTGCCGAAGTCGTGGCGACGGCGATGATCATTTGTGCACCTGGTGGAGATCCGGCTTGATTCACGCGACCGCAATTATTTCTGACAGGGCGACGATCAGTGACCAGGTCGAGATTGGTCCTTATTCGATTATCGGTGACGATGTCACTATCGCGAGTGGCACCCGGATTGACAGTCACGTTGTCATCAATGGTCCGACTGTCATTGGAAACGATAATCACATTTATCAGTTTGCATCGATTGGAGATGACCCGCAGGACAAGAAGTACGCCGGTGAGCCGACAGCACTCAGGATCGGTGACCGAAATACGATTCGCGAATTCTGCACGGTAAGTCGCGGCACCACTCAAGACAAGGGCGAGACGGTCATTGGCGATGACAACTGGATTATGGCCTACGTACATATTGCGCATGACTGCATGATTGGTAGTAATACGATCATGGCGAATAATGCGACTCTGGCCGGTCACGTACACGTTGGGGACTGGGCAATATTTGGCGGCTTTTCCGGCGTACACCAGTTTTGTCATATCGGCGCGCACGCGTTTCTCGGTATGTATGCGGGCATCAATCGCGACGTACCTGCTTACACAACAGCGGCTGGAAATCCGGCCGTACCTCGCGGCATTAATAGCGAGGGTCTCAAGCGCCGCGGCTTCGACGCAGAGCAGATCCGCAACATCAAAGATGCGTATCGCCTCGTCTACCGCAAGGGCATGAAACTCGCTGAGGCGATCGCGGAGATCGCTGAGCGTTCGAAGACACAATCGGAACTCGAGTTGTTTCTTGAGTCATTGCGGTCTTCCGAGCGCGGACTGATTCGCTAGGCGTCCGGGCCGTGAAGATAGGACTGGTTGCGGGCGAAGCTTCCGGCGACCTGCTGGGTGCCGGTTTGATGCGTGCTATCAAGGCGCGTATTCCTGATGCTACGTTTGAAGGAGTGGCGGGGCCGTCGATGCTGGCGGCGGGTTGCGTGCAGTGGGAGCAAGCGGAAGCGCTGGCGGTATTCGGTCTGATCGAGCCTCTCACCGAGATACCGCGTCTCCTGAAGCTGCGTCGCGGACTACTGCGTCGCTGGAAGGCGTCGCCGCCCGATGTCTTTGTCGGAATTGATGCGCCGGACTTTAATTTCGGACTCGAAAAGGCATTGCGCAAGGCAGGGATCCGAACGGTCCATTACGTGAGTCCGTCGGTCTGGGCCTGGCGCCCGGGCCGGGTCAAGACGGTCAAGAAGGCGGCCGATCGGGTCCTCTGCATCCTGCCTTTTGAAAAAGCAATCTACGATGAGCATGGAGTCGATGCGGTATTTGTTGGTCACCCGAAGGCCAGCACTCTGCCGATCGATATCGATATCGAATCGGTTCGCGAATTGCTCGATCTGGGCGACGGACCGGTCGTTGCCGTTCTTCCCGGCAGCCGCCGTGGAGAGGTGTCACGCCTGGGCGCGATGTTTGCCTCGGCCGCAGCGATTCTCGCACAGACCCACACGGGCATTCGGTTTGTAACTCCGGTCGCTTCGCCGGGTTTGCGGCCGATGATCGAGGAGCAGCTCGCGAGTGCCGGAATGAGCGATCGATTCTGTTTGATTGACGGCGATTCAATTGAGGCCATGTCCGCTGCCGATGTTGTGTTGCTCGCCTCAGGTACGGCTGCGCTGGAATCGGCGTTGCTGGGCAAGCCGACCGTCGCAGCCTACAAAGTCGCGGGACTGACTGCCGTCATACTGCGGCTGTTCAACTTGCTCAAAACGGACAAATTTACATTGCCCAACCTGTTGACAGAGGAAGCCCTGATCCCCGAATTCATCCAGGAGCAGGCAACGCCGCAGGCATTGGCACAGGCGGTTGCGGAACTGCTCGATGATCCGGCGAGACGCGAGGAGATCGGCATGCAGTTTGCTACACTGCGAACACAGCTGGCGCTCGGTGCGGACGACCGTGCTGCGGACGCCGTTATTGAACTCGCCGGATAACACGAGACGAGTAGCGCGACTACTGCCGATGCGTCAACCACAACTGTTTGATTTCAAAGCGCTCGTCGCAGGTGTCGACGAAGCTGGCCGTGGGCCGCTGGCCGGCCCGGTTGTCGCGGCTGCGGTGATTCTGCATCCCGAACGCGACGTGGACGGCCTGGATGATTCCAAGAGACTCAGTGCAGCCCGCCGCGAGCAGTTGTCCCGCGTCATCAAGAAGGAGGCGATTGCCTGGTCGGTCGCGTGGGCCGACGCCGCCGAGATCGATGTGCTCAATATTCTTGCCGCGACGATGCTTGCGATGCGGCGGGCAATAATCGGGCTCGCCGTGCCCCCCGATGGGGTGCAAGTCGATGGCAATCGTCTGCCGGATCTGTGTTTTGACAATCGACAGCTCAGGGGCGAATGCGTCGTCGGCGGCGATGCTCTGGTGCCGGCGATCAGTGCGGCATCGATAATCGCAAAAACGACACGCGACGACATGATGGTGCAGATGGACCGTATTTATCCCGGCTACGAGTTTGCCCGGCATAAGGGATACGGGACCGAGGTACACCGTGCGCGCCTCAGGGAATATGGGCCCTGTGAGCAGCATCGGCGCAGTTTTGCACCCGTGAGGCTGGCCGGATGAAATCAGCACCATTCGTTCATTTGCACTTGCATACCGAGTATTCGCTGGTCGATAGCACCGTGCGTATCGCGGCTTTGGTGGAGCGCTGTGCGGACGACGAGATGTCAGCGGTCGCGTTAACTGATCAGAATAACCTGTTCGGCATGGTCAAGTTCTACAAGAAAGCGATCGCTGCCGGTGTCAAGCCAATCATCGGCGTGGATCTGCGAATTGCGAACGAGGACAAGAGCGGCCGTCCGTTCACGCTCATTCTGCTGTGCCAAAACGATATTGGCTTTCGAAACCTGTCGCAGCTGCTGACCAGGGCGTTTCTCGAGGGGCAGGTACGCGGCGAACCGCTTGCACGGCGCGAGTGGTTGACGCGCAGCAGCTGCGAAGGGCTGATCGCGTTGTCGGGAGGACTGCATGGGGACGTTGGCCATGCACTGCACAACGGGCATGTCGACGAGGCGCAGTCGCTTCTGGGCGAATGGCAGGGCGTATTCGGTGATCGCTACTACCTTGAATTGATACGCACCAGTCGTGCCGGCGAGGAGGATTGCGTGCAGGCAACGCTGGCATTGGCGAGCGAACAACGCGTCGCGGTCGTTGCGAGTAACGACGTACGATTCGTCAGTCGAGATGATTACCAGGCGCACGAGGCTCGAGTCTGCATTCACGAAGGTCGCGGACTTGCCGACCCGGATCGTCCGCACCATTACAGTGAGCAACAATACCTGCGCAGCTCGGCGGAGATGGCCGAGTTGTTTGCCGATATTCCGTCGGCACTTGAAAACGCAAGAGAAATTGCCAAACGCTGTAATTTCGATCTGGCGCTCGGCCACAGCGTACTGCCGGCCTTTCCTGTGCCCGAGGGCCAGACGGAAGCGGAATTTCTCGAGGTCGAGGCGCGACGCGGCCTCGAAATCCAGCTCGAGCGGATTTTCGAGGAACATGAGGTCGACGAGAAAGAACGCGATGTCGTCAGTGCTCCCTATTTTGAACGGCTGGCCACTGAACTCGCTGTTATTGGGGGCATGGGATTCCCGGGTTATTTCCTGATCGTCGCCGACTTCATTCGCTGGGCTCGGGATAATGATATTCCGGTCGGGCCTGGCCGCGGGTCCGGTGCGAGTTCTCTTGTGGCATGGGTATTGGGGATCACGGACCTCGATCCATTGCATCACGACCTGCTCTTCGAGCGCTTCTTGAACCCGGAGCGTGTTTCGATGCCGGACTTCGATGTCGACTTTTGCATGGAGGGCCGCGATCGCGTTATCGATTATGTCGCCGAGCGCTATGGGCGCGATCGCGTTGCACAAATCATTACCTTCGGCACCATGGCCGCGAAAGCGGTCATTCGGGATACCGGGCGAGTTCTGGGACAACCGTATGGATTCGTCGATCGCATTGCCAAGTTGGTGCCCTTCGACCTGGGTATTACGCTCGACAAGGCACTCGAACAATCGGAAGAGCTTGCAGCGATGTATCGGGACGACGAAGAAGTCGCCGCGATTATCGATCTTGCCAGGTCGCTTGAGGGTCTTGTCCGTAATGCGGGCAAGCATGCCGGTGGTGTAGTGATCGCGCCCGGGCAACTGACCGATTTTACGCCGCTGTATTGTGAGGATGGCGGTACGCACATCATCACGCAGCTGGACAAGGATGACGTTGAGGCCGTAGGTCTCGTCAAGTTCGACTTTCTCGGCCTGAAAACTCTGACGATAATCGACTGGGCCGAAAAGATCGTGAATGAAACCGATCCCCAGGCCCACTTCGATATCAACCGCATACCAATCTGTGACGACAAGACATTCGAATTACTGCGCAGTACTCAGACCGCGGCGGTTTTTCAGCTCGAATCCAGTGGCATGCGGGATTTGATCAAGCGCATGCGTCCGGATCGTTTCGATGATCTGGTCGCTCTTGTCGCGTTGTTCCGTCCCGGCCCATTGCAGTCCGGCATGGTTGATGACTTTATAACGCGGCGACATGCGCTCAATAAATCCGATATCGACTACCTGCATCCGGATCTGAAACCACTGCTCGAGGAGACCTACGGGGTCATTTTGTACCAGGAACAGGTCATGCAGATCGCGCAGTTGCTGGCGGGATATACATTGGGCGGTGCCGATTTGCTGCGTCGCGCGATGGGCAAGAAGAAGCCTGAGGAAATGGCAAAGCAGCGTGAGATTTTCGTTGGCGGTGCGACTGAGCGAGGCGTCGCGGAGCATACGGCAACACGAATATTTGATCTGATGGAGAAGTTTGCGGCCTACGGCTTCAACAAGTCACATTCGGCCGCCTATGCAGTCCTGGCCTATCAGACCGCCTATCTCAAGGCACATTATCCTGCGGCGTTCATGGCGGCGGTCATGAGTGCCGACCTTGATAACACTGATCGGCTCGTGACGCTGAAGGACGACTGTCGCAAACAGAAGCTGCGCCTGCTGCCACCGAATATCAATCAATCGGAATACGCATTCAGCGTTGCCGATGAACAGGCAATCCTCTATGGCCTGGGCGCGATCAAGGGTGTTGGCCGAGCGGCGGTCGAATCGCTGATTCGCGAACGCAAGACTGGCGGACCGTACAGCGGGCTGGCCGAATTCTGTCGACGTGTGGATCACGACAAGATTAATCGTCGGGCTCTCGAGGCGATGATCAAGGCGGGTGCGATGGATGATTTCGGTCAGTCGCGTCGTAGCCTGATGCACCAGGTGCCGGAAGCTCTGGCAAGTGCTGATCAGCAGGCACGCGCAGCCGCCGCTGGCCAGAATGATATGTTCGGCCTCGATGAGTCGCCCGTTGTGGTTGCTGCATCGCAACCGGTGGAGCTCACCGAATGGCCGGAGCGAGTCTTTCTCGGCAACGAGAAGGAGGCGCTTGGCCTGTATCTGACAGGCCACCCGTTCGATGCGGTTCGCGCGGATGCGATGGCCTTCGTCGACGGCAAACTGGTCGACCTGGTGAATGAGCCAGCGCCACAAACCTCCAGGGGCGAGCGTGACTACTCGCAATCACGTCGTGAAGTCACGGTTTCCGGGCTGGTGGCTGATCTGAGAAAGCGTGGCAATCGCGTCAGCGTCACCCTCGATGACGATACGGCGCGAATGGAGGTCAGCCTGTTCAGCGAGGCGTTCCAGGAGTTTCGCCATCTGCTGCTCAAGGACGAAATCGTCGTCATCAGCGGCCCGTTACGCTACGACGATTTCCTGGCGAGTTGGACTGTCAATGTGAAGAATGTGTTGAATATTGACCGTGTCATTGAAAGCCGCGCCAAGAGTATGCTCTTGAGTCTTGCGCCGAACGGGCAGGGCGAACAATTGCTCGTCAAGCTGCATGACGTGCTACTGCCGTACCGCGAGGGTAGCTGCGATGTGGCTGTCCAGTACATCGGCGATACAGCATCAGCGCGCCTGCATCTCGGTCCGGAATGGGCGGTGCGCCCGAGCCGGGAATTGCGTGACAAGCTCACTGAGTTGCTGGGTAGCAAAAATGTCCGCATGCTTTACGCTCCCAGTCGTGAGATCATGTAAAGTCCGAATTCCGGGCACGGACCGTTTTTGGTATGGACCTTAATTTCCTTGATTTTGAACAACCTATTGCGGAACTCGAAGCCAAAATCGAGGAATTGCGCTTTGTTGGTGATGATTCGGAGATCAACATCAATGAAGAAGTTGCGCGTCTGCGCGGTAAGAGCGAGGCCTTAACGAAGAGTATTTTTGCCAAGCTCAGCGCCTGGCAGATCGCCCAGGTCGCACGCCATCCGATGCGTCCCTACACGCAAGACTACCTCGAGATGATCGCGCCGGATTTCCAGGAACTGCACGGCGATCGAATGTACGCGGACGATCCGGCGATCATCGGTGGTATCGGCCGGATTGACGGCCGCGCCGTCGTGTTCATCGGTCATCAAAAAGGTCGTGATACGAAAGAGCGTGTGCGTCGCAATTACGGCATGCCCAAACCCGAGGGTTACCGCAAGGCGCAGCGGCTGATGCGCATGGCTGAGAAGTTCTCATTGCCGGTCGTGACCCTGATCGATACACCGGGCGCATATCCGGGTGTGGGTGCCGAAGAGCGCGGTCAAAGCGAAGCGATTGCCTACAGTTTGTTTCTGATGGCCGGACTGAGGACACCGATCATCAGCGTGGTAATCGGTGAGGGCGGCTCGGGTGGTGCGCTCGCGATCGGCGTCGGCGACCGCTTGCTGATGCTCCAGTACGGTATCTACTCCGTTATCTCACCGGAGGGCTGTGCCTCGATACTGTGGAAAAGTGCCGAAAAAGCCGAAGATGCTGCGGAAGCCATGCGGATTACGGCAGATAGCCTCAGCGGCTTCGGACTCGTAGACGAAGTTCTGGCCGAACCGCTCGGCGGCGCACACCGCAATCCGGCGCAGGCTGCCGATGTCATTCGCAACGCATTGCTCAAGAACCTCGACGAACTCGACCAGCTGTCGATCGATCAGCTGCTCGAGAACCGCCAGCGACGCCTCGCCAGCTTCGGACAGTTCAAAGAAGCGTGAGTTTCGAGCGGCAGACTCTGCAACGTAAGCTCGCGGAGTTGGCCGGTCTCGCGGGTGCTCCCCGCCGCTATGTCGTGGCATTCAGCGGCGGTCTTGATTCTACAGTCTTGCTGCATGCGCTCGCCCTGTCGCGCGATGCTGCTGCGCCCCCCCTGCTTGCCGTGCATGTAGACCATGGCCTGCACAGTGATTCGGCTGCCTGGTGCAGGCACTGCCGATCCTTCGCGCAGTCGCTCGGCGTTGAGTTCATCGATATGGCTGTCCGGATTCCCGGCCGATCCGGACACGGGGCGGAAGCGGCCGCACGTGAAGCGCGCTACAACGCGCTCAGGTCGGTGGTCGAGCACGGCGACTGGCTGCTGTCGGCCCATCACAAGGACGATCAGGCCGAGACATTGTTGCTGAATCTGATGCGCGGCAGCGGACCGGCGGGGCTGGCGGGCATCGCTGCGGTCCGCCCGTTTGCTGACGCGTGGCTGGTGCGTCCAATGCTGGACGTATCGCGTGCAGCGCTGCGAGAGTATGCCGATGCGCAGGGTCTCGCGTGGATTGACGATCCTTCGAATGAAGATCAGCAGTTCGATCGCAATTATCTGCGGCACGACATCATGCCGCGGCTCGAGAATCGCTGGCCGGGTGTCATCGACCGGATTCGACGCAGCGCGACGCTGGCAGGAGAAGCATCGCAACTATTGGATCAGCTGGCCGACGCTGATTACCGCCGGCTGGGTACGCGGCCTGACCGGCTCGAGCTCACGGGCTTGCGTGCGCTTGGGCCCGAGCGTCAGCGCAATGTGCTGCGTTATGTTGTGCGGGAGACGGGTCTGCCATCACCGCCGGCGGCACAGTTACAGAGTGTGATTACGGACTTGATTCCGGCGCGTGACGATGCCCAGCCGGTCGTGCAGTGGCCGGGCGCCGAGGTGCGTCGCTACCGCGACAATGTCTACATCCTGACGCCGTGGGCGGCCGCACAATACGGTGCTGTGGTGCCGATCCCGGGTGATTGCGCCGCGCAGACGATTGCGTTGCACGCGGGACTTGGTGAGCTGCATTTCGAACCGGATGCGCCGCGGGGTCTGGCGGACGCGGTGGTCCGAGCCGGCCTGGAAGTGAGATTTCGAAGCGGTGGTGAGGAAATAAAACCTGTAGGTCAGTCACATACGAGAAAACTCAAGAAACTACTTCAAGAAGAGGGTGTCGTGCCGTGGATGCGGGAGCGGCTGCCGCTGCTGTACTCCGGCGACGCTTTGGTCGCGGTGGCGGATCTGTGGATCGCTGCCGCAGCCGCAAGCGAACCCGGCTTGGGCGTTCACTGGCGAAACCGACCGGCACTGCATTAGACCGCGCTGGCAGCTCCATTTTCGTTGTGTCCATCCGGGTGTTCTGTTAACGTTTAAAACCGTCTTAATTGCAACGACGGCGCGCGTTTCCAAGGGTTGGAGATAAGCACTGAACTGCTCTGCAGGTGCTTTTGATCCAGCCCTTTGTTGTTTCCGCCTGTGATCAACTGGGCTCATCTATGACTTCTTATGTTTTCATCACCGGCGGCGTGGTTTCCTCGCTCGGCAAGGGCATTACGTCGGCTTGTCTCGGCGCCATTCTCGAGGCGCGCGGGCTGACGATCAGCATGATCAAGCTCGATCCCTACATCAATGTTGATCCGGGCACGATGAGCCCGTTTCAGCACGGTGAGGTATTCGTCACGCACGACGGCACCGAGACCGACCTCGATCTTGGGCATTACGAGCGCTTCGTGCGCACCGCCCATGGCGGCCGCAACAGCAACTTCACCACCGGCCGGATTTACGAAAGTGTCATCGCCAAGGAGCGTCGCGGCGATTACCTGGGCGCCACGGTACAGGTCATTCCGCATATCACCGATGAAATCAAGGAAAGTGTCGAGAAAGGTGCCGGTGATGCGGATATCTGCCTCGTCGAAATTGGCGGTACGGTCGGCGACATCGAGTCGCTGCCGTTTCTCGAGGCCATTCGCCAGATGGGCATCGAACTCGGCCATGACCGCGTCGTCTATGTCCATTTGACGCTCGTTCCATTCATCTCGACTTCGTCGGAAATCAAGACCAAGCCCACGCAGCACTCGGTGAAGGAGCTGCGTTCCATCGGCATCCAGCCTGACATCCTGGTTTGTCGGTCGGAACAGCCCTTGCCAATGGAACAACGCAAGAAGATTGCGCTGTTTACGAATGTGCAGGAACAAGCGGTGATCTCGGCCTACGACGCCGACGATCTGTACAAGATTCCACAGATGATGCATGAGCAGGGGCTCGACGACATTGTTGCGCGGCAACTCCGACTCGATCTGCCGAAAGCCGACCTGAGCGAATGGGAGGCGATCGTAGAGGCGAAACAGAACCCAACAAGCGAAGTCAGTGTCGCGATGGTTGGCAAGTACATGGACCTCAAGGATTCTTATATCTCCCTCGTCGAAGCATTGCAGCACGGCGGAATTCATACGCGCACACGCGTTAACATTCATTTCATCGAGTCCCGCGATATTGAAGAGCGGGGCGTCAATTGCCTGCGCGAAATGGATGGCATTGTGGTTCCAGGCGGTTTCGGCGACCGTGGCATCGAGGGCAAGATAGAGACGGTTCGCTATGCGCGTGAAAACGGCATTCCGTATCTCGGTATCTGCCTTGGCATGCAAGTCGCTGTCATCGAGGCGGCGCGAAATCTTGCCGGCCTTGAGGGCGCCATGAGCACCGAATTCGACAAACGGACACCGCATCCGGTGGTAGCCCTGATTACGGAATGGCAGACGGAGACCGGTGCCGTCGAGCAACGCGATGAACAGTCCGAGATGGGTGGCACCATGCGCCTTGGCGCCCAGCAGATCAGCTTGCAGGAAGGGTCTCTGGGGGCGATCAGCTATGGCAAGACGACCATCGAGGAGCGGCACCGGCACCGTTACGAAGTCAACAACAATTATCGCGAGCAGCTCGAGCAGGCGGGGCTGCGTTTTTCGGGTCTGTCGGTCGATGATCTCGTCGAAATGATCGAAATTCCGAACCACCCCTGGTTTCTCGCCAGCCAGTTCCACCCCGAGTTCACCTCCAATCCGCGGGATGGCCATCCATTGTTTATCGGCTTTATCGGCGCGGTGCGTAAATACCATGAACGCGAATTGCCCAAGGTCGCGGAAGCATGAAGCTTTGCGGATTTGAAGCCGGCAATCGGCAACCGATATTCCTTATCGCCGGCACTTGCGTTGTCGAAAATGAGGCGATCACGCTGGCTACGGCTGCCGAGCTAAAGGAGATTTGCGGTGGTCTCGGTATTCCGCTGATTTACAAGTCATCCTTCGACAAGGCGAATCGCAGCTCCGCAGGCAGCTTTCGTGGTCCCGGTATGGAAGAGGGCTTGCGTATCCTCGCTGAGGTAAAGCGTCAGCTCGGGTTACCCATTCTGACCGACGTGCACGAAGATACACCGATGGATGAAGTGTCCGAGGTTGCAGACGTATTGCAGACGCCGGCCTTTCTCTGCAGGCAAACGAATTTTATCCTGCGTGCGGCTGGCGCGGGCAAACCCGTGAATATCAAGAAAGGGCAGTTCCTGTCGCCCTGGGAAATGCAGAACGTGGTCGACAAGGCCAAATCAACCGGCAACAAGGACATCATGGTCTGTGAGCGCGGTTTCTCTTTCGGCTATAACAATCTCGTCTCGGACATGCGCAGTCTCGCCATCATGCGCATGACAGGCTGCCCGGTCGTGTTTGACGCAACACACTCGGTCCAGCTGCCCGGTGGCCAGGGGTCAGCATCGGGCGGGCAGCGCGAGTTCATTCCCGTGCTGGCAAGGGCCGCGACGGCCAGCGGCATAGCGGGTGTATTCATGGAGACACATCCGGATCCGGACAAAGCACTGAGTGATGGGCCGAATGCCTGGCCGCTCAACAAAATGAAATCCCTCCTTGAGACTCTCGTCGCGATCGACGCAACGGTCAAGAAACACGACTACCTGGAAGAACAATGATCAACATCAAACAGATACATGGCCGCGAAATACTGGATTCTCGCGGCAATCCGACCGTTGAGGCGGATATCACGCTTGCGGACGGAAGCACGGCGCGTGCGGCGGTGCCTTCCGGAGCGTCTACGGGCACGCGCGAGGCGGTCGAGCTCAGAGATGGTGACAAGAGCCGCTATCTCGGCAGGGGCGTGCAGAAGGCCGTGGCAAACGTCAACGGCCCTTTGCGCGACGCCCTGCTCGGCAAGGATTTTGCGGATCAGCGCGCCGTCGATCAGTGCATGATCGATCTCGATGGCAGTGACAACAAGGGCGAGCTGGGGGCGAATGCGTTGCTCGCGATCTCGTTGGGTGTCGCCAGGGCGGAAGCCGCATCGAAAGGCATCTCGCTGTTTCGCCACCTCGGAACGAGTAACGAGATGCCGGTGCCGATGATGAATATCATCAACGGCGGCGCACACGCCGATAACAGCGTTGATATACAGGAATTCATGATTCTGCCGGTTGGCGCGCCCAACTTTGCCGAGGCTCTGCGCTACGGTGCCGAAGTGTTTCACGCGCTGAAAAGCGTGTTGCGTGAGCAGGGCATGAACACCGCTGTTGGCGACGAGGGCGGTTTCGCGCCGAATCTGCCGTCGAATCGCGCGGCGCTGGATACGATCATGACGGCCATCGAGCGCGCCGGATTTGTCGCAGGCAGCGACATTCTGCTTGCGCTTGACGTTGCGGCTTCGGAGTTTTACGCAGACGGTGTCTACGATCTGGCGTCCGAGGGACGGAAATTCGATGCGGCGGAATTCAGCGCATATCTTGCCGAGTTGGCCGATGCATACCCGATCGTCTCGATCGAGGACGGTATGGATGAAAGCGATTGGGATGGCTGGAAGCTGCACACCGAAGTTCTGGGACACCGCATTCAGCTGGTAGGCGACGATCTGTTCGTCACGAATACGGCGATCCTGAGCCGCGGCATCGACGAAAAGATTGCCAATTCTATCTTGATAAAACCTAACCAAATCGGTACCTTATCTGAGACTCTTGATGCAATTACTATGGCAGTGGACGCGGGCTTTTCCGCGGTGATCTCGCATCGGTCCGGGGAGACGTCGGACAGCACGATCGCAGACATTGCCGTCGGCACGCGGGCAACGCAGATCAAGACCGGGTCTTTGTCCCGCTCTGATCGCATTGCGAAATACAATCAGCTGCTGCGCATCGAAGAGGAATTGGGTGGCGAAAGCACGTATGCCGCTCGCGAGGCGTTTTCTGTGAAGGTGCCGTAGCTACGAGGTTGGGGTCGGGTATTGTGAATTCACGCTGGATGCTCGTGGTCTTGGGGGTTGCCGCGCTGACGCTGCAAAGTCAGTTGTGGTTTACCGCCGAAGGCTTTGGCAAGACGCGCGACTTGCGTATTGCCGTGGCCGAGCAGCGCGCGCAAAACGAGCAGTTGCGTCAGCGTAATCAGGCCCTGGATGCGGAAGTCATCAACCTGAAGCAAAGTTCCGAGGCTGCCGAAGAACGTGCGCGTACCGATCTCGGCATGATCGGTCGCAAAGAAACTTTTTTTCAGGTAGTGCCCGTCGCCGACGCGGCGCGCTAGTACCTCCTTGTCAAATCTTCCTGACTGGGCCCGCGCGCTCGGCCCAACACTGTTCGCCGCACAGATTCGGCTGACGCCGGCCGACTTCGTCGTTACCGAGCAACTCGATATTGAATTCAGTGACGATGGTGAACACGACTGGCTTCGTGTGGAGAAGATCGGTGCCAACACGCATTGGGTCAGCGAGCAACTGGCAAAACATGCCGGTATCGCGCCGCGTGACGTGGGCTATGCAGGACTCAAAGACCGACAGGCGATCACGCGGCAATGGTTCAGCGTGCGTCGCCCTTCCGTGGCGGGCACGGACTGGGCGTCGTTCGATGCCGAGGGCGTACGCATTCTCGAGCAGCGCCTGCATCGGCGCAAACTGAAACGGGGTGCGCATCGCGGCAACGCATTCCGTATTGCGCTGCGCAGTGCCGGTGCGGCGATGCAAGGGGAGGCAACGGCGAAGCGACTCGGTGACATCGAGGCGCACGGTGTACCCAACTATTTTGGCGAGCAGCGATTCGGGCGTGCCGGCGCAAATATTGACCTCGGTCGAAGCCTGTTCGGCGGGCGGCGGCTGACACGTGCAAAGCGCAGCATTGCACTTTCGGCGGTTCGCTCATTCCTGTTTAACGAAATCCTCGATGCGAGGGTACGCGATGGCAGTTGGGAGCAAATCTTGCCCGGGGAGCTTGCAAACCTCGACGGCTCGGGGAGCGTCTTTGCAGTCGATCAGCTTACGGCCGACATTGAAAGCCGCTGCGCGGATTTCGACATTCACGCGACAGCGTCGCTTTGGGGGCGCAAGGCCCCGTGTGCAACCGGGGATGTGGCAATGTTGGAAAATACGGTCACTGCGCATTACCCGGAACTATGCGCCGGACTCATCGATGCGCGCGTCGATGCTTCGAGTCGGGCCCTCCGGCTCAGGCCGCAGGACCTGAAATGGCAAATCGAAGACGACGCCCTGTGGCTGGAATTCCGGCTGCCAAAAGGATCTTTTGCGACGGCAGTTCTGCGTGAGATCGCTGCCGTGCAGGCCGCGCCCTGCTAACGATTCACGGTCGTTGCAGGAGTACGTAAAGCGCGCCGGTACCGCCATCGACCTGCCTGGCCGAGACAAATGCCAACACCGTATCCCATTTCCGCAGCCAGCGATTGACGCTGTTTTTCAGGACCGGACCACGATGACCGGAGCCAAGACCCTTGCCATGCACGATGCGGACGCACAGGAGGCCCTGTCGCGCGCTGTAGTCGATGAAGTCGGCGAGCCTTGGTTTCGCCTCGGCCGTGGTCATGCCGTGCAAGTCAATTTCCGCCTGGACGCTGAATTTGCCACGAGCCAGCTTGCGCATTGTGCGGCGGCCAACCGACTGACGATGAAATCGCATGCTATCGGCATTGCCTCTTTCCATCGTATCGATGTCGGCTTCCAGAGTTTCGCGAAGGACCGCTTTCTCCTCGGCGCGTGCAAAACGTGCTTTCGGGGTCGGTTTTCGCTTCGGCGGATGCACCCGCTCCTCGGAACGCAGCGGTTTCGCGTCGGACATCGCGCGGCGGAACAGATCGTCGTCGTCGCTCACGGTGGTGCTCTCAGGCTATGGTGCAGGGTAAACATTGAGTATAGTGAGCGCGTCGCAAGCCGCCAATCCTCCGGGTCCCGAAACAAGCATGAAAATTCTCGTTAGTAACGATGACGGCTATCTCGCAACGGGAATCAACGTGCTGACCGATGCCTTGTCCGAAATCGCGGACGTCGTAGTCGTTGCGCCGGATCGGAACCGCTCTGCCGCAAGCAATTCGTTGACGCTGCACGACCCGCTGCGCGTTTCCCGCGTCGCCGAGAACCGGTATCGGGTAAACGGCACGCCGTCGGACTGCGTACATCTGGCATTGACGGGTTTTCTGGAAGAGGAGCCCGATCTGGTTGTGTCGGGCATCAACCACGGCGCCAATCTGGGTGACGACGTCATCTACTCGGGGACTGTTGCAGCCGCGATGGAAGGTCGCTTCCTTGGATATCCAACCATTGCGGTCTCCCTGGTCGGACACCGATTGCGACATTTCGATACGGCCGCGCGGGTTGCCACGGAGCTGGTACAGCGACTGGAGGAGGATCCACTGCCTTCGGAGTTCATCTTTAACGTCAACGTGCCCGACCGACCCTATGAAGAACTCACCGACCTGCGAGTTGCGCGCCTCGGTTTTCGCCATAAGTCTGAACCGGTCGTGAAATCGCAGGATCCCCATGGCAGGACGATATTTTGGGTCGGGCCAGCCGGCCCGGGTCAGGATGCCGGTGAGGGCACCGATTTCCACGCACTGGAGGCCGGCGCCGTGGCGATTACACCGCTGAAAGTGGACCTGACCCGGCATGAGGCATTGCCACAAGTTGCCCAATGGCTGCGACGTGATTAGCTCACGCGGTACGATTCAGGGCATCGGCATGACGTCGGCGCGCACTCGCGACCGGCTCGTGCAACGCCTCAGGGACCACGGTATTCGCTCAGAGGCCGTACTTAATCAAATTCGCAATGTGCCGCGACACCTGTTTGTCGATGAAGCGCTCGCAAGCCGGGCTTACGAGGACACGGCGCTGCCGATCGGCCTGGGACAGACGATCAGCCAGCCGTGGGTGGTGGCGCGCATGACCGAAGCGCTGCTCGACGGTTTTGAGGGAGAAAAAGTGCTCGAAATCGGTACGGGCTGTGGCTATCAGACGGCCGTCATGGCGCAGCTGGTAAAAAAAATATACACGGTCGAGCGCATACCCGAACTCATGAAGAAGACACGGCAGAGATTACGCGAACTCGATATTTACAACGTGCAGTTCCGGCCTGGCGATGGTTGGGAGGGCTGGCCAAAGTACGCGCCTTACGATGGCATCATCGTCACGGCAGCCGCTGCCAGGATTCCCGAAAAACTTCTGCAGCAACTGGCTCCTGGCGGTCGAATGGTGATCCCGGTCGGTCCAACGGGATGTCAGGATCTGCTGCTCGTTACCCGCAAAGACGATCATTTCGAAGAAGTCTCACTTTGCGCCGTGAGCTTTGTTCCGCTAGTGCAGGGATGAAGTTATTCGGCCCGTTGTACGATCGCGTCATCACGTGGTCGCGCCATCGCTACGCCGAGCGCTATCTCGCGGCTCTGAGCTTCGCGGAATCGTCGTTTTTCCCGATACCGGTGGATGTCATGTTGGCGCCGATGTGCCTTGCCGATCGCACGCGAGCCTGGCGCTTTGCGACTGTCGCTTCCTTTTTCTCAGTGCTTGGTGGCGTCGCGGGGTATGCAATCGGGGTCGGCGCGTTCGAACTTATCGAACCGTGGCTCGCGCAGTCACACTATTGGGAGGCCTATACGACCAGCCGCGACTGGTTTGACCGTTATGGTGTGTGGGTGATTTTTGTGGCTGGATTCTCACCCATTCCATACAAGGTCTTCACTATTGCAGCCGGCGTGGCGGCGTTGAACCTGCCGGCATTCTTCATCGCATCCGTGATCGGTCGTGGCGCGCGCTTTTTCCTGGTTGCCGGCCTCCTGGTTCTCGGTGGTGACAAATTCGAGACGACGCTGCGCAAGTACGTCGAGTGGATCGGTTGGGGCGTCAGCATGGCGGTGGCTCTGGCAATCGCCTGGTTCATGGTTCGTGGCTGATGCCGCCGCGAGATCGACAGCGCCGGTGCAAGACCATCGTCATCGCGTACATTGCGTTGGTACTGGTGGCTTGTTCGGGCCCGAGATATACGGCAGAGCGTGACACGCACATCGTTCGCCGCGGCGAAACCCTGTTTTCGATCGCCTGGCGGTATGGCAAAGACCCGGCGGATGTTGCTCGCTGGAACAGGCTTGGTGACGGTTCGCTGATTCATCCAGGCCAGGTGATCCGCTTGTCGCCAGGGTCTGCCGCGGCGCCCCGCTCGAGCAGTCGACCGGCGCCGCAGCCACTGCCCAAGGTTCCCGATCAGCCGGCCCCATCCTGGCGCTGGCCCACCAATGGCAGAATAAACGTTGAGTTTGGCGCAAGACCGGGCACTGGAACGGGTGTATTGATCAATGGCAAGGCTGGTCAGGCTATCAGATCTGCCGCATCGGGCCGGGTCGTGTATGCCGGTAGTGGACTCATCGGCTACGGTCAGCTTATTATCCTCAAGCATAACGACACCTACCTGAGTGCCTACGGGTACAACGCTTCGTTGCTGGTGAAGGAAGGGGAAACAATAAGCAAAGGCCAGCGCATAGCGACCATGGGTGAGGGGCCGGAAGGCAAGGCGCGACTGCATTTTGAAATCAGGCGCAATGGCAAGCCGGTTAACCCGCGACAGTTTCTGCCCGCGAGATAACGCGACTTCGATCTGAGAATTGTGCGTCGGCCTTGTTACGAAGGGGGCTAGCGTGCGGCAAGGTCAGAACGGAAAAGTTGCGGCGTCATCGCATGATCCGACGCAATTGTATCTCAGCGAAATTGGTGTTTCGCCGTTGCTGACGGCGGATGAAGAAAAGCACTTTGCCCGGCGCGCGCAACGCGGAGACGAGGCGGCGCGTCAACGCATGATCGAGAGCAACCTTCGCCTCGTCGTCAAGATTGCCCGGCGTTATCTGAATCGTGGATTACCACTTCTGGATCTGATCGAGGAAGGCAATCTTGGACTGATTCATGCTGTGAAAAAATTTGATCCCGAAAGAGGATTCCGATTTTCGACGTATGCGACCTGGTGGATCCGACAGACGATTGAACGCGCAATCATGAATCAGTCGGGCACGGTACGATTGCCTATTCATGTCATCAAGGACATCAACTCATGCCTGCGGGCTGCGCGGCGCATTCGCCAGCGACAGAATACCGAGCCATCGGCGGTTGAGATCGCCGCGTACCTGGGAAAGGAGAGCGGCGAAGTTGAGCGCCTGTTATTGCTTCACAATCGCGTCACCATCCGGGCCGGTAGCTCCGAACAGGAGAGGGGGCCCGTAGAGCGCCTGAAGGCCGGGCGTGATGCTGAACCGCCGCGCCGCGCACAGCGAGATTGTGTCAATGACCTTGTCGATCACTGGGTACGCAAGCTGGACGAAAAACAGCGCGCCGTCGTTGAACGGCGTTTTGGCTTGCACGGGCATCGGCGCTCTACGCTCGAGCAGATAGGCTCGGAGATCGGTGTCACCCGGGAACGCGTGCGTCAGATCCAACTGGACGCGCTCAAGAATCTTCGGGCCATGATGGAGAGCCGCGGCATATCAGGCGACGTCATCCTCGACTGAGCGCGTGTTGCACCAGGAGGCGTAACGGACGCTCGTCACTCGATTCCCGGTATTCCGTTGCGATCGGCCGGGAAGATATGGCCGAATCGCAACGATCGATTTCAGCTTACCGCATAGACGGTATCGTGCTCTCTGGCGTGTTCGACCACCGTCAACCCGATTTGGTCGCCCGGTCTGGCAGTGTCCACCGCTGCATGATTGATCTGCATCGATTCGACTTTCTGCTCGAAGTCCGACGTGTGGCCCTTGATATGAATGGTATCGCCGCTATGCAACTCGCCGTCGGTGATCGCCACTCCTGCCACATGCAGGTTATTGTAGTAGTGAGTTACCGTGCCAATTTTTCTCTCAGTCATGTCGCTCTCCTGACGTGGCCTGCAAGGTTTGTCTTTGCGAGCCATATTGCTTATTTGTGCGCCGACGAGGAATTGGCGTCAATTATGGGATTTACTTAGCGAGACTGCAGTCTGCCGTCGACGGCCGGCCGGCGGCCCTACAGGCACTTACGCTCAAACATATCCAGCAGCGCATTCTCGTCTTCGGCCTCATCGAAAAAATCGTCGAGATACTCGGTTGCGCGCTCAATGTCTTTGGGTTTGAGTTCAGGCAGACCTTCGATGATGGCGAGTATCTCGGATTTCTTTGCCTTGATCGTGTGCAGAGCCTCGACAAGCGATTCGCGGGACGTACAGTAGCCCACATATTTCCGGTATGGCATTGGACGCGGGCGGGCACCGGAGTTTGACCGCGAATATCGCGCATTGACCAACCGCGAAAGGTCGAAATCGAACGGCACGATAAGCCGCGGCGAATCGGCCGTAAACACGGCGATGTTGTGGCAACAGCTGTTGTCATTGGCCGCAGTCACAAGAGACCAGTCGACATTTCCAATCAGATACTGAAACACATAAACGAATGCTGCCTGTTTCGCGTCGAGTGACTGTCTTGTCACGCCGTTGACGTTCGCTGGGCTCCCGCCGATTCGGCGCGCGAGTTCTTCGGACGATTCTATCAGGATCGCATGCTGCGGCTCGTTCAGCCCGTCCACACGCCTTCTGGGACTCGTGTCCCGATAGGTCACACGCGCCAGTCGTACTCGAAAACTGAAGTCGGACACGAGATTGAAGATCCGATAGACTGCGTATTCGCGCAGCACATTGCTCGTGCTTCGGGCCCCGGAGCTACAATGCGTAACGAGTTTGAGCTTGTCCTGTCCTGCGAACACGGAACCGGCCGCAGTCGATGGCGGAAAATTCAGCCGCAGAGGCGGGAATTTGCATAACTCGATCCGGCTGTTGCCGCGCAATTTTACTTTGATCTCTTGTACGGCACCTGCGGCAGATATCAGAAAAGGGTGCTCGCTGCGATCGGACGAGTCGCGGACGATGGTCGAAATGGGTCCTTTCAGTTCGATGTCGAGAACGCTGGCCTGACTGAACAGCGGCGAGACTGCCGCCTGCGCCGGGGCGATCAG
>Ga0224512_10000428_pt1 | contig 44878 bp, 32 predicted proteins | sample SF_May12_sed_USG_4_FD_169103 | JGI IMG/M metagenome (GOLD analysis project Ga0224512, IMG submission 169103) | Sediment microbial communities from San Francisco Bay, California, United States - SF_May12_sed_USGS_13 | ecosystem: Environmental > Aquatic > Marine > Sediment | place: USA... | reverse complement strand
AACACCGAGACCGTCCATATCGCGTGGCGACAGGACGCTAACGAGCGTGCAATGACGAATACCTTGTTTGCGAAACTGTCGATCGCACTCCTGGTCATCGTCGTACTGATCGGGGCCAGCTTTTTTTTCGTGGTGCAATTCAGCACGCGTCTGTATTACGAGGAAATCACCCAGCGTCTCAATGCGTCAATCGCCATGTACGTTACCGGGGAGCGACAGCTTATCGAAGGCGGCATAGTTAATAGCGAGTCGTTATCACTGCTGGCTCAGCAAGCCATGATCATCAACCCGAGTGTGGAAATTTACCTGCTCGACACCGAGGGCATGATTCTCGGTCACGCCCTGCCGCCGCAAACCGTGTTGACCGACCGGGTCGACCTGGCTCCGGTGCGTGCATTGATGAGCGGTGAGTTCGACATGCCATTGCGCGGCACCGATCCTCGCAACATCGACGGCAGGAAAATCTTCTCGACCTACCCAGTGGAGCAGGACGGCATCGTTCAGGGTTATCTGTACGCGGTACTGGGCGGTCGGAAGTACGACGAGCTGGCGAGCAGCATTCGCGGCAGTTACATTCAAAAACTCAGTTTCGGAGCCTTGCTTGCCATCGTGCTAAGCGCATTCCTGGTCGGGCTGTTGGTCTTCGCGCTCCTGACCCGCCGCCTGACACGTTTGACGAGCGATGTGCGGCGTTTCACCGAGGCGGGTTTCGATCCGGAGATAGCATCGTCGCCGGCGGCATTCGCCGGCACGGCGGACGGAACCGGTGCGAGTGACGAGATTGGCCAGCTGCGTGCCGCCTTTATCGGTATGGCGAAAAAAATTCTGGAGCAGTTCGAAAGTCTCAAGGAGACTGACCGGCTCCGGCGTGAGCTCGTCAGCAATGTCTCGCACGATTTGCGCACGCCGCTCGCGTCAATGCATGGTTACGTCGAAACTCTGCTGATCAAAGACGACAGTCTCTCGGCCGATGAACGCAGGCACTATCTCGAAATTACGCGTAAGCACACACGACGCCTGGCGCAGCTCGTCGGCGACCTGTTCGAATTATCCAAGCTCGATTCGGCCAGCGTGCATCCTTCGCTGGAAGATTTCTCATTGGCAGAGTTATTGCAGGACGTGACCCAGGATTTCGAGCTTGAGGCCCAGAAAAAGGGCATCAGTATCGAGGTAAATACAAAACGCGAAGCTTTCAACGTGCATGCCGATATCGGCCTGATGCAGCGTGTGCTCGAAAATCTGATTCGCAACGCCCTGAAGTACACGCCGCGTGGCGGCAACATCACGATTGATCTCGATAAGCGCCCCGGTAGTGTCGCTGTCGCCGTGGCCGACACGGGCTGCGGCATAGCCGAGGCGGATCTCGGGCGGGTGTTCGACCGTTTCTACAAAACCAACCAGGACGATCAGGATCCGTCAGCCTCGGCTGGTCTGGGTCTCGCGATCGTTCGCAGGATCCTGGACCTGCACGGCAGCCGAATAACGGTCAAATCCGTCGTGAACCAGGGCACTCGCTTCGAGTTTGCGCTGCCGACGAGTGAGGTGGCGTAAACGGCGATCGCCAAAGAGGTTCGGACCGCGATCTGTTGTAAACCGCGGCCCGAACCGGTTGCTGCTCAACACTGATGATTAGTAAGTGGGGCCATCCCTGTACTCGAGCCCGGCTACGCCCGCCTGTTCCCTGACCGCGTCGTAGAGCCTCTGATCCAGGGAACTCTTCAGACCGCCGGCTTCCTCGACTTTCTTGGCGAGGTAGCCATCACGGTCTTGTGACAATTCCTGAATTTGTCGCTGCAGATCCGCCCGTTTATCAGCGAGCTCGGCAACGAAGGCCTCCTGTTCGGCAGGAGCCATCGGTTTTAGCGCCTCAGGTAATGCATCTTCCTCGAGTTCGTCGAGGTCGACCGTGCCGCTCGCAACTGCGGCGACCAGTTCGTTGTCACCAAGGAGATTCGCTCGGCCGCCGACCGATGCATTGAAAACACCTCGCCGGGCCCGTGAGGCAAATGACGAACCTTCATGCAGCTTCTCGGTTGCCGCAACTTTTGCCTGCATCTTTTTCTTCTCTTCCTCGTTGCCATAGTAGAGTCGCGTGTCGTCGAGCTTTGCCGACAGTTCGGCGATCGCCTTGTCGTAAGGCGTGGTGAATGCCACTGCGCCTCCAGCCTGCTCGACCTGAAAGAATTCGCCGTGGCTCAGGCTCGCGATTCTCGTCCATGGCTCGATCGTTGTCGGAATCTCACCGCATTGGATCGTGTTGATGACGATGCCTTTATCCAGCGCCGCGGAGACAATCTCCGGATAGCGCACTTCGTTATAGTCCATGTGCGGCGGCGCGTCGCCGACGAGAAAAATTACCTGGTAAGCCTGGTCATCCTGGCTCCAGGACATGTTGTGCACCGCGTCGTAGAGTGCCTGGTTCACGCTCTCAGGCGTGTCACCTCCGCCATTCGCCTCGAAATCCATCAAGGTCGCGTAGACGGAATCGAGGTCGGCGGAAAGATCGACCAGTTTTGTGACATACGAATCACCACGGTCGCGGTATGCGACGAGGCCGATACGAATCTCGGGTGTCTGCTGCGCCGAAGCCATGGTGGTCGCAATAGACCAGATCTTCTCTTTCGCCGTCTGGATGAGACCACCCATGCTGCCGGTCGTATCCAGGACGAATACCACGTCGACTTTGGGATGGTTATTCGTCGTAATGTGGCGATCAATCGGCGGATCAATTTGAATGCTCTTGGCCATGAGTTGCGGGTAATACATCACGGCGGCCAGCGTGAGTCCGAAAAGGGCAATGCCCAGTAGTTTGATTTTCATGATTCAAGTCCTCTTTCTATGTGTAGGGCGCAAAACCCCGTTATTGCGTGAACAACTGGCGCAGTGCCTTGTCGGCCTGACGCCTTGCATGCTCGAAAGTATTGCTTTCGAGCGCCGTATTCCGTTGTGCTTGATTCCTGCTCTTCACCGCGGGGGGGATTGCGACAAACAGGGCCTGCACGAGGAAAAAGCACCACGTGGCGAGAAACACGCTGCCGGAACGGCTGATCGCCCAGACCGTGGCGGAGATACTCAATGCGCTGAGCCCGAGGTCCATCAGCGCCGGCAGCACGCCCGAGTAGAAATAGAGCGAGCGCACGAGCCAGACCGCGGCCACATGAATCAGCAAGTACAGAGTCAATGGAGGAGCAGTCCACCAGGTAACAGCGGCCAACGCGCCCCACGCGGCAAGCGTGGTCACTCGCCCGACGCGTTCCTTGCTGCGGCTGAACAGATACAGAAGGTAAGCGAGTCCTAATGCGGGAACCACCAGCCGTATGACCGAGGCCAGGCCAATGAAGGGCGATAGCGTTGCCACGACTACGCTGGCAACAAACCCGAGTACCGCGGCGACGATTACGCCGTTGAAAAAAGTGGGCCGTTTCATGACGTGCTCCTCAGACTTTTCTCGCGCAGATACGCGATCTCGACTTCGTCATCGCCGACCGTCATTTCCCGTGCCATCCAGGAGATATCGTCGAATTCGGAGCGACTGCCGGTGTTGACGGGCGTGCGTTGTGCAAAGAGTTCGGCCTTCTGCCGAAGGCTCTCGAGAGTGGCGGAGTTTTCGTCAAGCATTGCTCGTTGTTCATCGAGATATTTCTCGTTTCCGGCATGCTTGGCGTTTAGACGCTTCAGCAGACGCTCTGCCTCGAGCTTTTTCTTGATCAGACTCCTGGCGAGATCGTCTTTTTCCGACTCGAAGCAAAGATCGAGCTGGACGTCCATCTCGGCAATCGCGCCTTCCAGTTCGCGCTTGCGTATGGATAACGCGTCCTGTTCATGCGCGCTCAACGCGATGCGTTGCTCGGCGGAAGCCAGATCGTCTTCCATATCCCGGATAGCCTGCTTCAGTAGCTGCTCGGGCTCCTCGATCTGGTCCAGAACGGCATGGAAGTCCGCTTTGAAGAGCCGCGAGATGCGATTGATCAGTGCCATGGTGTTGCCTCCTCGGTTCCTGTGAAAAGTTTCGATGCAGGAATGTTAGAAGGGAACGGCGATGTTAATAAGACACGGATTCGTAAAATCTGAAGACCGGAATTTACAAAAACGTTACACGGAATCACTGTTCAGGCCGTGCCGAAGTGCTAGCCTAGCGACCTATGGAAACAGCCGTGGATGGCTTTTTGAACGAACGATTGAATATCAGATGAGCAGGCAGATACGCGTATTGGTTGTGGAAGACGAGGAGGCCATCCGCACGGGCCTCGCGGACGTACTCGTTTTTCACGGCTATGAAGTCGACAGCGCCGAGACGGGTCCCGAAGGCCTGGAGAAAGCGCTGACAGGCAGATTCGACCTGATCTTGCTGGATATTATGTTACCCGGTTTGGACGGCTATGAAATCTGCAACCGCATACGCGCCAGGGACCGCCATCAGCCGATCATCATGCTGACGGCCAAGACCTCGGACGAGGAGATTATCCTGGGCCTGAAACTCGGCGCCGACGACTATGTGCCGAAGCCTTTTTCGATCCAGCAACTGGTCTTGAGAATCGAGGCAGTATTGCGACGCTCGCAGGTTGGTCAGGAGCGGGCGAGGATCTTGAGTATAGGCAACATTGAAATCGACACCGAGAATCTCTCAGGCCTGAACGGCAGCGACGAGATTGCGTTCACGAAGCGCGAGATCGAGGTTCTCTGTTATCTCGCCCAAAACTCGGAGCGGCCGGTGTCAAGAGAGGAGTTACTGTCGAAAGTATGGGGCTATGCGAGGGGCCTTGATATCGAGACGCGAACGGTTGATATCCATATCGCGAAACTGCGGCGCAAGATCGAGGCCGATCCGAAGGAGCCGGCGAATCTCGTTACCGTCCGTGGCGCGGGCTACCGTCTCGTCATGGAGCGATAAATCATGTTACCCGAACGCCTCATTAAAGGCTTCGACAAGGGCCGGCTGCGAATTCTCCTGGCGCTCTTTTTTCTGGCACTTGCCGTGCCGACAGGAGCGCTCATCTGGCAGGCCTACAGCCAGCTCAAATGGGAAGCTTTTCATCAGCACCGCGGTGTCGCCGAAGAATTGACCCGTCGCATCGACAGCCGACTTCACGACATGGTCAGGACTGCGGATGCCCGCTCGTTCGCGGATTACACGTTCCTGGTCGTTTCGGGTGATCCGAGCGCCAATTTCGTGCAGCGCTCGCCACTCTCTGCTTATCCCGTAACCGAAGACTTGCCCGGCGTACTCGGTTACTTCCAGGTCGATACGGCCGGCGTATTCACGACGCCGCTCTTGCCACCCGACGGTACCGAAGCCGCGAATCTCGGCATCGGTGAGGACGAATACAATGGCAGGCTGCAGCTTGCACAGCAGATTCAGTCAGTCCTCGCCGATAACCGCCTCGTGCGGTCGCGTCCGGATCTTGGTCCGCGTCGTAGCCTCTCGAGGGCCACCGCGGTGCGTGAAGCCGGGCTTGAAGAGGGACGAGTGGCGGACGAAGAAGAATACCGCAGGTCTCGCGACCGGCAGGTTGCCACTGAGCCGGAGCGAAGCGGCAGCGCAGATGTCTCCGGCGGATCCGGTGATGCCAACGTTGGCGGCTCTGTCGCCGTGTCGCTGGCCAATGAGCGTGTCGTCGACAGACCGGATACCAAGCCGCCCGAACAAGCCGCCAACAGGAACGACTACTACAGTCAGCAAATTTTCGATCAACTGAATCAGCCCAGACCTGAAACTCGAAGTTACCCCGGCAACGCCGGAACACTCGAGCTCGACGATGCTCAGGGGGAGGCTCTACAAACCGGGCAACGCCTGTACAGGTTCGGCAAGGTCAGCGAATTAAAAGTCAGCGAATTAAAACTCGATGCCGCTTTGCAAAAGAAGAGCGAAGAACTCGAACGCGCTGGCGACGACGAACAACAGGGCGACGGCGGTCTCGTCAACACGGAAGGTCGAAGCAAACGAAAGGAGCAAATTGCTCTGCCAGAATCCGTTCGGCCCGCCGAGAACGAGGCGATCAGAAATGTCACGGGGCCAACCGATCTTCGAATCAGCACGTTCGAGAGCGAAATCGACCCGTTCGAGTTCAGCGTTCTGGACAGTGGCCATTTCGTGCTGTTTCGAAAGGTATGGCGGGACGGCGAGCGCTATATCCAGGGTCTGCTCGTGGACCGGGATACTTTTACGCACGACGCTATCGGCGCAGCTTTCACGGATACCGCGCTTTCGGACATGTCGAACCTGATCGTTGCCTACGACGATGACGTTATCCGCACATTCAGTGGGTCCGAAAGTCCTCGTTATCCCGATATTGCTGAAGGCCTGGACGGCTCGTTGCTTTACCGCAGCCGATTGGCCGCACCATTGAACGGCCTCGAGCTCATCTTCAGCATCAAACGTCTTCCGCCGGGCCCCGGCGCCGGTGTGCTCGGCTGGGTCACGTTGGTTCTGGCCGCTGTTTTCGTCGGTGGTTTCGCCGTTCTATACCGGCTCGGATTGAGCCAGATCAAGCTCGCTCGCCAACAGCAGGATTTCGTGTCGGCCGTCAGCCACGAACTCAAGACTCCGCTCACGTCCATTCGCATGTATGGCGAAATGCTCAAGGAGGGCTGGGCCGATGAGAAGAAACGGCAGAGTTACTACGAATTCATCCACGACGAGTCAGAACGTCTGTCCCGTCTCATTTCGAATGTTCTGCAGCTTGCCAGTATCACCAGGAACGAACCCCAATTCGACCCGAAACCGACAACAGTTGCCGAGCTGATGAGCAATATCGAGTCCAGGATCTCGGGCCAGGTCGAGCGTGCCGGCTTCGAGCTGCGGTTCAAAAGAGCCGATGACGCAGACCGTGCGATCATTGAAATGGACGAAGACTGCTTCACCCAGATCATCATCAACCTCGTCGACAACGCCATCAAGTTTTCCAAAAATGCGCAAGAAAAAACCATCGAGATCAGCTGTACTTTCACGAAGGACGACCTGATTCGGTTTTCAGTCCGCGACTATGGACCCGGAATTCCGAAAGACCAGATGAAAAAAATATTTCAACTTTTCTATCGAACGGAATCGGAGCTCACGCGAGAAACCGTCGGAACCGGAATCGGATTGGCCATCGTGCATCAGCTCACGTTGGCAATGCATGGCAAGGTGGACATGGTTAATGCAGAGCCGGGAGCGGAATTCAGGTTGTCGTTCGCAACCGCGGACCCGATCTGACAATCATTATCTGCCGGTTTATTCGGCCTTCAGATCGCGAATTACCTTGATTGCCATAAAGCCGACGAAAGCCACGCCGAGCAACAGACCGATCCACAGTGATACCTGTCGCCAGTTCGTCAACCTTGTAATGCGGAGACTGTCGGCCCCTCCCAATGGGTATCTCGGGCCGAGTTTCGCCGTAGCCGATCGACCGCCAGTCGCTGCGAGACTGACAATCGATCGATCGCCGTAAATTCTCTGCTGCGGATAGCTGTCTTCCGAGTCTGCAGCGCGCCCGGCGGCCAGAGTGAAAGGCGCGTCGCCTTGCGCAAGAAAAATCAGTGAGTCAGGGCGCCAGCCAACCTCGAGCTGCATCGCGACGCTCGGCTTGCCGCTGGTTACGACAACTTTAATGCGCCTTGTGCGAATCTTATCAGTACGGATCGCGTCGCTCATCACGACATTGTCATTACGGCCAATATAATAATGAGATCCGGATGCCGTCCTTATCCAGCGCTCGTTACGGGTCGACCAATAGTAAATCGTGGCGGATATAATCGTATTCGCCTCTGTGAGTACGACACGAACCTGATCGACAACTGGCGCCCCACCAAGGTCGAATATCCGGCCGCCATCTTCCGGGTCTTCGCCGCTGGCCTCGAGCATGATCGATTTTCTGACGATCCTCGTGACGCCGGTAACATAAGACCCCTGAACGCGCGACAGCCGCCACTCCTCCGGCATTCCCTCCCAGCGAATGCGCAGATAGTCATGACTGGTCTTGCGCAACTTGACCCGTCTCTGAATGATGCTGGCTTCGTTCTCGCGAAGGTCGGCAACTGCACCGGATCCCACGTTGCTCCAGTCCTGCAAATTGTCGCTGCCGTCGATCGTGATGCGACCAATAAAGCCACTGTCGAGCGGATTCCAGGAAAACTCGAGCGCCTCGATTGAATTTTCCAGTTGCCGGGTATCGACGATGTAGGCTGTTAACTGCTCGTCCTCATTGGTTTGTATCATTCCGTCCGAATCGAATTCGACTCGCGTCCTGTCGCCGTCCCGTTCGAACAGAAGTCGTACGTCGTCAGCACTAGGTTGTGCGTTGGCATACAGTGGCAACGTTGGTAGCTGCTCGAGGTGTTCCGCTTCTTCGACGTCGTCGCTAATCTGCTGAAACACGCGCGTCACCGGAACGCCAACCGCGTTGTACACACCTGCGTCGCGCAAATCGGGGTCAGATACGGACTGGTTGACTTCGAGAGGCAATTCTATCGAATAAAAGCTGGCATCCCTGTCGACTTCGATCGGGAATCCCCATGCGTATTCCGATAGTTCGGGTACTTCCTCGGCGCCTGCTGCCATACAAGCGCCAACAGTGCCAAACAGGAGCACCCAATTCGAAACCAATCCTGATCGTGTCATCGAGCCACCCATCATCGAATCACTCTTCCGCCAAAACAGCCTCATCGCCCAGCCGTTTCGGCGGCGCAGGCGCCAGATAACCAACCACCAGCAATAGTACGCCAACTCCGAGGAAGGACACGATTCTGGCTACGGTACCCGTGTTGCCCAGATCGACGGTAAACAGTTTGACGACGACAAGCGCCATCAGGGCCGTGCCGGCGAGCCAGATCCAGCGATTCGTTTGTCGTGCACCCCAGATCATGCCACCGAATCCAAGTATCGCCCAGTAGATAGAGAGTGCTGACTGGACGTACATGGAGTTTGTCAAGGCCGACTCTGTCCACGGAACGTCAGCGAAATGATGCACGCCGCGTACGACCGAGATAGTCGTCAGAATAAACGTTGCGAGTCCCCAGGCGATAAAGGCACTTCGATCTCTGTCATCGTCGAGCCAGCCGGTCGTCTTCTTCACGGTGATCAGGTACCGAAGCGCAACAACCAGGCCAACGGTCGTCAGTACGTCAAACGGATTCATTATCGGCACGTACGGCAGCGGATGCGGATTACCCGGATTGTCGATACCTGCGGCGCAGACCGCCAGCAGTTGTGCTGATATCAAAAAGCCCGCGGTCGCGAGATACGCGCTCCAGTAACGTTGTAGCGGCCAAGCGAAATGTTCTCGCACAAAAACGATCAGCATGGCTCCGAGTAACGGCATTAACAGCGCGCTGCTGGCAGACCAGACTTCACTGAAACCTGCCTCGTCCATGCGCCAGACTGTTTCGTACGCGAAAAGACCGACAAGCAGGAGCGCCCCCGCAAAATGCCACAGCGCCTCAATTCGACCGGTGCCATTATCGAAGGCGCGCAGCAAGCCGAAATGCGCGATCATGGCAATAGTCCAGGACACCAGACCGAATCCGGCGAAGAAATGTTTGTCGTCAAACAGGTACAGTAACGCGATCAGTGCCAGCAAAGGCAAGTAGGCAAGCGTCGCCCGTCGCGCTGCCGTCCAATCGTAACGCCGCGCGATCCATGCGAGCAGCCCAACACTCATCGCGACGAATGCCGTGATCATGTGTAGCCGGTAATTTTCCGGGCCACGGTCCATGATTTCGAGCACGCCGATACCACCCCACCAGCCGAGGCCCCAGACCAGCAACGGTACCGACAAGAGCCGCTGCCAGCGCATCGGGTTCTTGTCAGCTGCAAGATAATGAGCCGAGAACAGGGAGGCAAGACCGATCAACATGCCGCCGAGAAAATTGCCGTTGAGAATCGGCATGCCCAGATCCGAAGACCAGCCATAGTCGATATAAGCCACGCCGCTTGCGCCGAGCAGGGCAGTGCCGCTGAACCTGGCGAGAATGCCCTGCTGCCTTACCCCGACCCAAATCAGCGCGGCGCCCTCCAATGCCCAGGCAACGGCCGTCCACCGATCGTCGAGGGCGAGAGGAATGGCGATCGTCGCGAAAGCCACACCGAGTGCGACAAACGACTCGATGAGCAGACGCATTAGTTTGCCCTGGTACCTGTGTAGCGATACCGCGATCAGGGTGTAGAAAATTGCGACCGCGAGTGCACTGATTGCCAGACCGTACTCCGTATTGTCAACGAGCCGGGACTGCAGCGCGAAGGCGATAACCGGCGTACCAAAAATCAATGTCCCATCGACGAGGCCTCGCAGCTTCGGTGGTTGACGGAAAGCAAACAGAATCGCAATCGCCTGGTAGAACAGGAAATAGGCGATCAGGAAAGGCTCGGTACTCGCGAATAATTCCGGCTTATAGTATTTGTACCCCCAGAGCGTGCCGACACCAAAAGTGAACACGAAACCAATTATGTTCAGGAAGCGCCATGCCCGGAACCAGGCGATGCCGAGAATCGCCGCATTGAGCAACAGGTAATAGCTGAATAAGGCGACGTGGTTTCCGGAGCCCGTCGAAATCAGCACCGGCGCGAGAAAACCGCCCACAATTCCCAGAACGGCAAGTGCCTTTGCGTTCTGAAGCACCGCAAGTACGCCGGCAAACACTGTCAATGCGACGAGGAGAAAAAAAGCAAATGGCGCGGGAATCAGAGGATGCAGGCGAAACGCGGCAAATATCGTCAGAAAGAGTATGCCGATGCCACCACCCTGCAGGCTCAACGCATAGACTCGAAAGCTGGAGCGCAGCCGCCAACCGAAGCCGAGCATTATTCCCGCGGCAATAGCAACGCCGAGGTAACGCAGTTCAATCGGAATGACCAGCACCTGACGCTCGACGGCATATTTCAAGAGGAAGGACACGCCGAAGAACGACACGATGACGCCGATCTTGACGGGCACATTGCCCGTGGTCAGCCAGCGTTTCGCTGCGATGACCGCTTTTTCGAGCGCCACCGGTGTCGGATAAACCGGTTTTACATCCGGAGATGGCTTGTAACTTGGTTGCGCTGCGGGGCGTATTGCCGGCTCGTCTGATGGCTCAGCGGGACGCGGTGTTATTGGTCGCTGCAACGGCTCCGGTTCGGTGGATATTTCCGGCGCTTGCGGCTCCCGGCTTGATGCCGAAGGCATTTCCGACAAGCGGGTGACACGGTCGCTGAGTTCCCTGATGCTGGCCTGCATGGAGCGACGCTGTGCATACAGGTGCCCGATGACCCCACCCGCGACCATCCCCAGCATGCCTCTGCTGATTTCGCCAAAGTACAGACCAAGAATGCCACCTGCGATAATGAATAATAGCTGCATGGCCGGATCGCCTCCTCAACCTGAAATCTCTTGTTCAGGCTTGGGGCATGGTGGCGCAGCTATCCGGCCAAATAAAGTGACTAAGTCGTTGTTTTTCTATGAAAGCAAGTGCCAATGACCCGATTTGCGGCGTTCGACACAGTGTAATCAGTCGTGCTTTGGCCTCAATGAGCCGACGCAAAATTGACCCGTGCGATTGTAGGGGTCGCAATCCACTTCGTTTTCGTGGTCGATTTCGAGAGCCGATGCCTCGAACTCCGGCACATCTCGCGATCGCGAGTCTTCAGTGTGGTTGGGCTTCGACCCGGTCTGCGCCGATCGCAGGGCGGTGCCCCTCGGGGAAAACTTCCTTGTTAACATGTGTCATCCAATCGATCAGTTACAAAAATCCGATGTTAGAGCGATTTGCGACGGACTGAAACTTCATTGGTCGGCCAATAGCTACCGTTCGTCGGATCGTTTCCGCCGGTCGTCGAATATCGACCGTTCGTCCGGAAAGGAAATGCTATCGACTCGCCGCAGCCGTGCTTCAGTTACATTGATTACGGGGAAAGGCACGGAATTGCTTCATGGTGGTCTGTACTCATTACCGGGATAGCGTGAATTCAGCGCGTCCAAAATCGACCTATCGCGATCGTAAATGTCATCATAAAAATAGACCGTGCCCGCTGAATCGACCTCTGCCGTCCAATATTGGATCAAGATCGGTACGGGTTTTGTCAGGGTCACCGTTTTTGTTTCAGTACCGGCGATCAGCGCATTGAGTTCGTCGTACTGCCAGCCGCTATCCTGCAGCAGTATTGTCGCCAGATCCAGAGGCGATTCCAGTCGGATGCAACCGTGGGTGCATGCGCGTTGTGCGCTTTCGAACAATGCTTTGTTCGGCGTGTCATGGAGGTAAACTGAATACTCGTTGGAAAACTCAAACTTGATTCTTCCAAGCGCATTTGCCGATCCTGGACGCTGCACGATCGTGTAGCGAAAGTTGCTTTTGTTGACTTCGTTCCAGTCGACGTTGTAAGGATCAACAAGAAAACCGTCACGGTCATAGAGTTCGTAGTTGCCGTCGTCAAAGAACCTGCTATCTTTTTTGATCTCCGGCAACATTTCCTGTGTCGCAATGCTTCGCGGCACGGTCCATTTCGGATTCAAGACCAGACGCTCGATAAGTGAAGCAATAATCGGCGTCTCGTGGTCGGGATCTCCGACCTGTACTTTCGCGTTCCACACAATATTGCGACTTCGAACCAGATAGGCTTGAAAACCGGCGATATTGACGAGCACGGACTCAGCCGCCAGAGCATCCAGTATCCAACGTGCGCGCTCCAGGTTGACACGAATCTGTTCCGCTCTGGCCTCGGCAGAGACATTCAGGGCACGCAAAGTACGCGCACCGACAAGTGCATCAACTTCCAGTCCGTGTCTGGCCTGGAATCGATAGACTGCGACCCGTAACGTGTCATCGTAACCTGCGCTATCAGTGTAATCGGCGGCCCTCGACAGATCGCCGCTGATATGGAGGCGGCGTGCCAGCGTGTCCAGCCGATCATCCGTTGCGCCGGGCTGAAGCGTTGGTCCGTCAGCAATACGTGGCCAGCCTCCGGAGCCTGCAATCTTGCGGTAACGCTCAAGTGCCGATTGAAGTCTTCTGTAGGCGTCATTTCGTGGAAGCAGGTTCTGGATCTGTGCGGCGACTGAACCCGAGCGGATGATTCGGAGTATCGCGGCAACCGGGTCCTCCCCGCCGATTTGTTCGGAAAAACTCCAGCGTGGCTTCAGTGTCTCGGAGTCGATCTTGCCGAAACGCTGGTGACAGGCGAGCCTGATTAGACTGTCGGTCAGCAACAGATCGAAAGCAGCGTGATCCGCGGGCGATAGCGTCTCGCCAGCTTCAAGACGGCTATACATGTGCCGGATCTGGTCAAGGTGATAATCATCCGGATTGAGTCCATCGCTCGCGGACGCCACCACGGCATCGATCAACGACTGCATTTGGGAGAGTTGTGACCACGCGATCGCAAAGCCGAGGTGCTCGTATACTCGGGCGAGCAGGGGTTCCGCTGCGAGGTCGGCCCGTGAGGTTTGCCGGTCGGCGGAAAGCTCCTGAAGCTGTAAGCGGAGCGATTCAGTGACCGGGGTTTCTGCGGCGGCGGTCGGTCCGCTCAGCAACAACAGGCTCAGCCCGAGCCCTGCCCCCGCGCGCCTGGATCTTTTCCGTCCTTTGGTCCCTGGAAAGAATTTCTGGCCACCCGGAACAAGCTCACGAACTCTCCAAAGTGGAAAAACTAGCTTTAAAACAAGCACTTCAATGAGCCATGGGCCGAATGATCGCGGTATTTTCGGCGCCAACAGGTACTCTGAATGTTCGTGACCCAGCGGCTTGAGTTTTGTATACATGTTGCGAGAAAATAACGGCTTCTTGCCGGGTTGGTGGTGGATTGGAACAGATGTCCTTGCGTAATGGGAATCGCCGTAGGTTTTTGAAAAAGCTGGTTGGGGTGACGGCTGCCAGTGCTATGCCGCTCCAGTCGGTGTTCGCGAGGCGGCAGCGAGACCTTGCTTTTTATCATACACACACCCGCAAAAGTCTCTCGATCATCTATGCCGCCAATGGCGAGTACGTTGCTCCCGCGCTGGATCGGATAAACGAATTTCTGGCAGATTTCCGTACCGGCGGTATAAAGCGTATCGACCCGAATCTCCTCGATCTGATCTACGACATCCGCGAATATCTCGGCAGCGACGGAACCTACGAAGTAATTTCTGCCTATCGCTCGCCGGAAACGAATGCCATGCTGCGCTCAACCAGGAGCGGCGTCGCAAAGAAGAGTCAGCATTTGCTCGGCAACGCAATCGACGTGCGTTTGAGTGACGTGAAGACTTCGGCGTTAAGAGACGCTGCGCTTGCCATGAAACGCGGTGGTGTCGGATATTATAAAGATTCGGATTTCGTACATGTCGACGTCGGCCGCGTCAGGCGCTGGTAATCAGGGAATATTCCCTTTTCATTGCAGACTTTATCGGCTGTCATCACTCAGCAGCGAATACTCCACGCGGTTGTTTAACGCGGCAACCTGATTCCATTCGCCTGCGGACTCGGGTTCGGCCGGATACGGCACACGGGGTACGGAATCCAGTCTGCTCCGCATGATCAAGTCGAGATCGATGCCCGAACCGTTGACTAACGGCGACTCGGCCAGAAATGCCTCGAAGCTCGGTGTCTGGCGGTCGCTCAGTAAGCTGGAGTCGTCCAGCGGATGTCCGATGTATGCACAGGACGTAAACGGTAACTCCGGCTCCGCAAGCTGATAAATTCCAGCCGAGTCGATCGTAAGACAAAACTCGCCGAGATGGGATTCGACACGCACGGTGCCCTGAAACCCGGCGTTCGACAGCTGCAAGAGCAGACTCCTGATCTGTTCGGTTCGAACCTCGTTCAAGGGCCGCTCGTCGTAATACACGGCGCCGGACTGGTTCATTGTCCAGGTGAGAACGCCTAGCAACTCGCGAAAGGCGGACTCGGACCGGGCACGCTCCTGGCCAATATCGTTCACCAGCTCCTCGTTCAACGCGCTCGACGATGACCGTTCACTCTCCACTACGGTCATCAGGCTGTCGAGATTTTGACGTACGGCGTCACGCTCCGCGCGCACCTGCAGGAACATCGCGCCGAGCACTATGAGGGCCAGCGCGAATGTGACCGTCAATACCGGCCAGGCAACGCCGGCATAGCGTTCTGGTGGCTCTTCGAGCATTGACATTCGATCGGCGTTCTGGCGCTCGTAGACCTCATTTGCTACTTGCTTTGCGAAATTGCGGTGGCTGCCCAGGATGTCCGACCGAAGAGCGCTGTGCTGATCCTCGAGAATCCGCGTGAGCAGGGCGGAGATGGTCATGCCAACGGGCTCTTGGGGGGGCTCGCCGCCGACAGCCTCGTAGGACGTATCGGCAGACTGCTCGATAGCCGCGTCACGAGTTGGCGCCCGGCGGTCGCGAACCAGCCCCAGTTTCAGCAACATGCCAAACAAGACGCCGGGCTCGACCTGCTTTGGCAGAACGTCCAGTGCCCCCAGCGCACGGGCCTGGCTCACGTACACCTCACCTTCTTTGGACGTGTACATCATCACGGGAATGGTGGCGGTGAGTGGATTACTCTTGATGGCTGCCACGGCTTCCAGGCCATCGATACCTGGCATTATATGGTCCATAAAGACCACATCCACCATGTGATACTTCAGGTACTCAAGCGCTTCCTCGCCGGAGTCGGCAAGCGCCACCGACAGGTCATACTCTTCCAGCTGCTTCTTGAGCGCGACTCGGGCTAATTTCGAGTCGTCTACTACCAACGCACGTTTTAGCGCCATGAAGATCCTCCGACAACCCAAGTGACACGCTGGCAATCCCGAGTCAGCCAGGTGGTCGATTCCAAGCCTTTGTTACCATAAGAATACCAAACACCATCCCATGGCATTGCTACACAGTTCTCGGAACGGCATCGAATCCGCTGCGGATTCGGTCGGTTTGGACCCCGGTGCAAAGGGCCCGGTCAATCGCAATCCTTTCGTGTCATAGGGAAGTCAGCACTTCGTTCATTGCCCTCGAAAACGCCTTCAATGCGTCCGATCAGGTTTCCATCGTCGTCAAGGCGATAAATGATGCGCTGAGGAAAGTCATGCTCCGGATTCTCGAAGGTGGCTTCATTCGCCGACAGGCTTTTCAATACGAATCTGGCGCGCTCCTGTCCCGACGGTGACGCAATCAGGACAAGCTGATCCTCCTCCTCGACGATTCGCAGGAACTCCCAGGCAACGGTTTTTCCGCCGCTGACTGTGCGGCTAAACCCGAACAGCGTGCCACCGGCCGGCGTGGACCATTGTTCACCAGAGCCCGGTTCCCCGCCAACGGCAGACCAGCACCCGGACATCCACGCGAGTTCAGAGACATTGGTGCTGCCTGCCGCGCATGCGAGCAGCATCAACGGTACCGACGAAAAATATGTCGTGATCCTGTTCACTTTGCCTCGATTTCCTTCACCATCAACACCGCATCACCGTCATGATTGATCAGGGGATGGGGAACAACGGGTCCACGTGCCTTTTCGCAGTAACCATTGCGTTCGTAGAGTCGCTTTGTGCCCTCGTTTCTTTCGAATACGATCAGGCTTAACTTGGTCAACGCATTGTTTCGCGCCTTGTCTTCGGCAAGCGTCAAAAGTCGGTGCCCGATTCGCTGGCCGCGATATTCCGGAAACACCGCCATTGCACAAACATAGTAGCTGTCGGGTTCTTCAAGCGCGCTGTAAGGGGCGAGTACCGGATCCTCCTCGACGTAGTTTTCGTCAATGATCATCGGAAATGATACTAGCATCGCAATCACTTTGCCGTCGCGTTCGACAACAGTGGCGCTGCGATAACTGAATACCGTATCCTCGCGTTCGTAGCGGCGCCGGCCGACGTCGAGTATGTCTTCGCCGGGATCAGCAAGCTTTGTTCAGATGTAATCGGAAACGCCATCCGACGCAATACGATAGAGTTCGGCGATCCTGCGGCTGTCTGCTTTCTTCGCAGGCCTTATTCGATCATGGTGCACCGAGTACCTCCCCACTCGCGGATTCGCTCGGGAAGCCGCACATTGCTCGGCGGTTATTGGCGACCGGACCGCGTTATTTGGCAGCGCTAGTCAGCCAGAATCCGCAATCTCGTAATATCGTATCTTCAGAGCAGCCGGTCAATCCTGGCTCAAGGCAAGCGCCCGAATTCAGAGGTCGACGCCAGCGCGGCAAGCTCAAATCGACCGGTAGGGTGCACTCCGTGCACCGTTTTTGGCGCATCGCTACCTTGACGACGAACCTGGCGGGGCAAGCTCAAATCGACCGGTAGGGTGCACTCCGTGCAACGTTTTTGCCTTATTGCTTGCCCAGCACGGCGTGAGCTGGCGCTGGCCAGCCAGTTTTGCTTAAATCGGACGCAGTCTGGATGTTTGGATCGGATGAATTACAGATAGCCAGGCCCCGGATTTATCGCAGATTTGTCGGCAACAACTGCTATTCAATGCGGGGTATGCGGCTCACGAAACGGATTTCGGCAAACCCCAATGGCGGACATTCTAGACTAGTGTCAGACTTTTGCCAAAGCTTCCGAAGAAGAGGTGAGCAGAATGAGAACCGAGACCAGCCAGAGGTTCGCCGAGCGCGATTTCGATCGTACACTGATCCGCTGGATCATGAAGTACGTCGGCAATCCACGCATCTCGATCCGACTCTGGAACGGCGATGAGTTCCCGATGACGGACGAACGCTCGGTCGCATGCATGGAGTTTCGGGAGCGACGCGCTGTATTCGAAGTCCTGCGGTCGCCATCGGTGGGATTCGGCGAGTGCTACAGCGCGGGGCTGATCGAGATTCATGGAGATTTCCTCGCGTTCGCCAATGAGATCACTGCCGCCTATACGCGCAAACGCGATCGCGGCTATTACGGCCCCAAACTCCGATCGTTGTTGTACGCGATGAGCCGCAATACGCTGGATCGTTCGCGGCACAATGTTCATCATCACTATGATCTCGGTAACGATTTCTACAAGCTTTGGCTCGATGAACGCCTTGTCTACACCTGCGCCTACTACGATGCGCCGGCGGCAACACTCGCCGAGGCTCAGGTCGCGAAACTGGAACATGTCTGCCGAAAACTGAATTTGCAACCGGGACAAAAGGTTATTGAGGCGGGCTGCGGCTGGGGCGCACTCGCGCTGCACATGGCCGAACATCATGGCGTGAACGTCATCGCCTACAACAATTCGCGTGAGCAGGTTGCCTTCGCGAGGGAACGGGCATCGGCCATGGGGCTCGACAAGCAGGTCACGTTTGTCGAGGATGACTACCGCAATATCGACGACCGCTGCGACGCGTTCGTGTCAGTCGGCATGCTGGAGCATGTCGGCCTCGCCAATTTCAGGACGTTGGGCGCAGTTATCAAGCGCAGTCTCAAGCCCCAAGGATTTGGCCTGATCCATTCAATCGGACGCAGCCACCCGCGGAGAACCGATCCATGGATCGTCAAACATGTCTTTCCCGGCGGCCACATTCCGAGCCTTAGTGAAATGACGGCCGTCTTCGAACCGCACAGATTCTCGATCATCGATGTCGAGAACCTGCGCCTGCATTACGCGCGCACCTGCGCAACCTGGCTGCAGAACTTCGAAGCGGAAACCGACAAAATCGCGGAAATGTACGGCGATGAGTTCGTGCGGATGTGGCGGCTGTACCTGGCTGGCTCATCCGCGGGCTTCCAATCCGGCGAGCTGCAGCTCTACCAGGTCCTGTTCGCGCCCCGCGGCAACAACAAAGTACCTTGGACACGCGAGTACCAGTATCTGAAAAGATCCGGACCGCACTAACGTGCACCTTGCCGACGCGATCGTCGTAGGCGGTGGTCCCGCGGGATCGACCTGCGCCTGGAAACTTCGCGCGGCCGGACTCGACGTGGTAGTGCTGGACCGCATGGAGTTCCCGCGAACCAAGCTGTGTGCCGGCTGGGTGACGCCCGAGGTCATGACAGACCTCGAGCTCGATGAACAAGACTATCCGCTGAGTTTCATGACGTTCGATGAGCTGCATCTGCACTGGAAGGCGCTTAGCGTAAAACTGAGATCGCGGCAGCATTCGATTCGGCGCTTCGAATTTGACGACTTCCTGTTGCGCCGCGCCGGGGCGAAGCTGATTCAGCACAAGGTTCGCGACATCCGGCGGGATGGCACCGACTACGTCATTGATGGACAGTTTCGCTGCAAATACCTCGTCGGCGCCGGCGGTACAGCCTGCCCGGTCTACCGGACGTTGTTTCACGATCGTAATCCGCGTAATAGCGCACTGCAGACCGCGACCTACGAGCACGAATTCGCTTACGACTGGCAGGATGATCGGTGTCACCTGTGGTTTTTCGACGATGGCTTACCCGGCTACGCGTGGTATGTACCCAAAGCGAATGGCTATATCAACGTCGGTCTGGGCGGCATGGCTGATCAGCTAAAGCTTCAGGACGGGCACGTCCAGGAGTATTGGCGCAAGTTTATCGACCGGCTGAAGAAATACGGTCTCGTTCATTATGACGATTATCAACCTACAGGCTACAGTTACTACCTGCGCGGCAATGTTGACGTTGTCAGCGGTGATAATGTCTATCTTATTGGCGATTCTGTCGGGCTCGCAACTCGCGATATGTGCGAAGGCATCGGGCCGGCGATAAAAAGTGCCCTGCTGGCGGCACAAGCTGTTGTCGATGGCACAGAGTATTCGCTCGCCGGAATCAGCAGGTTCAGCGGCGGCGGTATTGCCAGCAGGTTGCTCGAACGCAAATTCGTTGGTTCGCAGCAATGATCGGTACATTCCACGACCAACGTATTGATTGATTGGCCGGGGAATGCACTCAAGGTCCGATTGGCTTATTGTTAACCGCTCGGATTATTGTCCAGCCGATTTTCGGCGCGCTTCGCAACCAGAATCAGCATTGCGGCGAGGCACTTTGCAGGTTTCGCAAACGCGTCTATAGTGAGTTACCGAGTAACGTATCCCGCTAGCAATACGGTTATCCACATGCCTAAGTATGGCCAGACTTGCCGCTGACGTTATCGGTCGGTCGCCGCGAACTCAGAATGTGACGTCAGCGTTCGAGTAGTCAGGCGTATCGTCGAAAATCTTTCGATTTACCGAGGAATCGCGATGCCACATGCCACGTTGATGGAAGACCGCCTTCGGTTCCTGGAGATTTCCCAGGACGACATCGAAGAGCTGCGCAATGCCAGGCGCATCCTTGAACCCGAGCTCGACCGAATGCTCGGCCAGTTCTATGCACATATTTCGAGTGAGCCGGAATTGATGCGCGTTTTCGCCGATGACAAGTCTCTTGAACGCGCCCGCGAGGCGCAAAAAGTACACTGGCTTCAAACGTTATTCGGAGGCAAATTCGACAGCGCCTATTTTGACAAGGCGGAACAAATCGGACAAGCGCATGCTCGAGTCGGTCTGACACCGAATTGGTACATCGGCGGCTACTGCAAAATGCTGGTTCAGTTCGTCCGGAATATATCGATGAATGCAAAAAAAGACGGCCGCAACGCAAGCCCGGTGATCGAAGCAATTTGCAAGGCGGTATTGCTGGATCTGGATGTCGTAATACATTGTTATTTGGAAGCCAAGAATCAAGCAATGCTTGGCATACTCGAGCGCGCGACTAACTTCACGGCCGATATGTCAGAACTGAATAGTGAATTAAGCCTTGCAACGGCACAGGTCCGAAAATCGGCCGAGGCTGTGGCAATGGAAGTGACGGAAGATGACGGGTGCGTCGAATCGGTGGCGGGACTGTCTGCCGGCATTGAGGCTCTGACCGAAAAAGTAAGGCAAATAGATGAGCGCATCAATCAGCTCAAAACCGGCGATCGGTTGTATGTTCACAAGGACCGTGATGAGACCGGCACTTTCGCAAAATTGAAAGCATTGATATTTGGTGAGTGATGGCTGTTTCAGATCATGTAGACATCGATCAGTTCATGTCAGGATTGAGGCGGAGAAATCCCGGAGAAACCGAGTTTCATCAAGCCGTGTATGAGGTTGCTTCGAACGTATTCGACTTCATTCGTGATAAGGAAATCTACCACGAAATGCAGATCCTCCGGCGAATCGCGGAGCCGGATCAAATTGTTACGTTCCGGGTATGCTGGCAGGACGACAAGGGAAATATCAGAGTCAATCGTGGCTATCGCGTGCAAAATAGCAATGCAATCGGGCCGTATAAGGGCGGACTCCGATTCGATGCGAGCGTCAACCAGAGCATAATGAAATTTCTTGCCTTCGAGCAGACGTTCAAGAACAGCTTGACCGGCCTGCCGCTCGGCGGCGCCAAAGGCGGCTCGGATTTTAATCCCAAACGGAAATCGAACAACGAGGTAATGCGCTTCTGCCAATCGTTCATGACCGAACTCTATCGATATATCGGCGACGACATCGATGTTCCCGCAGGTGATATCGGAGTCGGAACCCGCGAGATTGGCTACCTGTTTGGCCAGTACAAGCGACTGACTGATCGGTTTTCGGGAGTGCTCACCGGTAAAGGCCTGGAGTTCGGCGGCAGTCCGATTCGCAAGGAGGCGACCGGGTACGGCGTGGTCTACATGATGCAGGACATGCTGTCGCGCTGCGGTCATAGCATCGAAGGAAAGAGATGCCTGGTGTCGGGATCAGGAAATGTCGCTACCTACACGGCGCAAAAACTCATCGACCTCGGTGGAGTCGTCGTAACCATGTCGGACTCCTCGGGTTTCGTTTTTGATAAGGACGGCATTGACGCAGGAAAACTCGAGTACATCATCGATTTGAAAGTGAATCGACGAGGCAGGATCTCCGAGTACGCAAACGAATATGGCGTTCCGTATTTCGCGAATGAACGGCCGTGGCGGATTCCCTGCGATCTGGTTTTTCCATGTGCTACGCAAAACGAGCTCAGTCAGGCGGATGCAGATATTCTGATCAGCAACGGATGTATCGCGGTCGCAGAAGGTGCCAACATGCCGGTGGAACAAGAAGGCATTCATAAGTTTGTTGCCGCGAAAGTTCTGTTTGCGCCAAGTAAAGCCGCTAATGCAGGCGGGGTAGCGATATCCGGCCTCGAGATGAGCCAAAATAGTATTCGCAGAACCTGGGATGTGGACGAAGTGCACCGGTCACTTCGGGAAATCATGCATAACATTCATGAGCAGTGCGTCGAATATGGCGCACAATCCGGAAGTAACCACATTGATTACGTAAAAGGCGCCAACGTTGCCGGTTTCATAAAAGTCGCCAACGCAATGGTTGCCTATGGGGTAGTCTGACCGGCTAAAATGCAATCCCGAATTGCAGCGCCGCAGCTTTGGCGTCGTTCCCTTCCGCATAAGCAAGGTCAACGGCGAGCCGCCGCCACAACGTGCCGACGCCGAGCGACGCCACGCCGTCTCGATGACTCTGGATATCGTATCGGTAGCCCGCGCGTAGTCTGAACGGTGATTCGAATGTCCACTCGGCGCCGACAGCGACCTCCTGGGTCGGTCGCTCGGTGCCTAGTGGTTCGCTCTGGGTCAAGTCGGCATCTGCGGCAATCTGCAACCGGCCTTTTTGATAAGCGACGCCGAATCTGGCTCGCGGTCGAAGACGGATGGTCGTTCCGAGCGAAGTGTCGTAGTTGTACGGAATAAGGTCTTTAACAGCAAGCCCTAGCCGCCAGTACTCGCCGAGTTGCTTCACGAATCCGATGTCGAAGTTAACGGTCCCTTCCGATTCGGTGTTCTGGTCGACATCGAGTCTGTCGTCGACGACGCGTTCGATGTCTTCGAACGTCTCGATATCCAGGACTTTAAAACTGAAGCCGGCAGCGATAGGTTGGCCAAAAAGATGAAACTGTCCCGACATGGCGACGCCCGCTTCGGTAATGACTGCACCAGCCGCAGTTACCGACGAATCGAAATTGCCTCCCGGATCGATCAGTGCGCCGTTTGCGTCAAACAATTCGGGATGCGCCACTCCCTGCCCACCGTTAGAGGCAACAAACGTAAGCCCTTCCTGATATGCGGCAAGTATCGCGCGATCTGCGCCGGTTACGGTCGATTGTCCTCCCGCCAATATCCGCGTTCCCAGGAAGAAACCGGCGCCCTGGAGCTTACCGGGCTCACTGATTGCCATGCCAAAGTAGATGTCGGCAAACAGGTCATCATCTTCGAGTTCGGCCAGAGACGCATCCAGGCCTGCCGTGACCTCAAGGACTGCCTGCGCGTTCAGTGCATCCGGCGTCGCATTGAAATCATTGACTGCACGCGTGATGGCACCGGCAGGATCGTCCTGTGCAAGTTCTTCAATCGTGATAATAGACTTCGCGACCTGCGGAATCAGCAGCGGGAATAGAAACCGTGAATCCTCCGTTCGCTCTTCGATCTCTTCGTTGAAGGCAAGCAGGGCAGCGTTATAAAATTGCGCGCTGTCGTTGTTTGCCGATGCAACCGAGACACCCCCCATTGCAAGTGTGCGCGCGTCAAAAATACCGTACGTCGTGCCCGCCAACGCCGGCGAAGATGACATCGAGATGTAGCAGGTAGCCAGAACAATAAACGTACGCCGTAGTGTCGTACCGCTAGTGAGTTCATTTGAATTTGCCATAAACACAGCCGTCATGTCTTCGAGCCAGGAACACCTGGACAATAGTTACATCGCAGTTTGATTGAATGACCTTAGCACTCTTTTCAGATAACCGGGAGTCATAAAAAGGCGACAGATCGGGGCGCAATAAACAGGGGTTGAATCCAATTGGATCCAAGCCCCTCACCTACGATTTTCGGAAAACTGCATCGCAAGGCTGTAGATCACCGGCAGAACCAGCAGGGACAAGATTGTCGCCGTAAGCATCCCACCGATCATCGGCGCTGCAATGCGGCGCATGACGTCGGCGCCGGTGCCGCTGATGAGCATAATGGGCAACAATCCGACGATCGTTGATGTTGCCGTCATAAATACGGGGCGGACGCGTCGTGAAGTTCCGTCGCGCACGGCCTCCATAATTTCGGCCGGACTCAGGCGTGCGTCTGCATCTTGCCTATTCGCTCGGCGCTCGGCAACAGCTTCCTGGATAAAGGTGAGAACCAATACGCCGGTTTCTACGGCAACTCCGGTCAACGCAATGAATCCGACCGCAACGGTGACCGAGAGATTGAAGCCGTACCAATACACCAGCCAAAAGCCGCCCACCAGTGCGAATGGGACTGACAGCATCACGAGACTTGGCGCGATAGCATTGCCGAAGTTGAAGTACAGCAATAAGAAAATCAGGAACAGCGTAATCGGAATTACAATTTTCAGACGCGCGGCAGCACGCTCCATGTACTCATATTGTCCCGACCAGGCAACGGTATAACCCGCCGGCAGGTTGACATCCGAGGCCAATACCTTGCGAGCTTTGGCGACGAATCCGCCCACGTCGGAAGTTTTCAGATCGATATAGACCCAGGCATTCGGCCGGGCGTCTTCACTCTTGATCACAGGAGCTCCTCGTCTGAAACGAATGTCGGCGACCTGACTGAGCGGTATCTGAGCGCCGGATGGTGTGGGGATCAGGACACGCGCCAATCGGTCCGGATCGTCGCGCAGTTCCCGTGGGTAGCGAAGATTGACGGGGTAGCGTTCAAGGCCTTCGACGGTCTCCGTTACCTGCATACCACCAATGGCAGACATGATGACATCCTGTACATCGCCGACCGTCAGCCCGTAACGTGCCACCATGTCACGTTTGATATCGAAGTCGAGGAAGTAGCCGCCGGCGGCGCGATCGCCAAATGCGGACAGCGTTTCCGGCAAGGTTTTCATTGCCTGTTCTATGTCCTCAGCGATGCGTTGCAGCTCGATCAGGTCGGGCCCACTAATTTTGATTCCCACCGGCGTTTTAATGCCGGTGGAAAGCATATCGGTGCGGGTCTTGATTGGCATGGTCCACGCATTTGCCAGCCCAGGGAACTTGATTGCCGCGTCCATTTCCTGCATCAGTTCCCGCGTCGTCTTCGACGAATCCGGCCAGTCTTCACGTGGCTTCAGTCTTGCAATAGTTTCGATCATCGACAGCGGGGCCGGATCGGTGGCCGTTTCTGCGCGGCCGACCTTGCCAAATACCGATTGGACCTCAGGAAACGTTGCCAGAATCTTGTCAGTCTGCTGCAGCAGCTCTTTCGCTTTCGTGATCGAGATGCCGGGAAAAGTCGTCGGCATATACAGTATATCGCCCTCGTCCAGCGGCGGCATGAATTCGCTGCCAAGCCGGGAGACGGGGTATGCAGTCACCGCCAGCAGGGCTACGACGATCACCAGCGTAGTCTTCCTCCATCGTAGCAAAGCAGCCAGCGCCGGCGCATGCAGTGCGTGCAGTGCACGGTTAATGGGGTTCTTGCTCTCTGCGAGCACCCGGCCGCGGATGAAATACCCGGTCAGCAGCGGCACCAAAGTGACCGCCAGAAGCGCCGAGGCTCCCATCGAATAGCTGCTGGTAAAGGCCAGCGGCTTGAAGAGTCTTCCTTCCTGCGCTTCAAGCGTGAAGATTGCGAAATAGGCAACAACGATGACGAGTAGCGAAAAGAACAACGCCGGTCCAACTTCCCGGGCTGCCGTACCTATGGCCGACCAACGTTGTTTTCCTGACAACTTCTGGCCGAACGCGGCGCGTGCCAACCCGAGGTGCCGGTGTGCGTTTTCAATAAGCACGATCGGACCATCGACCATTGCGCCTATGGCAATCGCTATGCCACCCAGCGACATGATATTGGCATTGATACCCTGTAATCGCATTGCCAGGAACGCAGTCAATATTCCGACCGACAACGCGACGATCGCAACCAGTGCCGAACGCAGGTGTAAAAGGAACACAGCGCAGACGAGCGTCACCAAAGCAAATTCGATGATCAGCGTTATCGTCAGGTTATCAACGGCCCGTTCGATGAGCGCACCCCGATCATAAACGGGTACGATTTCGACACCCTCAGGCAAGCCGTTACTGAGGTCCTTCAATTTGGCGCGGACACCTTCAATCGTAGTCAGGGCGTTCTCACCGTAGCGCATGATGACGACGCCGCCGGCAACCTCACCCTCACCGTTGAGTTCCACAACACCACGGCGCAGGTCCGGGCCGCTGTGAACGTGTGCGATATCCTGGATACGCACCGGCGTGCCTCGATCGTCGACACCAACCGCAATCTGCTCGATGTCCGCTATCGACCGGATGTAACCGAGTCCGCGCACCATGTACTCGGTTTCGGCCATCTCGATGAGACGCCCGCCAACATCGCGGTTCGAACGCATGATCGCGTGTCGTACTGCGCCAAGGGGTATGTTGTAGGCAGACAATGCATTGGGGTCGACCTCGACCTGGTACTGCTTTACGTAACCGCCAACAGAGGCGACTTCCGCGACACCAGGGACGGTTTGTAGCGGGAAGCGCAAATACCAGTCCTGTATCGAGCGTAGCTCAGCGAGATCGTGCTGACCGGTACGGTCAACGAGTGCATATTCGTACACCCAACCGACACCGGTAGCATCGGGCCCCAGCGTTGGGTTGATGCCATCAGGCAAGCGTCCACTGACGTAATTCAAATATTCGAGGACGCGGGATCGGGCCCAATAGAGATCAGTGCCGTCCTCGAAAATAATGTAAACGAACGACAGACCGAAGAAGGAGAATCCACGTACATTGGTCGCATGCGGAACTGCGAGCATTGCCGTTGTGAGCGGGTACGTGACCTGATCCTCCACTACCTGCGGCGCCTGGCCTGGATAATCCGCGAAGACTATTACCTGGACATCTGATAAATCCGGTATTGCGTCAAGCGGCGTGGACCGGACAGCCCAAAGACCCGCACCAACGAGGAAGAGCGTTGCGATAATCACCAGAAAGCGATTCGCAAGCGACACATCGATAATGCGTCTAATCATCTTCGATTTCCCGCATCTTCGACACGGCCTCCCGAAGCTTCGATTCTGAATCGATCAGAAATTGGGCAGACACCACAACCTGTTCACCAGGCTCGATTCCGTCAGAAATTTCCGTCCAACCTTCGCTGCTTACGCCGATGACAACGTCCCGCGGTTCGAACTTGCCGGGCTCATTCACGACGAAAACCTTTTCACGAACGCCGGAACGAATCACGGCCTCTGATGGCACTGCGACGACGTTGGCCTGTGGCTGCGCACGAATGACAACGTTCACGAACATGTCGGGTTTCAATAACAAATCGTCATTGGCGAATTCGAGCCGTGCTTTGATGGTTCGGGTTTGGCGCTCTGCGTAGGGGTAGATGTATGTCAGCTGACCCTCGAAAGTGGTACCGGGTATAGCTTCGACCTGCATCTCGGCCTGATCGCCAACCCGCACCCAGGGCAGCTCGTCCTCATAGATGTCGACATATACCCAGATCCGTGAAAGGTCCGCGATGAAATACAGCTCCGTTTGCGGCGTCACGTACTGACCTTCCCGCACTCCGACGTTAATGACAGTCCCTTTCTCAGGCGAATGAATGTGCAGCAGTTTTTTCACCTGGCGGGTTGATTTGAGATCTTCGATCTGATGCATCGGTACATCCAGCAGCTGCAAGCGTTGCAACGCGGTTGCGACGAGGCTTTCTGCACCACCACGCACGTCTTCAAACGGGCTTTCGCGTAGCGTTTCAAGATGGTGCAATGCCAACAGGTATTCTTGTTGCGTGGACACGAGCTGGGGCGAGTAGATGCTGAACAGGATTTCGTCTTTCTTAATTGCCTGACCGGTGGTCTCGATAAAGAGTTCTTCGATCCAGCCTTCGGTTTTGGGATGCAGCCTGATGATGCGCTGTTCGTCGTAGTCGACACGTCCAACCGTCTGGATATCGCGCGACAGCGTTCGCTGTTCGGCGGTTGCCGTTCGTACACCCATGGACTGTGTTGTGACCGGGTCGATGCGAACCGTGCCGGCTGGGCTTTCGGAGGAATCCTCATCGGCGTAGACAGGGATGTAGTCCATGCCCATGTTGTCCTTGGCAGGCACCGGTGAGGTGATTTCCGGGTTCATGGGGTTGCGGTAAAAAAGAGGCTTGCGAGCAGCGTCGGCGGCGCTCATCGGCATTGCCGGTTCCGATGTCGTGCCTGCGAACCAGTAACCGCCGATGAGGCCGCCGAGAAGTGCAACGGTAATGCCGAAAATCGTAAATACAGTTCGATTATTCATAAAGCGCCTCCATTCCGACTGCCGCGGCCAGTCCGGCAAGAGACATTTTTGCTTCGCTCAAAGCCTCCCAGTAACTGATCTGTGCGTTGTAAAGTGTGAGTTGACCGTTAGCCACGTTGAGAAAATCAACCTCATTGACCTGATACCCGGCGAGCATTGACGCAACCGTATGCTGAGCCTGTGGAATTATGGCTGTCTGCAGCAATTGCACCTGCTCGCGGGCTGCCTCGTAGTTGGCCAGGTTGCGCGAAATCTCGGCTTCGACGGATCGCAAAGCGTCGCTCAGCGCGAAATTACGCTGCGAACGCTCACTGCTCCTCTGGTCGATGGCTTTGCTTTGTTTGCTGCCGAAGTAGAGCGGCACGTTTACGCTGAACATGACACTGAAGAAGTCGGCCCGATCACCTCCTCGGAGTGGATCGATACCCTGCCGGATCCCGTACCCTGCGCCCAGACGCAAATCCGGATAAACGTCGCGTTTGGCGAGTGCCAGCCGGGAGTCAGCCGCCTCGAGCAGATGCCGATGAACGGCGAGCAGGTCTCGGGATTCCGCGGCACGACCGAGGAGTGTGGTTTCGGAGGGAATTTCGGGCAGACGCACGTTCGGCGGCGCTCGTGCCAGTAGCACCGCACGATCGGGGGAACGATCGAGCAGTCCATTCAGCTCGGCCTGGGCGCTCCGTCGTTGACCCTTTAGACGCGCCTCACGGTCGAGCAGGCGCGATAGTTCCAGCTGAGCAAGCAGCACGTCCTGCTGAAGGCCTTTTCCGACGACGTATTTTGTTTCCGCAATTTCTATAAAATCACGCATCAGCGCCTGGTTTTGCTCGATGATCTCGAGTGCCCTGTCAAACGAGAACAATCGCCACCAGGCGACGCGGATCGCTGCCGTTAACGTATCACGGCGCTCTTCGACGCGTGCCCTCGCCGAGCGCGCTTCGAACTCGGCGGCGTCGCGCTTGAGCTTGCGTTTTCCAGGAAAAGGAATGCTTTGACTGAGGGCAATCTGCACCTGCGTCATCGGTTCCTGATCGAGATCGAACGTGTCGGTAGGCAGATTGAGTGCGTTTATCGACAGCATGGGATCGGGCAGCGCGCCAACCTGCGAGGGCACTGTATCCAACGAATCCGAGTAAGCATCGAGCGCGGCCAGACCGGGATTGTTTGTCAACGCGATTTCGACTGCTGCGTCAAGCGTAAGCTGTGCCGCTTCCACTGACTGTTCTTCCGGCGATTGGGCATTTGCCGGGGCCGCGCCAAGCGCCACGAGAATCACCGCAGTCGACAAACTGCGGAGCAACAGTTTTCGGGGCCGACGCCCCGTTTGGATAGACATAAGCGACCTCCGCTCACAAAAACCGAATACACAAGACGGTGAATGCGGACGGAAGCGCTATTTCAGATAGACACAAAAAAGAACATTGAGTGGCGGACCGCTCGGGTCGAGAAATACCGAGCTGTGTGGTAATGACCGGGTAAGTAGGGCAGGTTTCGCAATCGCGCAAGGTACCGGCGCAATCGCGACAGGCAGCTGATTTGGCGAGTCCTTGACCTTGTTCTGTGTGCTTCGGGATTCAGAATTCAGCTGGTAATCGAGCGCGCAATCCGGGGCAATTGTGTCGTCGCAGGACCTAGAATCGTGAGTCTCAGTCGATGGACAGTGCGGGCAGTCGCTGTCGACGTGCGCAGCCATGGCGCATGGCTGCGCCACCATAGTGAACCACGCAAGCAGGAACGTGCCCAGGACGTGACGTCCCCACGAAACTCTTTGCCGACAACGTTTGTCCGGTCCCGTCAAAGCCTGCTCTTTATGCCTGGCATCCCAGACCCACACTATATACCGAATTTCAGCCCGACAATTGCGACTTTTACGTATGAGGCAATGGGGACATTCCTTCTACGAGGGGGTCGGATCCGATTGGAACGACCACTTATCCTGAATCCACTATCCTGCCGGACGTGCCCTGGGTCTGGACTCTTTTTATCATTAGTTGACGTGAATTCTGGGATCGAGGCAGGCTCCACCATTCGTTAATATCCAATAGTCGTGAAAACTATCCACGAGCGTACCGGGAGATTTGATATTGATAATGCCTGCATCCGGAAAGTTAGTGCTTACTAACCACGTGTCTGCTGCATCCTTTGGAACGATTGCTACTGTGCCGGTTTCGGAAGGCGGCGGTACAATTTTAAATTCGATGTCCTTGCCTGGCGCTGCACACACATGGGGCGGGCTAGCAGTCAGTGGCGCATTGACATTTATAGTGACCTTGGGAACATTCCGATTTCCAGTACAAGGCCCGACGTACACCTGTGATAAGCAGTTCCCAATTTGTATTTTACCTAGTGGTGCGCAGGCGATAGCCAATATGCTCATCGGTAATGCAAAGAGAATCTTCTTATTCATTTTTTTCGCTCCAATTTGAAAAGTCTTCAGACTATTTCTATTAGTGCGTTTCGGCAATCAATGCCCGAAACTCTGAATTGGCTCGCAAATTATCTAAATACGGCTCCACAGCGAGCATTTTGGCCGGGTATCCGTTGTTCACCGCGAGGCGGAGGGAAGTCAACGCTGATTCGTGATCGTCTGCCTGCACATCGATAAGAGCATTGTAATACAAACCGTATGGGTCATTCGGTGCGATCTCTAGTCCCCTCGCGACGCGTACTTTCGCTTTCTCATTTTCTCCCAGCATTTGTAGCGCCCAGGCAAGTGTGAAGATGGTGTCAATATCGGTCGGGTCAATGGCGACGCGGCTCTCGGCCAGGTCCGCTGCGCGCCTGAAAGCAGTCGCCGCCTCGTCGCGTTGCCCGGCGAAGTACAGCGCGTCGGCGAGGTTGAGCCATTTTACCGCTTCCTCCGGACTCAACTTAACTGCCTTGCGATGATTTGCCACCGAATTCTCGAACTCTCCCAAATAATAGTAGATTACGCCGAGATTTGAATACGCGGTCCGGAATTCTTGGATATCAAGGGATTCTTCGAAAACACGTTTACCCGCCTCAAAGTCACCGGCCATAGTCAATGCGCTGCCCAAATTCGTACGTGCCTGAAAGTTGTCCGGATCGAGCAAGACTACCTGCCGATAGGCATCGGCCGCCTCGACGTAGCGCCCTATCGAGAAGAGAAACGTGCCAAGTCCGTTGATCGTGAGCCAGTTTCCCGGCTGGGTAGTGATCGCTGTGTGTAGAAGCTGCTCCGCCTCGGGGTACTTTCTCTGTAGCGCGTAAACGCGGGACAGGCCAATCATTGCCTGCGCATCCTTCGGATTGATTGTCAAAGCCTGGTTAAATGCTTCTTCGGATTTCGCGGCGCGCCCCGTGCGCCGATAAAGTTCGCCAAGCGCCGTGTATACCATATAAAGCCGCGGATTTAGGGCAAGCGCCGATGCGCATTCGTTTTCTGCGCTTGCAATATCATCGGCTGCATTGCTCAACTCGTATCGGGCAACGTAAGCGTCGCACAGTCCGGCATGGGCCGCCGCATACTCTGGATCGACGTCGAGGGCTTGTTCGTAATATCCAATGATCTCTGCGATAGAGTCTAGCGTTCGAGGCTGTTCGTAAATTTCCTTGCCGCGGCGATACAAGACGTATGCGCTCAAATTCGAGTCTTCGAAATCCGCTGCGGGAAGCAGTTGCGTCTCCGGCGGTAGAGCGACCCGGACATTCGCAACGGTGAGTTCAGTGATCTCGTCGCGCATTTCGAAGAAGCCCTCGAGCGGGCGATCGAAGCTGCGCGAGAAAACGTGAAACCCCGTTTCCGAGTCGATGAGCTGCACAATAACGCGTAGCAGGTCGCCGTCAATCTGAACACTGCCTTCCAGGAAAAGGGCAACTCGCAGCCGTTCGCGTACCCTCGCCGAAGCGGAGTTCGGATCGAGCGTGAATGAGTCACCGCGCGACGCGACCAGCAGCCCGGGTACGCGCGAGAGACGTGTGATGACGTCGTCGGCAAGCCCATTCGCAAAGACCTGTGTGTCAGCGCTACCGTCGATGTTTAAGAATGGTAGTACCGCAATGGAGTTATCGAGCACCGGTGGCAGGAGAGGCTGTTCGCTAATCGTCGGGACATCGGTTTGTGCCCGCGGCAGACCGACGCTCTTGTCGTAAACGAACACGAACACTGCGGCAATGGCCATGGCGCCCACTACTGATAGATACGTTCTGCTGAAGCGGCGCCGGCGTGCGTCGCTCGGAGACAGCGTATCGAACACGGCCCGGCCGTCGCGAAACTCCAGAAACCATGAAAGGAGAATTGCAATCGGGAGACCGGCGATGACCAGGACAGTGACAAAAGTTCCGGCCCAGTCCGGCAGAAGCAGCTGGTCAAAGACGATGTCCGCGATCTGGATAAGCAGCCAGCCGAGAATCAGGTATGCGATTGCCGTCTCGATTACTCCGCGTCGCTTGAGGTTTTCGAACAGGCCGATGTCTTCGATGTCGACGCCGTTCTTTGCGCCGAGAACGATGCTCGATGTATTTGCCGCCATCGGGGTTACTGCGGCGATCAGGCGATAGCCGCGTCGCGGCAGCGTCTGCACGTATGCGGGGTTATCGTGGTGGTCGTCGAGGGCATGGCGGAGCTCGCTGACGGCACGGCTCAGCGCCTCCGGACTGCCATGGCCGGCGCCCCAGACATCGTCGATCAGCGCGTCCCGGCTGACCAGGGTGCCGGCGTTGGCGGCCAGACGCAGCAGCACTTCCATCGCTTTGGGCGGCAGATGAACAGGCCCGGCCCGACCGGTGATCTGACCCTTCAGGGGCTCGACCAGCAGATCTCCGAGATAGAATCCGTGCAAGAGATCGGATTTCACAGCGCCGCCCGGACTTGCTCCAATAGTCACAGCATAGCACCAGCCTTGGGTCTAAACGGAGCCTGTAGCCTTGCCTCGATGTCGTGGTATGCGGACATTCCTGATTTAATGTATTAGATTCTTAATTCCAGGAATATCCCCCATCAGCCGTAGCTGAGCTTGTAAATGCATATCGTGCAGCTGTTTCCCGGCGTCATCCCACCGGCTGATTATGGTGGCATAGAGCGGGTCGTCTTCTGGCTCACCCGCGAACTCGTGCGCCGTGGACACCGGGTTACACTCATCGCACGTCCCGAGAGCGATATCGAGACTGCGGTGCCCGGCACAGGTTTTACAGCATGGGCGGAGGGAACGCCCGACTACCGAAGCCTGTTGCCAGCTGATGGAGACATCGCACATTTCCATGTACCGCCGCCGCTGGATCAATTGCCGGAATTGCCTTACATCTGCACGATGCATGGCAACTGGCGTCGGTTTCGGGCCCATGCACCCAATACTGTATTCGTCGGCCGCAACCACGCCCGCAATCATGGCGGTGAGTGGTACGTAAAGAACGGTGTACCTCTCGATGAGTTCACACTCGAAACCGAGAAGCAAGACTACATGCTGTTTATGGCCTTACTGCGGATGCGCTCGAAAAATGCCAAGACACTGGCGCACCTTGCGATTGATACGGGTATGCCTGCGGTGTTCGCGGGCGGCGATCTTTGGAATACTCGCCGCATCAGCGGCTGGTGGAAGCTGCATGCGCATTTTCACCGCGAGCTGTTACGAGAGGTCGGCTTTGTCGCGGGCGAAGTAAAACGCCATCTTCTGCAGCGCGCGCGGCTATTGTTCGGTCTGGTCAACTTCCACGAGCCCGGCGCGCTTAACGTGCAGGAGGCGCTCGCCTGCGGCACGCCTGTACTGGCAAGCCCCAATGGTGTCATGCCCGAGCATATACAGCACGGCAGCAACGGATTTATTTGCAGTAGTTACGGGGAAGCGGTCGCCGCGGTAAAAGAAATAGCCGCCATGGAATCGGCGCAGACGGCGCAAATGGCTGAGCAATGCCGGTCGAGCGCGCTGTCTATCGAAACTTCTGTCGACCGTTATCTCGAATTCTATGCACAGGTGATTCGGGATCGTTATCTCTATCCGCCGGAACAGGCGCGCAATCTTTATTACCGACGGCCAAGACCAAAGCGAATTCGTTGTTGGTATCCGCGCCGGTTCTAATTCAATTGTTCGGATCAAAAGGTGAGTCCAGACCGATTGCACAACGAATGTTTGATGCGCGTTCGTGTTGTGCGTGAATCGCTTCAATCTCTGGACTGAACTGCCTTTCCGGATGGTTCAGGTGGTAGACAATTGCCCGGTTGAGTAACGGATAGTAAGAATAGCCTGCCCGTTGCAAGCGCAGATCGAGATCGTAATCCTCACGCCAGGTCGTGGTATAGGATTCATCGTAGCCATTGACGGCCTCGAACGCTGCCCTTGGCAGGCTGAAATTGACGCCCATCAGTTTGCGGGCGCGCGGGTGAAAAATGCGCGCAGGACCGGGAGGGAGTCGGATGCCGAGCAGATAGCGTTTGGAATCGCCGCGTAACCAGCTGAGCGAGACCGGGCTCCACAACGATTCCAGCCTGCCGGCCAGTACCCAGTCGCGGGTGATCCTGGGCGTAATCCCGGGGCCCAGTTTGACACGACGGCCGCACAGCACCTGCCGGCCGTCGGCAGCCAGCGCATGATCTTCTACCCAGCTTGAGTGCGGAATCGTATCGCCATCGAGAAATATCAGATGATCGCCCGACGAGCGACGCACCGATTCGTTGACGATTCGCGGCTTGCGATAGCCGCGATCGACGTGCCACACGTGATTAACAGGAATATTCAGACGCTCTTGCCATGAAGCAATCAGGTCTCTTGTTTCTGCGCTCGAACCATCGTCGGCGACAAACAGTTCGTCGGGCGGACGTGTTTGCCGGCTCATGCCGCAGAAGACCAGATCGAGCTGGCGGGGCGCGTTATATGTGCAGACGATAACCGAGAACTTCATTGTACGGCGGCGGGGTCGGGAGGCATGCCGGTGCTCAAAAAGCGGTTGTTGATCTGGCTGATGGCCGCGCCAATGTCGGTCGCCGGGACATCACGTTCGTCCGCGCCCGGCGGTGGTTCAAAACCCAAAAGCCGATCGGGTGAGTTCAACGTTTGCCAGCGTAACGGGCCACGGGTAATGCGGCGTTCATAGAACCCCGCGGTCGGCCGGTCCAACGCTCCGGCGAGATGCAGAGGGCCCGTCGAGGAGGCGATAAAAACATCGGCATTCGCCAGCGTCTCCGCAAACGCACGCAGGCCCTCCGTGCTTTCGAAAACGGCATGGCCGAAGTCGCCGATCAGTGAGGACACACTGCGTGCCAGCAGTAGCTCGCCTGGTCCCGCGGTGATGACCAACGAGAATCCTTGCGGTGCTCTCAGACCGCGAATCAAATCTGCGTACTGTTTGGCGCTCAGGTTGTTCGAGGTGCCACTCTGCCCCGGGTGCACGAAGACGATCGGCCGCTCGAGATTGACACCGTAGCGATCACGGAGCATGAGCCGTCGCTCACGGACGCGGTCGGAATTCAGACGGATCACCGGGCGCTCGATTCTTGTCTCTCCCTCGAATCCATACAAATGCAACAGGTGGTTGGCGAGATCGAGATTGTAACTCCACTCGGGCTTGATCGATTTCGATCTTTTTTGACGCAGTGCGTGCGTAAGAAGCGCCGAATAGAGGTTGGTCAGAGGCCCGACCCGGATCGGTATTCTGGCGAGCAAACCCGGCACGCTGACATCCCATACCGATCGCAGTGCGAGCAGGGCGTCGAATCGACGCTCGCGCCATTCTCGAGTGACATGGCGTATTGTGTCTATTTTATCCAGTTTCGGATCAACCACTACACCGTCAATCGCAGGACACATCCCGGCGATCTCGCGCGTGTATTCCGCGAGGTATGCAATCACCTCGACCTCGGGCAAGCGTCGTTTGAGCAACTGGAAGCACGGCAACGCCAGAATGAAGTCGCCGAGCCGATCATTGCGAGCGACCACCAAACGCTTGGGCGGCCTGGCTGCCTTATTCCGCGTCAATTATTCCTCCGACCATCAGGTTGCATCGAATCGATCGACTGTCGTCTCATAGCCCACTGCCGGCCGATGTGCGGACTTGCATAATAGCCAGCCTGCAGGGAAATATCTCCGGCGTAACAGAATAGAAGTTGATGGCGCCCGGGCATAGTCAGCACGGCGTCTAATCAGCCGTAATGCGAGGTCGCAGGGTGTTCGGCAGGCATCAATGAATTGCATAGAGTCCGCTCAAGGGAAAATCCTGATTCGGCCGCTCTATATGCCAAATCAGGCATGTCCCCATCACACGGTGCCGTGAAATCACTCGTCGGTGACGATAGAATCTCCGATCCCGCAACTGATGGCGACGGCTCGCTGGCCGCCATTTCCGAAGTCCGAGTGGAAGGAAATCTGCCTCATGAAATCGATCCCTGGCTATATCGCAATCGTTCTCTTGCTGTCGTCACCGATTCCGGCAGCCGAAGTGCCTGATATCGATATTCCGTTCGACAAGTTCAGACTCGATAACGGGCTGACCGTGGTTGTCCACGAAGACCGTAAAGCGCCCATCGTGGCGGTCGGCATCTGGTACAAGGTCGGCTCCAAGGACGAGCCGCCCGGCAAGACCGGGTTCGCGCACCTGTTCGAGCACCTGATGTTTAACGGCTCCGAGAACTACAACGACGAATACTTCAAGCCGTTCGAACGGGTTGGGGCGACCGCGATGAACGGCACGACCTGGTTCGATCGCACGAACTATTTCCAGAACGTGCCGACATCGGCGCTGGATATGGCGCTGTGGATGGAATCCGATCGCATGGGCCACCTGCTCGGTGTGATCACCCAGGAAAAACTGGACAATCAGCGCGGTGTCGTTCAGAACGAAAAACGCCAGGGCGAGAATCAACCTTACGGCCTGGTGGAGTATCGCGTGCTCGAAGGCCTGTTTCCGGCCGGGCATCCCTATCGGCACAGCACGATAGGTTCCATGGAAGATCTCGATGCCGCATCCGTCGACGACGTCCACCAATGGTTCAAGGACTACTATGGCGCGGCCAATGCCGTACTCGTGTTGGCCGGTGATATCGATGCCGCCACCGCACGTCCGCTCGTGGAAAAATACTTCGGGGACATTCCCGCGGGTCCGCCGGTCCGGCACCTGAAGGCCTGGGTACCCGAGCGCAGCCACGATACGTTCGAAACCCTGTTTGACCGGGTTCCGCAGGTTCGCAGCTACCGGTACTGGGCCGTGCCCGGGCGCATCACGGAGCAAAGATATCTCCTGGAGCTTGTTGCCAGCGTGCTCGGGAGCGGCAAGAACTCGCGCCTGTACCAGGCCCTGGTCTACCGCAATCAGTTGGCGGTCTCCGTCAGTGTCAGCGTCGAGGCACATCAGCTGGCCAGCCTGTTCTCCATCGACGTCACGCTGAAGCCGGATGCATCGCTGGAAACAGTCAATGAAATCATCGACGCAGAGATGGCGCGTTTTCTTGCCGAAGGTCCCAAAGCCGAGGAACTCGAGCGCGCCAAAACCAAGATCAACGCCGGCAGCGTGCGCGGGCTGGAAAGAATCGGCGGATTCGGCGGCAAAGCAACAACGCTGGCCCAGGGTGAGCTGTACGCGGGAGATCCCGGCTTCTTTCTTACCGGTCTCGAATGGATCAACGCGGCAAGCCCTAAAGCGGTGCAGGCTGTTGCCGCCAACTGGTTGGGCGACGGCCGGTACCAGCTCGACGTGCTGCCATTCGGAGAATATGCTACCGCCGCCCCGGGCGTGGATCGCAGTCTCGGTCTGCCCGCCGTCGGCGACATGCCCGATCTCGCGTTTCCGGATATCCAGCGCGCCGAGCTTGCCAACGGCCTCCAGGTCGTCCTTGCCGAACGACAAACGGTGCCCGTGGTTAACATCGCTTTGCAGTTCGACGCAGGCTATGCAGCCGACACGTTTGGCAAGCTGGGCGCATCCAGTTTTACGATGGCCATGCTTGACGAGGGAACGTCACTGCGGTCGGCGTTGGAAATCAGCGCGGAGGCCGAGTCCCTGGGCGCCAACATCTCGACGAGTTCGAATCTCGATACGTCGATCGTGACGCTATCTGCGCTGAAAGACAAACTCAATCCCTCGATAGAACTCTTCGCCGACGTCGTACGCAACCCTGCTTTTGAAGACGAGGAAATCGAGCGCTTGCGGCAACGTTGGCTGGCAACGATCGAGCAGGAGAAAACGCAGCCGGTCGGCATCGCCCTGAGAAATCTCCCGCCGCTGATATACGGGAAGGACCATGCCTACGGAATTCCGATGACAGGCTCGGGAACGGAAGCGTCGATTGCGAGCCTGACACGGGAGGATCTCGTCGATTACTACGGCACCTGGATTCGGCCCAGCAACGGGACATTGTTCGTGGTCGGCGATACTGCTCTGGAAGAAATTCTCCCTTTACTCGACAAGGCGTTCGGCAAGTGGCGTGAGGACAGGCGCGCACTGCCACGGAAGAACCTTGCCGAAGTTGAGCTGCCGGAGCAAGGTCGCCTGATCATCATCGATAAACCGGGCTCCCCGCAATCACTGATCCTTGCGGGACATGTCGCACCGCCGACCGGCGCGCCGGACAATATTGCGATCGAGACAATGAACGATATCCTGGGCGGGCAGTTCACAGCCCGCGTCAACATGAATCTGCGTGAAGACAAGGGTTGGGCCTACGGCGCCTACACGTTCATGCCCGATGCGCGTGGTCAACGTATGTGGATAGCCTACGCTCCGGTGCAGACGGACCGTACGCGGGATTCGTTACAGGAGCTGGTTCGTGAATTCGGCGACTATCTTTCGAGCGCACCCCCGACCGAAGACGAGTTGAGCAATAGTGTACGCAACAGCGTCAACAGCCTGCCCGGGCGGTTCGAGAGCAGTAATGCCGTACTTGGATCGCTGTTGTCCAACCAACGTTTCGGGCGCGGTGATGATTATGTGGAGTCTTTGAAAGACAGATACGAATCGCTCGGCCTGCAACAAGTGCGAGCCGCCGCGGAGGAGGTTATCCACGCGAACCGGCTGACCTGGCTGATAATTGGAGACCGCGAGAAAATCGAAGCAGGTCTACGCGAACTGGATCTCGGACCAGTCAGCATCATGGATACAGGCGGCAACGTCGTGGAGTAGTCAATGACGGGAATTCGTGCCGAAGCAGCTACCGGTATTGAAGAACAGTGCTCGGGCTTCTGTTTCATGAAGGGAGCCGGCAGAAACCTCTGCGAGTGACAAGACCACATGATGCACGGGATTACGCAGGACACCGATCGGCGGCTGGATTGGGGCCGTTTCGCCAAGTGCCTCGTAGTGCCGGGATGATAAGATGATGGCCGCGCCGCAGCGAACTCACGAAGAGACGCGCGCGGTGTCAGAAAAAAACAAGATAGTCGGCGACGTTACGTCCCGCTCCCTGACCGACAATCGGAGGAACAGGCAATGCACAGAACAATAGCGATTTCACTGTTTGCCACGATCATCGCGCTGCCGGGCGCCGCTTATTCGCAGGATGTGAAGTCGATCCTGGATTCGGTTCGCGACAAACAGCTCGAGCGCTGGGACGGTGTGACGAGCTATGTCGTTACCCAGTCGATCGTTGGTACCAGCACGCAAACCTATTACCAGCGTACCGAGGTTGAGGACAAGGCCGGCAATGCCCACACGGTATTTCTGCCGGTGTCGGCCGAGCAGGTCTCGACGAAACCAAATGAAACCCGGAGGATGACGCCCGAGGCCTGGGAGGCCTACGCTCAGGGCGCCGAAATGACCGGCGACGGATTGTCCAGGGAGACGGAAGACGGCCTGCAGAAGGCCGGGTTGCCACGCAACCTGCTCAGTGCGACCGGGGGTTCAAAGCCATGGGTGTCTGCGGATCCACGCACGATGATGGGGAGCATGGCGACGTTTGCCCGCGCCGCCGCGGATGCAGAGCGGCAAGGCGGTGTCGATCATGCGGGCGATGCTCAGAATACGGCTAGCCAGATGGCGGAGTTTGCCGAGAAAGCCCAACTCGTCGGTACCGAGCTTGTCGACGGTCGCAAGGCATATCACGTGCAGGCGAGCGACATCAATCATGTGCAGAACGTCGACGGGCAGGAATTCGTTATGCAGACCGCGAATCTCTGGATCGATACTGAGCACCATGTGCCGCTCCGGACAAGGATGGAGGGTGTGATCAGGTCCGCCGACGAATCGAGGCCGTTCAGTATCGAACAGACGCGTTCGGATTACCGGGATGTTCCGAACAGCAACATGTATGAATCGTATCGCCAGCAGATGCACATCAGCGGCATGATGGACGCGGCCCAGCAGGCGCAGATGCAGGAGGCCCAGAAGCAGATTGCTGAATTCGAACGAGAGCTCGCGCGCATGCCGCCCGATCAGCGAGCGATGATGGAAAGCATGATGGGCTCGCGGCTCGAGATGATGAGAAACATGGTTTCCGGCGGTGGCTACCGGTCAGAGGTTGTTATCCAGGAAATCCGTGTCAACCCTTAGCGTTCGCCGTCTCTAATTTTCGGGGCCACCTGGTGACCCTCTATGACGGCGGCACGCGCTCGAGCCAGCCATCGAGCGCCTCGGTGTGCTCCTTCTCTTCCTCGGCGAACTCGATCGCCAGGCGCTTGACCTCGGGATCGTCGGCCTGCTCGGCGACGGCCTGGTAGAACAGCATGGCGCGCTCCTCGTTATCGCGCGCATATTTGAGCGCGTTGTGCGGCCGCATCATGTAGTCGAAGCCATCTTCGTCACCGATTTCCGTCGGGGCCACCCAACGGTACTGCCACGACTTGAGCTGCGGCAGTTCGATCTTCCCGATGCGTTCCCTGATCGAGTCGCGATGCATCGTGGAAAAGCGGTGCATGTCGCGGAAAATACCGGCGACTTCCAGGTTGTTGTGTGCCTCCATCATGTCTGCCAGTTCAAGATTCCGCTCGGCGGCTTCTTCTTCCATGGCCAGCGCGTGCGCCAGAAATTCTGGTAATGAGTAGCTCATATTCGGTCAACTCCTGCTGCAGAGGTTGAGTTAATGGCACCGTCGCGCCGCAAAATCGCGGTCAGCGATATCTCTGCCACTATAGTAATTAGAAATCAGCGCAAACACCAAGGCAAGCCAATAAACGTCGCCAGATACCTGTAGTCATGAAGCGTCGTGACAAGTCGTGTCTATAAGATTTCGCAGCAATTGTTACCGAAAAAACTATATTGGCGCATTCCCGATTCGATGCATTGATACACAAAATCAGGGATGCTCTCCTTTGTACAGGAGAACGTAGGTCAATCCACACACAGCCGCAGCGTAGATAAGAAGTGACGAATCCAGGGAAGAGAATTCGTAAGCTGGATGCCCCGAGAACAGATAATGCAACAGACCGTGGAACACGAGAAAAGCGCAAACGGTGTTGCGTGCGATTGTCCTTACGTCGTGCTTCAAGCTTGCGACAAGCGCGATAACCACGGCAAATATCGGGACGTGTGCGAGAAGGAACACTCTTTGACCTGCCGAATCCGGGAGAGCGCTCAATATCGGCAGTACGCGCCACTCGTGATTCGACATCGAGTCGAGCTCATGAGTAAACAGCAAAGCCACACCGAGATAGAACGAGATGCTCCTGATTCTGTCCAAAGTGTTCGCTCAGTAATTCTGCAACTACCAAATGGCCTGGCAATCAGGGTACTACTTTCGCGATCGCAATACGATTTTTGCAGCCACCGGCGGAAACATGCCGCACCTCGTCCGAGCCGATGTCAAAACGCAAATATAGATTCGATAAAGTTCACTCCCCGATCTCGCCAGAATCTTGTGCGCGCTTGAATCTTGCGTGGTTACGATGCTGCGGGTCGAATTCTGACTCGTGATCAGATCGGCAATGTCCGTCTATTTCAGAATCGTATACTGGCTAGCGGCCGTTTCTGGGTCGCGAGCCGACGATGTCGAAGAACAGCCCTGCGAGAGCATTGATTCGAGTGACACGGAAAATCACCTGTGCAGCAGAAATCGGCCGGACTGCCCTCACTTCACGTAGCTTTGGAATCAGCAGGAGCACGACGGCCATGCGTACCAGAGACGATACGATAAAGACGCCGTACAAGGGACTGAGCCAGTCGTAAGTGACGCCGAAAAAAGAAAACTGTGGCGGCATGATGTATCCGAGATAGCCGCCAAGCACTGCGCCAAGGAAGACCCCGGCGTTGGCGAACACGTTGTGCAGAGCAAGGTAGGTCGCGCGACGATTCGGACTGATCAGGTCATACAAGAAGTTTGTGGCGCTGAGCGTGAAACCTGCCCAGGAGAAACCGCTCAGGATCTGAATTGCGATCAGGTACCAGAAGTTCGACGATAGCGTCCACAGGATAGGCATCATCGGGATGAAAACTCCGGTAACGGTCAGAATGCGCCGATTACCGAATACGTCGCTGATTCTGCCCCACTGCGACAATGTCAAGAACTGGGACAGGATCGCCGTTCCCGTGCAAAACATGAATTCTAGATACGAAAACTGGAGATCGCGCAGCATGTAGACCGTGAAAAACGGTGACGAGATTGCGACGCCGAACTGAATCAGCGCGAAAAACAGCGAAAACCGTGCGACGTTCGATTGCCGCAACCGCTGTATCCACTCGCGACCGATGGGAAATTCCAGGGCGGCAACGTGCCCGGTAAAATCCCGCATCCGGGCAAGGTGGTAAACCGACACTGATCGCGCAATGGAAGCCGCAAGAAACAACATAACAAAGCCCGCAAGCGTCATGTCGTGTCGCGTCGTCCAATCCAGCACGATGCCGCCCAGAAGGAGCGAGACAAACGTCGTTGCCGAGATCAATTGCGTCCGCATGCTGAAAAAACGGCCGCGTTTTCGGGATGGAACGATGTCTCCCATGAGACTGCTCCACTGCGGTGCGGCCAGGTGCGCGCCACCGTGATAAAGGACGACGCTGGCGATAAGCAGAGGGACGGCATAATCGCCGAACATCAGAGGCAAGCCGACAATCGGCAGCCACGCAAATGCCTGAATACTGGCGCCCGTGAGAATAATGACTTTGCGGCGGCCCGTGATGTGACCCAGCCAGGCTGACAACAACTGGACCAGCGACGCCAACAATGGCGGCACCGCAGCCAGCAGGCCGATCTGCGGCGTGCTGGCGCGAAGAAAAAGCGCGAATGCCGAGAGGTAAGTCTCGCCGATGCCCGACATGACGGCAAACGCGCTCGCATCCTTGAGGGAATGGCGCAGTGAGCGTTCGGTCTCGGGGTCTCGCGAAAACGGGCGCATTGCAAAATTGCCGAAGCAGGCCAAAAACGGGCGCCAATGATCTGGCAAGGGGCCAGCAAAATCCACTGCTGAGGCCGCAGATTTTGAATGCTAAAGCGCTTGATCCCGGAATTGCCAGGCGGCGAGATTGCGCGGACGAAAGCAGGCACTGGCCGGTACGGCAGTCGATTTGCGCCCCGAACCGTCAGGCCATGATCGTGGCGAGCAGGGAGCTAGCAGCGACGACTTGCGGGAATATATCCTTATACGCCGCAACCAGTGCCACTGTGAGCGATGCGGCAACCGCTTCGATCAGCTGGCGAGCGCGTCCTGTTCGCGAAGCGCGAGAACGATCTTGAAATCCGGCAATGCGTGGCCCGAGCTATGGTGCTGCCGGTGTCACCGAGGCTCAATCGATGGCCGGTCAGAAACTGGCTGCGGCGCCTGCCGGCGTCGATGAACACCCGGTCGGTCCGGCGCTTTCCGCACCGCGGTACTGTATCCGCTGATTTCACGACGGGGTGACGAAACATAGGCCTTCGCAAAATCCTCGGACTTCGAAGACAGCGTTTCGATGAGTTTCTGAAGAAGGACTTTCTCTACTTCGGTCAGGCCTTCTAGAAGTTCGGATTCCAGCTTGACCGCCAGTGGCGCGATCTGCTCGTAGAGCTCCCGGCCCTCGGCCGACAGGCTCAGGATGGAGCGGCGGCGGTCCGCGTCACCGAATTGACGCTCGAGACGTTTGCTGTCGATCAATTTGGTGACGGCGCGGCTCACCGCGACCGTATCCATACGCGCACGTCGCGCAACCTCGACGGCCGAAACGCCGGGTCGAGTCGCCACAACTGCCATGACCTTCCATTCGGGCATGGAAATCTCGAACCAGTCTTCAAACACTGCAGCGACACATCGACTAATAGAGTGGGACAGGCTCGCCAGTTGGCAGGGGATGTAAACATCGAGGTCGAGCGATTTGCTTGCTTCTGTCATGTCAGTCCTGCGCTGTCGCGCACCTCCGGACAAGTGGTCGTGAAAAGAACGGTCCAGCAGTTATCGGGGGTTATTTTTTGTTGCGTAGACTAACAACGATTACCTGCCGCCTTCGCGTGTCTGCAGCCGTCATAAAAACGCTTTCCGTGTGCGGCTTAGCGACTGAGGTCCCCACCTGGGACGCGCCCATCCCCCGACGAGTGCGATTCCGTGATGTACTGTTCGCATCTAATTGCTTTACGCCGTAACAATAACCAATGTAATTAGTTATGGAAACTGAAAAAAAGTTCCATTATTATAACTGAATGGTTATAAATCCACGCACGGCGACCACGCGCCAGCAGCTGGCGCGGATCCGGCATCGCCATCTCACTTGCTTTCTGGAAATTGCGCGCACTGGCAAGGTAGGCCTGGCGGCCCAGGCCATGAATATCAGTCAGCCGGCGGCTTCAAAGACGTTGCGCGAACTCGAAGAGATCCTGGATGCGACGTTGTTCGAGCGCGGCGGCAAGGGGGGCTTACAGATGACGCCCGCCGGCAGGGTCTTCCAGCGCTACGCAGGTGCCAGCATTGCTGCCCTCCGGGAGGGCCTCGACGGCCTTGCAAGATCCAGAATGGCCGGAGAGCTCGTGCTTAA
>Ga0224512_10000427_pt1 | contig 44901 bp, 44 predicted proteins | sample SF_May12_sed_USG_4_FD_169103 | JGI IMG/M metagenome (GOLD analysis project Ga0224512, IMG submission 169103) | Sediment microbial communities from San Francisco Bay, California, United States - SF_May12_sed_USGS_13 | ecosystem: Environmental > Aquatic > Marine > Sediment | place: USA... | reverse complement strand
TCTCGACGGTCGATTTCTTCGCGTTCATCAGCACGATGCTGAATTCGCCGGATGTGTATGGCTTAACGAATGTCACGGAAACTTGCATCACGCCCTACGTGACGCGGGGCGCCTTCTGCAAAAACCGTGATGAGTATTTCTTCTGGGACGCCCTGCACCCAACGAAAAAGGTACACGCCCTGCTCGCAGAATTCGCGCTCGGGCAGCTGCCGTAACCTGACAGAGACCAGAATTGATTGGCCGAATGAAGGGCCGCGATTTGGCGGCCCTTTTACTTCCCGCCACCGAAGAATGAGCTGGGCATGGCGAGTGTCGGCTTTCGAGGTTAGAGCGGACGTTTGGTGATGCTAGCTGCGCTCGGCCAGATGTGCTTGATGAACTTCCGCTTTGGGTCACCAGCGGCCTGTCACGAGTCTAACAGCCCAACGGCTGCTTTCGCGTGCGATTTCAAGCGGACGTTTGCTAACGCACGGCTCATTCTCGAGGGACGTTCAAATATCCGCAAGACATCAAATCAATGCTTGCCCGCAACCGCAGCAGTGAATACGACATCGGTTGAGCTGTTCAATGCCGTCTCTGCCGAGTCCTGCAGAATACTGATCACAAAACCGACAGCTACGACCTGCATGGCGATGTCATTCGATATGCCGAACAGGCCGCAGCTAAGCGGTATTAAGAGTAGTGATCCGCCGGCAACGCCCGATGCTCCGCATGCGGACAGCGCCGCGACGATGCTGAGCAACAGCGCTGTAGGCAGGTCGACAGCGATGCCCAGCGTGTGCGTGGCCGCGAGTGTCAATACCGTGATTGTGATCGCTGCACCACCCATATTGATTGTCGCGCCGAGCGGTATCGAGACGGCGTAGGTGTCTTCTTCCAGCTCGAGGCGCTCGCACAATGCAAGATTGACGGGGATGTTTGCGGCCGAACTGCGCGTAAAAAATGCGGTGACGCCACTTTCGCGGAGCGCTGTCAGCACAATTGGGTACGGGTTTCTGCGCGTCTTGACCCAGACGATCAGCGGGTTGATGACCAGCGCCATGATGAGCATGCTGCCGAGCAGCACCGACAAAATGCGGGCGTAGCCGCCAAGCACCGAAAGGCCGGATGAGGCCAGGTTTCCTGCGACGAGACCAAAAATACCGATCGGCGCCAGGCGGATGACGATGCGGACGATGTGGGTAACGGCATCGGCTGTGTCTGCGAGCATTCGGCGCGTGGTTTCAGCCGCATGGTGAAGAAAGACGCCGAGCAATACGCCCCAGACGAGTATGCCGATGAAATTGCCGGTCAGAATCGCGTTGACCGGATTGTCGACGAGTTTCAGCAAGAGATTTCCCAGCACCTCGGTGATGCCCTTCGGCGCGGACGCGTCCATGTCGGTTATCTGGAGCGCAAGTGTGGTCGGGAACAGACTGCTCATCGTGACGGCCAACAATGCGGCGGCACTCGTGCCAATCAGATACATCGCGACAATCGGCCGCATCTGCGCCGTATGGCTTGCCCGGCGATTCGCGATCGCTGAGGCGACCAACACCAGAACAAGCACGGGCGCCACGGCCTTGAGTGCGTGGACGAACAGGTTGCCGAGCAGCATTGAAGCTCCGGCGGCCTCGGTTGAGATCAGCGACAAAGCGACACCGGCAACGATGCCGATCGCAATTTGCAGCACGAGACTGCCGCTCATGATTCGATTCAAAATGTCGATACGATCGGCTCCTCCAGCCATTCCCCATCGAGCCACGCTTTGCTATTCCTGAATTCAAGGCGACCCTGGCCGAACCAGTTCGCGGCCTCAGGGTAGATGCCGTGCTCGACCGCCTGTACGCGGGCACGCAGTTCATCGGCTGTCTCATTGAGATCAACAGCGAGTTTTCCTTGCAGAATACGCGGTCCACCGTCGAGTTCGTCCGTAACGAAATGCACTGTACTACCATGCCAGGTCTCGCCGGCATCGAGCACACGCTGGTGCGTATCGAGACCGGGGTACGCGGGCAATAACGCCGGGTGAATGTTTAGAATGCGCCCTTCGTAGTGATCGACAAACCACGGGCTGAGAATGCGCATGAAACCTGCGAGAACCAGCAAGTCGGGGTGCCACTCATCGAGTTTGGCCGCAACAGCCCGGTCAAATGTCTCGCGATCGCAATAGTCACCATGCTCGATGCAAGCCGTTGGAATCCCGGCTTGTTCCGCACGAACCAATCCATATGCGGTGGGTCGGTTGCTGAATACGACCGACAGATCCAGTTCAATTTTGCCAGCGGCGGCGCGGTCAATGAAAGATTGCAGATTAGTGCCAGACCCGGAAATCAGAATGGCTGTCTTACACCGTCGATTGTTCAAAGATACCGGACCCGGCCGTGACCCGCGGCGACGTGTCCGATTGGCCAGGCATTTTCGCCGAGTCCTTCCAACGTAGAAAGCGCGGTGGCGAGTTCGGCGTCCTTGACGACAACGATCATGCCAACGCCGCAATTGAAAGTACGGCGCATATCGGCGGTCTCCATGTTGCCGTGTTCGGCAAGCCAGTCGAATACAGGGCCCTGTTGCCAGCTCGATGTGTCAACGACCGCGTGCACATTCTCCGGTAATACGCGTGGCAAGTTGTCGGTGATACCGCCGCCGGTTATGTGTGACAGTCCCTTAATCGTTACTGATTGCATCAGTTTCAGAATATTCCGGACATAGATTCGCGTTGGCTCGAGTAGCACCTCGCCCGCCGGGCGCCCGGCGATGCTGTCGTTGGCCGCAATATCAAGCACCTTGCGAATCAACGAATAACCATTGGAGTGCGGGCCGCTCGATGCGATGCCAATCAGCGCGTCGCCCGATGTGATCGTGCTGCCATCGATCATCTCCGACCGCTCGACGGCACCGACACAGAACCCGGCCAGATCGTACGCACCATCCTCGTACATGTCGGGCATTTCTGCGGTCTCGCCGCCAATCAGCGCAGCCCCCGCCTGATGGCAGCCTTCGGCAATTCCGGCCACGACGGCGCTCGCGACGTCGACGTCGAGACGCCCGCAGGCGAAATAATCGAGGAAGAACAGCGGTTCGGCGCCCTGCACGAGAACGTCGTTGACACACATCGCAACCAGATCGATGCCAATGGTGTCGTGTCGCTGCAGGCGCTGCGCCAGCATTAGCTTGGTGCCGACCCCGTCTGCCCCCGACACGAGCACGGGTTCGCGGTATCTATCAGGCGGCAGGGCGAACAACCCGCCGAATCCACCAAGGCCCCCGAGGACCTCTGGTCGATGCGTCTTCGCGACGAGTGGCTTGATTCGATCGACAAGCGCTGTTCCGGCGTCGATATCGACACCGGCATCTTTGTAGGTCAGGGGCTTCATCGGCGATATAATAGTGCTTGGGCATCCATGGGGAAACCACCCTTGCTGAAATCTCTTTGGGCGATGCTGCTATTGGCACTCGTCGCCTCGCCCGTTTGGGCTGTGGAAGTAGCGTCGCTGTATACGGCGCAGGTCCCCCTCGATCAGGAGGAGGCGGACCCACGGGCTCGTGCCTATGAAATGGCTCTCGCCGAGGTTCTGCTCCGCGTGTCGGGCTCGGAATTGAGCGGTAATGCCGAAATGCTAGAGTTGCTGTTTCCTGATCCGGCCTCCTACGTGGTGCAATTTCGGCCGGGTGACGACGACACCTTATGGGTGTCGTTTGACGGTGAAGCGATCGAGAAAGTCCTGCGACGGTCGGGACAGACTGTCTGGGGTAGCGACCGGCCGCTGACGCTTGTCTGGCTGGCCGTGGACTGGGGTCAGGGCGCGCGCGAGATCATCGGCGCGGATGATTCGCAGCGTCGTCGTGATGCGGCAAGATCCATCGACCGCAATCGATTATTGCGACAGCGCGTGCTCGACATTGCGGAACGTCGCGGCTTGCCGGTTGTATTTCCGCTGCTTGACACCGTGGACCTGCAAAACATCAGTTTCAGCGATATTTGGGGGGGCTTCGACGAGGCGTTGATCGCGGCGTCGCAGCGTTACCAGGCAGTTTCGATTCTGGTTGGCCGTATTCGGGCAACATCGAGCCAACGAAACCGCTGGAGTTATTACTTCGGTGCCGAAGAGCGTAGTTGGAGCGGCGAGCCGGAACTGGTCCTGGGCCTGGTCGCCGACCTGCTTGCGAATGAGTTTGCGATCAGCGGTGATGCGGCACTCGAGTCAATCCGGCTGACGATTGCGGGCATCGATTCAGTCGAGGCCTACGGTGCCGTGCAGAATCTCTTGTCCGGTATCGGGCTTATTGAGAACTTCGCGATTGCAGAGGTCGATGGCGACCGAATCCGCTACCGTGTCGATGCGATCGGTGGCGTCGATCGCTTGGCCCGGGCATTGCGATTCAATGGCCTTATCGAACAGAATGGATTTGACGGCGATCGGTTCGGTGGTGTCACGCCAGAACGATCGCTTGAATTCTTCTATGGCCCCTGAAAAAACGAACAAGATGGACCTGAGCTGGATACCCAACGCCATTTCGTTGTCGCGCATTCTCTTGATTGCGCCAATCATCATACTGTTCGTGAACAATGAGTTTGGATGGGCGCTGGCGCTGTTCACGATCGCGGGATTGTCTGACGGCATCGATGGCTATATCGCCAAGAAATACCATTGGGATACGCGGCTTGGAGCTTTTCTCGATCCGGCCGGCGATAAGCTGCTCGTTGCGTGGTCGTTCGGTACACTCGCGTATCTGGGTCACATTCCGGTCTGGCTGGCCATCATCGTAATCCTGCGCGACGTTGTCATTGTTGCCGGGTCGTTCATGTACCACTATATGGTCAGGCGCCTCGAAGGCGATCCAACGTTTATCAGCAAACTCAATACGGGGCTCGAGTTCGCGTTCCTGATCTTCGTCATGTCTCGTGCCGGCTTTGGCTGGCCCGACGACATCACCGTTACGGTCGTCGGCGCCGCCGTGCTCGTGACCGTCGTCATCAGCGGTTACGACTATGTGTCAAACTGGATTCTAAGTGCGCGCACCGAGGTCTGAGCCGTGAACGCCAGCTTGCGTTTGAACTGGCTGATCGCGATCGCATTGGTCGGCTGGCTTATGTATCTGCTCGCGCCGATTCTGACGCCGTTTGTCGCGGCCGCGCTACTGGCGTACATCGGAGACCCGGTGGCCGACCGCCTGCAGCGCCTGAAGCTGCCGCGGACACTGGCCGTTGCCGCCGTTTTTCTGCTGACTTTTCTGGTGCTCGGTCTGCTTGTATTGCTGGTTGGTCCGCTGATCCGAACACAGGTTGGTGCGCTACTGGATGCGTTGCCAGAGATTGTGCGTCAAGTCGAACAGGTCTGGTTGCCGAATATTGCCGAGATGCTCGATCTCGAGATTGGCGAGGATGTTGGCATTGGTGCATTCGTTGCGCGTTATGGAGACATGGCCGGCAGCTGGGGCACCAGGGTTCTCGTCTCGGTGACGCAGTCGGGTGGCGCAGTGGCCGCCGCGGTGCTCAGCTTGTTCCTGGTGCCGATTTTGACGTTCTATTTGCTGCGTGATTGGGATTTCATCCTCGTTCACCTCGAGGCGCTGATTCCGTCCGAGCAGCACGATACCGTCGTGGGCCTCGCCAGAGAGACAGACGAAGTGCTCGGCGCCTTTCTGCGCGGACAACTGCTCGTGATGCTCGCGCTCGCGATTATCTACTCGGCTGGCCTCGGATTGGTGGGACTCAAGTTTGCTGTCGCGATTGGTGTGGTCTCCGGGCTCGTCAGTTTCGTTCCATACCTGGGATTCGTGTTCGGTATCGCGCTCGCGTCGCTCACCGTTGTTCTCGAACCGGATCCTCTGTGGCGGCTCGTTGGTGTCGTTGCGACATTCTCGATCGCGCAGGCCCTCGAGGGATCGCTGCTTACGCCCAAACTCGTCGGCGATCGTATCGGACTGCATCCGGTTCTGATCATTTTCGCCGTCGCCGCGGGCGGTCAGCTGTTCGGTTTTTTCGGCATATTGCTCGCGCTACCGGCTGCCGCGGTATTGTCGGTTCTCGTGCGTTTTGCCTATTTCCGCTATCTCAAGGAGCATCCCGAAATCGACGTCGATGAGCTCGTCGACGAATCATAGGGCCGGGGAAACGAAACGTGAGTCAGCTGGCCTTGCCATTGCGCCTTGCCGATCATGCGGTGTTCGAAAGTTTCTTGAATACCGGCAACGAGGCGCTCGTATCCGAACTCACCGAATTTGCCGACGGCAAAGGCCAGGGCTGCTGGCTCTGGGGCCCGGTAGCGACGGGTAAGACCCACCTGTTGCAAGCGGTGTGCGATCGGGCCGGCGATCAATCGGTGTACGTGCCGCTTCGAATGCTCGCGGATGCGGGCCCCGGGATCCTCGACGGCCTGGCGAGCCGTGACCTGATCTGTATTGACGATCTCGACAGTGTTGCGGGCGATGCGGCGTGGGAAAATGCGCTGTTCGACTTGTGTAATCAGATTCTGGATGCAAACCGCATTCTGGTTGTGTCGGCGGTCATGTCGCCGCGCGAGTGCCCGATTGAACTCCCGGATCTGCAGAGTCGGCTTGTGCGACTGCCGACGTTCCGGGTGCGGCCATTGGATGACAACGAACGCGTATCGGCGCTGCAGTTGCGGGCAAAACATCGTGGTCTCGATTTGCCTGACGATACAGCGCGTTTCCTGCTGAAGCGCAGCCGCCGAGACATGGCCAGTCTTTACGATGTACTCGACAAGCTTGATCTCGCGGCGTTGCGCGCGAAGCGCCGGCTCACGATTCCATTCGTGAAGGACGTGATGAAGGAGATGTAGTAGTGGCGTCCAGGTTGCGACCGGGATGCGAGACTACATGAGCTTCTTCGCGATCTCCGCGACGCGTTTTCCGAGGGCTCGCGCGAGAGTCTTCTCGTCGTCGGACAGAGCGGCATTCTTGCTATTGAAAGTGACATTACTGGCGCCATAGGGCGTGCCACCGGTTGTAGTCGTCGTTAGCGCTTCTTCGGTATAGGGCAGCCCGACGAGAATCATGCCATGGTGCAGCAGTGGCACAGCCATGGTGAGCAGCGTCGATTCTTGTCCCCCATGCAGGCTGGATGTCGATGTGAACACTGCGGCCGGTTTGCCCACTGCGGCCGCCGAGAACCACTCATTTACCGTGCCATCCAGATAATGGTTGAGTGCCGCGTCCATGCTGCCGAACCGCGTCGGGCTGCCCATGACAAGGCCGGCACAGTCAGCCAGGTCCTGTGGTGTCGCGTAGGGTGGCCCCGAATCAGGTACCTCGTCTTCTACGGCCTCGGTAACGGCCGAGACCGCCGGTACAGTGCGCAGCCGCGCCGCCATATCATCGACCGAGTCCACCCCGTGGCACACCTCCCGTGCCAACGCTTCTGTCATTCCCTTCCTGGAATAGTACAAAACGAGGATCTCACTCATTGACCTATCAACTCCCGCACGTTCTCGGGTGGCCGCCCAATGACGGCTTTGCCAGTGCTCTGGTCGAGCACTATCGGACGCTCGATGACTTTCGGATGCACCTCGAGCCAGGCAGCCAGGGCGGAATTGTCGTCCAGATCCGGCAGATTGGTTGCGTCCTTTAGCTCGGATTCGCCACGGCGCAGAAGATCTTTAACTGCAATACCGAGTGAAGCGGCGAGCTCCAGCACAGTCGCGGCGCTCGGGGGTGTCTTTAAATACTCGATAATTGTTGGTGTGACACCTGCTGTTACGAGTATTTCCAATGTTTTCCGTGACTTGGAACAGCGCGGATTGTGGTATATGGTAATTGACATCATGTCCTCGTAATTGGTAGCGTTGACCGGTTTCCCATAACTAGAATAACAATGCAATCCACCCGTTTGATAATTTTCCTGCGCGGCGCCGTGCTTGCGGCGTTGCTTGCTGTTGCCGGTTGCCAGACTGCGCCTCCGGTGCAGGAAATGTCGGATGCGCGACAGGCTATCATGGCTGCAAAAGAGGCGGGCGCGGCAGAGCACGCGTCGGACGATCTCCAAGCGGCAGTCGATTTTCTCGAAAGCGCAGAGCGGTCGATCAATGCGGAAAATTACGCGCAAGCGCGTCGCGACGCATTACAGGCAAAGGCGAAGGCGCACGACGCGCTCAGGCTCAGCGAGACGGGCCGGCAAGACAAACCCTAGCCAGACCCCATGCCCACTGCACGCCGATTCACGATCAAAGGCCGTGTCCAGGGCGTGTTCTTCCGTGACAGCACGCGGCGTGTCGCCGAGTCACTCGGTATTACCGGACATGCAATCAATCTGAGCGACGGCAACGTCGAGGTGTTTGCCTGCGGCAAGCCCGCGGCCCTCAAAGAATTGGCGCGCTGGTTGGATGACGGACCCCCGATGGCCGAGGTAATTGAGGTTACTGAGCAACCCGCAGACTGGCAGGACCTGGATAGATTCCGAACCGGCTAGACCCTGGTCGCGGCCTAGGACAGGTTTTTATTGGTAAAGCGCAGCTTCGCGAGCTCCCGTCACGCGGGATCGAGACATGAGGGAGATGAACGTCCCGATCGCAGGCCGTTTGCATCCGCCTAACCTTGGTACCACTTTTTGCTGAGCTTGTTGATGACCTTATTCGGGTACTTCCGTTTGCCCAGACTGCCGTTGTACCGGCCCAGCGCCCGTCGCAGGTCGCCTTTTTCCTTGTCGAGGTAAAACTTCAGGATCGTGCAGCCATAGCGTAGATTGGTGTCGAGGCGAATCAGGTTGTCGTCGGGTCGACCGATTTCCTCGCGCCAAAACGGCATTACCTGCATTAGCCCGAGCGCGCCCGCGACAGATATCGCATAGCGATCGAAGTTGCTTTCTACCTCGATGACGGCTAGCACGAGTTCGGGCGGCAATTCGGCTCGCGATGCCTCGTAGTGCACCCGCGTCAGAATCTCGACGCGCTCATCCGGGTCGTGAACCTGACGCGCGAGTCGCGAAGACATGTCGGTGAGCCAGACCTCGGCGTCGAAGCGGTCGTCAAAGCTGTCCGCGGCGGTTGCGGCCTTGCGCAGAACCTCTCGCAGTTCGGGATCCGGGACCTGTTCCGCCACAGCCCCGGCCGGCAACAGCATTGCCAGAAGTACGCTGCGAAATATGAATTGGCGTCCGATCTTCATGGGCAGAGCTATTGTAGCGAAAACACTAGCTTATAGCGCTTTCTTTGAGCAGATTGAGAGCAGCTTCACGGTTCAGATTGCGCGATTCCTCGTCGCGGCGATACCGGTATTCGAGTTCATTCGCTTCAAGTCCGCGCTCGGAAACGACGAGACGATGTGGGATACCGATCAGCTCAGCATCGGCGAACTTGACGCCCGGCCGGACATCGCGATCGTCAAACAAAACGTCCAGTCCGATGTCTTGCAGTTGCGCGTACAGCGCTTCGGCAGCGCTGCGCACCGCGTCAGAGCGATGCATGTTGATCGGCACCAACACCACATCGAATGGCGCGAGCGGTTCCGGCCAGATGATGCCGCTGTCATCGTGGTTTTGCTCGATGGCGGCGCCGACGATGCGTGTGATGCCGATGCCGTAGCAGCCCATCGACATGATGCAATCCTTGCCATCGCGGTCCTGTACCGTTGCTCCCATCGCTTCGCTATATTTGGTACCAAGTTGGAAAATATGTCCGACTTCGATACCGCGGGCGATGCTCAACGTCCCCTTGCCGCCAGGAGCGGGATCGCCGGCGACGACATTGCGAATATCCGCGGTGTCAGGCAACGGCAGGTCGCGATCGAAGTTGACGCCAGTATAGTGATATCCGGCTTCGTTCGCACCGCAACTAAAATCGGTGAGGCTCGCGACGGCGTGATCGTAAACGATTGGCAGGTCCAGACCTACGGGACCTAATGAGCCGGGCTCGCTTCCGGTTGCTTTACGAATTGTCTCTGTGTCGGCCAGCGTCAGGGGCGATGCAATGCCGGCCAGCTTCTGCGCCTTGACCGCGTTGAGTTCGTGGTCTCCGCGCAGCACGAGCGCGACCGGTCCGTCGGTTCCTTCCACGATCAACGTCTTGATCGTCTGCTCGGCCTTGCTACCGCGCAGCTTGCAAAGTTCTTCAATGGTGCCAACGCCGGGAGTCGCGATCTTCTCGAGCGGTTGTTTTGCCGGCGCCCGTGCGGCTGTCGAAGGACTAGTCGCTGCGGTCTCGACATTTGATGCATAGTCGTCCTCATCGCTGTAGGCGATCGCATCTTCACCGGAGTCCGCGAGGACGTGAAATTCCTGTGACTTGCTGCCGCCAATCTCGCCACTGTCCGCCCAGACGATACGGAACTTCAGGCCAAGGCGCTCGAATATTGCCGAGTACGCCGCGTGCATTTTCTGATACGAGATCTCGAGTCCCGCGTCATCGATGTCAAATGAATACGCGTCCTTCATGATGAATTCGCGCGAGCGCATGACCCCGAAGCGCGGCCGGATCTCGTCGCGGAATTTGGTCTGGATCTGATAGAAATTGACCGGCAACTGCTTGTAGCTGCGGAGTTCCCTGCTCGCAATGTCCGTTATGACCTCTTCGTGTGTCGGACCAAAGCAGTAGTCGCGCTCGTGCCGGTCCTTCATGCGCAGAAGCAGCGGTCCATATTGGTCCCAGCGGCCTGTTTGTTGCCATAGCTCGGCCGGCTGCACGGCCGGCATCAGCAGTTCCAGGGCGCCGGCACGATTCATTTCCTCGCGCACAATCGTTTCGACCTTGCGCAACACTCGCACGCCCAGCGGCATCCACGTGAATAGTCCGGAGGCGAGGCGGCGGATCAGGCCGGCCCGGAGCATCAGTTTGTGACTGACGATTTCTGCTTCCGCAGGCACTTCCTTGAGCGTCGTCAGCCCAAATTCGGAGAATCGCATCAAATATCAACCATCGGGGATCAAGGCGCGAATTCTAGTGCATATAGCACCAAAAACGTATTGACTCGCACAACAAAGCAGGGGATGGTCGCGGGTCTTTGAATTCAAGCAGGTCGGGTTTTTGGAAGGTAGACGCAGTCCGTTTGTCGCCCCGGAGGGCATGCCCTTCCTGTTTGTCACTGCCGTGGCTTTCGGATTGGCGCTTCGCTATCTCGACATCGCAGTCGCGGTCGCGATAGCACTCGTCTTTATCGTATTGATCCTGATCTTCCGCGACCCGCGCCGCGGCATTCCGGCGTCGCCGCACGGCGTTGTCAGTCCTGTCGACGGCCGCGTTGTCGAGGTTGATCTCGTCGACCGGGGCGTGCTGCAGGGCGAGGCGCACCGCGTCCTGATACGTATCGACAGCTTTGGCACGTATACGGCGCGCGCACCGATCGAGGGCAAAATTATGGATCTGCGCTCCTCCAATGGTGACAAGGTCGTGGATTACCGCACCAATGCAATGTGGATACAAACGGACGAGGGCCACGATGTCGTGCTGCAGTTTCGTGGCCATCGCTTCGGTTTCGCGCCGCGGTCTTTTATTCGCTTCGGAGAACGCGTTGGCCAGGGGCAACGCTGCGCGTATCTTCGCTTGACTCGCATCGCCGAACTGCACCTGCCAATCGATAGCACAATTCTCGTCAAACCCGGGCAGCTCGTGGTTGCGGGCTCGGATTTGATTGCCAAAGTGCCGCCCGCCTGAGTGTTAGAATGCCCGGATGATTCAGTCTGAACATCAGCGACGCGCCTACCTCGAGGCGCTCGGTGTTGATGTCTGGTTACCGCGCGGGCGGGCGGAACCGGAGCCTGAGTTCGTGGACGCGAAAGCCGTGCCGGCCGATCTGGGTTGGTCGGGGCTCCGGGATACGGTGGCCGGGTGTACGCGTTGTCCGCTGCACAAAAGCCGCACGCAGACCGTTTTCGGCGTCGGTAATCCCGATGCGGACTGGATGATCATCGGTGAGGCGCCAGGCGCCGAGGAGGATCGCCGCGGCGAGCCGTTTGTCGGCCGAGCCGGCAAGCTGCTCGATGAGATGCTGCGCGCCGTCGGGCAAACCCGCGACAGCGCTTTCATCGCAAATATCCTCAAATGCCGTCCGCCCAACAATCGGGATCCGAAACCGGAGGAGTCAAGTGAGTGCCGCGGCTACCTCGAGCGGCAGCTCGAACTCGTGCAGCCCAGAATCATTCTTGCCGTGGGTCGAATCGCCGCACAGCTGCTACTCGATACAGACGCGCCGGTTGGCCGATTACGCGGTTCGAGACATCAGCTGGGTGATACGCCGCTGGTTGTTACCTATCACCCGGCCTATTTGCTCCGGAGCCCATCGCAAAAACGCAAGGCTTGGGACGATCTGTGTCTCGCAGCACGGATCGTTGCGGAGCCGCGCGCATGATTCGGCCAATCCCAGAAGCGTGCGTGTCGATTCGGCAGATGCGGCACGAAGATCTGGCGCATGTGTCGGACATTGAACGTCGTAGTTATGATTTCCCCTGGAGTCACGGTGTGTTTCGAGATTGCCTGCTCGCAGGATATCAATGCGTCGTGCTTGAACGAAACGGTGAACTGGCGGGCTACGGCATCCTGTCTGTGGCTGCCGGCGAGGCGCATATCCTGAATCTGTGCATCGAGCCCGCATACAGGTCGTGCGGCTATGGCGAGCGACTGCTTGACGAGATTCTGTTTCGGGCCCGCACGTCGTCGGTACGTGAGATATTTCTCGAGGTACGGCCGTCGAACGCCAATGCGATCGCGCTATACAAGAAAAAGGGCTTTCACCAGGTCGCGAATCGGCCCGCGTACTATCAATCGCGCCGGGGCCGTGAGGATGCTGCCGTTCTTTCCAAGAAACTGACGACCGACGACTAAACGAACATGTCGGTTATTGATGATCAGGTCCGGAAACGGCGCACGTTTGCAATCATTTCGCACCCGGATGCCGGCAAGACGACGCTCACGGAGAAGCTCTTGCTCTACGGCGGTGCTATTCAGCTGGCAGGTACCGTTAAAGGGCGCAAAGCAACCCGTCACGCAACATCTGACTGGATGGCACTGGAGCAGCAGCGTGGCATCTCGGTTACGTCGTCGGTCATGCAGTTCCCTTATAAGGAACACGTTGTGAATCTGCTGGATACGCCTGGGCACGAAGACTTTTCTGAAGATACTTACCGGACGTTGACAGCAGTGGATTCGGCATTGATGGTTATCGATTGTGCAAAAGGCGTGGAGCAACGCACGATCAAGCTTATGGAAGTATGTCGGTTGCGCAGTACGCCCATCATGACATTCATCAATAAGCTCGACCGGGATGGCCGTGAACCGATTGATCTTCTGGACGAAATCGAGTCGATTCTAAACATTCATTGTTCACCCGTAACCTGGCCAATCGGCATGGGCGGCAGGCTGAAGGGTGTCTATCATCTGTTGCAGGATCGCATCTATCTGTACGACAAGGTTGGCCGCGACAAAGCGTCGCGCCAACGAATCGTCGAGGGACTGAACTCCGACGAGGCTGGCGAGGTGCTGGGCGGCGATGCAGGCAGTTTTCGCGCCGAAATCGAACTGGTCAAAGGGGCCACCCCAAAGCTCAGTATCGATGCCTATCTGAGTGCAACACAAACACCCGTATTTTTTGGCTCGGCTTTGTCGAATTTCGGCGTCAAAGAGCTACTGGACGAATTTGTGCTGCATGCGCCAGCGCCTTTGCCGCGCGAGAGCGAGCAGCGCAAAGTATTTCCGGAGGAAGACAAACTCACGGGTTTCGTTTTCAAAATTCAGGCAAACATGGATCCAGGCCATCGCGACAGGATCGCTTTCCTGCGAATTTGCTCCGGGCAATACCGAAAAGGAATTCGCGTGCTGCACGTTCGGCTTGGTAAAGAGGTCAAAATTCCGGACGCGATAACGTTCATGGCGGCGGATCGGCAGCATGCGGATTTGGCCTATGCGGGCGACATCATTGGCCTGCACAATCATGGCACGATCAATATCGGCGACAGCTTCACAGAGGGTGAACAGATTCGCTTCATTGGCATACCGAATTTCGCGCCCGAAATATTCCGTCGCGCAGTACTGAAGGACCCGTTACGGCTCAAAGCGCTGCACAAAGGCCTTGCGCAGCTTTGTGAAGAAGGCGCGACGCAATTGTTCAAACCTGTACGCAATAACGATTTGATTCTGGGTGCCGTCGGGCCGCTGCAGTTCGAGGTTGTGGCACATCGATTGCGCGATGAATATAAAGTTGAATGCCAATTCGAGCCGATCAACGTTGCCACGGCGCGCTGGGTCGAATGCGCTGATGCCAAAATGCGGTCTGACTTCGAGCGTAAGGCACACGATAACCTTGCCCTGGATCATAGCGATCGTCTGGTTTACATTGCGCCCACAAGAGTTAACCTCAATCTGACTGAGGAGCGTTGGCCGGATGTCGTTTTCCGCAAGACGCGCGAGCATTGAATCTACGAGAGGTTCTTGACAGGAAAGTCATCGCCTGGTCGCTGTATGACTGGGCCAACTCGGCGTTTGCGTTAAGCGTACTGGCTGTGCTGTATCCGCTGTTTCTGGGCAGTTATTGGAGCGTCGGAGATTCCGGAGCATCCGTGACGGCGAGACTTGCCTGGATCACTGCCGCAGCCAGCGCAATTGTGAGCCTGCTTGCCCCGGTCTTCGGCACGATCGCTGACACGGGCGGCTTCCGCAAACGCTTTCTGCTCATACTCGCGCTGGTCGGCGCGTTCACAACCGCGATGCTCGGATTCGTAAGTGAGGGAAATTGGCCGTGGGCCCTCGGCCTGTATCTGATTGCCTCGATTGGCTTTTACAGCTCCACCGTTTTCTATGACTCGCTGATAATCGACGTCACCAAGCCGCGCTACTACAGCTTCGTGTCGTCGCTCGGCTTTTCACTCGGTTATCTTGGCGGTGCCGCGCTCTTGGCACTTCATGTTTGGATGCTGACGTCACCGTCGACATTCGGGCTTGCCTCGTCGACAGAGGCAATGAAATTCGCGTTCATATCAGTTGGCGTCTGGTGGGCCGTCTTCTTGCTGCCACTCATCGCATTTGTACCAGAGCACAGAAGCGGCATTGCTGTTTCGAGTCATGCGATTCGTGCCGCCTACGTGGAGCTGAAGTCGACAATTCGCGAGGTCCGTCGCTATCGTAACGTTGTGTTTTTTCTGCTCGCGTACTGGTTCTACATTGGCGGTGTTTTCACTGTGATCTTTATGGCTGCAAATTACGGGCAACGGCTCGGATTTACACAACAGGATCTCGTAAAAGCGCTGATGATCACGAATTTCGTAGGTTTTCCCGCAACTCTTCTATATGGATTTTTTGGGCATCGCTTTGGTCCGCGACGTGGCATCTATTTCGCCCTCGCGGTCTACGTCGCGGTGTCGAGTTGGGCCGTATTTATGACGGAGGTACACCAGTTCTACATCATGGCGATTATCATCGGCTGCGTGCAGGGTGGTGTGCAGGGATTGAGCCGCTCGTTGTACGCCTCGTTGATTCCTCCAGACCAGCCGGGTGAGTTCTTCGGCTTCTATAATATGGTGACGAAGTTCTCACACGTGCTCGGGCCGGTGCTGGTCGGGCTGGCGGCGACTTTCTCGGAAGATCCCAAATTTGTGCTGCTAATCCTCTTGCCGTTGTTTATTGGCGGTGCACTGCTGCTACGGCAGATTCCAGCCGTCGCATTGCGATCGGATCGGCAGGGCCATATCGAGCATTGAGATAGGTTGACGTAATCTCGTCGATGAGTTCTGCGGGAAATGGCGATTCGGACGCAGCCCTTCGGGCAAATACAACCGGGGTTTCCCCCGTTCGTAATTCGATGCCGGCTTTGTTGACGAAGCGTTTGTAAAGGATCGCCGCGCGGTCCGTTTTGGGTGACCGGTAGCGAAGAGCCAGCAGCCCGGAAATCATGACGAGCAGGGCTGCCACGACAGCGATGAGCGTCAGCATCATCTTGCGCCAGCCCGGATCGTCCATTCCGATCCACTCCATAAAGCGCTTCTGGTTTTCAGGACCGTAACCCAGAACCCATTCATTCCATTTGGCGTTCATGGCGTCCCAGGTCATAGTGAGCCGGTGCAGGAAAGCAGCTGAGGCCGACAGACCCCAAGCGAGGCCGGCGCCGTCGAGCAGCGACCCGCTGACGCCACTTTCGATACGATCGGGCGCAACGGCCGCAGTCGGGTCGACCCGGTACCAGCCAATTCCGTCCAGCCACACTTCATTCCAGGCATGTGCATCCGACTGGCGCACGATCATGTGCCCGCCCACCGGGTTCATTTCGCCACCCTGATAACCCAGGACTACCCGTGCCGGGATTCCCGCCGCGCGCATCAGGATGGCGAACGCAGAGGCATAGTGTTCGCAAAAACCACGCCTTGTGTCGAAGAGGAAGCGATCGACCGGATTACTGCCGAGTGGCGGCGGCCCGAGCGTGTAAAAATATTCTTCCTCGTGGAATTTCGAGAGCACAGCCTGTATGTACGCCGCGTCAGATGCGGCGGATGCGCGCATCTCTCTTGCGAGCGCTTGAGTTCTCGTATTGCTCTGCTCGGGTACACGCGCGTACCAGGAGCGCGCGTAGTCGGTCAGATCGACATCCGTACGGTAGTTCAGGTAGGACATTGCATCATAGCTGATGCGCTGATCGATCGGTCGCGCACGGGCGAGCTGTTGTTGTGGGCCCATGAATGTTCTCGGTAACGTCCATGACCACGGCATGTCGAGAGCGAATACCCACTGTTGGCGCGTCGGTTCGAGAGTAATCTGATATGCAACCGGATCACCGATCGGTGCAACTTGCTCATGCACTCGCGGTCCCGCAAAGGGATCGTTGCTGGTCCAGGTACGACCGTTAAAAATAGTCAATACGAGTCCGCGCCAGTAACGGTCTCGTTGTTCCGGAATGTTGTCCTCAAACGTCGCGCGAAATGCGACAGCATTCGAGAGTGATAAAGAACTTATGTCGCCCGGGCTCATCGAATCGCTGAGGCCAGATGTTGCCGTACCTGTATCCATCGGGACGGCCCAGAATGGCGTCGCGATGCGCGGGAACAGTATCCACATCGCAATGGCGAGCGGTGCCGCGTACAGGACCAGCCTGCCACCGGTTGCGAAGCTGCGTCGGGTGGGCTGTGTCGCAACCGCCGACACCCGCAGCCATGCCGTCATGATGAGAAATACCGCGGCAAGCAGGTACGGCAACGACCAAAGGTACTGCTCGCGCAGTAATGATGACATGACAAGAAATATTGCGATGAACAACAGGACAAACTGATCGCGACGTGCTCGGGTCTCGAGGAGCTTCAGGGCGGCCATTATCGTGAGCAGTGCGGAACCAGGTCCCACGCCGCTGATGGTCGAGTAGGTCGAAAGGACACCAAGAAAACACGCCAGAGCGAGCAGTATGCGCAGCCAGGTCGAGGGCAATGGGCGACGGCGTCTCTCGATCAAGTAACGCCAGGCCCCGCAAAAGAGGAAAGCGGTGCTGATCCAGACAGGCAGAAACTGCACATGGGGAGCCACTGAAAACACGCACGCAGCAAGCGTCCACGGCAAGCTGCCGAGCAGTGATCCATCCGTGCCGCGTGCCCTTGCCATCAGTTTTCAGCCAATTCGAACACGGCCAATGCTTCGAGGCAGCGCTGCCGGTGACTCTCACCATGCGACGGTGGAAATTCCCGACCCGAGAGACGAAGTCCATAGTCCTCGCTGGTCCGATCCGCTTCGATAATCCAACGCGTCAGTATCGACAGTCGCAGTTCGGTATCATCTGTCGGCACGGCTTCGAAATCGAACCATTGACTGCTCGTATCGGCACCGGCGAATTGCTTGGATAGAAGCTGTCCGGTGCGTGCATAGGCTTTCCATGCGACATGCCGGGGCGAGTCACCCTCGTGATACTTGCGCAGGCCCGCGAAATCCTCTTCACCGCGGGCATCGTGTTGCCTGTGACCATGCGCAGTCTGCGTGGGCGGCGGCGGCGGCGCGTGATCGGCAGGATGCGGATAGACAAGACCCCTCAAATCCATATGCAGCCACGCCCAGGAGCGAAACAGTTCAAATGGGAACAGCGTGCGAATACTAAAGCGTTCAAGCGAAATCCAGCCGCGCCCTGTTGTCGCGACCGAGAGCGTGAATATTCGGCTTTCGCCAGGCGACAGATCCTGAACGTCACTCGCGGAAAACTGCGTCGACAGCCCGATGCTGTGCCGCGCGTTCTTCGAGTGATTGGTAATGGCAACGCGAAACTTGGCAGGCTGCCCTGCAAACACCGGCTCGACGCCCGCGAAACTCAATTCGAGGCCGACGAGATTGCGCTGGCACTGGTGCATCGAGACAAAACCGAGGCCGGCCAGGATGAATGTCAGGACGAATGACAGGTTGTTGTTGTAGTTCATCGAACCCAACAGCATTGCGAATGTCATGAGTGCGTATACGAGGCCGACGCCTGTTGGCAGAATGTAAACGCGACCCGGGCGCAGACGAGTGATCGATGGATCGACGCCTTGACGCTTCCTGGCCCAGCGGCGAACTCGCCGGCCTGCGGCGGACTTGAGCGATAGTGCGATCCCTGATTTAGGGAATGGCCACGGAATCGAGGACATGCTGGCAGAGCTCGGCAGCGGATCGGTAAGTCGTATTGCCGGCTGGCTTCAGGCGGTGTCCGGCAGTCGCTGCAAAGACGGCCTGGATATCGTCGGGGTACACGCCGGAGTGGTGTTCGACAAACGCGTGCGCCTTCGCCGCGGCTACCAGTGCCAGTGCGCCACGAGGCGACAGGCCGATGTCAATGTCGGGTGATTCGCGCGTCTGGCGGACCAGCGCCTGGACGTAATCCACAAGCGGGTCGCTCATGTGAACGTTGGCTGCTGATTTTTGCAGCGCCTGCAGCGCCTCGGGTGTGGCAACCGACTCGACGTCTTCGAGCATCGCGCGTCGGTCTTCGCCGATGATTAACTCGCGTTCGTTTTCCTCATTTGGATAGCCCAATTCGAGGCGCATGAGAAATCTGTCGAGCTGCGATTCGGGCAACGGGAATGTGCCGATTTGATCGGCCGGATTTTGCGTGGCAACGACAAAAAACGGATCCGGCAGCAGGCGCGTGTTGCCGTCGACGGAAACCTGGTATTCCTCCATCGCCTCGAGTAACGCACTTTGTGCTTTTGGAGTTGCGCGATTCACTTCGTCAGCAAGAATCAGCTGCGAGAATACCGGTCCTGGCTGGAATTCGAATTGCCCCGTCTCCTGTCGAAAGACCGAGACGCCAACGATATCAGCAGGCAACAGGTCACTCGTAAATTGTATACGGCGAAAGCTTAGCCCCAGCACACGGGCGAGAGCCTGTGCGAGCATCGTTTTGCCCAGGCCGGGAAGATCTTCGATCAACAAATGCCCGCGGGCGAGAAGGCAGGCCAGTGCCAACGCAATCTGACCGTCTTTGCCAAGAATAATCGTACCCAGCGTCTCGCGCGCCTTATCCAGAGCCGCTCGTGTTGCGTCTTTGCCTATAGGCAATGTTTCAAGCGTGCTTCGACGCTGCATTTGGGTCTCCTCGCCTGGGGAGCGTGGTTGTTTTTGGGCTGTTTCCGATTATGCCCTGTATCGTCGCGGAAGCACGGTCCGAATGCACTCAAAGCCCACCATATTGTGATGCAGTGCTCAAATTTTCACGTGCCTAGGTGAGTTCGGCAAGCTTTTCCAACTGTTCGCCAAGCTGTGCAATGGTCTTTTCAAATTCCGCGGCGCGCTGCCGTTCCTGTGTGACCACATCGGCTGGTGCGTTGTTTACAAAATTCTTGTTATCCAGCTTGCCGCGGGTTCGCGCCAGGTCGGCGTTCAGCTTGTTCTGCTGTTTCTCGAGTCGCGCCCGTTCAGCATCGACGTCAATAACACCTTTCATCGGCACGAGCAGGCGCATATCACCCAGCAGCGCTGTGGCCGAAGTCGGCGGCTCCTTGCCATCATCGAGTGCTTTTATCGACGCGACGCGACCGACTCCCTGCAGCAGGCTTGCATATCGTTCGGCGCGTTCCCTGTCCATCACCGATGAATTCTGCAAGATTACCGGCAATGCCTTGCCCGGTGAAATGTCCATTTCGCCGCGAATTTGCCGAATACCCAATACAAATCCACGCACCCACTCAATATCCGCAACGGCGTCGGCGTCCTCTGCGTCGCCAGTCGCCACCGGATACGGTTGCAACATGATCGTTTCGGCAGTGATGTTCGCGCGGGGCGCAACTTGTTGCCAAATTTCTTCGCTGATAAATGGCATAAGCGGATGCATCAATCGCAACAAGCTCTCGAGAACTTCGACCAAGGTCCGCTGGGTGCCGCGCTTCAGCTCGAGAGAGACGTCATCGGATTGCAGAACGGGCTTGGAAAGTTCGAGATACCAGTCACAGAATTCGTGCCACGTGAATTCATAGATCGCCTGTGCCGCAAGGTCGAGCCGATACGATGCAAAATTCTCGTGCACTTTCGCAACAGTTTGCTCGAAGCGCGACCGTATCCAACGGTCTGCAGACGTTTGTGCGATTTTGCCTTCGCTGATGTTGACCGTGTTCATCAGCACGTAGCGAGCCGCATTCCAGATCTTGTTACAGAAATTCTTGTAACCCTCTATGCGGCCAAAATCGAAGCGAATGTCGCGTCCCGTAGTCGCCAGTGCGGCAAAGGTGAAACGCAACGCATCACAACCGTAGGCATCGATACCGTTGGGGAATTGCTTCCGCGTTGCCTTTTCAATACCCGGCCGGAGATGGTCCTGCATCAGACCGGTTGTGCGCTTTGCAATCAGGGTTTCGAGGTCCACACCGTCGATCAGGTCCAGCGGATCCAGAATATTGCCCTTCGATTTCGACATTTTCTGACCGTCCTGGTCACGAATCAGGCCATGGATATAAACCTCGCGAAACGGCACGTCACCCATGAACTTGACGCCCATCATGATCATGCGTGCAACCCAGAAGAAGATGATATCAAATCCCGTTACAAGCACGTTGCCGGGATAGAACGAGTCGAGCGCATCGGATTTGTCTGGCCATCCGAGGGTACTAAATGGCCACAGCGCTGATGAGAACCAGGTGTCGAGAACGTCTTCATCCTGACGCAGCGCAACTTTCGCACCGAGCTTGTGCTTATTGCGCACATCGTCTTGCGAATAACCGACGTATACGTTGTTGCTGTCGTCATACCACGCCGGAATACGATGGCCCCACCAGAGTTGGCGGCTGATGCACCAGTCCTGAATGTTGTACATCCAGTCGAAGTAGGTTTTGGACCAGTTTTCGGGTACGAACCGAACTTTGCCCGTTTCCACGGCCTTGATCGCCGGTTCTGCAAGTGGTTCGATTTTCACATACCACTGGTCCGTCAGATACGGTTCGACCACCGCATGCGAGCGATCGCCGCGGGGAATCTTGACGACGTAGTCCTCGATCTTTTCTAACAGTCCGAGTCTGTCGAATTCTGCGACGACAGCTTTGCGCGCGTCAAAGCGGTCCATGCCGCGGTAAGCGTCGGGTACTTCGTCGTTCAGTGCCGCATCGTTGGTCAGTATGTTATAGAGCGGCAGGTCGTGGCGCTTGCCGATTTCATAATCATTGAAATCATGGGCCGGCGTGATCTTGACGCAGCCGGTGCCGAATTCGGCGTCGACGTAGTCGTCGGCAATGATCGGAATGTGGCGGTGGACGATCGGCAAGTCTATTTCCTGGCCTACGAGGTGCCGATAGCGATCATCGCTCGGATGCACCGCAACTGCGCTATCGCCCAGCATCGTTTCGGGGCGGGTCGTCGCGACGACAAGGTGTCCGTCCCCTGAGGCGAGTGGATAACGAAAATGCCAGAGGTTGCCGGCCTCATCGTCGGAAAGAACCTCGAGATCGGAAAGCGCCGTGTGCAGCACCGGATCCCAGTTGACGAGACGCTTGCCGCGGTATATCAGGCCTTCGTCGTGCAGCTTCACGAAGACCTCGGTCACCGCCTTCGATAAGCCCTCATCCATCGTGAAACGGTCGCGCGTCCAGTCGACTGATGCGCCCACGCGCCGAAGTTGTTGCTCGATCTGCCCACCCGAGTGCTCTTTCCAGTCCCAGACTCGGGCGACGAATTTCTCCCGGCCCAGTTCGCGGCGCGATGTACCTTCATTATTAAGCAACCGTTCGACGACCATTTGCGTCGCAATGCCGGCATGGTCCATGCCAGGCTGCCAAAGCGACCGGTAGCCCATCATGCGCTTGTAGCGCGTCAGTGCGTCCATGATGGTGTCCTGGAAAGCATGCCCCATGTGCAACGTCCCCGTGACGTTGGGCGGCGGAATCATGATGCAATACGGTTCGCCGTCACCGCGCGGAGCAAAGTAGCCGCGTTCTTCCCAGCGCGCGTAAACACGTTGCTCGATGTCTTGTGGCTGGTAGGACTTGTCCATGCTTCGATGCGCTAGGGTCAGAAGGTCGGGGGCAGACTATACGTTGTGAGTCTCTAGCGTATGGCCATTGTCACGGTACTTGGTGAAGCGTTTGCGGCTCAGTTGCTTGCATTCATCATCGGAGGTTACAAGCTCTGCGACTCTCGGGAAAGCCTCGGCACATGAGGGAATGTCATCGCACAGATTGATCAACAGATCACGCGGCTCGATGCAATCGTCTTCGCAGCCAATCGTAACGGGGGACGGCAGTTCCAGGGTGCACTTCGCTATCATTTGGTGCGGCACGAAACTGCCGTCACGGAATGTCCATAGCAGCTCATCCAGCCTTTCCGCATCGCTTCGATTGCCGACGTGTATGTGCACGGTGTGATCAAGCCGATAGGCCTTTTCCGCCAACCGGCATGCAAAGGATTGACGCGAGTGTTGACCTGCCTGATTGAGAATGTAGAAGTCGACCCTGGCCATTAAGGCAGAGCGCCGCAGCGCGCGAGGAGGAACTCAGTGAGCATCGGTACGGGTCGACCCGTGGCGCCTTTCTGCTTTCCCGACTTCCATGCCGTGCCTGCGATGTCGAGATGTGCCCAGTTCATCCCATCAGTGAACTTGCCGAGAAAGCACCCCGCAGTAATGGCTCCGCCATCGCGACCACCGACATTGGCCATGTCGGCGAAATTGCTCTTGAGCTGCAACGCCCACTCGTCACCGAGTGGCATGGGCCAGCCGCGATCATCCGCGGAAATGCCGGCTGCAACAACGCTCTGCGACAAGTCGTCGTTATTACTCATCACTGCCGTGCGGTGATGGCCGAGCGCGACCACGCATGCCCCGGTCAACGTCGCCACATCGATGATCGCGTCTGGCTTGAAGCGGCGCGAATAGGTCAACGCGTCGCATAGAATCAAGCGACCTTCGGCATCCGTGTTGAGTATTTCGATAGTTTGGCCCGACATGCTCCTGACAATATCGCCCGGTTTGGTTGCTTTGCCACTCGGCAGGTTTTCCACAGCGGGGACGACGACATTGACATTGATCGGCAAACGCAGTTTCGCCACAGCAAGCATTGTGCCGATAACGGTGGCGGCGCCGCACATGTCGAACTTCATTTCATCCATGGCCGGGCCAGGCTTCAGCGATATTCCGCCCGAGTCGAAGGTGACGCCTTTGCCGACAAGAACCACAGGTTTTTGACCGGTTTTTCCTTTGTACTGCATGACAATGAGGCGTGCGGGTTCTTTAGTACCGGCCGTGACCGATAACAGCGAGTGCATGCCCAGCCGCTTCATCTCTGTTTCGTTAAGCACACGCGTGTGCAGATTCATGTGGTTACGTGCCAGTTTTTGCGCCGTACGTGCAAGGTAGCTTGGCGTGCAGACGTTAGGCGGCAAATTACCGAGGTCCTTTGCGAGCGATATTCCGGACGCGATCGCATCACCGTGCTCGGCGCCACGCATCGACTTTGCCGCATCGCCACGCTTGGCGACTGCAATTCCGACTTTCTTGAGCGGCATCGGCGGCGTCTGTCGGCCGCTCTTCATCTCGGTAAAACGATACAGAGATTCGCCAACGGCCTGCGCCGTGTGCCGGGCGAGGTAGTAGCTGTCTGTGCCGGAGACGTCCTCCAGTGTCAGGCAATTGAGGATTCCGCGAGTTTTGCTGCGTGATATGGCGTCCAAAGCCGCACTCAACGCACGACGAAACTTGCCTAAATCCAATGCACCGACCTTGCCCAGGCCGACAACCGCAACCCGAGGCGAACGAATGCCGGCAACGTCCGTCAGGACGAAACAGCGACCAAGCTCACTGGAAATGTCTCCACTCTTGATGTGCCGTCTAATTGCACCTCCGCTGGCACTGTCGATGTCTGCAGCTCCGGCGCCGAGTTTACCGCGGTCGTAAACGCCGACAATGACGCAATCAATAGCCTTGTTCGAGGCTTTGGAGGTGGTCGTAAAGTAGTCCATAGATTGTCTTCTAAAAAGGTGGCGGCCGCCCAGGTACTATGTGACCTGAAGGCTGTCCCGAGCAAAACAAAAGCGGTAGTCTAACCGATTCCGCCTGCGTGGTTAAGAAATCCCAGACATCGATGCGCCGCATACTTGATCGCTACATATTCAAAGAGATTGCCACGACCTGGTTGGGCGTCACAATGGTACTGCTGCTGATATTGCTGACAAATCAATTTGCACGGGTTCTGGGCGATGTCGCCAAGGGCAGGCTGCCCAAAGATGCGGCAATGGATGTCATCGCGCTGTCTGCGACGCAATATCTGACAATAATCATTCCGATCGGCTTGTTTCTCTCTATCATGCTCGCACTTGGGCGCTTGTACCGCGACAGCGAAATGCCCGCGATGATGGCATGCCGTGTTGGACCTTACGACATATACCGGCCGCTCATATGGCTGCTCGTTCCTCTAACTCTCGTCGTTGCGTGGCTGGCGCTCGATCTCGCGCCGCGCACATTGCAGGAGATAGATCGAGTTGGCGCCGAAGCCCGCCGTGAAGCGGATCTTAGCAGTCTCGAGCCAGGGAGGTTTACCGAAGTTGGGCCTGCCGCTGCGGTGGTCTATGGCGAGCGCATACTGGCGGACGGATCTATGGAAAATGTCTTTTTGCAGCGACTGATTGCCGACGGTCGCGTTGAAGTCGTCGTCGCTTCGCGTGGCGAGCAAGTAGAGTCCGACGATCCGGACGTTCGTTTTCTCGTGCTTCGGGACGGTCGTCGCTATGAAGGTGTGCCCGGTACGACGGAATTTCGTGTCGTTGAGTTTGCGGAGCACGGCATACCGTATCGTCTCCCCAGTCTCGACCCACCGGAACCGACGCCGCGCGCCATGTCGTTACCGAGGCTGATGCAAGCCGGCGAACTGGAGCATATTGCTGAGGTGCAATGGCGATTCGGGATTCCGCTTGCGACGATCATTCTCGGCATCCTCGCCGTGCCGCTCAGCAAGACCCAGCCACGAGCTGGCCGCTACGGCCGACTCGCGATCGGACTAATGGTATTCATTATTTACCTGAACATGCTCAGCGCGGCGAAAGCATGGATAGAGCAGGGCAGCATGTCGCCACTGCTTGGACTCTGGTGGGTACATGGTGCCGTGCTGTTGCTCGCGCTAGGTATTCTCGCGGCGCAGAATTCCGTTCACAAAAGGCTGTTCTCGTGAACGGTATACTCAGCCAATACATGCTGCGTACAATTCTCGCGGCGACGGCAATGGTGCTTGTAGTATTGCTCGCACTGGCCGGGTTGTTTGAATTCATCGCGGAACTGGATGATACGCAGGGCGACTATCAAACGCCAAGAGTCATTTTGTATACGCTGCTGCGATTGCCTCAGCTGGCGTTTGAGATGCTACCGGTTGCCGCACTGATCGGGTCGTTGCTCGGGCTCGGCGGGCTCGCAGCAAGCAGCGAGATTGTCGTGATGCGCTCCGCTGGACTTTCCGTGAATCAACTTGCCGGAATGGTCGCGGTCACGGGATTTGCTCTGCTCGTATTCACGGGTTTGCTGGGGGAGTTCATCGGGCCGCCGCTCGACTACTATGCACGCAATATGCGCCTCGAAGCGCGATATGAGCAAGATGATGACCGACTCGGCAACGAAACCTGGGTGCGCGATGGACCAGTCATCCTGCATCTGGAACGAGTGAGTTCCGAATTTGAGTTTGGCAGCATCTACCTGTTCCTGTTGGATGAACACAATGGACTGGCATCGATTGCCAGGGCAGAGAACTCAGGCATCGACGATGACGATCGGTGGATCCTCGAGAACCTGCGCGAAACCCGGTTTCGAGACGATGGCGTTCAGGTCGTCGAGTCGTCCGTTGCGGTCGAATCATTCGATATCGATGCGGAAGTGCTGGGCATCTCGCTCGTTAAGCCGCAGAGCCTGTCAGGCAGGGGTTTGATGAGTTACGTCGCCTACCTGAAGCGCAACAGCCTGGATTCGCGACGCTATGAAACAGAACTGTGGTACCGCGTGGCCCGCACTGCGACGGTCATGATCATGCCGATTCTGGCACTTGCTTTCGTCTTTGGCCCGTTGCGCACAGGCGGCGCGGGAGCTCGGCTCATGATCGGCGTGGTGATTGGCCTGGCGTATTATCTGGCGAGCGAAATGCTTGCAAACTCAGGTCAGGTGTTCAATTTCGAGCCCGCCGTGATCGCGTGGTTGCCGTCAGTTACGCTTGCGATCGTAACGGTCTTTGCGTTGCATCGAGTTCGCTGATCATCTGCCTGGCTTCGGGTAGTGCCGGAGGCGCGTACCGCTCAAGCGGTCATGCCAGGTCAGCGAATCCTTGTCCCAGAGTTGCCAGAAGAATCCCAGGCCGAGGGGCAGCCATGACAGGATCGCAACAACGAAGCGAATACTCGCCGCCATGAAGGTCGGAATATCACCGTCAGGCGTTTCGATGCGCAGCCCCCAGGATTGCATTCCGAGCGTTCGGCCAGAGCGGCTCCAAAAACCGGTAAAGAACAGGAATACGACCAGCACGATGCTTAGTTGATACAGCAGATTGTCGCCAGCCTCGACTGGTTCGCCGCCACGAACCGCGACAAACGGGATCGTCGTGAGGAAAAGCAATGCGAGCACCAGCAGGGAGTCATAGAGTATTGCGCCGAATCGCCGCAGTAGACCGGAGTTACTCATTTCACACCAATGCGTTTCAGCTCTCTCGCTCGACGCCGGTAGTCTCGTCCGAGCCACAGCGCCACGATGGCCCAGAGTACCGCAAACGGCAGCATCACGATCGAGATGCCGGCAATGCCTAACGCAGACATGAATTTGACGGTCCAGGTTCCAACAAGGTCGCCACCACGATATACGGCAGTGTCGATAAAATTTTTCGTCTTGTACTTTTCTTCGGGAGTTACGACGGAGTAGAGCATGTCGGTCGTCGGTTTGCTGAAAGCGAATCCCAACGCTCGCCTCGCGACCGTCAGGAAGGCCACGACACCGAGTACAGGATCGAATGCCAGCAATGCGAATCCGGCGACGGAGATAATGGGCAACAGAGAAAGCGATACACCGATGCCGAATCGAACGACGATGTGTTTGACGACGAACATCTGTCCAATCAGGGAAAGAGCGCTGGTCACGACATTCATGTTGGAGAAGAACTGCGTTTGCTCATCGGCTGTGGGAATGGCTGCTTCGACAAGTTGGGCCGCAAACATATAAAGCGCGGTTCCAAGCAAACTTGCGATTACCGATGAAACGGCGATACCGGCAAAATACTTTGACGCGAACAGGTGAGTGATGCCTGCAAGCGGGTTACCACCCAGCGGCTTGTCACTTTCGACTGTCTCCGTGATCTCGTCTTCGTGTTCGTGGACGACCCATTTTCGCAGCTGCCGGATGCACAGCACAGCGAGCCCAAGCAGCGTCGCCGAAATCGGCAACAGATTCTGAAATCCGATCGGTATGACAAGTGCACTGGTTGCAGCGCCGCCGAGAAGTGCTCCAACACTACCGCCAGCAGTGATCAGACCGAACAGCCGGCGCCCCTGCTCGCGCGTGTAAATATCGGCCATGAAACTCCAGAATACCGACACGACAAATAGGTTGAAGACGCTGAGCCAGACGAAAAATACCCGGCCGAGCCAGATGAATTCATTGCCGCTGTTGACCGCCTGGGAGAAGACCGCCCAGAAGATCAGAATGTTTGCAATGAAAAATAGATAGACCCAAGGCAGGAATGCCCGCCGTGGGAAACGTGACGCCACCCAACCGAAAATCGGGGTCACCAGAAGCATCGCGATGAAGGTGCCGATGAATAAGTACGGTATGGTATCGGGACCGCTGCCTACCGCCATCGCTTCACGAACAGGTCGCAGGATGTAATATGACGCAAGGATGCAAAAGAAATAGGCGAATGACCAGGTAACGGCAGGGTATTCGTGCTTCTTGAGGCCGAAAATGCGGTCGAACAAGGTCGGTTGCGTGGTGTCGGCGGCGCTGGTGGGCATGTTATCGGCCATAATAATGACCGTCGCCCAAATGTCACCGACTATTGAGAGAACGTAGAGAACAGAGGGGAAATGTTATGGATTTTGTCGCAGTGGTAACGGTTCTGGCGCTATTTCAGTTCGGATGGTTCGGAATGCAGGTCGGTTCGTTGCGGGCAAAACATCAGGTCAAAGCTCCCGCGACGTCCGGACCTGCCGAGTTTGAGCGCATGTTTCGCGTGCACTACAACACCATGGAGCAGCTGATCCTGTTCCTGCCCGCGCTGTGGGTCTACGCCTATGTGGTCAATCCACTTTGGGCGGCGGGCTTCGGCGTTGTCTATCTTGTTGGTCGATTCGTCTATCGTGCCGCGTATATCAAGGATCCGGCGGGCCGTTCAACGGGGTTTATGCTGAGTTTCTTGCCGTCAACCGTCATGTTGATCTGGGTGCTGGTTGCGGCCGTGCGCAATCTGCTTTAGCGGCTTGTTTCGACGCGCGCCCGGCGCGGACGCCAATGGCGTCCGCAGTCGCTACGCGAGCTTGCCGAACCGTGTTCAAAACCCGGCCCCGAATGCCCAAATCAAAAAGGGCCCACGCTGTGGACCCTTTGTGATTTGGCACTCCCTAGGGGATTCGAACCCCTGTTACCGCCGTGAGAGGGCGGCGTCCTAAACCGCTAGACGAAGGGAGCGGAGTGCAGGTTTTACCTGCCCCGGCCATGCGGGGGCTGCTATTATACGGCCGCATATTCAATGCACAAGCAGCAGTCATTTGAAAAACAGCGGGATCCAGACGCCCACAACTCCGAAGATCATTCCTCGCGCCGCTCACAACGTCTCACGGGACGAGATCTCCAAGAGCGCACTCAAAGTGCTCTATCGGTTACACAAGGCCGGCTACCAGGCGTTCCTGGTGGGCGGCTGTGTGCGCGATGCAATGCTGGAGCTGCATCCCAAGGACTTTGACGTCGCGACCAACGCGACACCAGAGGAGGTTCGGGCACTGTTCGGCAACTGTCGCCTGATCGGGCGCAGATTCCGGCTTGCTCATGTGCGATTTGGCCGAGAGGTTATCGAGGTCGCGACCTTTCGTGCTGCAGCGAATCATAAGGACGACGATCACGCCCATGACGACGAAGGTCGCATTGTGCGCGATAACGTTTACGGCAGCATCGAGGAAGATGTCCAGCGCCGTGATTTCACCTGCAATGCGCTCTACTACAACATTGCGGATTTCAGTATCTGGGATTATGTCGGCGGCGTGCGTGATGTTGAACGCAAGCGCCTCGTTCTGATCGGCGACCCGGACATGCGCATGCGTGAGGATCCGGTACGCATGCTGCGCGCAGTCCGCTTTGCCGCGAAACTGGGATTCACGATCGATGCGGCCGCCGAAAAGGCCATGGCCAAGGACGTGCCGCTTCTCGCCAACGTTCCGTCGGCGCGGCTGTTTGACGAGTTTCTCAAACTGTTTCAGTCCGGCTTTGCCGAGAAGACATTCGAACTTCTTCGCGAGTACGGGCTGTTTGCACAGATGTTTCCGGTGACCGACAGGGCGCTCGACGAGGACCCGTCGTTCCTGCGTTTTGTTGAAGCGGCTTTGCAAAACACGGATCGACGTTTCCAGGCTGACAAGTCGGTCACGCCCATGTTCTTGCTTGGCGTATTCCTCTGGAAGCCCACCTGCGAACTCGCCGTGATTCGGCGATCGGAGGAAAAGATGTCCGAGTCACAGTCCCTGAGTCTCGCATCCTATGAGCTCGGCGCAGAGCAGCAACGGCGAATCGCAATCCCTCGTCGATTCACCGTGCCGATGCGCGAAATGCTTGCGCTGCAGCCGAGGTTTTCGCAGACTCGCGGCAAGCGCGCCATCAAGTTGCTCGAGCACCGTCGATTTCGCGCGGCGTACGACTTTATGTTGTTACTCGCGGACGTCGGGCAGTTCGATAAGGAAAAGGCAGACTTCTGGACCAGGGTACAGAATGAGTCTGCCGAACAGCGTGCGGCCAGTTTTCAGATAAGCGCGCAGCCAAAGAGCCAGCGTCGCCGGCGCGGTCGGCGGCGCGCGAAGCCGGCCCCTTCACCATGATCGGTACAGAACGACGATCCACCGTCTGCTATATCGGTCTGGGCAGTAACCTGAATGAACCATCCGTGCAGGTTGAGAGCGCCTTAGAAATACTGCGCACAATTCCTGAAATCAGACTTTTGTCTCGATCGCCGCTGTACTTGTCGGCCCCGCTCGGGCCTACGGATCAGCCGGATTACGTTAACGCGGTCGCGAAGATATCGACTACGCTGGGAGCTCGTGACCTGCTGCTCGTCCTCAAGAGAATTGAACGGCTAAGAGGCCGCAAGGACTGCGCCCGCTGGGGGCCGCGCGTTCTCGATCTCGACTTATTGGTATACGGGGCACAGGAGATCGACGAGCTGCATCTCAAAGTGCCTCATCCGGGCATCGCGGAGCGAAATTTTGTATTGTTGCCGTTACGGGATATCGCACCCGACCTCGATATTCCCGGGCTCGGCCGTGTTGCCGATATTTCAGTTAACGAAAGCGAACCACGGATTTCGCGCATCCAGTGATGAGAAAGCACGTTTGTCAGTCAGTCAGTTAAATCGCAGCGGCGTAGCCTCGCGCTACATTGTCGTCGAGGGTCCAATCGGCGTCGGCAAGACGAGCCTTGCGAAAAAGCTGGCGGAGAGTTTGTCGGCCGATCTCGTGCTGGAGGAGGTATACGAAAATCCGTTTCTCGAGCGTTTCTATCGCGACGGTCAGTCTGCGGCCTTACCGGCGCAGATGTTTTTCCTGTTTGCACGTGCCCGGCAAATTGAGGACCTGCGTCAATCCGACCTGTTCTCGAATGTCAGAGTGGCGGACTATCTGTTTTCGAAGGATCAGCTCTTTGCTGACCTGAATCTGAGTCCGGACGAGCTGAAGCTTTATAACCAGGTCGTCGAATCGCTGAACGTCGAAGCGCCGGTGCCGGATCTCGTCATTTACCTGCAATCCTCAGTAGATGCTCTGCTGCGGCGTATTGCGCATCGTGGTGTCCCGTTCGAGCGTGCTATCGATCGACGTTATCTGGAAAACCTGACCGACGCTTATGCACGCTTTTTTCACGTCTACAACGAAGGTCCGTTGCTGATCGTCAACGCCTCGCAAATAGATCCGATAAACAATGAGGCCGACTACGCGCAGCTGTTCCAACAGATTCAACGGACGACAGGTGGGCGCCATTTTTTCAATCCCATCGCGGCTGCGCTGGCCTGACCCGAGAAAAACGATGTACACACAACTAGAACAGCGCGGCATGGCCGAGCCGCCCGTCAATGTTTCGACATTGAGAACCATGAAAGAGAAGGGTGAGCCTATTGCCTGCCTCACGGCGTATGACGCGAGCTACGCAGCTTTGGTTGATGCGGCACGCACCGATCTTGTACTTGTGGGCGACTCCCTTGGCATGGTCATTCAAGGGCATGATACGACGGTGCCGGTCACCGTCGATGACATCGTGTATCACACGCGCGCAGTAGCACGTGGACTGCGCCATGCGTTTCTTGTTGCCGACATGCCGTTCATGAGCTACACCAACGCCGGCCAGGCGCTCGATAACGCGGTACGCCTGATGCAGGAAGGTGGTGCGATGATGATCAAGCTCGAAGGCGGTAAGGGCCAGATCGAGATTGTCGAGCACCTTGCGCGGCACGATATTCCCGTATGCGCTCATGTCGGGCTGAAACCACAGTCGGTGCATAAAATCGGTGGCTTTAAGGTCCAGGGTCGCGAGCCCGACAAGGCGAAGGAAATGGTCGGTACCGCAAAGCGGCTGCAGGATGCTGGTGCGGACATCGTGTTGCTAGAATGTGTGCCCAACGAGGTCGGTCAGGCGACGACCAAGAAGCTCGATGTGCCGGTCATCGGCATCGGTGCCGGTCCTCATGTCGATGGTCAGATCCTCGTGCTTTATGACATCCTCGACATCACCCAGGGACGCACGCCGAGATTCGTTCGCAATTTTCAGAAAGAACACGATTCTCCTCTTGCGGCTCTGCAAGCATACGTGCTGGCGGTAAAGAACCGCGAGTATCCCGCTGCCGAACATTGCTTTTCTTGAACGACGCCGTTAATGGGCTGAGGCAATACTGTGCGGGTAGTTGAAAGCAAGGCGGATCTGCAGCAGCAAATACGCCAATGGCGGCACGACGGTGATCATATTGCAATTGTCCCGACGATGGGGAACCTGCACGCGGGTCACATCAGTCTTGTGAAACTCGCGCAGGACTACGCAGAGCGTGTCGTCGTAACACTGTTCGTGAATCCGACGCAATTTGCCGAGGGAGAAGACTTCGAAGATTATCCGCGGTCGCGTGAAAGTGATTCCATGCGGCTGAAGAAGATCGGAGCGGATTTGCTGTTCGCGCCCGACGTTGCAACGGTGTATCCATTCGGTATCGAAAATGCCACCACGATTTCGGTACCGGGTCTCACAGAAAACTTCTGCGGTGCATCTCGTCCAGGCCACTTTCACGGTGTGACAACAGTGGTTGCACGTCTGTTCTTTCTCGTGCGGCCAGACGTGGCGGTCTTTGGACAAAAAGACTACCAGCAACAGCTCATTATCCGACGCATGATCGATGATCTGGCTTTGCCGATCCGTGTAATTACGGTGCCGACGGTACGCGAAGACGATGGGCTGGCGATGAGTTCGCGCAACGCGTATCTGAGCGATGTGGAAAGGGCCGTCGCACCTGTGCTGTATTCGGCGCTGCGTGAAATCGGCGCGAGGCTAAAAAACGGTAGGCGCGACTATGAAGCGCTCGAAGAAAAAGCGTGGGCTGCGTTAAGCGATGCAGGATTCAAGCCAGAGTATGTGGCAATTCGTCGTGCGTTGGATCTCAGCGTGCCCGATCGACACTGCGACGAGCTTGTGGTTCTAGCCGCGGCCCACCTTGGCAGAGCGCGGCTTATCGACAATGTCGTCGTGACGGTCTAGTTCGAGACGACGTTGCGGCCGGCATTCTTGGCGCGGTACAGGGCCGCGTCCGCGGCACGAATCAGCCCGGAAAGGTCGCCGCCGCTAGCCAGCTCAGCGATCCCCATCGAAATCTGAATCGGTATTTGAATCAGCGAGTCGCTGCCATCCCCGGTCTCACCGCTGACGGCCTTTCTTACTCGGTCGGCGATCGACAGAGCAAGCTCCTCGTCTATCTCGGGTAGCAGCACCGCGAACTCGTCGCCGCCATAACGAACGATCACGTCACGTGGCCGAAACTGGTGCCGCAGAATACTCGCGACGGCTGACAAAGCTCGGTCGCCGGCGATGTGGCCAAACTGGTCGTTAAACACCTTGAAGTTGTCGATATCGACCATCACTAGCGAGATGGGCTTCTCATCCTGCTCGCACTTCTGGATTTCGCGCATGAAGGCTTCTTCCATCGTGTGCCGGTTGCTTAGCCCGGTCAGCGCATCAGTCGTCGCGTGGCGTTCGAATTTTCGGAGCTCACCATAACTGTCGGCGATGACCCGGTTATGACTTCGAACGCGCTCTGACAGGACGACGAGCAGGTTCTTCGCGAACTCGTGCGAGGCATTCACCATATCCCAGAGTACCGACTGATGAATTACGAGCAAGTGAGTAGGCTCTGCGGCCATGACGAATGCCGACGGGTCGCGGTCTTCGATGATCGACATCTCACCAACGCAGGCACCGACTTCCATCGTGGCAAGCACCGGCGCCTCCGGAGAGCCGACATGCACATTGACACTGCCGGAGAGCACGATGAAGACATGTTCATTCTTGGCGCCCGGTGACAACAACAGTTCGCCCTCTTCCAGGTCCCGGCGGTCACAGCTCTGCAAAAGCCCCTGCACGTCATCGGCATCCACACCCTGAAACAGCTCGAGGCCCTGGAGCAGCGAACGCTTGTAGTCGGAATTGATGGCGAGTGTCGTAGCCAATGCTTTGCCCTCGTGGAAAACACAGATTCTTGCGTCAATCGGCGGCCATTAACATCGACTGGGCCACAATATTGCGGCAAATCGGCAGAATGTCGCGTAACTACGACAGCTCAGCTCGCGCTTTTGTGAACTCGTCCCGATCCTCCGCCGAAGGCTCGGGGTATCGAAGACCGATTTTCTGCAGTGCATCAATGATGATTTCGGCAACGCGTGCCTGCATGTAAGGTTTGTTGTCGGCCGGGATCGCGTACCACGGCGCCCATGGCCGTGAGGTTGCGATCAGGGCTTGCTCATACGCGTTCATGTAGTCGTCCCAGTGGCGCCGTTCGACAACGTCTCTGGGCTCGAATTTCCAGTTTTTGTCCGGATCGTCGAGACGAGCCAGGAAGCGGCGCTTTTGCTCGTCTTTGGATACGTTCAGCCAGAATTTCAGAATGACCGTGCCGTTGCGGGCGAGATGTTCTTCCTGTTCTCGAATCGACTGCAGCCGCTCATCCCAAATAGTGTCGAGATTGACTTCGTCGGGCAGTTTTTGCGCACCGAGGATTAGCGGGTGCACGCGAACGACCAGCACCTCTTCGTACTGGCTGCGGTTGAAGATGCCGATGCGACCACGCTCGGGCAAGCGGCACGTCGTGCGCCACAGGAAATCGTGATCGAGTTCGAGGCTCGACGGCTTCTTGAAGCTGAAGACCTGGCAGCCCGACGGATCCACCCCCTGCATGACCGCGCGTATGGTGCTGTCTTTGCCCGCCGCATCCATGGCCTGAAATACGAGCAGCACCGCGTGCCGGTCGCCGGCGGCAAGCACGCGCTGCAACCTGTTCAGGTTGCGAGTCGCCTCTTTGCGATGCTTGCGTACATGCGCATGCCCATCCGTTACTGGCGTCGTGCTGGCCGCACTGACGCGGAAGCTGCCGTCGAACGGTACGAGGTAGGGCGACATTGGGGCCTCAAACATCAGGTTTCTCCTTGATTAGCCGTTGCGTTGCTTTCGTGCTCTAAAAGTGCCCACTCGACATGTTCTGCGACCAGCGCAGATTCCGAGTTGCGTCGTGATTCGAGCCCGGCGACAGCCGCCGGCGTCGTTGCGGCATTGCCGAGCGCGACCGCGATATTCCGCAACCAGCATTCGTAACCGATACGACGGATCGCGCTGCCTGCCGTTCGCTCACGCCACTTCGCTTCGCTCCACGAGAATAGATCGGTTAGCTCCGCCGCGTCGAGTCCGTGTCGCGGCGCGAAGTCCGCTTCCGCTGTCGGTTCGGCAAACTTGTTCCATGGACAGCACAGCTGACAGTCGTCGCAACCGTAGATGCGATTGCCGATCGCCTTGCGAAACTCAATCGGTATGGAGTCGCGTAATTCGATCGTCAGATAGGAGATGCAGCGTCTTGCATCAAGCTTGTACGGCGCAATGATTGCGTCGGTAGGACAGACATCGATGCAGGCGCGGCAGGTCCCGCAGTGGCCAGTCGCAGCCTGATCGACCGGTAGCGGCAGGTCTGTGTACAACTCACCCAGAAAAAACCATGAGCCGGTGCCCTTATTAATCACGTTGGTATGCTTGCCGATCCAGCCGATGCCCGCTTTCTGTGCAATGGCCTTCTCGAGCACCGGTCCACTGTCGACAAACGCGCGATAACCGAACTCGCCAATGTGCTGTCTAATTCTCGTTGCCAGCTGCTGCAGCCGCCGGCGCAAGACTTTGTGATAGTCGCGGCCCAAAGCGTAGCGCGACACGTAGGCGATGGATTCATGGTCGAGCAGTGCTTGTGCGGCTTCCTGGTCGTTCGACAGATAGTCCATACGTACCGATATGATGCGTACGGTCCCTGTGACGAGTTGCGCCGGCCGGCTGCGCTTGGTGCCGTGTTTACGCATGTAGTGCATGACGCCGTGATGCTCATTGGCTAGCCACTCATCGAGGCGCAACTCGGCCTCGGCCAGATTGATATCGCTGATACCGACCTGCTGAAATCCGAGCTCCGTCCCCCAGCGGATAATGTCGGCTTTCAGCGCCGCCATTTTGCGTGTCGTCTTCATTCGCGGTTACGGCACTCCATGTTCCAGGTCGGCTCACAGTATAATCGTCAGGATGACTTCCTTACCTAATGACATCTATTCGGTCGCCACGGTCCGGGAGATCGACCGCACCGCAATCGAAGACGAAGGGATTGCCGGTTATACACTGATGTCACGGGCTGGCGCCGCGGCGGTCACCGAGGCACGAGCACGATTTCCCGATGCGCAACGTTGGCAAGTTGTCTGTGGCGCCGGCAATAACGCCGGGGATGGCTATGTTGTTGCGCGAATCGCAGCGGGCGAGGGCATTCTTGTCTCGGTTGTTGCGCTGATGGACCCGGCGACGCTCAAGGGCGACGCGGCGACCGCATACGGTGACTTCGCGGCCGCGGGCGGTGTTGTTACAGCGTGGTCCGGCACGCTGGATGCGGAAGCCGAGCTACTTGTCGACGCGCTGCTTGGCAGTGGCCTGGAGCGCGATGTCCAAGGAGAATTTGCCCTGGCCGTCGCGGCAATCAATGCGCATGCCGCAAGCGTCGTGGCGCTCGACGTTCCAACGGGTCTGCACGCCGATTCTGGCGCTGTAATGGGATTTGCTGTGCGGGCGAATCTGACAGTGACGTTTGTTGGTCTGAAAGCCGGGCTGTTTCTCGGCGACGGGCAGGATTTTTGCGGTGAAGTGGTTTTTGCGGATCTGGGCATTCCGGCCCAGTGTCGCCAGTCCAGCAAGACAGAATTCCGACGCATCGATGACGATCGGCTGCAGCGCTGCCTGTTGCCTCGGCGCCGATCTGCGCACAAAGGGGACTTCGGGCACGTGCTGGTCGTCGGCGGCAGCGCCGGCATGCCGGGCGCGGTTCGCCTTTGTGGCGAGGCCGCGCTGCGGACTGGTGCAGGCCGCGTTAGCATCGCAACCGATCCGGGCCATGCCGCGATCCTAGTTGCTTCCCGGCCCGAGCTGATGTCCCACGGGGTGAGCGCAGCGCAAGACCTCGAGCGGTTGCTGGACAAGACTGACGTCATTGCGTTCGGACCCGGGTTGGGCCGATCGCCGTGGGCAGCGGACCTCATGGCAGCGATCAGCGCAGATCGCCGTCCGGCGGTCTGGGATGCTGACGCGCTGAACTGGCTGGCCGAGTCGCCGGTGGCGGCAGACAATCGTGTGATTACGCCACATCCAGGCGAGGCCGCTACCCTGCTGGGAGAGGGCGTCGCTGCGGTGCAGGCGGATCGGCGCGAGGCGCTCCATCGCCTGCAGGAACGTTTTGGCGGTGTCGTAGTGCTCAAAGGATCCGGGACCCTCGTGTCTAGCGCCTCCGGGGTGCCCTGGCTGTGCACGTCCGGCAATCCCGGCATGGCTTCGCCGGGGATGGGTGACGTGCTGACGGGCGTTATTGCGGCGCTGCTCGCGCAAGGCCTGAGCCCCGAGGACGCTGCGGCTGTTGGCGTCGAAGTGCACGCCCGAGCTGGGGACCACGCTGCCCGACGCGGCGAGCGCGGACTTTTGGCCGCGGACCTGTTGGCCGAGCTAAGGGGCGTGATCAACCTATGAGGCTGTATCTGCCCGACCCGGCGGCGACTGCTGAACTCGCCAGCCGGTTGCACGCCGTGCTGCCAGCCGATACGGCTGGGTGGACGTTGCTGCTCGAGGGTGAACTCGGGGCTGGAAAATCGACCATTGCGCGGGCACTCATTGCGGCCATGGGCCATAGCGGCAAGGTGCCGAGCCCGACCTATACCCTGGTCGAGCCCTACGAGCTTCCGCGTGGAATGGTATATCACATTGATTTATATAGAGTTACTAGCGAACAAGAGCTCCGCTACCTGGGCTGGAACGAACTCGAGGATGGCTTTCGCCTGGTCGAATGGCCGGATCGAGCGCCGGCACTGGCCGCGAGCGCTGACTTGTTGATTCGGCTGGAATACGCGCCATCGGGCCGCAACGCGGAGATCACGGGTCTGAGTACGCGCGGCGCAGAATTGGTGGCGCAAATGAGCGCGACGACGATGACTTAGCTACAGGATTAACTAAGTCCGATATCTTCATAATTTTGATACATAAATATTGGATTTCCCGGCCGCGGCGGTATACTCACCCGACATAATCCCGAGATGTGAGTTCGACTGCCCGCGATGCGCTGCCGACGCCTGTTCCTGACTGCATTCCTTGCGCTGCTTGCCGGTACGGCGCAGTCCGCGAGTACTCTCGAGAATATCCGCATTTGGGCTGAAAGCGGCAAAACGCGGGTCGTGCTCGATCTGAGTGGGCCCGCTCAGCACTCGATTTTCACGCTACGCGGTCCGGATCGTCTTGTCGTCGATTTGAAAGATGGCCGACTCGCACGCGCGCTGACGGACATGCCTGAAGGGGTTGGCTCGGTCCGCGCGATCCGCACCGGCGTGCGTGCTAATGGGCAGTTACGTGTAGTGTTCGACCTCAGTGAAAACGTGCGCTCGCGGAGTTTCACGGCGGGACCGAACAGCCGCTACGGGGATCGCCTGGTAATCGATCTGCAGCGCTCGGGAACCCCGCAGACCGTCAAGCGCGCCTCGGAAGCGTATACGCCCGGCCGCGACATCGTCGTTGCGATCGATCCGGGCCACGGCGGGCATGATCCGGGCGCGATAGGCAAGGGCAGAACGAAGGAGAAGGACGTCGCACTCGCGGTATCGCGCAAGCTGGCGGCCCGCATCAATGCTGAGCGCGGCATGAAGGCGATTCTGGTACGCGATGGTGACTATTACGTGGATCACCGCAGGCGCACCGATATTGCCAGGCGCGGCAATGCAGACCTGTTTGTATCGATTCATGCGGATGCTGTCGATGATCGGCGTGCAAGTGGCGCGACTGTCTATGCGCTGTCGACCAAGGGCGCCAGTGACGAGGAAGCGCGGCTCCTGGCCGAGCGCGAAAATGCGGCTGTAAGGGTTGGTGGCGTGTCGCTGGAGGACAAAGACGAAGTGCTGGCCGAGGTGCTGCTCGATCTGTCACAAAGCGCCGCGTTGAGCGCCAGCCTGGACGTTGGCTCGAAAGTCATCAGTGAGATAGCGAGAATCACCAAAGTGCGCCGTCGCTCGGTGCAGCAGGCCGGTCTCCTGGTCCTGAAATCGCCGGATATGCCATCGATCCTCGTTGAGACCGCGTACATTTCGAATCCGGCTGAAGAGCAACGACTCCGCGATCCTGGCTATCAAGAGAAGTTGGCGAATGCGGTTCTCGCGGGCATCCGCAACTACTTTTATACGAACCCGCCGCCTGAGACACAGATTGCAATGGATGTGCGCAGAACGCCGGATCGCCAGGTTCGGCACGTTATCGCCCGTGGCGACACGCTGTCTGAGATCGCGGCACGCTATAACGTGAGCACGTCGGCAATTCGTGCGGCCAACAGGCTGAACAACGACAAGATTCGCGTCGGTCAGACGCTGTCAATACCGATTTTCCCGGGCACCTGATTCGGTGTCGCAAGACATTTGCCCGCCATTTTGAAAAAATGGCAGGTCGTCTTCGTCATTTTCAGCAGCGCATGCCGATTCTTGAGCTTCCCAGTCACCTGATCAACCAGATTGCCGCGGGCGAGGTGGTCGAGCGCCCGGCCTCGGTAGTCAAGGAGCTTGTCGAAAACAGTCTCGACGCGGGCGCTCGCAGCCTGCACATCGATATCGTTGCGGGGGGCCAGAAGCTCATTCGCATCCGGGACGATGGCAGCGGCATTACCAAGGACGAGCTCTGCCTCGCGCTGTCGAGACATGCAACGAGCAAGATCTCGAGCCTTGATGATCTCGAAGCCGTTGCTTCGCTCGGATTTCGCGGCGAGGCGCTTCCGAGTATCGCATCTGTTGCGCGACTGACGCTGTGTTCCAGGACTGCCGAGGCAAATTCAGCGTGGCAGATCGAAGCCGATGGCGGTGTGGTCAGCGCGCCGCGCCCGGCCGCGCATCCGCCCGGGACGACCGTAGAGGTTCACGATCTGTTCTACAACACTCCGGCGCGGCGGCGATTCCTGCGCACGGAACGCACCGAGTTTGGCCACATCGACACGTGGCTGCGTCGCCTCGCGCTGTCACGACCCGCTGTCGCGTTTACGGTGACCCACAATCGACGCACCGTAATGCGGCTTGCGGCCGCCGTAACGGCGGAGGAGTGCCTGCTGCGTCTGGCCAAGATCTGCGGCGAGACATTTGCCGAACAGGCCGTCTTCTTCGAGCGTGAGACAGACGGCGTAGCGGTCGCGGGCTGGATCGGTCTGCCGACATACAATCGCAGCCAACCGGATATGCAGTACTGGTTCGTCAATGGCCGCAGCGTCCGTGACAAGACGCTATCGCATGCTGTGCGTCACGCGTATCGCGATGTGATGTTTCACGGCCGCTTTCCCGCTTATGTGCTGAGTCTGACCTTGGACCCAGCAGGCGTCGATGCCAATGCGCATCCGGCCAAGCACGAAGTCCGGTTTCGCGATGGCAGGCGGGTGCACGGTGTGGTTTCTCAGGCTATCGAGATTGCACTCAGCGACACCCGTCCGGGAGGCCACACCAGTACGCCGAGGGCGATCGGGAGCGGTGCCTCGTACTCACAAGGATCGATGTCGCTGCCAGGTTCGTATTCGCCAGGCACGGCTGCGGTGCGAGAGTCGCTGACGGCCTATCAGGCCCTGTCGGGTGCTGCGGCGCTCGACATCAGTGTGGATCGCGGGGAGATCCCGCCCCTCGGCTTTGCGATTGCGCAACTCGCCGGCGTTTACGTTCTCGCGGAAAACAAAGAGGGGCTCGTCATTGTGGATATGCATGCGGCGCACGAGCGCATTCTTTACGAAAAGCTGAAACGTGGCTTCGATGACAAAGCGTTGGTCAGGCAGCCCTTGCTGGTGCCGGTTACGGTGGCTGTCGCCGAGAGCGAGGCGGAACTGGTCGAGCAATCGGCGGCAGTGCTCGAGAAGCTGGGGATGGTCATCGGCCGCGCCGGGCCGACCAGCCTGGTAGTGCGCGAGGTGCCGGCGTTGCTGAGGAACGCCGATGCGGAGGCGCTGCTGCGCGACGTACTCTCGGACATTGCGCAGGCGGGACAAAGCAATCGTGTCGAGGATGTTTGTCATGACTTTCTCGCGACAATGGCTTGTCATCATTCGGTGCGTGCGAATCGATCACTGACACTTGGCGAAATGAACGCGTTGCTTCGCGAGATGGAAAACACCGAGCGCGCGGACCAGTGCAACCACGGCCGACCGACCTGGACATCAATCACGATGTCCGAGCTTGACCGGCTGTTTCTGCGTGGCCGCTAATCACGCCGCATCGTGAGAAACGCCATTTGCCTTATGGGACCCACAGCGTCGGGTAAGACCGACGTCGCGATCAGTTTGTGCAGACGCTTCCCGCTCGACATTATCAGCGTTGATTCGGCTCTCGTGTACCGCGGCATGGACATCGGCACAGCGAAGCCCGATGCGGCAACTTTGCGGCGCGCGCCGCACCGGTTGATTGACATTCGTGATCCGGAACAAAGCTACTCTGTGGGCAACTTTGTGCGTGATGCGCGAGCTGAAATGGACGCGATATTTGCCAAGCGCCGTGTGCCGCTACTCGTTGGCGGTACGATGATGTACTTTCGTGCGCTGATCGAAGGCATCGCGGAGCTGCCGCCGGCGGATGCCGAAATTCGCGCAGGAATCGATGCGGATGCGCAGCAGACGGGATGGCCGGCGATGCATGAGAAGCTCCAGAGCGTCGATCCGCAGACGGCAAAACGCATCAAACCGAATGATCGGCAGCGCATTCAGCGTGCGCTCGAAGTGTATCTGGCCAGCGGAAAACCGCTCAGCGCGTGGCACGAGAGCCATGACGGGCAGGTAAAAAAGAACCCACGATTCGTCAAATTCGCGCTGCAGCCGGCGACTCGAGAAGTCCTGCATGAGCGCATTGAAACACGACTAAATTTTATGTTAAACAACGGCTTTGTGGAGGAAGTGAAGGTACTTCGTGAGCGTAAAGGGCTGACGCCTGAACATCCGTCGATGCGTGCTGTCGGTTACCGGCAGCTGTGGCAACACCTGGACGGGGACTGCTCGCTCGAGCAGGCGGCTGGCAAAGCCCTGGCGGCGACCCGGCAGCTCGCGAAGCGGCAGGTAACCTGGCTAAGGAGCGAACAAGGGCTGAAATCGTTTGACCCACTTGAAGCCAACACAATCGACGCCATATCCGGGTGTCTGATAGACTTTTTCGACGCTTAGGCTGAACTCGCGCGGGCAACCGGCGCCACCGGGATGCGGTGTTCAAAAAATATCAAGAATAAGGAGACCCAATCATGGCTAAAGGGCAAACACTGCAAGATCCGTTCCTCAACATCCTGCGAAAAGAGAAGGTGCCGGTGTCGATATACCTTGTCAACGGTATCAAGCTTCAGGGTCAGGTAGATTCATTTGATCAATTTGTCGTACTGCTCAAGAACAGCGTCAACCAGATGGTATACAAACACGCGATTTCGACTGTCGTGCCATCGCGCAACGTTCGCCTTCCGTTACCGGACGACGAAGCAGGAGACGGCTAATTTGAAGTCCATATCGCCGCGGGAGTTTGTGCTTGTTTGAACGACCGCAAAGCGGCGAACGTGCAGTTCTGGTCCACGCAAGCCCCGCGGGTGCGCCGGACGAACCCGAACGCGAAGAGTTTCGGGAGCTGGCTCGATCGGCAGGGGCGCTTATTGTCGACGAAATCGTCAGCAACAGACGGCGGCCTGATCCGAGGTATTTCATCGGCAAGGGCAAGCTCGACGAACTCTCAAAAAGCGTCAAGACGCACGCCGTGGAGCTGGTCATTTCATCGGCTGCTCTCTCGCCGAGCCAGGAGCGCAATCTCGAGCGGCAGCTGCAATGTCGCGTGCTGGACCGTGCCGGTTTGATTCTCGACATATTTGCGCAGCGCGCACGGAGCTTTGAAGGCAAGCTGCAGGTTGAGCTGGCACAGCTGCAGCACCTGTCGACGCGCCTCGTGCGCGGCTGGACCCACCTCGAGAGGCAAAAAGGTGGTATTGGACTGCGCGGGCCAGGTGAGACGCAGCTCGAATCCGACCGTCGTATGATCGGTGCGCGGATCAAGCAGCTGAACTCAAGGCTCGAACAAGTCGACGCGCGCCGCACGATGAATCGTCAGAACCGGGTGCGCGCCGAAGTGCCGACCGTGGCGCTCGTTGGCTATACCAATGCCGGTAAGTCGACGCTGTTTAATGCGTTGACCGACGCCAGTGTCTACGTCGAAGACCAGCTGTTCGCGACTCTTGACCCAACCGTAAGGCGCCTCGAATTGCCGAACGGCCGCGAGGTTGTCCTGGCTGATACTGTCGGGTTCGTTCGTGATTTGCCGCATGAGCTGATCGCGGCGTTCCGATCAACGCTGCAGGAGGCGCGCGAGGCTGATCTGATTTTACACCTGATCGATGCCAGCGACGGCAATCGTTGGCAGCGGGTTCGCCAGGTCAACTCGGTCTTGAAACAACTCGATGCGGATCGTGTGCCACAGATACGGGTGTACAATAAGATCGACAAACTGGATCGGAAGCCGCGAGTCACGAGCAACCGAGACGGGGAACGCCGCGCCGTGTGGCTGTCCGCGGCGACCGGCGAGGGCATACCATTGTTGCTGGACGCAATCAGCGATCGTCTGCGACGCAAGACACTGCAGGGTGTTATCCATCTGCAACCCTCCCAAGGTCGGCAGCGCGCAAAACTTTTCGAGATCGGGGCTGTCCTCAAAGAAGAGGCATGCGATGATGGCGGCTGGACCCTGGAACTAAAGATGCCTGAGAGGGACTTGCGGCGCTTTTTGAAGCGCGAGAACCTCCCAGCCGACCTATTGGCGCCAACGCCGGCGGAGACACCGGCCAAGGCTGGAACCTGGAAGTAAAGACGGACATGGCTTGGAACGAATCGGGAAACGGTAAGGACCCCTGGAAGCGAGACGACGGGGCGCCAAACGACCTTGATCAGATCGTGCGGAACTGGCAAAAGCGCCTGGGCAGTTTGTTTGGCGGAGGAGCCGGCGGCGGTCGCGGATTTGGTGGAGGCGGTGGTGGCTGGTTTATTGTAATCCTGCTTATTATCGCCTGGGGTGTGACGGGTTTCTACCGGGTTGATGAGGCCGAGCGTGGTGTCGTACAACGCTTTGGCGCCTACACGGAAACCACTTTGCCGGGCCTGCACTGGCACATGCCGTTTCCTATCGAAACTGTTGACCTTGTCAATGCTAATGCCGTATCGAATTTCGCCTATGACACCGAAATGCTGACTGCCGATGAGCAGTACGTCTTTATCGACATGGTCGTACAATATCGGCGCACCGATCCGGTCAAGTACAGCTTTGAGGTCGTCGAGCCGGAATCGACGCTGAAAGATGTTACGGAGAGCGCGCTGCGCGAGGTCGTCGGTACGACGACACTCGAAGTGCTGGTGACGAGTCGTCGTGACGAGATCGCCTCGCGAACGCGCGACGTGTTGCAGACCACACTGGACAGTTACGGGGCTGGATTGACGGTGACGTCTATATCTCTGGAGACTGTCAACTACCCTGAAGCCGTGCAGGCGGCGGTCGATGACGCGCAAAAAGCACGTAACGACAGTGAACGCTACAGCCT
>Ga0224512_10000426_pt1 | contig 44928 bp, 46 predicted proteins | sample SF_May12_sed_USG_4_FD_169103 | JGI IMG/M metagenome (GOLD analysis project Ga0224512, IMG submission 169103) | Sediment microbial communities from San Francisco Bay, California, United States - SF_May12_sed_USGS_13 | ecosystem: Environmental > Aquatic > Marine > Sediment | place: USA... | reverse complement strand
TTAAATTCAAAAGCGTCTATTTCTTCCATTACCTGGTCGATTTCAGCTTCTAATTCGGCCTTAGTTTTTTGTTTCTGTGGAACCTTCTTAACGCTCGGGGATTTCTTAGCGGGCGCTTTCTCCGCGATGCCGGGGCGTGGCGTTGTGATGTAGCCACTGTTGCCTGCTGCCTCCAGCTCGTCGAACATTTTCTTACCAAGTGGCGTCATCCACAGGGTGTCGACTTTCTCACCCCGCTGCGCAGCGGAGTGCGTGTGCAGTGCTTCGACGAACGACTCGAATGTTTTGTTGTACTTCAGTTTGTGCCGCACTTTGCGGAACACGATCCGCAGGTCATACACTACGGTCTTGAAGAAATTATCAATAGAATCTACGCGTGCTGGGCGACGGTAACGCTGCTGCTTGTTCATGTTCACAGCAATTCTTATCATTCGGTTGGCAAACACCTCGCGGTTAGTGTCCGTGTCTGCGTGGCCGAACGAGTCCAGCACTTGCTGTCGCAGCTTCGGTGACAGTCTATCCAGGTGTGTGTACTGCACCAGGTGGCCCAGCTCATGCAGCAGCACGAAATTACGGCTTACATTCTTTGCACGCGGGCGGTTCGCTGAGACATAGATGTGTACTACACGCTCAGCATCAGCTACCCCATTCGGTAGCGGTAAGATGCGGCCCGAGGTGTCTGCCGCCACTGCGTCTCGTATCTGTGCGCTGTAGAACTCAGCCGCTTCGGTACCTTGCACTTGGTACGCAGCGATTAGTGCCGAAGCCGTCTCCTCATCAAACAGGATGACGCGCTCCTTGATGTTCAGGTACTTCAGTACAAACTCAACAGATTTTTTGGCGGCGGGCCAGCTTAAGAGGTCACGTACTTGGTGGTCCGGCACGGCGTTATAAGTCTTGGACTCGCCGTGCAGCTGCATGTTGAATGGGTCGGCTTCCTCGTTGTTAACGTTAGGCAGTTCTGTGCCTTTATCATTTATATCTACGCGGCGCGCCAGCTCACCTTCTCTACCTACAGGAAACACGACTTCGTCTGCAGAGCTACCCACGGCTTCGATGATAGACCCTGAGTTTTCTATCGCTGCGATTTCTTCGGGTGAGTACATACCTGAGTCCCAGATATGTTTGCTAAGGTTAAGCCGCAAGCCACCACTTAAATTGCTGTACTCAATCTCACCTTCTTCAACCAGGTCTACCAACCAATCCACAAAATCCTTACGCGCGAACGGTGTACCGCGTCTTGGCCCGGCGTTTTTGTACTTGGTATTACCGTAGATGACTTTGTTACTCTGCGTCTCCGGGTTGAAGTTAACGGTGTAACCGTAATCAGCGGCTAACGTGTAAAGCCCAGTCAAGAACGACGCTCGCGCATCCAGCTGGTCGCCACCTCTGCCGCCCTCTTCTAGCAGACCCAGCTTGGTAACCTCACCGAGGTGCAGTCGTACTTCCTTGCCGTCTTTACTGCCTAAGATGGTGTACTTTGCTTTGTCTGGAGTGCTGTCACCACGCCGCAGGATTTTACGTACCTGGCGATCTTTGTGTGCTGTGCGGTTGCCCGGCAGCGTGACACGGATTACAAACCCGGCACCAAGCCCAACGATCTCGATGTTTTCAGCTGGGATGTCCTCGAACCTTTTCTGCGAAGTTTTAAGCTTCTTCGCTTTCTCCGCTGCCGCTTTTGTATCGAACAGGCGAAACGGCTTGCCATCCTCGCGCTGCAATGTCTCGTCAATGCTGACAACAGCAGGCATTAAGCGATTGCTTGTCGGCATGCGTACGTAGATTACTGCCTGCTCGTCAGCCAGCTCTTCGACTTGCCCGATAGTCAGACCAAGCGCAAGGGCGTCTGCTTCGTCGTTAGACATGCGTACCGACTCAGTAACTGCTGCGCTAGGTGAGCGAGCCTCCGTCGTTGTACCGCTGGTCGTACCTCTTGCGAGCGCCTCTTCGATAGCTGCCGGGTCGTTTGGCACCAATTCGTTCTTAGTTGGTACTCCGTCTTTGTTACGCGTCGTCACTGTGACCGCGTCTTCGCCTACTTCGGCGAGCGGCGTGGGGAACTCTTCGCGCTCCAGCTCTTCGAACGGCGTGTCCAGGTCTTCCTTACGCACGGCGACGATGCGGTTGCCTTCAACGTCAGCCCGAGGCTTCAGGCCGAGCCTGCCCATCTGCGTACTCACCACTGGAGGTAAAGCTTCCAGGTCAGCGCCGTAGCCACGGATAAACGTAGCGCGTTTGCGGTTTTCGCCCACTTCTTTCAGGGAAGCTAAGGTTTCTTCAGTCGGCGTCGCCATCTCGGTCGTGGATGGGTCAGCTGGCAGCTTCTTCTTGCCGCCCGCCTCGCGCTCGATGACACGTGTCGATACTTCCAGAGTACGCTGTGACTTATCCAGCTCAGCCTTACGTTCTGCGACGGCTGCGACGGTAAACTTCTCTGCCTGGTTCAGCATCTTCTCAAGCCGCGCCACCGGTACACCCAGCGGGTCTCCCAGGCTGTTCAGCGCGATCTTCGACACCAGCTCCAGAGTACGCTGAGCATTCTCTGCTTTCATGGTGGTGTCAGCGTTCTTCGGCAGGCTGTCACGAATCTGTTTAGCCTCGGCCACTGCCTGGGCGACTTTCCTAGCTTGTCGTGGCGACGGGCGTTGCTCAGCAGTAGCCTTCGGCATGTTGCTCAGAACGTTGCGCAAGGTGTTGATGCCGCGCAACGTAGCTGACTCGACCTCGGTCAGGATGTCCTTGACCTTGTCGAGTGCGTCCACCTCGGTGCTCATGTCATCGTAGGCTTTGTTAACTGTCTCCTCGACGGCAGCGGCTGCTGCGCCAACGTCGCCACCGTTCTTCTTGGCGCGTCGCCACTCCTTAACCGAGCTGCGCACTCTGCCCACAGTGGCTTTGTACGTGTTACGACGTGCCAGTGTGATGCCGCCGAACAGTGAGTTAGTCTCTGCGCCCTCGTCTTTCTTGCCGAGTTCTTGCAGCGCGTCGATGGCTGGCCTGATGTCAGCGCGTGCCTTGGCCTTCTGCATGCCGAGCTGAGCTGCTTGCGCCGCACCGACAGTCGCGCCGCCCGCACCACCCATGGCACCACCAACTATGCCGCCAGCAAACGCAGCGTTAAGTATCCGCAGACCGCCCTCGCGACTGGTGAGTGCATCGGTAATGGAATACGTCGGGTCGTCGATCTTACGTGAAGCCAGGACCATCGCTTCCTGCACACCTTCTGTGCCGAACTCACCCGCGAAAGACTTCATAGAAGTGTGACCTACGCGAGCCAGTACGGTGCTCAGTGCGTGACCAACGACTTCTTTCTTGGCTTGACCGAATATTGCTCTGCCAGCGATGCCAAGACCTAAGACCTCAAGCGATGACGACCCCGCACCCACAGCCAGGTGGCCAAAAAAGTTCGGGTCGAACCCTGCGTCACGTGACTCCTGCAAAACCTCGCCAGTGTTAATAGGCAAAGCCCCGGTAAACGCACCTATGGCCGCACCTTTCGTCGCGGCCTGCTTCGCTACCAATGCCGTAGCAGCTTTGCCAACAGAAAGTTTCCCTAGCAACGCGCCCATGCCACCAGGAGCCGCCATCGCTACGATGTTAAATGCTTGCTCGCCGATTACTTGTTTGACGTATTCGCCAAGGTCGCCGACTGACTTGATATCTTCAAGGCCGTGTAGCCTGGCAGGATTGCTGACCGCTTCTACAAAAGCTTCTTGTACCAGCTCGTCGCCCACTTCAACCAGTTTGTCGAGTCCGCTAAGGTCTCCGACGGACTTTAGTACTTGTCCGAATAGACCCTGCGACTGCTCGATGCCTCTGCTAACGCCACGCGTCAGTGTGCCACCTCGGTAGACACGCAGTTGCTCAGCACGAGGTACTGAGTCCGGCGCATCCAAGCGGATAGCAGGCGGGATCGCCGTCGAATAGTTATCGGCGTTCCGAATAGGCGGCGGCGCTTCGGTATCTAAGCGAATAGGCGGCGGAGCTGCAGTGGAGTTCGCCATAATTACCTATTGCTGATCAGTTCTTCGACCAGTTCCCTACGTATCTCATCACGAGATTTGCCTTTGTACTTCTTGTAATCCTCGTGGTCTGGGTCTCTGCCTGCCCGCAGCCTGTTCAAAGCTACTTTTTCGTACTGGGCGACGTTACGGTACAACTCTCGGGGAGACATGTCTTTATTAGCTGCAGCGTACTCTCCTGCCCACTGCGTCAGAAACTCATTAGCAGCTTTTTGCGACGTTACGCCCATCTGATCTGCTACGAACGCTACCGAAAGCGCCCCTGGGTTATTAGATGCGATGCTAAAGTCGCTACCAGGCAGCGGGTTAAAATCACCAGTACCTTCGAGCAGGTTTTGCGCCGTGTCTTGGTCGTAGCGCTCAGTAAATTCGCCCGCTCTAACTAAGGAGTTAAGTAAGTCAGGATTAGCGCGTGCGTCAAGCCCAGCTTCTGAGTTGCTCGGGTATCCGAGGATAGTAAGCGCGCCTTCCGTCGCCGCTATAAACTCGGATTGCCGGTCTGGCCTGTCTTCAAACAGCCCTTTAGTTCGGTCCTGCAGATAGTTAAGCGAAGCTTGCTGCGCTTTTAGTGGTGCGCCGCCAGCTGCGTCGCCCGGCGCTACTTGGATCGGTGCACTTAGTGCTCCGGTATTCTTGTCGAATACGCGAGCCCAGCCACCTGACTGCAGAACTTGTAAGTCTGCCTTAGCGGCTTCATTAAGCTGTCCGGTACCTGCGTACCGCTGCAATTGCTCAGTCGAGATAAGACCCAGCTTAGCAAGTCCAACCGCGTTGTACATTTGCACCAGGTTCGGACGCTTACCTCTGACCGGCGCTGCCACGGAGCGCGCTGCGCCTGCTGCTGCTGTAGCGTTACCGGGCGGCGGCGTACGCATCATGGCTTTGCCTGCATCCTCGCCGGGCTGTGCCAGTTTGCCCGGGGTGTAGTCTGATCCAGAGTTGCCGTCCGCTCTTATATCGCCAACATTAGTTGCTTCGGTGTCTCTGGTCTTGGCTCCTGGGTACCCAGGCTTCGCTGCCGCTGTGACTTCTCTGCCAAGCACGCTGTTCGCTTTGTCGGTGAGCGGTTGCCCTTTGGTAGGAGAGTCTATGCCGTAGACGGTCTCGTGTATTTTGTCGAGTATAAACCCGCCGAAGGCATCGGCTTTTTCCCCACTATACGCGGCGCTGGCTTTGAGCATAGCGCCCAAGCTGCCGTCTATTTCTTCTTGCGTCGGCGGGTTCGCAACCCAATCACGCTGTGGTTCTCCTCCACCTGGACTGAACAGATCGATGGCAAGTTTCTTAGCGCCCGCCACTAACCGCTCACCTGTCTGAGCGTTAGAGTCAGTCATTATCCGTCGCAGTTTGTCTTCTGCTTCTTGGTATTCACCCGCAACCGCTGCGTCCTTAACACCCTGGCGTTTTGCGTCGTTTGCCGCGTTGACCTGTTTGGTCTTTGTTATGGCTGCTTCGCTCTCACCAACGTAGCCGTCAACTTCAACCTGAGTTCTTTCCTGCTCAGCTACTGGGTCAGGCGCAACGGACTGTCGAGCCCTGCTAGTTTGTCGTTGCCCTTGGTCCTGCGACGGTAGTGCGTTGCCGGTCGCCGCATCGACACCGAGTAAGGCGCGCATCTGGCCTGCGATGAGTACGTCGTTCTTCATCACACCGGCACCGTAGATGCCAACCAGCTCGCGCAGCCCGGGCTGGCGGAAAGTCACGGGATCGTTGTCGGCGCTGGTGCGGTTGTCCGTGTACGGCGCTTTGTCGCCGGTCTTGGTGAGCAGCTCGAAGAACGTGCCCTTACCCGGCGCGAAGCCAAAGCCGCTGACCGGGTTTTTACTATCGACGAGCGAACCGGCTGCAGGGTCAAGGCCGTGCGCCAGCGCGACGTGCTCACCGAACGACGGGTCTTTCGCAACCATGCGCTTGTGCGCTTCCTGCATAACAGCCAGCGGGTCTTTAAGCAGCGGACTGCCCGCAGGCAACGTCATCATCAGGTCTTGTACGGTAGCGTCCAGCTCCACCAACTTCTCGCCCCGGTAACGCTCCAGCTTCAGCCGCTCGTACTCATCGTCCTCGCGCTTCCATAGCTTACGCACGCGGGACTGGTTCTCCTGAGCGAGAGCGCGGTTGAGCTTGTTGGTCTCCATGCGATCAACTGCATACATCCCCTGGAGAAACGAATTTAGTGGGTTACCCATAGTTACACCGCGAAGATAAGCATTGCAGCAGCCGAGGCTGCCATGGACATGTTCTGATTATGGGCAGCGGTCTTCTGCTGCTTGTACTGCATCTCACGCTGCGCCGCCATGTCGGCTACGGACTGTGACCCTGCGCTGGCCGTGTTAGCAACCTGGTTACCGATGCCAACCATGCTCGACAGCAGCTGCGTGCGCGTGTCGTTCAAGGTGCGGCGCGTGGTGTTCTCAGCGCGCCCCACCGCCTTGGTCAGTGACAGGTCAGTACGCCGTCCCAGTGCTGAGCGCTCCTCGCCACTCAGGCTTGAGCCAGCACGACTCAGGTTACGCGCCAGCGTGCCGCGCGAAGCCGTGACACTGGCTCCGGCCTCGGCACCCGCCTTGTCGCCTTCGCTGGTGAAGTCGGTCTGCATGGCAGACTTCAAAATGTCGTCTTCCACTGGCCGATACGTATCCAGAAAATGCTGCCACTGGCTACGCGTGATGTTGGCGGAAATCTGATCAGGCGTACCACCACTGCTGGTTCTGAACTGGCTGCCGGAGGTACGGGCTGCGATGTCTTCGCCGAGAGAGACTACTGTTTTACCGATCATAGTCAAAACCCAATTTTGTTAAAGTCTACATCCAACCAACCAGCGCCTATTTCTTCGTTGCTGATTGGCTCAATCCAAGGCGTAGTACCGCCTGCTTCCTGCTGCCTATGCTTAGCGGTCTCCGCTTTCTTCGCCTTGTTGAGCTGGTACTTCTTAAAGCTGGCACCCGCAATCGTCGCCGCTGCGTCGATGGTGGCGGCGTTACGTTCTGCCTTGGCGGCTGACTCGGCCAGCGCCAAGCTCGTCGCACGCCGTGCGCCACGACTCATGTCGGCGGTGGCGTCGGTGGCGATCTTGCGGCCAATGCCTGCGATGCGTACCTTCTGCAGGTCAGAGTCCAGCCTGCCACCCAGCTCAGCCTGTGCCTTGCCAACGCCGCGCGCCGTGCCCTCGGACAGCGCGTCGGCGGCCAGACTCATCTTGGTCTTGCCGGAGTTGGCACGAGCCCCGGCGATCTCACCGGCTGCGGTGGTGTTCCGCGCCATGCCTTTGAACGCAGCGGCTGCGTCCGCCGCCACCTGGCCCTTCACAGATGCCTCTTCACCTGCGGTGAACGCCGCTTTCTTAATCAGCGCCGCCTCTGCCGGGCGGAACCGCGCCACGTAGTCGCCCCATTGCTGCTGCGATACCTCGGCCAGCGCCGTTTCTTGCGCTGTTGGCCCTTGTTTCTTGGGTGATTTAGCCATCGATTGATACCCTGTACTCTGTGTAAACCGGCGTTAGTTCACGTAGATGAGCCAGCGCGGGATGGTTTGAGCGTGTACTGACTCCCTTGCACCCTAAGTGTTTTGCCACCTCGATAAAATTCGGCAAGTATTTCGTCAATATGCCGCCCCGCTTGCCATCGTACGCGTACGCTATCCAGATAAACAGATCGCTCTCCCCGGAGTAGGTGTCTGTGTCCAGCTTGCATACCGCGAACCCGTCCTCCGTTACGTACACCACAGCCCGTTCTTGTAGAACTTCCGCGTACACATCCTCTACGCGCCAAGTGCTTAGCTCGGGCCAGTCTCGTTTCACTGCCTCCAGGCCAGGCTTGATGTCATCCCAGACATCCCTGATATTGCTCGGCTCTAGTTTAAGTGGCTGTTCCATGGGGCTACAAGTACTGCCTAAATTTGGTCGGGTCTCTGACAATTGTAGTTGAACCCTGAGTACTACCTGTAACAGAATCAATAGTTTCTTGGGACGCGAGATCGGCGTAGCCGAAATTAGCTGTTTCGACCGTTAGATTAACTGTTTGCGCGGTGCCGCGCAGAACTGAATCAAGCCACTCACAGCCCAACCCAAGCCGAATATCCAGCGTATCCCAGGCAGTGTCGCGCGTAATAAATACGTCCTCCGCTGACATCGACGCGAAGCGCGCACCTCTGGGAGCCTTAGTATGCAGTACATAAGCGTTACGCCAGGTACCGGCATCGTAACGATATTGTAGGATTGCCCAGAACTGCTGGTCTGAAAATTCATTTGACACGTTAGCTGCGTAACGCACTACTAAAGTCTCAGACAAAGACCCTAACCGCCCGTACTCATAGGTGCTGCTGTTAGTAGGGCTATACCAGCGTAACGCAGCTGTGTTGTAGCCAGTGTTAAGCTGGGCTTTTGACTGGGCATTATTAGTGGGCGAGCTGGCGATAATTACCGTGCCGTAAGAACCTTGCGGGGCTACGTACCCAGTGGTTAATACTGGGTTGATATGCGCTTTTTTGCCGGTGTACACACCGCCTGAGTAATTGCTCGGGTAATCACACGCGATGCGGAACGAATTGTTAGCGCCAGCCGGTGTGAAGTAGCTCTGCTTGATCATGCCTGCGTCGAGCAAGCCCTTGACGATGACGTCACCGTCATCCGTTACATAAAATAGTCCGTTGCCAGCTGACTTAGGGCCTTTACCATACCAAATAGGCCATTCATTACCGCCCGCAGTGTCTTCAAGCTCTACGTAATACGTGTCTGGGCCGACCACCTCTACAGTACGGATAGTTCCCGAAGTCAGCGTGCCCATGTTAGCTGACACAGCTTCTAATGAAGCCACACTAATCTCGTTAGCGGTGACAGCACCCGCTACGAGCGACTGCGTGTTGATAGTGCCGTCCACGACCAACTCGCCATTGATGCCGACGGTGTTGACGCCGTTCACCTGGCCGACCGCGAACGGGATGTTGGTGGTACCCGCGACGCTGGGGTGCTGGATGAAGAACACGTCGGCCTGCACACCGAACGCCGAGCTGGGTACGCCGTCCACCAGGTCGGCCTGCAGGCCGAACCCAGCTACGTAGGGATCGCCAGCTGCGTTCAGCTCGACCTTGATGCCGTACAACGCACTCAGATCACCGACGTCACTGGCTATGACTGACGACTGTGTCTCCAGAGCTGCGTAGTTCGAGGCTTCAGAGTCAACGCGCCGCACCTGTAGGTCCGTTAGATACAAGGTTGTCGTAGTGTCGTCACCGTAGGTAGGCGACGCGTTGAAGTTGTTGACGTGCAGCTCGACGTAAGGGTTCGCCGCGCTGACCTGCACGCCGTCGTAGAAGTCGGTGTAGCCCGCTGCGTTAGTGGTAGCGCCGTTCACCCGTAGGTCAGGACAAGTACTGACGTTGACGTCCGCGCCCAGGATGTAACAGGTGACGTCCAGCCAGGTGTTACCACCGACGGTCTTGTAGCCGCTCAGCCAGTACGGCGTCGCCGTGCTGTCTGCTGCTACGCCATTGTTGACACGCGTGGTGCTGGCCGCTGAGCCCACGCCTGCGGTGGCGCTGGCAAACGCTGCCGGGCCGATGAGGAACGTGCCGTTGTCGTTGGCCTCACCGCGCGCGTGGTATAGGCTGAACTTGACCTCGTAGACACCGCGCGGCTGTACCTTCAGGCGGGTACCGTCGAACTTGTAGACGATCTTCTGGTCGTTGCTGCTGGCGTCGCGCCGGGCTGCCACGCCACTGCGACCGCCGAGGTCGGCGTATGCCTGTATGTCAGCGCTGACATAATTGCTACCGAAGTTTTCACCCGTGTCAGTCAGCGGGTTGACCACCGAGGCATAGCTGCCGCTGACCCGTGCCAGCAGCTGGGTAATGTCGCTCGCCTGCGAGGTGGTGGTGCCGTCCAGCGTGCTGACGTCGCTGGTCAGCTGGCTGATGACTGACGAGGTAGCTATCAGCCCGGTGGTGGGGTCCTCCAGGTCTGTTAACAGGCCGTCGACCCGCGTCGCCTCGGCGCTGACCGCGCCGTCAGCGTAGGCGTTAACGTCCACCGTCAGCGCCGCCAGGGATGCCGCGTTGGCGACTGCGCCACCGTCCACGTCGACCACCGCGTTCAGGGCGTCGATGCTGGTGCCTTGTGCCGAGACCACCAGGTTGGTGGCGGTGACGCGTGAGTCGACCGCCGAGATCGCCGTACTCAGTGCGGAGGTACTGACCCGCGCAATTTGTATCCAGTCGACCTCGAACTGACCCGCTGCGTCAGACACCAGGTCGAGGCGAATCTGTGTAATCGTGCCGTTGAACCAGCTGCTCTCAGCGCGCATGTCCCAGGTCAACGTCTGCCAAGTACTCAGCGCCAGGCTAGGGTCGGCGATGGTCTTTGCCGTGTGCCAGCCACCCGTGGTCTTGTAGTACAGGTTGCCTTCCCAAGCACTGACCACGCCACTGGTCAGGCGTACCCGCACCACGACCTGGGTGTTGATACTGCCAGAGACTCCCGCCAGCACCGGGCTCAGCAGCTGCGGGTCTGCGCCGCTCGGCGTGAACCCGAGGTAGCCACCGCTCAGCCACGTGGCCGTGGCGTTGTTGGCAGTGAAGCTTTCTAGGTCAGTGGTGAACTGCCAGCTCTCGCCCGCCTCGGCGTCCAGTGCGCCGACCGATGCCTGTAGCTCCAGCAACTGCTGCGCGTTGGCGACGATATCTGCTTCGTTGTCGTCCAGCCGCCCGGAGATGCCGGGGATGGTGGTGTTGGTGAGCGTGGTAATGCTGGTGGTGTTGGCAGCTATCAGCCCGGCGTTGGCGGTGTACAGCGCGTTGACGCCAGCTGGGATGCTGGTGCCGTCAACCATGCCGGTGTAGCTGGCCTCCAGCGTGGTGATGTCGCTCTGCGCTGCTGCGATATCGCCCTGCGCTGCTGCGACGCGGTTCATCAACGAGTCCAGTACGCCGTCAACATCGATCAGATCGATGCGCTCTGCCAGCGCCTCTGACAGGTCCGCCGCCGTGATATTGGTGATACGGTCAACGATGCCCTCAGGGTTGACGCCGGTCGTGCCGGTCGCCATGGCGCTGTAGGCAGAGAACGTGCCGTCCGTGCCGACGGAGCGTACCCAGTAGTAGTAAGTCTGCTCGGCACCGACGTAATCGATGTACTGCGGGGCTACCGTGGTACCGATGAGTACCGCGTTGGCCAGTACTGCGTCCGTGCTGCGCCACACCTCGTTGTGCTGCAGGTTGAACGACGCGTTGTCCCAGGTCAGCAGGATGGCGAGGAAGATGTCGGTGGCGACCAGGTTGGTCGGCGCTGCCGCTGGCCCTACGGTGGGGCCATCGCCGCCACCGGGGGTGGAGCCGGGGGTGCTGTCGATCGACGGGGAACCGCCCGCGCCGCCCGTCGAGACCACGAAGCCGGACGCGGTCAGGTCACGGTAAGTGACCGCCTTATCAAGCGCGTCTCCGCGTAGCCCGTCAAGAACCTCCAGCCGTTCGATGATCGCATCGAACGAGCGTTGTAACTTAGGGTCTTGGTACCGGGTCTTCAGTATGCCCGCTTTGCGGGTTTCCCTCTGCGCCATGGTCCAGTTCTTTCTGTAAGTGCGTGATGATCTCTACCAGGGGCAGCGTGTCCGTGCCCTTGAAGGTGAAACGATCACTGAGAATAAAGTTCAAAGCGTTCTGTGCGACGCGGCTGTCCATCAGCTGGCCACCACTTCTACCGGGAACGGCGTGTCCCAGTGGATACCGTCGGCGTTAGCGGGGTCGTACAGGATCAGGTCGAAGGTGTAGTCGGTACCCGCAGTCGGCGGTGAGTTGGCGTCCTGCAGCTTGATAGACAAGATTCCGGTGGTGGTGTCGGACACCTGCGCCGTCTCGCTGGTCCAGTCAAACGCCGCTGCGTCAGCGCCGCTGCTGTCGAAGGTAGTCACGGTGCCGTCCTCGTCGGTGAGCTTGACCACCACGCGGGTCAGGCTGGCGGCGTTCACGGGCGCGCCGTCTGCCGTTAGCCCCAGCTTGATGGCGTTGTCCCGGCCTAAGTAGATTTTTTCTTTGAGTGCCATGTGGCCTCCTAGTCAACAACAATGTCCGTGGGTGTGCCTATCAATTCTATACCATAGTCGACGCTGAGGCTTATCAGCCCCGGCAAGCCCGGCGTCAGCTGCGTGGAAAAGCCCAGCGTTGGCACCTTGCCACTGAGTGTCAGCGTGCCGGTCTCGGGCATGGTGGCCGACACCAGTACCACTGGCGGGGCTTTGCCGGTCAGTGTCAGCGTGCCCAGCGCCAGCGCCACTGTGTAATCCAGCGTCGGGGCTTGGCCTGCCAGTGCCAGCGCGTCCGGCAGCAGTCCCAGCTGTGGCTGGCCACCGCTGAGTGTCAGGCTGGCGTTGTTCATCGTCAGCACCGTGCCGCGCACGACCAACGGTGCCTGGCCGCCCAGGCTAAGTGTGCCAAGCGCCGGGGTGCGCCCGACGCTGCCTGCCAGCGAGTTCGCCTGGCCGCTGAGTGTCAAGCCGCCTACCGCAGGGTTCTCCCACACGTGGCGCGTAGTACTGGCAGTCGGCACCTTGCCGGTCAGGTACTGCTTGACGCGCGGCACGATGAACGCAGCGCTGTTGGTCACCGGCACCAGTACCGACTCCGGCTCCAGCACTAACTCCCGGCGTGGGGGGTTGGCGACGTGGTCAGCGACAGCGGCGCTCACTGGTACCTGGCCGGTGAGCGCCAGGGTTTCAGCTGCCGGGCTGGCAAGGTGATTAACCGTCAGTGTCTCGGCCTTGCCATCGATGACCACGCCGCCGACAGATGGCTGACGTATGAAGTCAACGATGCGGAACGGCAGCTTAGGATTGAGGCGGCGTTGTACCTCGAACGGACGCTCGTTGTAGCTGCGCAGCAGGCTCGGCGTCTGCTCGTTGAGCGTCAGAGTCTCGGCTGCCGGGCCGATGAACCGGTCGTACTTAAGGCTCGGTGCTGCGCCGGTCAAACTACGTGTAACTACTCCCGGCGACGCTGACAGCGGTGACTGATTCGCGTACTCGACGATGACATCGATGGCGTCGATGGCGAAGACCACGACGTCGCCGAACAGCGACGTTACCCGCACCTGCATGCCGTTCAGTTGGCTGACAGTCCAGTCCTGGTCCCAGTCGCTGTCCGTCAGGGTGTAATTTTGCTGGCTGGCACTCAGTGTTTGCGTAATAACACCCTGGCTAACGCCGCCGATCAGCACTTCCACCCAGACGTTTGCGGGGAATGAGATTGGCTCCGGGCCTTCTTCCCATAAAGCAGCAGAACCCGCTGCGCGCAGCACCACGGAGACACTCAGAACGTCATCAGCATCGACAATAGTGCCGGTGACATTGTCCAGATCAAAGGTGACGGCGTCACCACTGAGCGTGGTGCTTATCGTTGAGCCATCGGCGCTCGCGGTAGGTTCGTCAACGTTCGCGAGGAAGCCAGTCGGCCAGCCACTGTCCCAGCCGTTCGGCTGTAGCTGCATAGTCAGCGCGTTGACGTACGCGGGTTTACCGTTGAGCTGTGTGGCGTTGACCGGCGTGGCTATGCTGAGATCAAGCGTTGGTGCTTGGCCACTCAGTGCCAGCGTTTCTGCGGCAGGTGCTTTCCAGACGTGGTCAAGCGTAGTCGTGGCCAGCGGCACCTTACCGGCAAGGGCTAAGGCTTCTGCGTCAGGTGTTATGGCAAGCGGCGGGTCATACGTGACGTCGACATCGATACAGTCAATGGACCAGGTCTGGTCATCGACCTCACCAATGTTTGTGGTTCGGACCGACACCTGCGCGCCGTTCAGCTGCGCCACGGTCCAGTCTTGGTTCCAGAAGGCGCTAACGTAAACAAGGTTCGAGAGCGACGTGCCGAGCGTGTCAACGGTTAAACCAGGACCCTGGCTAACGCCGTCGATCAAAAAGTTAACATCAAATTCGCCGTCACGGAATATGGTGTAACTCTGCCTGGCGCGTATCGTGATGGTAACGCCCGTGACTGTACCTGCGTCATCTATGTCAACGACATCAGTAAGATCAAAGATGACTGTGTCACGAGCGAGACCCGTGCTGACAACTGAACCATCTGCTGAGGCTATGGGCTCGTCGACGTTGCTGACAAAGCCTGTCGGCCAGCCGCTGTCCCACCCACTGATATTAAGTTTTTCTGTAGCCATCAGTCGTACAGCATCTTAATGCCGCGCCTCGTCGTTAAGCTGATACACCGCAGTCGTGCGCCGTGCCTGCGAATCCGTACCGTCGATAGTACCGCGCCAGCGCCGCCGCTTAGTGTTAGTGTCGCCGCTCCCGGAGCTACGAAAGGCTGGTAAATAGCCAAGTAGCCCGTGAGGTTTAGCTCACCGACAGGCACCAGTACGTTGTGGACTTCTTCGCCGCTGAGCGTCTGACCATTAAGCGTCAGTGTGGCTGCGTCAATCTGCAGGTTATAACCGACATCAACCGCAGCCGGTGCCTGGCCACTCAGTGCCAGCGTGGCAGCGGCTGGCTGCCTGACTGGGTTGATAAAGTCGCCCGCCAGCGGCACCTTGCCGTTAAGGTTCCGAGCTACTGCAGGCGGCGTTATCGAGCGACCAACGTAGGCCAGCTGCTCGGTAATGCTGAGCGTCGCCTCATCAACGATGATGTTAAAGACCAGCGGGCCACTGATACCCGGGGTCTGGCCAAGCAGCGCCAGCGCCCCGGCTGCCGGGGTAATGGCGTAGTTGTTAGACAGAGCAAGCGTCGGTGCCTGGCCACTCAGTGCCAGGGTGTCAGCGGCAGGCGCGAACTCCAGCTTCGTCGGCGGTATGTGACCAGTGAACGTCAGTGCCCCTGTTGCCGGGTAAAATATTGGTGATGATGCCCACGCCTGCGGTGGGTAACCCAGCAACTTAGCGGAGCTGTCTAAGGCGGTCTGGCTGTCTTCAAGGACCGGGTTGTAGCCTTCCAGCTCACGGCGGTTACGGCTCGGCGCTACGACCGTATCCTGCGGCGACGTATCGACGATGCTGAGCGCTTGGCCGCTGAGTGTCAGCGTGCCTTTACCCGGCTTCGGACTACTGAGTGCTACGTTCGGAGCGTAACCGCGCAGCAACAAACCACGGGCGCGGGTCGTCGCGTTGCCGGTCAGCGTTAATGGACCAACTGGCGGGTTAGTAAGCGTGGTCGGTGCTGACTCGACGCCCGGTATGTGACCAGTGAAGGTCAGTGTCTCTGCGGCAGGCTCGACAATGAACGTACCCGCTGCGTACGGTACTAGCGACTGGCCTGTCAGTGCCAGCGTCCCTGCGGCTGGCGCGGGTACATCGCCCCGGTCGGCTATAGGTACTTTGCCAGTCAGTGCCAGAGTATCTGCGGCAGGTGCTACTGACTCACCAATTGACAGCGTCGGTGCTGCGCCCCGCAAGAGCAAGCCGTAGCCGCGTACTGGTTGCTGACCTGTTAGCGTTAACGTGGCTGCCTCGGGCAGCGCGGCGGCTGTTGACGGTATTACTGGTACTTGGCCTGCCAGCGCCAGGGTTTCTGCGCCAACAGCTATGAAGTAATCACGTTCTACACTGGGTGCCTGGCCAGCCAGTACCAGCGTATCGACGGGCGGCGCGAACGCCAGACCAGTGAGCGCCACGGGGGGCTTACCAGTCAGCGCTAAGGTATCTGCGCCAACGTCGATGAAGTAGTCACGTTCGACGCTGGGTGCCTGGCCTGCCAGTACTAACGTATCAACAGGCGGCACGAACAACGCTGCACTGAGCACCGTTGGTGCCTGGCCACTCAGTGCGAGCGTCTCTGCGGCGGGCGCTGCTGAGAAAGTTTGTAAGACAGTCGGTGCCTGGCCACTGAGTGCCAGCGCGTCAACCTCGGGTGAGAACGCCTGACCACTTAGGATCGAAAACTCTTTACCTGTTAACGCTAGGGTCTTTTCACTTACATCGATAAAGTAATCACGTTCAACAGACGGCGCATAGCCAGTCAGTGCCAGGTCATCGATGGCAGGACTGACGTAGTCCTCGCGCAGCAGCGTCGGTGTTTTGCCGTCCAGCACCAAGCTGTCTTCGCTTGGTGCTGCCGACTGTGTCTGCAGAATTGTTGGTACTTTGCCCGCCAGCGCCAGCGCGCCTGTGTCAGTAGCCACGCCAGCCGTGACTGTCGGCGCTTTGCCGGTGAGGGCGAGCGTCTCTTCGGTGACGTCGATGAAGTAGTCACGCTCGACGCTGGGTGCTTGGCCGCTGAGTACTAAGGGGTCAGCACCCGGTGCGACAACGTCTTCGCGCAGGAGCGTCGGTACCTTACCGGCGAGGGCTAAGGTTTCGATGGCCGGTGCAGTGTAGTCCTCACGCAGTAGCGTCGGTACCTTGCCTGCAAGGGCTAAATCGACTTCGGCAGGAGTGCGGTCAACATCGGCCCCACCAGAAACTACGATGGTTGGTGTTAAGCCATTAAGCCATAAGCCCCTGGCTGAGTAAGCACGTAGCTGCCCGGGTGCTACGGTTAACGTAAGGTCAACTGCGACACTGGGTACTTTGCCCGCGAGTACTAAAGCGTCTTTGTCCGGTGCCTTGGGAGTGTCGTACTGTAGCGTCGGTATCTTGCCAGCAAGTACGAGCTGATCAATGTCAGGCGTTACGTAGTCTTCCCGGAATACCTCAGGAATCTTGCCAGTAAATACCAACTGATCTGGGTCAAGGTCCGGCGTTTGGCTGCCGTCGATGACGATGTTAGAGGCAGTAACTGTGACCGCTTGCGAGGATGGTGTAGAGGTAACGCTGCGGTCAATATTGATCGCACGGATGTTGTAGCTGCCAGCCGTATTGCAATCAACCGTGATCGTAAATGCGGTGTCTTGGGTCGTGCTGGCGTAGTACGCCGTCCCCGCAGTCGATAAGCCACCGCTACCGGGTATGGTCTGCCAAGTGGCTGTACCTTGATCCCATTGCAGATCAAGGTCATACGCAGTAACACCGCCACCACCCGCAAAAGCCGGGGTGACCGTATATGTAAAACTGCCGCCCTCAGGCTGGTTAGGGTCCGAGGTCGGCGCAGAGATAGTGAGTGAGAGTAAATTACGAGCCATGGCTTAACACGCTGTACCAGGCGGCCCCCGGCTATGTACTTCGACCAGCGCAGCTTCTACCGGGGTGAACAACGGTGCTGCGTACTCCACGCGCAGTAGCAGCGTCACTACGACGTGAGGCAGCTGGGTCCTAACTGTTAGGGAGCCGCAAGGCGGCTTGACTACGATCAACGCAGCGGACCTGTTGGTACCAGGATCGGAGTGTCTACGCCGCCTGCATACTCATACGCGCCTATATCCCAATTCGATGTGCCACGATCAACGCCGTTAATTGAATCGGTGAATATACCGTTGAGCGGTGTACCAGCGTCAGTAAGCGATGTGTCGGTAGCCTTCAGCCTAAAGTCGCCGTTAGCCGCATCTTCAAAGACATTAGCCCATGTTGGTGCGGTAACACCGCTGGTGCCGTCGCCATCATCGGTGGCGCAATGAGTGATAGTTGCGCCAGTCACATCATCTATATCGTCGGTATTGTTAAACACCGCACAGTTTCTGACGGTAACGCCAGACGCGGTGGCGTCCATTTCGATGCCGTCCTCAAAACCATACACGACACAGTTGTAAGCGGTGCCCGTACCACAGGCGTCAAATATAATACCCTCACTACCGCCGCCGCCTACTGTACTGTAAACAATGCTATTGCGAACGTGCATATCGCCAGTTGTAGAGGAGTTGCAGTTGAACCCTTGAACTCCCGAAACCGTCGTATAGCCATAACACGACTGTATGTATAGAACGCCAGTGCCGTTAATTATTTCAATACACGACTCGCCAGCTGTTGCGCCACGCACCTGCAAGCCGATAACGTAATAATCGCCGCTAGCGGGAACATTAATCTCTATACCCGAGCCAGTCGAGGGGTCTAATCGGTATCTTGATACGTCCCAACCAGACGCAACCGCCTCATCACCGCTGGCTGCTTGAATTGTCAGGGAATTACAATCCCAAGTACCAAACGCTGCCGTTGTTGTGTCTGCTGTACCAGCGGATGATCGACACCACACCACACCATCGTCAGTACCGTTGGTAATCGTTTCTGCCGCCTCGTAAGCACTCAGCGAGGTGTAAGCATTGGTCCAGTCAACACCAGTACCTGCGCCGGTTGCATCAGGATCGACGTATCGTGTAATAGTTGCCATTAGGTTACGGCTCCAGTTGTCATGTTAATTGTGACTGTCTTGGTTGCGTTCATCGTAATAGATGGTGTTCTGGTTGTATAACCACCCGCAGTAATCGTCAGGTCGTGCGGGGTCTTGGCATCTGTTGTCAGGCTCGATACCCCTGAGTATGCGTTCTCGGTAAGTTCTGCCGTGACCGTGCCGTTAGCCGGGGTTGTCTGGTTCGATACCTCAAGCGCATCGGCATCGTCTATGACTACCGTTGCACCACTGATAGGCGTTGAGCCATCAGAAGTCACAACAACCGTGAGCGTCCAGCCATTGATCCAGTCGATAGACCCGGTTTCCTCGAAGGTCGCATCGCTGTAATTATTACCAGTCAACGTGTTATCAATGAACTCATGCCCACCATAATTCGGCTTGCCAGTGGTCATGCGCTTAAAGACAAGGACTGGTGAAGTGCTTGGGTCAGCAGATACCTCAATCACAGAGTTGGTAATCCGCAAGTCCTCGAATCCAGAATACCCAACCCACATGAAGCCAGCCGCGTACTCAAATTCATTGTTGGTTATTTCATAGCCAATGCCAGACCCTTCGCTTGCCAGTGAAACCGCGAACGGTGCGTCAACTTGGTTGCCCGTCTGCGCCCGCTTAGTTGCGCCAGACTGCCACAATGATTTGAACACATTACGGAATATCTTGTTGTCGGACGAAGGTATACCTACATCACCAGTGATCCGTAACGCGCTCGCGCCGCACTCATCGGCATAAGCTGTGAATGTGTTGTTGTAAGTTCTGGTTCCGTAAATGTAGTAGCCGCTTTCGTTCTCGAATTGAATGGCATACGTGCCGCTCAACTGGCAACCACTGTATTCAGGGTATTGAGCTTGTGATCGAACTGTTACCGTGTTGTCGTAAATGTGACAGTTACGGTGCGGCCTGATACCTCGGCTACTGCCCGCACTGGAATCAATCGTATTGCCAAAGGTATCTGAACCCTCACCACAAATAATGGCGAAGTCGTTAACAAACACCGAGTTCATTGTGATGGTGTTATTGTAAATCTGGTTGGTGTGCCCCGATTGATAGGCGCAGTAGATCGCGCCCTGCATTGATCCAGAGACCACATTGCCATTGACCCTTGGCATACGAGTGGCGTTGGTTTGGTGTACGTTAATCATTACGCCATCAAAAGAGTGACGACTGGTGATCGTGTCAACTTTACTGTTGATGGTATTGTCGTGTACCCAGATAGAGCGCGGCGATTGGTACTGCTCGACGGCCCTTGCGTTATTACCATCGACGTTGATTGTCAGGTTTGATACCTCAACCTCTTGCGCACCATTCTGGTTCGTGATGTTGACCGGATGATTGGACGTACCGGCAGAGGATGCCGTAGCGTAGCCGGACTGCTCAATCGTGCCGTTGTAAACGTGAAAGCCAAGCCCCTTACTGGTAACGGTCACACCATGAACACCACTTGCACCGCCGCTGCCGTACTTGATTGTATGCCCGTTCAAGTCCAGCGATACGTGATCGCCAGCAATGCTAAATACCGTACCAGACTCATCAAGATCGTTCTGCAAGACATACGTGGCGTTGTCGGTGCTGAGTGTGCCTGCGGCTGATACCGCTGTCGGTGTGATGGCTGAGTCAAACTTGCTCGACCATATCTGGATAACATGGGTCTGACCATTGTTGCAGTTGAGTGTCAATGAGCCTGTTTGAACTACACCGCCGCCAGCAAACGGATCGTAGTCAATGGTGAAGGTCTTAGTAGCGCCCGGTCCAATAACCTCGGACTGCGACAGGCCGGTAATGTCGTATTCTGAGTTCGAGTTAACGTAGCTGGTCAGGGCAATCGACGCAGCACTGGGGTTAGTCAGGGTGATTGTCTCTTGTCTCGGTGTACCGACAATAACCTTACGCAGCCACACCGATTTCGGGTAGACCTGTAACAGCGTGTCCTCGGTGATTAGTGCAACCTCTGGTGCGGTTTGCACCGTCACACTAAACGGGTTTGATGTGTAAATTGCCATCAGTCAGCCCAAAACCCCGTACCCGTTATGTTCCACGGGTTCTCAGCAGCGCCGATTACGTCGTCGGATGAGACTGTCGAAATTGCATCCATCATGTAATTTCCTTGACGTTAGTCGGTGCCGATGGTGTGTCGTTGTTACCGTTGTAGCCCGCCCACGATCCTACAAAGTTAATGTGTGCCGTTGAGCCGGTACATTGACCTGCTGTAAAGCTGTTAAACACATTCCACTCCGCTGCACTGACCGCTGTTTCAACATCACCTGAGATTGTGTCGTTGTTGGTATTCCATTGGGAACCAAGCAAAACGTCATAGTTTGTTATTTCAACCCCGGTAAAGGTATTTGCCCAAGTTGTCAGGGTGGCATCCCATTCGCCGTAAAACTCCAGCGCAGTCCGAGCCGCATCGGTGACGGTGTTGTTATAAACATATCCTGACGCCGGATTAGTGCCGCTCTCGTCACCGCCAAACCGGATACCGGCACCAATACTTCTGCCGCCAGCACGAATAATGTTGTAGCCAACGCTCGCATCATCCACCGCATCGCCACCAGCACCTCGGAAGCCAATACCGCGCATACCCGTTCCAACGTCTATAGTGTTGTGCAGTATCAGATAGTCTTGACTGCCGTCAAAGTGGATGACCCTGCCAGTCGTAATGGCCGAGGCGTCGATGTTGCAGTCATGTATATAAACGCCGCCGTGTTTGTAGTTTGAGATATAAGTAGCTTGACCACAGGGCGCTGAGAACGTGCAAGTATCCGCAAAAATATCTACGTCTTGACAATCAGCATAACCGCCATCCCTTGCGGCATTGACACAAGTAATCGTGTTGTTAAAGAATTTCAGGTTAGGGCCGTTGCAACTCCGTCCCATAACGGCATCACGCGCCGTACCAACCGTTGTGCCAGTGTCAATAGAAAGCGTGTTTGAATAAACTCTTGTGCCAGACATACCTCCGCTTGCATCTATGGCGGCAGTTCCGGGGTTTCTCGACTCAAACCCACAGTCATGTATCTTGCTGTTGGTCAGGTTGCCAAGCACTCTAATGTTTGCGCCAGCACCACCAGTAGCGGTGAATGATACGCCGTCTATCTCGACATTATCCTGTGTACCGTAGTCGATCTCTATGCCGTGGTCAGCATCAAACGTGATGGTCTGACCGTTGCCGTATAAGTAGACATCGCTGGAATCAATAGTGACCTTGCCCGCAAAGCTGGCCGTTAAGCGATAGTCGCCGGGGCCGGATATGGTCGTCGTTCCAGTTATGTCTGTGTACGACCGGCTTGGCGTACTTGGAATAGCAGCGACAAATGACTGTTCTGTGGCTTTCGCGCTTTCGTTGCCAAAGGCATCAATCGCAGAAGCCGTGCAATAATAAGTAACGCCAGTGTTTAGCCCAGTGACAATGCACTCAGTTGCACCCTTCTGACCGGTGCCGAAGGTGTCTGTGCCAAGGACGTTGTAATTACCACTGGACGTTCCAACATAAATCTTGAAGCTGCGTAAATCACGCAGCACTGACGCATCTGTGCTGGTGGTTGGTCGCGTCCACTCAAAGTGGAGTTGTGCCGACCCACCCTGACCAGAGGCTAAGTTAAGGATACCAGCAACAACCGACTGTGCCGCTGTTCCAACCTCCCGCAAAATACGCGCAGCCGATACCGTCAGATCACCCTGCGTTGCCACCAGCGCGAAGTCAAAGCCGCCTGTCAGGTTTTGTGTGGTGTCGAAGTTACTAAGTGCGACTTCACGAGTTTTCAAGTTAGTGTCGTTTATACCAGCGAAGGGTCCAGCTTCAGCGGTGCCGGTCGGCGTGGAGTACAGCACTTTCCAGCTCGCACCATCATCAAGCCACTCGACCTTCAGGTCTACCGTAGCGCCTGACCCTACGGGTAAGAACGCTTGGTCAACGGTAAACGTGATGCGGTCATTACCGCTGGCCACATTGGTTGTTCTTGCCGTCCAATCAACCGGGGAGCCAGCGTCGTGACTGTGGACCGAGCGAGTTACCGGCAAAGAACGTGTCGTAACAGAGCCTGCGGCCTCACGTTGATACAAGAAGCGTTCAAAATTCTTCAGTGTTGGCGAGTTATCGCGATCAGCCTCGATCTGGACGCTCCATGCATCCGGTGACTCCGCCGCCGTTTTACCAGCAATCAGCGTGTAGTATTCACTGATTGTCGGATCAAGCGCTACCCGACGATCCTCCACCCACATGAGGCGCTGCCCCATAGCCAGTGTACGCAAACACGCCATTCGGTATTCATAGGCTTCGTCCGGCTGGCTGGAACCGTTATACTCATTCTCGTTGGCGAAGAACCGCTGTTCCGCAAGAATCAGATTGGTGTAATCAGTTTCCAGATAACCGTCAGCGTCGTAGGACTGCCCATCTTCGTTATTCCGACCCCAATACTTCTCCGAGTTCCCCCAGCGAGTACCCATGCCAAGCGTATAGGCAAGATCATCCAGCACTGGCCCCACTAACTGATAAGCGGCATGGTTCGCACTGGCGTTGGTCTGGAACCACTCTGCTTTCACCCAACCCAACTTACCTACTTGCGCACCGACCGCTGTAGCCCACCAGTTCAAGCGATCCGTAAATGAGCTTTGCAGTAGCGCAGGCGTCATGCCAGCCGCCTCTAAGCTGGCGACGGCAGCAGCATCCATCCAAAATTCTTCGCCGTAAGAGGTCGAGATACCGTGGACATAAGCGCCGAGGAAATTCGCGTGATTGTGAATACCTTGTGCGCCAAAGGCTGTAATGAACGCCGACAGCTCAGCTTGTAACCCGGTATCCCACGGTGCTGCTACCTGAATATAGTTTGAAGCGTCGTCGTACTTCATGTATGCCAGTGCTGGCGAGTGTTTGTCCAGCACCCATTGCGGGATGCTCTGACCCGCACCCCATATGCCATTCTTATCGGCCACGTTAGTCTTAATAAGCAGCACTATCTGGTAGTCACCCAAACTGCCGTTCAACTTATCTGTAATGGATGTCCAGTCATAAACACCTTCTGCGGGGTTTAGATCAGCCCAGTAAACAGATAAGCCGCGATGCTCTACTTCCGAGGTTGTCGAGTTGAAGTTGTGAACAAATAGCCCAGTATCTGCTTTCGCCTGAGTACCGGCTGGCAGTGTCCAGAAGGCGTCTGTGCTCACCAATAGCTCCACACCCGTAAGCGGCGTGGTGGTTGCGGCTACGCCTCTCAGTTCCATAGTCCCACTGTCATAAGTGGCCTTGGACAAATCCAACCCGGTCATGCTGGTGGTGATGGCCTCGGACTGCGGGTTGCTGATGTACTGGCTCATGTCGTGGGTGCCATCGACGGAGAGCGTGATGTCGGGGATGGTACTGATAGTGATACCAACATCAACCACTGTGAAGCTCGCGGTCAGCGGTGCCGACAAGGACACCGTGTTAGCGTCGCCGCTGAGATTCTGCGAGTTAGACAGCGTTAACGTACCTGCTGTGGTGCCCGTCACCAGGCCAGCTGCTACCTCTACCGGCTGCTGTGAATCGTCTGCGGCGAAGGTCACGGTGCCTGAGGAAGGCGTTGTGGTCACACCAGTAATGGCCCAGTCCACTGATACTGCGGTGGTACCCAGCGCGCCCGTACGATTAACGGCGAACGAAATAAGTGTGTCTTCGGTACCGGAGTAGCCACTGCTGCCCAGGTTCAAGTATATGTCGGTGACTTCAGGCTCGTTGTACGTGGTGAAGTTCGTGTAGTACGGATCGCCAAACACCGGCGTTGGTCCGCCGTCCAGGTTCTGCGGGTTGGTCAGCGCCAGAAACCCACCTTTGTCTACTGTCACCTCACCCAGCTCTACCACGACAGTCTGCTGCCCTTCGCCGACCGGGAAGGTGATGGTGCCCGCAGCAGGCGTGGCAGCAGCGCCAGTCAGCGTCCAGTCAACGCTGACCCGGTGGCTGTAACCGTTAGTGCGCGTTGCTGAAAACTGTGTGGTGGTGTTCTCGGTGCCTTCGTACGAGGCCGCGTCCAGCACAATGGTACTGGCCGCCGTAGCAGGCGGCGTCATCCTGGGTACTATGATGTGGTTGGTAATCGTCAACGCGGCGGCCCCTGGGGTAACAGCGGTGTTACGAACCCTGGTAGGTACCGGGATGACGAGGCTGGAATCGGGAGGTTCGGGCTCATCGCCCGCCACAAACTCAGCTTCGACGACATAGTCGTGCGTATAGTGGACCGCTGCTGCGTTATCCTGCAGCAGTTCATTAGCGGCCTTCTGCGACGCTTCCCGCTCAGTCGTGTGCTGTGAAACGAACTCGCCGTTTCTGTAGACCTTGTAGTAACGCCCTGTTGCCGTGAACTCAATACGGTCATTGGCCACAAACCAGGTCCCTGCCTTACGTCAGCGTAAAGATACCTGCCGCTGCAAACTGAATTGTAAGCGTGTTGCCCGACGTAACCGAGAACTGACTCGTGCTCAGTTTCGACCAGCACAGCAGCGGACCAGAAGTCGTTGAGCCTACTGAGTAGTGAATAACCGCGTACTTCACGTTACTCAAGTTTGCGCCACTCGCTGTGAACACCAGGTCGGTCGCGTCCCACTTAGCCGACGACGGATCGCCTGCAACCGTCCAGGCAACGCCCGCAATGGTTCTGCCACCAGCCGCATAACCGCCAGCAGCAGCAATTTCACCGCTAAGCTGACTGAGAATTGACTGTGTATCAACCGATGCGTCGCTAGCGCTGGTGTGCAAGCTCATCTTGAAAATGCCAGAGTCCAGGCGAATACCGCCCGTAGCCTGACCGAGCTTTTTCTTGGCCTGATTGTAAAATACCCATGCCGAAGCAGCCATAGTTTATTCCTCGTCTTCCTCTAAGGCGCTAAGTGCCGCGCCAGTCTTAATAATATGAGCTATTAACCCATCACCTTTTACGTCTAACTCAATCTCGTCACCGAGCATTTTTACCATCTGAATGAACTCTCGTGCCTGAGAATACATCCAGGGATCACACCAAAAAACCTTACCGCCCACTGACACAGGTAAAGGTTTTGCTTTGTAATCGTTCTCCGGCTGTGAATACGCGTGATGTTCGTCCTCGCGGTAACAGCTGTCAAACCCATACACGTGAATCTTATGGAAGCCGAGCATGCGCAGCAAGCAAAGGCCCCGCAGCGTTACCGTGGAACCTCCCGGACAGGCGAACCATAAATCGTACAGCTCGTTCAATAAGTCCTCTACTTCGTCTGCCAGATTGACGTGCCAGATGTAAGTCCGCTCCAACGGCAAGTCCTTAAACAGTACCGGGTTGCACTGCGACGCCAACACGTACTTACAATCATCTACGACCGGACGCAGGAAGCGCTTATTAAACTTCCTACCGTCTATGATCAGCTGCATCGACGGTGTCATGCCGTTGGCGATGGCCCAGTTATAGGTGCCATTAGTGGTAACTATCGGCATACCTTTAGCGCGCAGTTCGATGATTTCGTCGGTGTAGTCGTTCAGCGATGGCCCACCACAGATCAACATAATCTCGGTGTCCTGCGGCGGGTGTGGACGTATCAGCTGATACTCCGTCTCGGCGTTTTTCCTTATGTTCTTGTGTACCTGCTCCAGGTCGGTGTTGACCTTGCCCTCAAAATTAACGTCGTCTTTGTCCGCCCAGGCATTAACATACAATTGGCAGGTATGGTCTTCGATGTTCTGTGACCATTGTATGAACGCGCCCAGCTCCTGGAACTTTTTCACCCACCACTCGTAGGGATGGATGCTTAGGTGCAACGGCTCGCCGATGCGTGCCCCCATGACATCGTCCTGCATGGCGATTTGAAAAAACACGTTGTTGGCGGACTTCAGGATATTTCTGAGTACGTCATCTACCTGCTCCGGGGGAATGTGCTCCATGACGTCAGTGCAGTAGCCATACGCCGCTGTCGCGGGTACGTCTTTGGCCAGGTCAGCCTGCAGCCACTGCAACCGGTCCGGCTGTTCTTCCATGATCTCAACGATCTCTTTGTCCAGCGCGTTCTTGGCAAAGTCCACCATGGTGACGATCATCTTGCCAAACATCGCCAGCATCAACGCGCCGCGCCCAGTGCCGCAGCCGAAGTCTATGCAAGTGCTGTGCGGCAGTGGCTTGGCTATTTCCAGGAAAGTAAACGCCGACTGCTCACCGGGGGCGACCTTACGGTAGTCGTCTATCGCCCACATCTTTTCGTACTTGGCTTGTTCTGTCAGTTGAATCTTTACTTCAGGGGGATGCCCTTTTGTGCCTGCCCTCATGCTCATAGAATTATTCCTTTTTAGTTATACTAAACGGTCGCGGACAACTCACGCATGGTGGTCGCCAGCGCAACCTGCGAGACCCGTTTCTTGCTTTTCAACCGCACTTCAAACTTCTCACCCTTGAATCCGCCCGGCAACTTAAACGCGGTGGAGTTGTGCACCAACTTATTGTAGCGTTTCGTGTCGTCGACATAAAACTCCACACGCACCGGGTAGGCGTCAGCAATGACTTTGGCCGATGACATATTAACCGCGTACGGCGTGTACGTTGGCTTGGACTTCCAGGTGTACTCCAGGTTGCTGCCCTGGTCCCAGCTTTCAATCTCGTCGCTGACGATGCAGTACAGCAAATCCTCTTCGATGTCTTTGTGGCCGCCTGTGACGTACTTGTTAATGTACCGCACGCCCGCGCCGGGGTCGAACGGATCGATGATGAACGCGCGGGTGACACCCGCGCCGTTGTTGTAGAAGCACAGGTACTGCTGCTCCCAGTTAAACGCCACGAACGACGTTGGTACCAGCGCCTGCCACTGGTCACGGTCAAAGATCGCCGCGCTAACGTTGCTGGCTCCGTCACTCGACAGCATAATCAGCCCGTCAGGGCTGGGGTACACGATCGCCGTACCAAGGTCGACGATGCCGCGCTTGGCGACGCACGCTTGTTCGATCTCCAGCTCCACCATCGAAATAGCCGAGGGGTCTGAGCCAATCGCCAGGTACGGCCAGCCCTTGGTTACCACCGCCACGGTGTTACCAAACACACCCACGCCCACAATCTCGTGACTGGTCACCAGCCGATAATCAATCGGCCAGGCGTGCGGCGCACCGGGTTCGGAGAACGCCAGCGTATTGCCGAAGAAGCCCACCAGGAACCCTGACGGGTGTGTCTTGATGCCAACCGTCGCCGCGTTCGGTGGATCGTAGATTTCAGAGGGAATAACCTCAGCCAGGTTAGCTGACGGAATTGTGTCGGTGTACGACGTGCCTGCGACCTGCGCCACTGAGCCACCGTCAAGGTAGGCTTTGTACGCCGTGCCGTCGGTACTGACCAGCGAGAAGTTGGTCGCGTCAACCACTGAGATAACGTAAGTGTTGTCGTCCAGCTCGTCCATGCCGTACGCTTGCGCTACCGTGCCACCCGTGCTGTAAGCAACGTAGCCGGTCGCGTCAATACCGTCGATGAAGAATGCATCGACGGTGTCCAGCGTGATCTGCCCACGCACCCCGTTTAGCTCGTCCATGCCGTTGCCACTGCCCAGATCACCCATCTCCACGTAATCGCCCGTGGCCAGCCCGTGCGCCAGTGCTTCCACGCGCACCGGGTTAGTCTTGCTGATGGCGGTGACCGTAGTCGTAGCCGCCAACCCCAGCCCGGTGAACTCAACTTCCTGGCCCTCGGTAAAGGTGTGCGACGCGGCGGTCGTTACAACGACCGGGTTGGCCTGCGTTATCGCCGAGATAGCCTTCGCGTTAGTGGACACCGCCACTTCCGTGACGTACTGGTAGTTGGTTGTTCCAGTGGAACCGGTATTAATCCGATAAATTCTGCGGTGCGTGATGTTATAGCTGCCCGCAGGCACCGCTGGCAGGGACTCGATCAGCACCGTCTGGCCGGTGCGCCACTCTACCTGGTTGCTGGCTGGCGACGGCGGCCCTTCCGCGCCCCAGCTGTTGACGAAGGTACACACGTAGTACCGCGTCTCAGGCACCTCGTCGGTGTCGTCTGCAGTACCCTGCAGCGTTACCGCGAAGCCCTGCGTCGGCGGCGGTACGTCCAAACGGTAGTAATTTGCCGGGTAACCGCCCGCACCGACCAACGCCGTGTCAGTGACCCGCAGCTCACTGGCGGCGGGGTCGGCGAAGATGACGCGCCCGTACTGGTCATTGGCGACCGGGTAGGTCACCCAATCAGTGTCAGTGGTTGCTTCCAGCCATACGGAGGCGGAGTACCGATACAGCGATATCGGCGACGCTAACGTCGTCGACTGGATGTTGCTGGTGTCGCGTATGGGAGCCAGTGCGCCGGAGTCCATGCGGCAGTTCAGCGCCGTCTGCGCTGAGCCTTCAGGCAGCAACCGAGGGTGTATGCGGGGCAGTTCGCCTCGGAACCCACCTAAGCGAATAACCGACATTTACAGTCCGCCGTATTTAACTTTGCGTGGGATACCCGTCTGAAACTCATCCGCCGCCTCGGCGCGCGCACTGGGCAAGCCGTCACGGAACCGCAGGTCGTGGTACTGCGCCAGGCTGGCGTCCGTCCAGGGCTTGCGCGGTACGGCGTACAGATACGCCAGCGCACCGTGAATAAACAGCTCAGAGTACTTGTTCACCAACACGTCGTTGATGGTAGTCGCCGTCAGTAGTGGCTTGACCGACACGCGTGCGGTGTACTTGCCTGCAGTGGTGGCAGACGGCGTCGGCATGAACCGCACTGTGTTGTTGCCGTCCAGCACGTAGTAGTTGGCGTCAGGCTCTGACTCAGAGCGCCAGTCACTGATGTTCTTGTCAAGCCAGCGATACGTGCGCGGCTCCGGGGGCGCGCCGCCGTCAGCGTTCTTCATACTGATGATGTCTACCAGCTCCGTGCCACCGGGCAGCAAGCTGGTGAGGTTAACCGTCGCGACGTTCTTGGTTACGCCGACTGAAACATTCACGCGCCACGCCCGCGTAAATTCACAGAACTCCCGCATGGCCCGTAGTAATTGACGTTGTGCGACAAACGACGGTACCTCTGGTACCTCCATGCGCACATCAGGGACAAGTACGGAAAGCAGTGCCATCAGGACCTCCGGGGTTCAATCTGTATATCAGTGGACTCTTTGTAGCCGACACCCAGCAGGAACGCCCGGTAGAACGCCGTGGCACGACCCAGCTCAGCCGCTGAGTCCTCGGTGTCCTTGCTCAAGCCTCGGTACACGATGTAATCAATCAGTGAATCAGCGTACATATCGCTGATGGCGATGTTACCAGAGATCGTGGCATCCCCCGGCTGCGCGTTGTACACCACTTCCAGCAGCTCACCACCGGCCTGCGGCGGATACACCTCGAACTGCTTAGGGTTACGCTCATCGTAGAAATAGCTCTCGGCAACACCACTGGCCGATGCGCGCCAGGTGCTGCTGAGCATGTCCACCGTGGCGTAGTCTGCCTGGTGCACCGCGCTACCGTTCGACACGTTCTTCACCACGTCTACCAGGCGAATCGCGTTAGTCGGCAGCGTTTGCGCAGTACCGGCAACAGCAGTGACATTAGCGCGCAGCACGTAGGCATCGGTGGAGGGTCCTTTGGCAACGGCGCGCTGACCGTCGTTGAGCCACTCCAGCAGCTCAGACTCCTCCCAGCGGACAAACTCTTCGTCATTCAGCAGCGCCGCAGCGCGATTCAAGATACTACGTACTGTCGTTGCCATCTTGCTCTATCTCATGCATCGCCTGCTCGAAAGCCAGCTTGACATCTTTGTTGGTGAAATTGAAGTCTACTAGCTTTTTCACTGAGGCCGCACGAGGTACGCCAGCCATGGTGAAGTCGTTCGGCACGCCCCTGGCGATAAGCGTCTTGCATGCTTCCAGTAACCCCGTCGTGGTGCGCTCCTCGGTGGTCTGGTTCGCCACCGGCTCCGGCGCGGGCTCCAGCGGGTCCTCTGGCACCAGGCCAGCGACCAGCGCGGCGTTAAACAGCGCCTTGGGGATTTGCCGGGTCTGCCCGGCCTCGAAGACAGAGCACATATCACCAAACTCAGAGGTGATAGTGACGTTCCGCGCCGAGGTAAACCTGGCGCTAGCGGGTCTTTTATCTAATTCCATGAAAACACCTTTGGTCGAAAAAAGCCCCGCCCGAAGGCGGGGCAAGTCGGAGGGCCTACTAGATCGCGGTATCTACCCGCACGACGCCGAAGTCTTCGGAAGTTGCGCTGTAAATACTGTTGAACTTAGGCTTCAGCAAACCGAAGATTTTGCCGATCGACACACCGTGCTGGTTGCCGTAATCGAAAGTCTCTTCGTCCCAGTACGGCAGACCAATGTCCGCCATGCCGAGTGCCTGTGCGCCGCAGAACAGGACGGCCTGGCCAGGTACTGCGCCGGAACCCCAGGTCTGCGAGTTATACACATGCCGGAACTCGTGAATGATGAGTCCATCCTGCGTGATCATGCTGCCACTGAACAGCGGGTTGCCCTCGCCACGAGGTCCTGCGTTCCTGAGATTAGCCAGGAAGTCAGAATCTTGTTTCAGCTTGGCAATACCCTGCGGGCACATAAACACGTGATAAAACTCCGTGCCGCCCGGGCCTTTGATGCCGCGAATGTACTCGTCCTTCATAAACGCCTTGGTTTCTACCAACATCGGCCACGACGGTGTATCAGCGGCAACGATTGCCGTGTTATCACCAGCCGAGAGGCCGTTGGTAGCATCCCACTGCCGCCAGCGCCGCGTAGACGGTGCTGTAATGTCACTGGCAAAAGCCAGGTCATTAAGGTTGCGACCCGTCGGATTAACCGCGCGAGTAGCGTCTTTGTTGGTCTTGGTGTATGCCGCGCCAGACAAGGTAAGGAAAGTCATCTGGTCAATGCGATCTGCCAGCCAGTAGGCCAGTACATCGCGCGAAGTGCCACGGAAGTTGACAACGGATTTCTGGTCAGCCATGCGACCAGCGAGACGGTTAGCGTTACGCAGCTGGTCAATGGTGATGACCGTGTCGTAAGCCTTGATGGCCTCTTCGTTGTTCTCCATGGTGTAATCGCCTACAACACCGTCACCTTCGAGGTCCGCAACGAGCGTCAAAACTGCGCGATCACCCTTCTCACTTTTGGTGAGTTCGGTAATACGCTGAATCATGCTGTTGGGGCCTTTTCCGGTAAACCGCATTGTAAACGACGCGTTCCTAGCCGCCATCCACAGATCACGAGACCATACGGTCTTTTCCTCTGAAGTTAGGGCCGTAAAGTTTGTAAGCGCCATTAGAAAAGCTCCAAATACGAATATTGAAAAAAGGTTTCTTAGTGAACCCCACTAAGAAAGGTTTTTTGTGGTTATCGGACCACTCAACCGAACAACAGCATGTCCCTGCCGGGGGGCCAGGCTCTTACACGGCCTGGTCGCGAGGTTTGACTGTAGCCATAAAAAAGGCGGGGCTTCAAGCCCCGCCTATATTTGTTGGTCAGGATGGCAGGATTCGAACCTGCGACATTCTGGTTCCAAGCCAGAAACTCTACCAGACTGAGCTACACCCTGATGGTGCCCAGCCTGAGATTCGAACTCAGATAAACCTGTTTCTAAGACAGGCGCGTATGCCAATTCCGCCAGCTGGGCCAGATTTTGAGTTCGTCGGTCGCATGGTCACAGTATATCACCGCGCATGCGGCGTTTGGTAGACTCCGGTAACGCCTCGAACTCCTCGTCTGACATCGATTTGATGTCACGCCGGGGCTCTTCGTTATCAGTGCTTTCCCGCGATTTTACCAGTGGCGGCTGCTGGTTAGCTGTTTGTGCCTTCTTGCGTGCGTCGGGCTTTTTAATGCTCACCACGTTATCCGGTTTTGTATCGAAACCATACATTCTGGCGGTGCGATCGGCTGCGCGTTGTAGTGCATCTACGCGGGAGTAGATACCTGACTTGGCGTAGCCGACGTATAAATCCAGCATCTCCTCACGCGCCTCCTCGTTGAAAGAGTCGCTGTCAGCCTGGAACTGCGGAAATGCCGCCTCGATGCGGGCACCAACCTCCTCGAAGGTCAGGTTTTCCTGTAAGTACTTATCGCCTTCGGTGGCAATCCTCTGAGCTTCGCGCAAAGTTTCTGATTTCTCGGCTTGACGAATCTCCTCGCGAAGCGCGGCGTACTTGGCAGTGTCGCCTTCCAGAACTGCATCCATCGCTTCCGCTTCTTTGGCCGCGTAATCAAAGGGGTCGGGCTCAGGCTCGCTTTTCTGCTCAACCACGCTCTCCAGCTGTTTCTTCAGTTCTTTGGCTTGCTTCTCCGCAGCCTTCATGCGCTCGTTGACTTCGTCGAAGCGGTCCTTCGGCACCTTATGCTCTGCTTCCGGCTCTTCCTCGGCCTCAGCGACAGGCTCTTCCTCTTCAGCCTCTGCCTCGGGTTCTTTCTCCGCCTCGGGCTCTGCTACCGGCGTCGGGTCTTCCTCCGCGTCCGGGTCGATGCCCTGCGCCAGCAGCTCTGCCTCTTCCTTGGTCTGCGGCGGGTGCGTATCCACGGACACCGTATCTTCGTCCTGCACGTACTCCATGTCCATAAGATCGTCGTCTTCACCGCCAATGAAAGGATCGGTGATTTCTTCGGTTACTTCTTTCTTAGCCATTATTTTGCCCTCTGTTGTGGCATGACGGACTTGGCGATCACGTCAAGCTCTTTCATGGAGTGTTTCGTGCTTTCCTGCATGAGCGTGACGTCGCGTTTGTTCTGCGAGTGAATCTGCGCCAGCTGCAGCTTATTCTCCAAGTTATCATAAAACATCTGTAATTTCGCTTGTAAGTCCACCAGCTTCTCCTTGGACTGCATCGCCAGCTGCATCGCGGCTATCTGCGCATCGCCCTGCAGCTGCTGCGCCTTGGCAAACTGCGAGGCGGCGCGTGCCTGCAGCTCAGCCACCTCGGCCTCCAGCTTGCTCGCCTCCAGCTCGGTGGTCTTGATCTGCAGCGCCATCTGCTGCGCTTGCAGCTGAATCTCTTCTTCCGTCGGAGGTGCTACACCCTGCAGCCCTGCGACCCTATCGGCAATGGCATCCTTGTCGTCCAGCGGGGAGTGTCTGATAACGACATCGTCAGGAATCATTACCCCCGCCTCGCGCATCTGCAGGGCGTAGCTAAACTGTGCATCTTCGTAGTTATCCCTGGCAGGACGCGAGCTAACGACTACGTCGTATTCACCCAGCGTGACGTCGTTGGTTATCTGTCCAGCCGCATCCAGGCCATTGATAACCAATTCGTTGTTCTGATCGTTGTAACCGTTCCCCACCGTGACCCGCACGATACGCGTCTCGGTGTAAAAGTCCTGTATCAGCTCCAGCATCTTGGCGGCCACCAGGGCGCGGGTGCGCTTCAGCGCGTCGAACGGCACTTCCACCTGGATCAGGCCACGTGACTCCAGCTGGTCCAGCGCGACCCCGGATACCTCGCGGCTGGGCTGGCCGACCAGGCCTTCCACGCCCGCGATGCCCGCGACGTTTGCCTGCGCGCGTGACGCCAGGCGATCCAAGCCCGTGGGTATCTGGTTCGCCATGATCTTCTCGGGCCGGTCCGAGCCGCGCTTCACCGCCATCACCAGGCCGGTCTCCGCGCCGCGCTCCTCCAGCTCCTCGGTGGTCATGTTGAGCAGCGAGCCTTCCTCGTATATCCAGCCGGAGTTCGCCGTGGTGTTCACAATGTGGAGCATCTGGCTCTCCATCTTGTTGAACTGCTCCTGCGGCGACAGCAGCTGCTTGACGACTCCCGAAGTTTTGCCCTTGCGGAAGAACGGAAAGTACGGAATGACGGTGAAGGTGCGGTACGGGCTCCAGCTGTCGTGCAACACCACGTTGTCAGCGGTGGTTACCCAGCGAATCTTGTGGCCGACGCGGCGAATGATCGACAGGCCGGTGGCCCTGGCAATCGCCTCGGCGCGCTCGTCCGGCAGCTCGTCAGGGATCGGCTTCATGTCGCCAATCTCGTTGTCGATGAAGTACCGGATGGTCTTCAAACGCTTGAACTGCCGCTCCAGCACGCGCACCGCGCGCACCGTGCGGTCGTGCACCTCGGCGGTGTACTGCTGCGACTCGTATTCGTCCGCACCGAACGTGCGGGTACCCTCGTAGCGCACCGAATCTTCACCAAAAGCGTTGTTGCCTGCGGCGACGCTCGCTACTTCTTTACGCTTGTTCTTGCCGTAGTGCGCCTCGATGTCGTCGAGCGTCATCCAGCGCGTGGTCATTACCTGGTTCCAGGTACTCGGATCGTAGCTCTTGGCGTCCGGGTCGGGCAGTACTTCGTACGGATCAAGGGCTGCAACCTTGATATCGCCCATAATGTTGTCGGAAAAGTCCAGTCGCAGGTCAAAATAGCCGCGATCAATGACAATACCGTCCTCAAACACCTCTTTTTCGACAAATTCGTACTTGTTATGGTCCAGAATCTGCTCGGTGAGGCGCGTGAGCGCCTCAGCGGTGTCGTCGGAGGCGTCCCGCGCCGGTTTGAAGACAATATCGGCCCGTTGCTGGGACTGTTTACCCAAAAACGCGTTGACGACCTTCAAAACTTCGTTAATCGTGAGGACCGGGCGGCCCTCAGCCTCTAACTTGGCCCTGTCTTTGTCTTCCCACTGCTCACCGAGCACAAATCGATCGCATTTCTTGGCATCGTCGAGCCAATCGTCGTGACCGGAGTCACGCGCGCGCTGATAAGCTACCCAGTTCGCCTCGGCGACTTGGTTTTTGGTGTCTGCAGCCATGAGGTGTTAACGATTAACACCCTTGTCACGTGGCGTCCCGATGTTTTTCGTCATCGGCGTCTCACGATTTGCTTTGTTCAAGCTGGATTTCTTGCCGGTCGAGCTACCGCCCTGGAATTTTGCCTTGCCTGGGGGTGCTGAAGGGTTAAGGTGCCTGCCTGCCATCGGTTTTCTCCTGTTAAGAACTCATCATGCTGCGTGCCTCGCGGCCCATGTGCCGGAGTCGGTCACGCCAGCTCGCGCGACGCGGTATTTTACTGTAAATGCCACCGGGCGAGGGCGTTTCCACGGACAACAACGCCAGCCAGGCCGCCGCGTCGACGTGGTCGTCGCGCCGCCCGTACGGAAACTGCAGTAGCTCGGTCACAAACTCATCCACCCAGTCGGCCTCGTCAGGGTGCGGTAGCCATACACGGCCTTGCCGCATCATCCCCTGCAGGGTCCGGCAACGCTCTAACTTGTTGCCCTCCCGCGCCGGACGAAGCTCGGTAATATGCATGGCGTATAGTTCCCTATCAGACATCACCGTGTCGAGCAAAGGCCCCACGGCCAGCGCCACTTTGTCCTTTTCAATGCCCACCGTGAACGGTTTGTGCTTCTCGTAGCTGTCACAAATCTCGTTGACGATCTCAAATGCATCAAAATGCCCGTGCCGACAGTCCAGGAACCAGTAATCGCCGACGCGATCCTTGCCCCAGGTGAGCCCCACAGTCTTGTCGTTCACCTCTTTCTGGCCAATCGCCAGGTCCCAGGCCGCTACCTTGGTCATGTCCTCCGGCAGCTGGCCGTCACCCTTGCGATAATACTTGATCATCGACTTCTGGAACTGCGCGCCCTCGTCAGGCACCGGGTTCTGCTGGTACAGCGCCGCCCAGGTGCGCTCACCGACTGCCTTGCGGATCATGGTCAGCTGCGCCTTGTTGTAGCGCGCCTTGTGCAACGGCTCGCCGCGCTTGCGGTGCTGTTCGTCGGCGACCGCGATCGCCGGGTAGCGAACAACTTCAAAGTTATCGCCGTTGCCCTCCAGCATGTCGGCTTCTAGTCGACCGGACAGGTCATCAAGATGCCACCGGGTCTGGATGACAAGGACTCCACCTCCTGGGGCCAAACGAGTATATGCCGTCGTTTCGTACCAACGCATAATGCTAGCTCTAGTGGTGTCGCTCTCAGCTTCCTGTGAGTTCTTGATCGGATCGTCGATGATGAGTACGTGGGCTCCCTTACCGGTGATCGGTCCGCCCACACCAGCGGGTAAGAAGCCGCCTTTCTTGGTGAGCTTCCACCCTTGGGCGTTCTGATTGTCTCTGTCAAGTTTCGTCTCCGGGAACAGTACGCGGTACTCAGGGTCACGCATGCGCTCGCGCACGTTGCGCGAGAAGTCCAGCGCTAAGCTCTCGGCGTAAGAACACACGATCAGCTCCCAGTCAGGGTGATGGCCGAGCAGCCACGCGGGAAATTCTTGTGAGGCGATCATGCTTTTGCCGTGGCGTGGTGGCATCTGCAGCATGAGGCGCGGATTCTTGCCGTCCTCCACCGCCTGCATGAATCGCTGCAAGCGCATGCAAATGTCCTTGTGCACCCAGCCCGCCAGGTAGTCCGCGTTGAAGCGCAAGATACTGGCGATCAGGCTGCGCCGCGACAGCTCGCGCTGCGCCAGCTCACGCCGTACCACCGCTGCACCTTCCTCCACAACGCTATCGGCGATTTGCTGCATGTTGGCCTTGACGTTCTTCTTAGCAATTTTTTCCTTGGCCTTTTTGATGTTCTTGCTCTTGCGCTTATTACCCAGCACTTTGTTCCGAGCGCGTAGCTCGGCCTCGACCTCGGCGTACCAGTCAGGGTGCAGTTCCTTCTGCTTGTCCAGCCATTCCTTGCGAATAGTGAAAGGCCGGGTCTTACGACACGGGTTACGGTAGGCGTCACGCTCGTCGATACCCTTCTTCAAGCGCAGCATGACGCGCGCCTTCATCTGGTCAGGCTGAGCGACGTGCTTGTGTTTAGTATCAGTCACGTGTGTTAGTGGGGAGTGCTGTGAACTCGGCGTCGACGACGTCCGTCATGCGCGGACCCGCGAGCTTGGCTAAGTCAGCGTCGGACAACGTGCGCAGCTCATCACGCGAGTAGTCGTGCACCTCCAGGATTTTTCTTTCTGGTTCGTAAGCACCCAACAACTTGCCGATCTCGCGCCACGCCATTACCAACTCCGCTGCTGTGGCAGCTGCCGAGACCGCGTCCATCATGCCGGTCAGTACGTCGCTCTTGGTCAGCTCTTCGACGCTGTCGGTGCTTTCCTTGATGAGGTACCTGATAGCTGCGCGTACCTTCGGGTTCTGCTCCAGCTCGCGCTGCGTGTTAGGGGCAGCCCCGGCAGCGGCGGCAGCCGCTTTCTGCGTCAGTCCCTGCAGCCTGGCCTCGACGTAATTCTTCTGGATCAGCGTGAGCGCGGTGTAGGGATTCCGCTCGGTGAGCTGCAAGCCTTTGGTCTTGCCGTTCTTCTTAGCCACTCGCCTCTTGCTCCGCTATCTGTTGCTGTAGCTCGACGACACGCTTGCGTAGCTGCACCACGTTGCCGCGCAGCTGCTGTTCCTCGCGGCGGCGCTTGGCGCGCCACGCCTTCATATAAACACTGTGGCACGCCTTGCAGTAACGCTGGCCGCTGCGCGGCGGCTTGTCACAGTTCGGCATTGAACAAAGTTTGTCAGTCATGGGCTAGCTTACCTGTACGTAGTCACCCGCTCGTAGAACAATAGGATACCTGCCGCCGATGAGTTGTGCTAGTGACAGCTCCGGCATATCGCTGTCCTTACCAAAATCAATCCGCACATCAGTGAGCAGCCCGTGCTTGATGCGGTTACCCAGCAAGCTGTCTGCCTGGATAACCAGCGTTTCCTTGAAACGCAGGCCGAAGCCACCGTCGCTACCGGTGAGACTTAGTACGGCGCGCTTAGCGCCAAGTACGTAGGACTCTACGCCGATGAACTTCAGCGTCACCTCGCACCACTTCTGGCGCTTGCGCCGCTTGGGCATGTTGTCGAGTCCGCATAGCTGGAGTAGCGCCTGGGTAGGTGCGGCCACAGAGTTTCCTTTCGAGTCGGTCATCGGTTGTTTTCAGCATAGTCATTCTCCGTCAGGGGTTGCAATTGCTTTACGAAACGTCGTGCTTCGTAATCGATGTGCTGTTCTTCGGACATGGTGCTTTGGACTGGGTGCGTTTTGACGTACTGAAGGGCGCGCCGATACCCAATGGTAAAGGCTGAGCGGGCTGCGTTGCATTCGCGCTCGTGAGCGATTTGTTCGCTGGTTTGAAGATTGAGTTCTAGTTGCTGCATGCTAAGCTCCTTGTGCTTTGTTCCACGGTAACAAGGTATGCAAAAAAATACAAGACCTTTCTTGCAAAACTACCTCCCCCCTCCCACCACAACACGTATCCCTCTCCCTATCTCACCCGACAGGCCGAGCAATCCGAAACCGCGTCACTCCGAACTGGGCCCCGTCAAAACCACGCCATCTCAGGTTTTAGCACACCTCGCGCACTGCCTGCTCTGCCACCTCGCTAGCGCTCAGTGACATCGCATGCCCAACCGCTACATCGCTCGCTAGCGCTCCCAATTCCGCGTTTGGCTTCGCTTCGCTCAGGTGCGCTCGGCTTGGCACACTGCTTGGCTTCATTGCGACCCGCTGGCGCGGCCCGCAGGTGGTTGGTTTGTGTCATTCACGTTGGAGATACACATGGATCGCATCATCAACATCATCGGCTTCATCACCCTGTGCGCATTTGCAGGCTTCATCGCATTCGTCGCAGCTGCCCTCTTCATCATCGCAGCCTAGACATCATCGCAGCTGAGTATCCTGCACTAACAACTGCTCACCCACCCACTACCACAAGGAAACACATCATGGCTAACAATCACAGCAAACCCACACATCGCGTTGCAGTTGCCAAGCACTACGGCCCGAACAACGAGAAAACGTTCTGGACCACCATCGGCAGCGCATGGGCTATCAAGAATGGCTTCAACATCGAGCTTACCGCACACCCCATCGGCACCAAGATGTGCATATTCGTCAACGAAGACAACAACGAGGACGCCTCATGACTTTGTTCTTCACTATCGTCGCCGCGCTATTCACAGTGCAGTGCATCAACACACTCATCTTCTACATCTGGCTGAACGAGCCATGGAAGAAGCTGTACCGCACCCGCAAACCGCAAGCCACCTACAAGGAAACCACGTCATGAAACTCAACTTCAGCAAACTGCGCAACCGCACGATCGATGTCACCGTCAAAGTACTCACCAAGGCCAAGGCACCGACCAACTTCGAACGCATCACCAAGATGATCGACGACGCAGACCTCACTCCCGAGGAACAGCTCGCCACGTATCGGAAAGTCTCGCAACTCATCAAGGAAGCTGACAATGCTTGAACTCGTCGGATTTATCACGGTGATGTACCTCGCCTACAAGTACATTGAAGCCGAGCAGGGAGACAATGATGATCGTTCTTAATCTTCCCTACACACCACCACACACGCCTGACCAGCAAGCGGCCAACAACATCACGGCCATGATGCAGCTCAAAGCACAAAACGCAGCGCCAAGCATCGCTAATCAGGTTGCCCGTCACATACGCTTAGTCCACATCGTCCAGCACCACACGATGCGCAAAGACTGCGCGTACTGACACCACGGAGAGCCGGGCACACCGCTCGGCTCTCCCCCTTTTTTTAGAGCGGCAGAACACGTGGGTGCGGTGGCGGGTTCGACACCGCACTCCGTCGCTGACCAAGCGACTCGCGCTGCGAGTCGCTGGTGGTTGGTGGGTGAGATTGGTGGTGGGCTGCGTACGGAGTGCAGAGTACTACGTGCATAAAACTCTGTACTTCGTGCGTGGTGAGGTGCGACATCGAGCGCACCACCATTGGCTTAAAACCGCTAATCTGACTAATTATGCGCATCAAAATCACTTTATTCACTTTTTGTAAACCATTGGAGACAAACCATGAAAGACACATTGACCAAACTTAGAGCACTGATTTCGATGAAATCCTGCCTTATTGAGGCATTACGAGCCGACTTGGCGGCAGCTGCAGCCAAGATAGATGTTCTCACTGATGCCAACCAGGCACTGTGCAAACAGAACAGCTGGCTAATTCAACGGCAGCAACAACTGTTCAGCAGCCTTGACACCATCAAGGAAGAGCAACGCGTACTACTACGTGACAACCAAGAACTGGTTAAGCAAATGGAAGAGTGGTGGGCTCAACAGGATGACGATAAAGACTGGATCGACGTGCAAGTGAATCTGGATAGGGAGAAAGATCATGCCTAAACCACTGACATGGAATGATCTTGCTAACTTATACGATGAAAGGACCAACAACAGAAAAGCAAGAACCTTACCCATGGAAACTGTATTGCTATGGGTAGAAACCCAAGCAGACATTTTATACAACGACGAACTAGACGAGTTTTACCTCGGGGAGAGCAATCATGCTTGAAGCAGCACTGTTAACTGGTATCGGAGTCTGCTGGATACTCAGCAGGATGAATCTGCGGCGTGTCGCTGGATACGCTTTGTTCTGGGACATAGCCATTACTGGCTTATTGACGTTCCTGTTCATCGGCACATTCGCAGGTATGGTCACTGGCATGGCAGCCGGTGTGTTTGTCAGCGCCTTCCTCACTATTGTGAAAAAGACCGCTGGCGCAGAACGGTTGACACTCGTACGCAGGGATGACGAGGCAATCGCTAAGCTACGTTGGAGAGAAGTCAAATGATCAGCTGGCTATTACAAAACGATCAACTAGAGCAGCTACTTAACTGGGCTGACATGCCCATGGAGCTGTGGATGAGTTTGTGCATACCGCACCAGATGGCTGTCTTTGAGTTGCACTGCGTTGATGTAGCGCGACTCGAAAGAGCTACCAAGTACTGGGATGCACGTTTCAAAAGGGAAAGTACACATGAAACTGCTTGAATGGTGTTGGTCATGGCTACCAGACAATTGCCAAGTACATGGCTGTTGCCGCAAAGGTATGCGCGGTAATGAAAACCATCTACCTGTAGCCAAAGACAAATATGTGATTGTCTGTGACTACTGCAGTTCAGCCAATATGAACTGGGAGCAAGAAAAAGCCCAGTACTACCAACATCCCGAAGGAGTGTGAATATGGGAAAAAGAGTCAGTAACAAGAAAGGGAGTCGTAAGACTCCGGGGCGCTCGGAACGGAAGACGAGCAAATACAACGTCGATGAACAACAACGGAGAGCGCATCGACGTAGGTGCAGGTAACTGCATTGGAGACAGTTATGATCCATTTGCGTGTAGCTCTTGTCGACGGTTCGTTCATCGATGAAGAGTTTCCTGACCATGAGATTGAAGCGGTCGAACTCATGGTTCGGGGTGCACCAACCGAACTACTCGTAAGAGTGGAAATTGAAGACCGAAAAGAAACCCTTGTTTATACCTACACTAAGGAAACTACTTATGCCTACTAAAGCACAACTTGAAGAAATCAACGCGAAGCTGCAAAAAGAGATTGCAGAAGCCAAGCGTCAGGCCTCAGCTGTCAATGTACCAGTGACAGTAGAAGAGAAATCCAGCTCCAGCTACACAGAAGCCGGTGGCTCACATGCCATTGATCATCTGACAATGCTGGACAACCACGAAGCTCCTGATACCAACAAGGAACTCAGGGAAGACATCGATGAGCGTGACAATGCTGATCTGTCTTTCTGGAACAACAGTTGGACTTGGGTCAAGGCTGCTACCAGCTACGGTAACAAGCCCGAAGACGAGTGGTTCATCAACCCAACGGCCAAGCTCATTGGCGAAGTGATGCTGAACGTACCCATTGTATTCAGCATGTGCGAAGCAGCGCTGCTGTCCGATGCTCACAAAGCCGAGCTGAAAGATGAGCGCAAACGGCACAGCGACTTCTTGGGTGCTGCACCATCAGGTGATCTGATCTCGGAGAGCTTGGACTTGCTGACGAACTACCAAAGCAGGTTCTTTGAGGCCGTACAGCGTTACATCGGCCTTGTTGCCAGCTATGAGAATCAGATCAACGGTCAGAACGTCGACGAGGAACGCATCGAACGTGCCCAGATGAACAAGGAAGCAGCTGGTGCACAGTGTCGTGCTTGGGCTGGCAAGCTCATCACGCTGGTTGAGGCATACCACAAGGTCGTCACTGACGATCGTGCTTACAACCTGCGGTTTGACTTCAGCCCAGTAGCGCCGACGGATACACGGCCACCGACTCGCGAGTACAGTCTGTACAAGTGGTCGATAACCACGACGCTGAATAAGGTCGGTAGGCGTCTCGCCAGAAGCATCAAGGAAGGCAAAATGGATGCTGATAAGTACCGCATCCCCCGTCCATGGATCACGGACACCCGCAAGGGTCATCAGCTCAATGCCAACGCATTGCTGAATGACTTCGCGTAAACAACACCAAGTCCTGGCACTAACGTTTAGTTAGTGCCAGGCATTCTTTGGAGACAGACATGCACATCATTACTTTCATCGCAGCATTATTCGTATCAACACTACTCAGTGTGTTGATGACTCGGTTCATTGAGTCACGTCTTGATGCTTAATAACGAAAGGCGAAGACAATACGTACAATAACCAAAGTAGTTATTAGCATCACCCTGACATGCTGTCGGAGCGCATTCCGGCAGCATGTCCTTTTTTTAACCCCGCAGATTTATGTGGGATGGAGTGCAGGATGAAGTGCCTTGTATGTGGGTCAGATGAAACAGAATGGCTCGAAACGATAATGGAAAATGACACTGAGGGGTACGAAACTTATGCCTGTACAGCTTGCAGAAGTCAGACAGAATATGGGATTGGGATTGAAAAACTTGTTTACACGGGCAACGACAATGTTTTCCCGTATGAAAAAGAGTGAGGTAGCTGAAGCACTGATAGCTGCGTGGTGTGTGGAGTACCTTAGGGTACGGAAGATAAGTGGATTCAATGTGGTTGAGATTGTAGCGATCAGCGCCCTGATGATGGGTGCCAGAGCTGTGGTCATGGAAACCCAGAGGAGAAGGACAGATGATCAAGGTAGAACAGTTACTGTGTCGAGTAGGACTACACAAATGGAGCGGATGGCAGACCGTCAACATTCCGCTCAGGCCAGCCTACGGCCCGTCAAGAATCGAAAGCCTGGCTAAGCTGCGGGTTGAAACGCGCTCACGTACCTGTGAGCGGTGCAAGTCACTGCAGACCAAAGAGGTGATGTTTTGGTGACCTACGATGACATTCAGCGCTTCATGCATTGCACTAAATGCTTAGAAGAGCTACCAAGAGGGCAATCACCAAAGGAATGGTCGCGCACCCAAACGGGCATCACTAGAGACAGCATTGTCGTTTGGTGTGCTCGCCATGATGAGCTGGTAGTAGAGTTCGAGTTCGAAGAACCCATCGAGGATATGCCTGCTTGTGGGGAGTGTAATTAGTGACTTACGAAGGAAACATGATACTGTCTCGGGCAGAAATGCCCGACCGACACGTAATGGTAGACATCGAGACCCTGGATACTGCAGTCACTGCAGCCATCATTGCTATCGGTGCCTGTGTGTTCAACCCACGGGCTGAGGGCCACGAAGATACCTTCCATGTGACCATTGGTGAGAAAGACAACAGGACACAAAGACGGACTGTGTCGAAGAGCACCAAGGAATGGTGGTCAATACAAGACCAGGCAGCTCAAGATGCTGTGTTCAAAGGACCGCACCAACCACTAGGGCTGGCTTTGCAGAACTTCACGCAATGGCTGAACCGGATAAGCCCGACGTGTACACGCATCTGGGCAAAAAGCCCGGACTTTGATTGTTCAATACTGGCGCATGCCTGCGCTGAACAGAACATCCTATGGCCGTTCAAGTTCTGGGAAGCCAGGTGCTGTCGCACAGCCATGGAAATGGCCTACCCTGAGGGTGATTTCCCAGTCATGTTGATGGATGGCCCAAAACATGATGCGTTGGCAGATGCCAAGGTCCAGGTTTTAGAAATACAGCACGCTTATCACGTGCTTGGTTGCTGATCAGATAAGGAGCGTTCACGTGCAATTCCCAGAAGCAGTAATAGCTATGAAACGGGGTTTGTTAGTGCGTAGGACTGTTTGGGCAGAAACGTTAGTGTTGGCGCTCGACGACGGAGTGTTCAGGCGTTACAGCCCGGAACACAAACAATACTTACCGTACGCCTTCTCTTCTGAAGACGTGCTTGGCACTGATTGGCAGGTAGCAGACTTATAAACGTGGCTGTCTCCACGTAGTAACAGCCGTTCGCCGAGGCTGGTCGTAGACGCATATCGGCCCTATATTTCAGGTGGAGGATGCGGAGACTATACCTCTCCAATAAGCTAGCCCTGTCCAGCGCGAAAGCCTCCGATAGCATGCTGGCCCTAGCAGCGTGGTGCAATTAGCGGGTAAACGAGAGCACACTCAAATCCAAAGGCTGTATTTGACAAAGCACGATAGCCGACCTCGTATTGAGTCGGATGAGGTAGCACTGCCAATAACTGCAAAGTGTAAAGTCCTCCCGGTGGCACATCACCGGGAGGCATTCATGTCGGCCACGGGCATCAATACCCAGTGGTACTGGTGTAGGTTGAGCCATGGCTCGTAAAACCCTGATCAGGTTTCCTGCATCTTTTGGATTTTCTGCAGAAAGGCTCTGCAGACAGTAGTGTCCTGACTGACACGGGTTAGCTGCCTCACATGCTCCCCGAGGTCGTACGACCTCGGGGTTTTCCCTTAACCTATGGAGGTCACTATGACCACTGAAGTAGATTTCGCCATGCAATACGCTGATGAGCGCCGTATGCGCATGCAGCTTGAAACCCGCTTGCTGGGACTGTTGTACGACAGCATGGCGTTGATTGCTGCCTGCGGAGACACTGGGGTCGCAGTGCTACGCAATAGGCGTGATAACGACTCCAGCAGTCGTGCTGCGCTAGCCAAAAACCTCATCCAAATGCTGCAGTACGCAGGTGA
>Ga0224512_10000425_pt1 | contig 45063 bp, 37 predicted proteins | sample SF_May12_sed_USG_4_FD_169103 | JGI IMG/M metagenome (GOLD analysis project Ga0224512, IMG submission 169103) | Sediment microbial communities from San Francisco Bay, California, United States - SF_May12_sed_USGS_13 | ecosystem: Environmental > Aquatic > Marine > Sediment | place: USA... | reverse complement strand
TTCCCGACCAGGTATGCGCCGCGGTTGCGGAAAAATCCGGCGTCGATTACTTCGAGGATCTTGATATTCACGCCGCGGCGTCGGGCGAGGCGATTGATGCGCCTCGCAATCGCCGCGGCGTCGCTGTCGATATCCCGGTAGGACAGGGAAAATTCCGCTACCCGCAAAATACTCTCGATTACCTCCGGCGTCGCCTGGCTATCGACATCGAACTGGCGCAGCAGCGCGTCGGGGTAATCCCCCGAGTTATCCGCCGAGCCCCAGAAAGAGTACTCGACCGGCTTCCATTCGTCCCGGTAAACAAAGCGCCGTACCGAGTGCATGAAGGCGTAAGCGACGTCGGCCTCGTAGCGCTTCTCGACCATTTGCCAGAAGATGTCCTCGAGCTGGTTGAGGAAGCTGGCATCGACAGAGACGTCGGGCTGCACCGCCTTGAGGTAAGCCCCCATGCGATGGATGTAGGAGCTGTAAAGCGACAGGCGGTGGCGACTGAGCCAGATCGACGTGCTGTGATGCTGTTGCTCGAACGCCGTTTTGGCCTGGTACGGAACCGCAAGAAACTCGGCATAGAACTGGTCGAACTGTGACAGCACCCATTGCGCGGTAATGCGAATCCGATCCTCGCGCCGCGAGGCGCCGATCATGCGGAAACTGTAAAGTTCCTGGTCGATACCGATTGCCAGAGCCACGAAGGAAGCTGCTGCCGGCCTATTCGGGGAAATCGGCGAACTGGTTGACCAGCGTACCGATGCCGGGAATCGAGATCTGAATTTCGCAACCCGGTTTCATCGTGCGTGCGCCGACCGAGGTGCCGCAACAGATCAGGTCGCCCGGCAGCAAAGTCTGGTATGCAGAAATCATCGCGACAATTTGCTGGGGGCTGTAGATCATGTCGGCGACGGGGTAGTCCTGGCGGGTTTCGCCGTCCTGGATGGCGAGCACCCTGAGATCGGCCGGATCGATCGCGGTGTCGATGCAGGGACCGATCGGGGTAAAGGTATCGAAGCCCTTGCTGCGGGTCCATTGCTGAAACGCCTTGTCCTCGAACAGGAATTCGATGGCGGTTACGTCGTTGACGCAGGTGTAGCCGAAGATATGCCGGTTGGCCTCGTCCGCGCCGATATTGCTGCAGCGCTTGCCGATGACGATGCCGAGCTCGGCCTCGAATATGACCCGCCCCTGGTGGCCGCGAGGTCGGTAGATCGTCTCGTTGGGTCCGATTACGCTGGTAACCGGTTTCATGAAGTAAAGCGGGGTTTGCGGAATAGTCTGGCCCTCGGCCGCGGCGCGTTCGTGAAAATTGTTCCACAGGGCGAGAACCGAGTTCGGGATCAGCGGGGCGAGCAACTCGACATCGGCCAGCGCCACGGTTTCCCCGGTCGGCTCGGGATCGGCGAACAGGTCGTTGTTGCAAACTGAAATGCCGTCCGTCTCGAGCATTCCGAGATGCGTCCGGCGCTCCCAGTTAAAGCGTACCCAACTTGTCATCTGATTCCGACCAGGCAGTTATGAGGGCGCGAAATTTACCACATCGGTACCTAAACATAAATCGGTGGCCTTTTATGCGGCTGATCGCCGCCGGCCGATAAACAGGACAAATACCCGGATATGAAATTTATTCGCAACTATTTGCCCCCTTGCGTGGACTTGTAATCAGTCTATGGCTTAGAATGCGGCGGCTTTTTCACCCCGGATTTATTGAGGTTATTCGATGAAAGTTTGCGTGGTTGGAGCGGGTGCAATCGGCGGCATGATGGCTGTGAAGCTGGCCCAGTCGGGTCATGAATTGTCGGTAATCGCACGCGGTGCACATCTGGACGCGATCAGGAAAAACGGTCTTAAATACATAGAAAACGGTGCCGAGTCGGTGGTGACGGATATCTTCGCAACCGCCGACATGGAATCGATTACCGGACAGGACATCGTGCTGCTGGGAGTCAAGGCGCACCAGATCGAACCGATCGCGGACAGGCTGACGGGCATGCTGTCCGAGAGCGGCGTCATCGTGACGCTGCAAAATGGTATTCCCTGGTGGTACTTTCAGAAGCTGGAAGGCGAATATCGCGACAGGATCGTGCGTACCGTCGATCCCGACGGCGCGATCGCCGCCGCCATCGATCCCGACCGTATCATCGGCTGTATCGCCTTTCCGGCGGCGACCATCGACGAGCCCGGCGTGATCCGACATATCGAGGGTAACCGTTTTCCGGTAGGCGAACTCGACGGTTCCGCATCGGAGCGCGTGCAGGCAATCTGCGACGCTTTCGTCGAGGCCGGTTTCAAGTCCTTCGTGCTGCCGGATATCCGCTCCGAAATCTGGCTCAAGCTGTGGGGCAATCTTTCGTTCAATCCGATCAGCGCGCTGACCCATGCCACGCTGGTCGATATCTGCCGGTTCCCGCAAACCCGGGCACTGGCGGCGCAAATGATGACCGAGGCGCAACAGATCGCCGAGAAGCTCGGTGCCAGTTTCCGCGTCTCGCTGGAACGGCGCATCGAAGGTGCCGAGGCGGTCGGCAAGCACAAAACCTCGATGCTACAGGATCTCGAGCTTGGCAAGGCGCTGGAAATCGACGGTATGCTCGGTGTCGTAATCGAACTCGGCGAGCAGACCAATACGCCGACACCGGCGATCAACGTGGTTTACGCGCTGGTCAGTCTGTTGCATAAAAACGCTCAGGAGGCGGGAATCAAGATTGCGGGGCAGCCGGTCTGATCCGGTCGGGGTGAGCCGGGCTTCCCAGCGGCCGGCCTGCGCAGGATAGAATCCACCCCGCTGTTGGGGTGGTTTTGCATTTACTTTCATCTGGTATACGATATACCAGAATTTGTCGAGGGGAGCGCCGTAACTAATGAAAATTCACGAGTATCAGGGCAAGGAAATTCTGCGCGAATACGGCGTGGCGGTGCCCAACGGCAAAGCCTGTTTCTCCGTCGATGAGGCGGTTGCCGCCGCCGAGGCGATCGGTGGCAGCAAGTGGGTGGTCAAGGCGCAGATCCACGCCGGCGGTCGCGGCAAGGGCGGCGGCGTCAAACTCGCCAGTAGCCTCGAAGAAGTCCGTAGCCACGCCAGCGATATCCTCGGCATGACTCTCGTGACGCATCAAACCGGCCCGGAGGGCAAGGTGGTCAAGCGCCTGCTGGTCGAAGAGGGCGCCCCGATCAAGGACGAATTATACGTCGGCCTGGTCGTCGATCGCTCGACCCAGCGGGTTACCGTAATGGCAAGTTCCGAGGGCGGCACCGAAATCGAAACGGTGGCCGAGAAAACACCCGAACTGATACACAAGGTCTCGGTGGATCCCGCGAGCGGGCTTACCGCGGCCGAGGCGCAGGACCTGGCCGGCAAGATCGGGATTCCGTCGGAGCTCGTGCCCGAGGCGGGCGGCCTGATGCAGGCGCTCTACCAGGCCTACTGGGACAAGGATGCCTCGCTTGCCGAAATCAACCCGTTGATCGTCACCGACGACGGGCGCGTCATCGCGCTCGACGCCAAGATCAATTTCGACGAGAGCGCGATGTACCGGCATCCCGAGCTGGAAGAATTGCGCGATCTCGACGAAGAGGATCCCGACGAGATCGAGGCTTCCAGGTTCGGTCTAAATTACATCTCGCTCGACGGCACCATCGGCTGCCTGGTCAACGGCGCGGGCCTGGCGATGGCGACCATGGACATCATCAAGCTCTACGGCGCCTCGCCGGCCAACTTCCTCGACGTCGGCGGCGGCGCCACCACCGAGCAGGTGACCGAGGCTTTCAAGCTGATGCTCAAGAATAAAAACCTGAAAGCGATCCTGGTCAATATTTTCGGCGGCATCATGCGCTGCGACGTCATCGCCGAGGGGCTGGTCAACGCCGCGCGCGAGGTGGACCTGTCGGTGCCGCTGGTGGTGCGGCTCGAGGGCACCAACGTCGAACAGGGGCGAAAGATTCTGGCCGATTCCGGTATTTCGGTCATCAGCGCAACCACGATGGCCGATGCGGCCGAGAAAGTGGCCGCGGCCGCTGCGGGAGCTTAACCATGTCGATACTGATCAACAAAGATTCTCGCGTCGTTACCCAGGGCATCACCGGCAAGACCGGCATGTTCCACACGCACCACTCGATCGAATACGCCAACGGCAGGAATTGCTACGTCGCCGGGGTAACTCCGAAGAAAGGCGGGCAGGAAGTCGAGGGCATACCGGTATTCGACACGGTTGCCGAGGCGAAGGCCGCGACCGACTGTAATGTCTCGGTCATCTATGTGCCGCCGCCGTTCGCCGCCGCGGCGATCGACGAAGCCGTCGATGCCGGGATCGAGGTGGTGATATGCATCACCGAGGGCATACCGGTCAAGGACATGATTCTTACGCGCAATCGTATGCAGGGCTCGAATACCATCCTGGTGGGGCCGAATTGCCCAGGCGTCATTACCCCGGAAGAGCTGAAAATCGGCATCATGCCGGGCTATATCCACAAGAAGGGCAGGATCGGCGTGGTTTCGCGCTCGGGCACGCTGACCTACGAGGTGGTCGATCAGTTGACCAAGCTGGATCTCGGGCAGTCGACCTGTGTCGGCATCGGCGGCGACCCGGTGAACGGGCTCAAGCACGTCGATGTCATGAAAATGTTCAATGACGATCCCGATACCGACGGCGTCGTCATGTGCGGAGAAATCGGCGGCACCGACGAAGAGGTCTGCGCCGAGTGGATCGCAGACAATATGACCAAGCCGGTGGTCGGATTCATCGCCGGGGTTACCGCGCCTGCGGGCAAGCGCATGGGGCATGCCGGCGCGATTATCGCCGGTGGCAAGGGCACGGCGGACGAAAAAATCGCCGCGCTCGAAGCCGCGGGCGTCAGGGTTACGCGCAATCCGTCGGACATGGGCAAGCTGATGCAGGAAGCAATGCAGGGATAGCGGATTGGCGATATTTACGCTTTACAGCTATCCCATAAGTGGTATAAAGTTCGGCCTGGTATATTGTATACCAAGCTGAAACTTATTAAGGTCCCGTTTATATTAGGGACGGATAATTATAAAAATAATCCGCTATCACCGCGTAATGTGATATACGGGTTTGCCCGGAACCGGAGATTCGGTATCTGGCAATCAGGTCGAAATCCAAGGGCCTGATAAGCAGTTTCTTTTGCCGCTGCGGCTTTAGAAATTCCAGTATTAGACCTCGAGTAGGTCTGCTAAATGAGGAGCACTTTATAATGTTTAAAACACAACACACATTCAGGAAAGCGGTCTTCGCGCTTGGCGTTAGCGCCATTCTCGCGAGTGTGCCGGTTCTGGGACATGCCTGGGAACCGCAAAAACCGGTCGAATTCGTCGTCATGGCGGGCAAGGGCGGTGGCGCCGATAAAGCGGTCAGGTTCATTCAGAGCATCATCGCCTCGGAAAACATGGCGCCGGTACCTTTCACCCCCGTCAACAAGCCCGGTGGTTCTGGCGCGGAGGCGCTGGTTTACCTGAAAGGCAAGCAAGGCGATAACCACACCATCATGTTCACGCTGAACAGTTTTTACACCACACCGCTGCGCCAGCCCGGTCTCGGTGTCGATATCGAGAAATTTACGCCGATTGCGCGCATGGCCGAAGATACCTTTCTGCTGTGGGTAAATTCTGACCGTAAGGACATCAACAACGTCGAAGATTTCGTCAAGGCCGCCAAGGCCAAGGGCAGCGACTGGATCATGGCCGGCACCGGCAAGAATTCGGAAGACAACCTGTTGACCGATTTCCTCAACACCGCCTACGGCCTGAAAATGAAATACGTGCCTTACAAGGGCGGCGGCAAGGTTGCCAAGGAACTGGCCGGCAACAATGCCGATTCCACGGTCAACAATCCGTCCGAGCAGCTCGGTTTTTACGAGGCCGGCAATACCAAGCCGCTCGCGTCTTTCACCGACCAGCGCCTGCCCATGTTCCCGGATGCGCCGACTTTCAAGGAGCTGGGTAAGGACTACGTGTACTACATGCAGCGTACCGTGGTCGGTGCTCCCGGCATGAGTAAAGAGGCTGCCCAGTACTACCAGGACCTGTTTACCCGCGTCTACAACTCCGACAAGTGGCAGAAATATCTCAAAGACAAGAGCCTACAGGGTGAGCTGTTGTCCGGTGACGCGTTGATGAGTTACTGGAAAAAGGAACGCGACGTGCATCGCACCATGCTCAAGAACATGGGTGTTATCAAGTAGGCCTGCTCGTTTAGTCCATTCAGCGTAGATAGGGGGGGCGCCATCATGACAGTCAGAACCGCGGAATTGCTAATGGCAATCGTGATGGGGGCCTTCTCTATCTACCTGATGGTTAAAAGCACCGAGTTACCGATCGGCTGGATCAAGGGGTCAGGGCCCGGCGGCGGCACCTGGCCGTTCTGGCTGTCGACCATCATGCTGATCTGTTGCGGCGGTATCCTGTTCAACTGGTTTCGCAAGCACGGAGCCATTGCCACGTCTACCAAGGTCTACATACAGCAGCATGTGCTGGTAGATGTCGCCGCGGTTGCGGGATCTCTGGTGGTAACGGTGGCCCTGTTCTCGTTCATCGGGGTTTATGGCGCCCTGCCATTGTTCCTGGTTTTCTATCTCCGCTTTATGGGCAAGCATACCTGGCGGCTTACCGCGATACTGGCGGTCGCGATTCCGGTGGTTACCTTCTATTTCTTCGAAATTACGCTGAAGATCATTTTGCCGAAGGGCATTACCGAACCCCTGTTCTACCCGCTTTACAAGTTATTAATGTAGATCTGGCCGTCAAACCGGTCTGTGAATAAAGAGGCAGCATCATGTTAGACATACTAGTAAGCCTGGGCCAGGGTTTCACCGTGGTGTTCGAGCCGCTGAATTTCGGGCTGATCATCCTGGGTTGTACGCTAGGTCTTTTCATCGGCGCGATGCCGGGTCTCGGTTCGGTCAACGGGGTTGCCATCCTGCTGCCGTTGACCTTCCTGGTGCCGCCTACCGGCGCGATCATTTTTCTTGCCGCGATTTACTACGGCGCCATGTACGGCGGCGCGATTTCGTCGATCATGCTCGGCATTCCCGGCGCCTCGACCGCGGTGGCAACGACCTTCGACGGCCGCCCCCTGGCCAAGCAGGGGATGGCCGACAAGGCCCTGATCGGCGCGGCGGTGGCTTCCTTCGTCGGCGGCAGCATCTCTGTTTTACTGTTCACCTTTTTCGCCCCGCCGCTCGCCCACGTCGCGCTGGTGTTCGGCGCCCCGGAAGAATTTGCGCTGATGATGCTGGCCTTCGCGACCTTTGTCGGTCTCGGCGGCGACGATATCTTCAAGACGCTGTTCTCGATCTGTATCGGCCTGGTGTTGAGCGCGGTCGGTTTCGACATCATTTCCGGCGAACCCCGCCTGGTGTTATGGGACATCACCGGATTCCTGCACGGGGTCAATTTCCTGGTGCTCGCGATCGGTATCTACGGCATCGGCGAGATGCTGTGGACCGTCGAGGAGCACGCGCTCGGCGGCGGCAAGAGCATGCTCTCCAGCGCCACCGTTACGGTGCAGCGTACGCTGGTCGCATTGAAGGAAATCCTCGTGACCTGGAAGGCGACCGTGATGGGATCCTTCCTCGGTTACTTCGTCGGCATTCTGCCGGCGGCCGGCGCGACCCCGGGCTCGCTGATGGCTTACGGCATCGCCAAGCAGATCTCCAGGGACCCCGACAAATTCGGCAAGGGCGCGCTCGAAGGGGTGTGCGCACCGGAGGCGGCCAACAACGCGGCCAGCACCGGCTCGATGCTGCCGATGCTGACCCTCGGTATCCCCGGATCGCCGACCACCGCGATACTGCTCGGCGGCATGGTCATCTGGGGCCTGGAGCCGGGCCCCCGGCTGTTCGTCGACCACAGCGAATTCGTCTGGGGACTGATCGCCTCGCTCTACGCCGCCAACCTGTTCGCGGTGCTGATCAATATCGCCTTTATCCCGGTGTTCATCAAGGTCCTGAAGACGCCGTTCACGATCCTGGCGCCGATCATCTTCACGCTGTGCCTGATCGGCGGTTACGCGCCGACCGAGGACATGCACGACGTCTGGCTGATGCTGGTGTTCGGCATCGTCGGTTATTTGATGCGCAAGCTCGACTACCCGCTCGCGCCGGCGGTTCTGGCAATCGTGCTCGGGCCGTTGGCGGAACCCGCGATGCGCCAGTCGCTAATCATCAGCGACGGCGAGTTTTCGATTTTCTTTACGCGTACCTACGCCGGGCCGATCATGGTGGCTGCGCTGATCCTGCTGTTCCTGCCGTTGTTCAAACTCGTTTTCAACATGATACGCAAGCCCGGCGTAGCCGAGCAGTAGTGGGTGGCGGTATCGTGAACCAGCTCCGCCCGGATGTTTCAGTCGAGACGACCTTATGAGCGTCAATCGCATCGTACCGCTGGAACCGTCGAAGGCGCTCAAGACGCGGGTCTACGAGGCGCTCAGGGATTTGATCGGCCACATGGATATCTACTCGAGCGAGGAGCCGATCAGGCTCGACGAACGCGCGCTCGGCGAAAGGCTCGGCGTTAGCCGCACGCCGGTACGCGAGGCGATTTCGCGGCTAGAGCAGGAGGGCCTGGTGCAGAATATCGCGCGTCGCGGCGCCTTCGTGGTGCGTAAAACGAAGGCCGAAATTCTCGATATCGTCGACGTCTGGGCCGCGCTCGAAAGCATGGCCGCGAGGCTTGCCACGAGCCGCGCCAGCGACGAGGAAATCGCCGAGCTGCGCGCAAAATTTTCAACCTACGACGGCGAGGAAGCGCGCGCGCACATCGACGAGTACTCGGACACCAATATCGATTTTCACCAGACCATTATCCGGCTCGGGAAATCGGAACTGATCACGCAGATGTCGGATCAACTGTTCTTTCACATGCGCGCGATACGCGCCAGCACGATCAAGGACCGCGACCGCGTACTGCAGTCGGTGATGGATCACGTGCGCATCATCGAGGCGATCGAGGAACGCGACGCCTTCCGGGCCGAACAGCTGGTCAGGGACCACGCGCTCGAGCTGGCGGAACATATCGAACGGTACGTCGATTATCTGAGATAGCGAATTTTAACGCGCCGGGCCCTGGCCCGGTGCGGTAACAACACAAAACTAGGCCCGGCATCGATTCCGGCCGGCAAAACATAAACGAGGTAAGAGTCATGTCAACTGTAGCTGAAAAACCACCCGTATCGGACACCGCCACGGATACGCTGAAGGCAAAAACCAAGGACGGATCGGTAATTTCCGGCGGACACCTGGTGGCAAAGGCGCTCAAGGCGGAGGGCGTCGACACTATTTTCACGCTTTGTGGCGGTCATATTATCGATATCTACGATGGCTGCCTCGATGAGGGCATCCGCATCGTCGACGTGCGCCATGAGCAGACCGCGGCGCACGCCGCCGACGGATATGCTCGCCAGACCGGCAAGCTCGGATGTGTCGTGACGACGGCCGGCCCGGGCTGCACCAACGCCGTTACCGGCGTGGCTACCGCGTTCCGTTCGGAAAGCCCGATCCTGCATATCGGCGGGCAGAGCTCGCTGAGCCAGCACAAGATGGGCTCGCTGCAGGATCTGCCGCATGTCGACATGATGACCCCGATCACCAAGTTCGCCTCCGGGGTGTTTTCCACCGAGCGCGTCGCCGACATGGTTTCGATGGCTGCGCGTGAATGTTTCAACGGCGCCTACGGTCCTTCCTATCTCGAAATCCCGCGCGACATTCTCGATCGGGAAATTCCGATCGAGACCGCGGTGATTCCCAGACCGGGATCCTACCGCGCGTCGACCAAATCGATCGGCGATCCGGCCGACATCGAAAAGCTCGCGGACATACTGGTCAAGTCCCGGCGCCCGGCGGTGCTGTTCGGGCAGCAGGTTTGGGTCTCCGGCGGGGCCAATGACGCGATCGAATTCGTGCGCGCCCTCGACATCCCGGCCTACATGAACGGCGCCAGCCGTGGCATGCTGCCGCAGGACGATCCGCATCATTTCGATCGTACCCGCAGCGACGCGTTCAAGAATGCCGATGTCATTTTAATCGTCGGCACCCCGTTCGATTTTCGCATGGGTTACGGCAAGCGCATCTCGAAGGACGCGACCCTGGTGCAAATCGACCAGAGCTATGCCACGGTCGGCAAGAATCGCGATATCAGCCTCGGACTGGCCGGCGATCCCGGCGCTATCCTGGCCGCGGTCGCGCAGGCGGCGTCGGGTCGCATCGACGACGGTGCGCGCCAGCAGCGCCAGAAATGGATGGCCGAGCTGCGCGATATCGAGGCCACCAAGCTCGAAAAACTGATGCCGATGTTCACCACCGACCAGAACCCGATCCACCCGTATCGTCTCGCCTATGAAATCAACGAGTTTCTGGGCGAGGACACGATTTACATCGGCGACGGCGGCGACATCGTCACCATTTCAGCGCAGGCGGTGCGCCCGCGCAACCCGGGACAGTGGATGGATCCCGGCGCGCTCGGCTCGCTCGGCGTCGGCACCGGCTTCTCGATGGCGGCCAAGCTCGCGCATCCGCACAAGGAAGTCGTCTGCCTGTACGGCGACGGGGCTTTCGGCATGACCTCTTTCGACATGGAGACCGCACAGCGCTTCGGCGCGCCCTATCTCGCCGTGATCGGCAACAACTCGGCGATGAACCAGATTCGCTACGGGCAGCTCGCCAAGTACGGGCAGGATCGCGGCGATATCGGCAACAAGCTCGGCGACGTGCCGTTCTCGAAGTTTGGCGAAATGATCGGTGGCTACGGCGAGGAAGTGCACGAGGCCAGGGAGATCCAGCCGGCGATGCAGCGCGCGCGCGAAGCGATCGCGAAGACCGGCAAATGCGCCGTGGTCAACGTCTGGGTCGACCCGAACGAATATGCCCCGGGCACCAAAGCGCAAACCATGTACAAGTAACGTATTTCTACCAGATTCAAAATTTTGAGGTAACCCATGTCCAAGGCTCTCGACCATATAAAAATACTGGATTTCACCCACGTGCAGTCTGGCCCTACCTGTACCCAGCTGCTCGCGTGGATGGGTGCCGACGTCATCAAGGTGGAGCGTCCCGGCGTCGGCGATGCGACCCGCAAGCAGCTCGTCGACGTCGAAGGCGCCGACAGCCTCTACTTCACGATGCTGAATCACAACAAGCGTTCGCTGACGCTCAATTCCAAGACCGCGGAGGGCAAGGAAGTGCTCGAGCGCCTGGTCAAGACCTGCGACGTGCTGGTGGAAAACTTCGCCCCCGGCGCTCTCGATCGCATGGGATTCAGCTGGGAGCGTATCCAGGAACTGAACCCGCGCATGATCATGGCCTCGGTCAAGGGCTTCGGTCCCGGGCCCTACGAGGCCTGCAAGGTTTACGAGAATGTCGCGCAATGCGCGGGCGGTTCGGCGTCGACGACGGGATTTCGCGACGGCCCGCCGCTGGTTACCGGCGCGCAGATCGGCGATTCGGGTACCGGCCTGCACCTCGCGTTCGGTATTTGCGCGGCGCTGATACACCGGGAAAAGACCGGGCGCGGCCAGCGCGTGCTGGCGCCGATGCAGGACGGCGTGCTGAACCTGTGCCGCGTCAAGTTACGCGACCAGCAGCGCCTTGCAAAAGGCCCGCTCAAGGAATACTCGCAGTACGGCGAAGGGATTCCGTTCGGCGAAGCGACGCCGCGCGCCGGTAACGATTCGGGTGGCGGTCAGCCGGGCCGAATCCTCAAGTGCAAGGGCTGGGAAACCGACCCCGACGCTTACACCTATTTCATCACCCAGGCCGCGGTCTGGGAAAAGATTTGCGACGTCATCGGCAAGCCGGAATGGAAAGAGGATCCGGATTTCGCGACGCCGCCGGCGCGCCTGCCGCACCTGAACGACGTGTTCGGCGCGATCGAGGAATGGACCATGACCAAGACCAAATACGAAGTCATGGAAATCTGTAACCCGCTCGATATCCCGGTGGGCCCGATCCTGTCGATGAAGGAACTCGCCGAGGAGCCGTCGCTGCGCGAAACCGGCACCATCGTCGAGGTCGACCATCCCGAGCGTGGCCCCTACCTGTCGGTAGGCTGCCCGGTCAAGCTGTCGGATAACGACGTGGTCGTCGAGCGTTCGCCGTTGCTCGGTGAACATTCCGAAGAGATCCTCGGCGAGGTGCTCGGTTACAGCGCCGACGAAATCGCGGCCCTCAAGGATGCGGGCGCGGTTTAGACGAATAATTCCGGCGTGGCGCCAGGCGCGCCGCGCGAGTAACAGGAGGTAACAAATGAAATTAATCGTGCATGGCCAGCAGGCCTATGGCAAATCGGTACTCGAGGCGATCCTGGACAAGGGCGCCGACGAAGTGGTCGCGGTTTACTGCGCGCCCGACAAGGAAGGCAGGCCGCTGGATCCGCTCAAGGAATTCGCGCTGGAGCAGGGTTTGCCGGTGCATCAGCCCGCATCCTACAAGAATCCCGAGGTCTGGGAGCAGCTGGCAGGTCATGATGCCGATCTGTGCGTGATGGCCTACGTGCTGCTGTTCGTGCCCGAGGAGGCGCTCAACGTGCCGAAGCTTGGTTCCATCCAGTACCACCCGTCGTTATTGCCCTGGCACAAGGGACCGAGTTCGATCAACTGGCCAATCATCATGGGCAAGAAAAAGACCGGGTTGTCCATTTTCTGGCCGGATAACGGCCTCGATACCGGGCCGATCCTGCTGCAGAAGGAGGTCGAAATCGGACCCGACGATACCCTCGGTTCGATTTACTTCGACAAGCTTTTCCCGCTCGGCGTCGACGCGATGCTGGAAGCGATCGACCTGGTGCGCGACGGCAGGGCGCCGCGCGTGGAGCAGGATCCCGAGGACGGCAGCTACGAGGGATGGTGCCGCAAGGAAGACGTCCGTATCGACTGGAGCAAGCCTGCCGACGAGGTTTATAACCTGATTCGCGGCGCCAACCCGCAGCCGGGCGCATGGACGATTTTTAACGGCGACGAAGTCAAGATCTTCGACAGCCGCAGGGATGACGCCAGCGGCGAACCCGGCACGGTGTTGTCCATCGACGACAGCGGCATGGTGATCGCAACCGGTGACGGCGCTATCCGGGTCATGAAAATGCGCGCCGATGCCGGCAAGCTGACGGCTGCAGAGTACGCCGCGGCGGCGGGTCTTGCTGTCGGCGCGAAGCTGGGTGGTTGAGCCGCAGGTGAACGCCTTGAGACATATTTTGCCGCGGCCGCCGGGCGCCGCCGAGATGCGAATCGACGACAACGGCACGCCCGGAGGCTATTTTTACGCGAGGTTGAGCCAATGATTAAAATTATCCTGGTCCCGGTTGACGGCAGCGAACGCAGCGCGGAAGTGCTGGAGACCGCGCTGGTAATCGCCAAGCGATTCGACGCGCATATCAAGGTCGTGCACGTTCGCGAACACGCCAGCGAGCCCTTCATGTTCGGCGGAATGCCGGCCTCGTATCGCAAGGAATTCGAGAAGATGAGCGCCATTGCGATCGATTCGATAGTCGATACGGTGCGCCAGCAGTTCGACGATTTTTGCAGGAAAGGGAAAGTCAAGGTGACCTCGAAACCATCGACCGCGCCGGAGATAACCGCCTCGCTGCATATCCTCGAAGGCGACGCCGAGGCCGTGCTGGACAGCGAATCGCGCCTGGTCGACGTCATCGCGATGTCGCGCCCGACCAAGCACCGCATCGGCGGGCCTGGAGTCGGCGAACTGCACGAAGCGCTGATGCTGCACTCTGGCCGACCGGTGCTGATCGTGCCGCCCGACTGGAAGGCGCGTCGCGCGGACCAGGCCGCGGTCGGCTGGAACGACAGCGTCGAGGCGAGCCGGGCGCTGGCGTTGACCCTGCCGTGGCTGTCGCAGATGAAAAAAGTGTCGGTACTGGTGTCCGACAAGCGCGAGGGCGAGGTTGGCGAAGTCGTGGACTACCTGAAGCGGCACGGCTGCAAGGCCGATTACCACCTGATCGGTGGCGGTGGGTCGAATGTGGGCAAGAGAATGCTGGACACCTGCGCCGACATCGGCGCCGAGTTTCTCGTGGTGGGCGGATTCAGCCATACGCGAACCCGTCAGCGTCTGTTCGGTGGCGTTACCAGCTACCTGCTCAGCAATACCAACATCATCACCGTAATGGCGCATTAAAGCCTCGTTGCGGCGTTTTCCCATGTTTTTGTTATCTCCTCCTTGGGTTAAACTTTGCCCCGCCCGCGAGGGCGGGGAGTCTTCTACAGGAATAACCCAACGGTAACAAAGACTATGTCACAGCCTGAATCCAATGCCGCAGCGGTCGATAATCGCAAGCAGGGACGCCGCGGCAAGACCAAGGGCAGGGTGGTCGATCTCAACGCGCTGCTCGACGTGCAAAACCTGCTCGGCGCCGAATCGCGCGCCCGTGACCTGTTGATCGAACACCTGCACAAAATCCAGGACAGCTACGGTCATTTATCGGCGGCGCATCTCACCGCGCTCGCGCACGAAATGCGGCTTTCGACCACCGAGGTTTACGAGGTTGCGTCGTTTTACCACCATTTCGACGTGGTCCGCGAAGGCGACGCCGCGCCGCCGGCGCTGACCGTGCGCGTCTGCGATTCGGTCAGCTGCGAAATGGCCGGTAGCGAGGAATTGATATCTGCATTGCGGGAAGCGCTCGGAGACGGCGTGCGCGTGCAGCCTGTGCCCTGTGTCGGGCGCTGCGACAGGGCGCCGGTCGCGGTGGTCAGGCAATATACGGTCGATAACGCCACGGCAGGCGCGGTGCAGTCGGCAATAGACGCCGGCAGCTTCGAGCAGCCGATGCCTGAAAACAGCATCGACTACGATCGCTACCGAGCCGACGGCGGTTACCGGCTTTACGAGCGCCTGCTGGCCGGAGAGACCAGCGCCGATGAAATCCTCAGCGCTCTCGAGGGCACCCAGTTGCGGGGTCTCGGCGGGGCCGGGTTTCCGGTCGGGCGCAAGTGGCGCATCCTGCGCGACCAGCCGGCGCCGCGTATGTGCGCAATCAATATCGACGAGGGCGAGCCCGGCACCTTCAAGGACCGCCATTACATGCTTGCCGACCCGCATCGTTTTCTCGAGGGCATGCTGATCGCGGTGCGCGTGATCGGCATCGAAGCCTGCTATATCTACATCCGTGACGAATACCCGTCGGTGATCTCGAACCTGCGGCTCGCGCTCGAGGATTTGCGGACCCGGTCCGGCTATGACCTGCCGCATATCGAAATTCGCCGCGGCGCCGGCGCCTACATCTGCGGCGAGGAATCGGCGATGATCGAATCTATCGAGGGCAAACGCGGCATGCCGCGCCTGCGCCCGCCCTATGTCGCCCAGGTTGGCCTGTTCGGTCATCCGACCCTCGAGCACAATTGCGAATCGCTGTTCTGGATTCGCGACGTCATCGAAAAGGGTTCCGATTGGTTCGACTCGCAGGGGCGCAACGGGCGCAAGGGCCTGCGCAGCTTTTCGGTGTCTGGCCGGGTCAAAAAACCGGGCGTGCATCTCGCGCCGGCCGGCATCACGATCAGGGAGTTGATCGACGAATACTGCGGCGGCATGCTCGACGGCCACCGTTTTTACGGCTATTTTCCGGGCGGCGCCTCGGGCGGCATACTGCCCGCCAGCCTCGGCGATATTCCGCTCGATTTCGATACGCTGCAGGAGTACGGCTGTTTCATCGGCTCGGCGGCGGTCGTCGTGCTGTCGGACCAGGACAGCGCGAAACAGGCGGCGCTGACGTCGATGAAGTTCTTTGCGCACGAATCCTGCGGCCAGTGCACGCCGTGCCGGGTGGGCTGCGAAAAGGCGGTCAGCATCATGGAGAGCGGCGACTGGGATATCGAGCAGTTGAACGATTTATCGACAGTCATGATCGACGCGTCGATCTGCGGCCTGGGGCAGGCTGCGCCCAACCCCGTGTTATCCGTGATTAAATATTTCCCCCACGAACTGGGTATCGAGGAGCAACAGTAATGGCCGCGAATCCTGATTCCATCTTCGAAACTATCGAATTCACGCTGAACGGGGCCGCGGTGGAAGCATTGCCGGGCGAGACCATCCTGCAGGCGGCGCGGCGCACCGGCACCGAGATCCCGCACCTGTGTTATACCGACGGGCTGCGCGCCGACGGCAATTGCCGCGCCTGCGTGGTGGAAATCGACGGCGAGCGCGTGCTCGCACCGAGCTGTTGCCGCAACCCGACCCCTGGCATGGTCGTCAATTCGAAGAACGAACGCGCACAAAAGTCGCAGAAGCTGGTGCTGGAACTGCTGCTGTCCGACATGCCGGACCGGGCTTACACGCTGGACAATGAACTGAGCTACTGGGCGGAGAAGCTCGAAGTCAGGAACCCCCGGTTCAAACCCCGGCACCAGCCGCCGGCGGATTTGTCGCACCCGGCGATCGCGGTCAACCTCGATGCCTGCATCCAGTGCACACGCTGCCTGCGCGCCTGCCGCGAAACCCAGGTCAACGACGTCATCGGCCTCGCGTATCGAGGCCATCACGCCGAGATCGTGTTCGATATCGGCGATGCGATGGGTGAATCCTCCTGCGTCGCCTGCGGCGAATGCGTCGCCGCCTGCCCGACCGGCGCGTTGTCCAACGCATCCGGCGCACATCGGGTCGAAGCCGATCGCAAGGTCGATTCGGTATGCCCTTACTGCGGGGTCGGCTGCCTGCTGACCTACCACGTCAAGGATGACAAAATCACTCGCGTCGAAGGGCGCGACGGCCCGGCCAACTTCAGCCGCCTGTGCGTCAAGGGGCGCTACGGTTTCGACTATGTCAACCATCCGCAGCGCCTGCTGAAGCCGCTGATCCGCAAGGACGGCGTGCCCAAGGGGATTAACGAGTTTTTCGATCCTGCCGATCCCGCGAAAATGTTTCGCGAGGCCAGCTGGGAAGAAGCGATGGATCTCGCCACCGGCGGGTTGAAAAAAATCAGGTCCGAGCTCGGCGGCGCCGGGCTGGCCGGTTTCGGCTCGGCCAAGGGTTCGAACGAAGAAGCCTACCTGTTCCAGAAGCTGGTGCGCGTCGGCTTCGGCAGCAACAACGTCGACCACTGTACCCGCCTGTGCCACGCGTCCAGCGTCGCGGCGCTGCTCGAGGGAATCGGCTCCGGCGCGGTTTCTAACCAGGTCGAAGACGTCAGGCACGCGGAGGTGTTCCTGGTGATCGGCTCGAACCCGACCACCAATCACCCGGTCGCGGCGACCTTCATGAAAAACGCGATCCGCGACGGCAAGAAGCTGATCCTGCTGGATCCGCGCAGGACCGACATGGCGCGCCACGCGTCGCATTTTCTGCAGTTCAACGCGTCGACCGACGTGTCGCTGTTGAACTCGATGCTGCACGTCATCATCGAGGAGGGATTGACCGACGATAACTTCATCGCCGAACGCACGCTGGATTACGAGGCGTTGAAAGCCAACGTCGCCGATTTCAGCCCGGAGAAAATGGCGCCGGTCACCGGTATCGACGCCGGCACGGTGCGCGAAGTCGCGCGCCTGTTCGCGACCTCCAGAGCATCGATGATTTTCTGGGGCATGGGCATATCGCAGCATATCCACGGCACCGACAACTCGCGCTGCCTGATCGCGCTGTCGATGATTACCGGCCAGGTCGGCCGCCCCGGCACCGGCCTGCACCCGTTACGCGGCCAGAACAACGTGCAGGGCGCCTCCGACGCGGGCCTGATCCCGATGATGTACCCGGACTACCAGCGCGTCGACAATCCGCAGGCGAACGCGTGGTTTTCGAAATACTGGAACGCGGAACTCGATGACAAGCCGGGCCTCACGGTCGTCGAAATCATGCACGCCGTGCTCGAAGGACGCATCAGGGGCATGTACATCATGGGCGAAAACCCGGCGATGTCGGATCCCAACCTGAACCACGCGCGCGCCGCGCTGGCGGCGCTCGATCACCTGGTGCTGCAGGACATGTTCCTGACCGAGACCGCGGCCTTTGCGGACGTGGTGCTGCCGGCCTCGGGCTGGGCCGAGAAGGACGGCACCGTGTCGAATACCGACCGTCGCGTGCAGCTGGGCCGCGCCGCGGTGCCGTTGCCGGGCGAGGCGCGCCAGGACCTGTGGATCATTCGCGATATCGGTAAAGGCATCGGCCTCGACTGGGACTATAGCCAGGTCTCCGAGGTTTACGACGAAATGCGCGGCGCGATGAAGAGTATCGCCGGCATAACCTGGGAGCGTCTCGCCGCGAACTCCTCGGTGACCTACCCCTGCGCCGACGAAAACGATCCGGGGCAGGGCGTGGTCTTCATCGAGGACTTCCCGACGCCCACCGGCAAGGCGAAGCTGGTTGCGGCGAAATCGATTCCGGCGGACGAGCAGCCCGACGAAGAGTACCCGCTGGTGCTGATTACCGGGCGTCAGCTCGAGCACTGGCACACCGGCTCGATGACCCGGCGCGCGGCCGTGCTCGACGCGATCGAACCGGTGCCGGTGGTCTACGTCAACCAGCAGGATCTCGCCAGTCTCGGCATCGACGCCGGCGGCGAAATCATCGCCAGGTCGCGCCGCGGCGAAATCCGCGCCTACGCGCGGCCCGATGGCGCGCTCAAGCAGGGTGAAGTGTTCATCCCGTTCTGCTACCACGAAGCCGCGGCCAACCTGCTGACCAACGAGGCGCTCGACCCGTTCGGCAAGATTCCCGAATTCAAGTTCTGCGCGATCAAACTGGAAGCGGCATAGACCGCAGGCATGATCCGGGCACTCCGAAATCATCCCCGCGAAAGCGGGGACCTTGAGCTGGCGCGTGGTCCACTAGTCCCGGTAGCTCACCCGAAAAAGGGGGCTCGGGGAGCGGCGCCGTGACGCCGATCTCCGCTGGCGGCGCCCGAAATATTGCCGAGGATCAATAACCGATCGAAAAGTGGCGGCAGGGGCAGCCTGTCGTGCAGACCCGGGCCGCCACCCGGGTTAAGATGCCGGAAATGCCTGCAAGCGTCGATCGAAACTGCCATGGCGAGAAAACCAGCGCAAACGGAAAACCAGATCGAAGACCTCGATCCCATCGCGATTAGCGATCGTCAATTCGATCAGGCGTCAAAGTACGTCAAGGGCCTGAAAAGAGGGCTGATCGAATTCCTCAAAAAACCGAAGCGGGTCAACATCGTCAATTTCCCGGTCGAAATGGACGACGACAGCGTGCAAAGCTTCGAGGGATACCGCGTCATACACAATCGCGTGTTCGGTCCCAGCAAGGGCGGTATCCGCTACCACCCGGACGTCACCATGGCGGAGGTCATCTCCCTGGCAAAGCTCATGACCTGGAAGTGCGCCCTGGTCAACATCCCCTTCGGCGGCGCCAAGGGCGGCCTGGTCTGCGATCCCAAGCGCCTGAGCGAAAGAGAGCTGCGCCGTATCACCCGCCGTTTTACCTCCGAGCTGTTCGACGAGCTCGGACCGCACCAGGATATTCCTGCACCCGATCTCTACACCGGCGAGCAGACGATGGCGTGGATTTTCGATACCTACGACATTTTGCATCCCGGATACAACAACCGGCCGGTGGTGACCGGCAAGCCTGTCGAGATGGGAGGCTCGTACGGCCGCCACGAGGCAACCGGAAACGGCTGCCTGTTCGTCACCCAGCGTTTTCTGTCCAAGGCGCTGATCCCGGATTACCAGGATGTCGCGGGGATGCGCCTGGCGATCCAGGGGTTTGGCGATGTGGGCGCCGTTGCGGCGGACGCTTTTCATCGTGAAGGCGCGAAAATAGTCGCGATCAGCGACAGCAAAGGGGGTATCCACCACGAAGCCGGGCTGGATCCGGCAGCAGTCCAGAAGCACAAGGCAGAACAGGGCTCGGTGGTCGGCATGGCCGGTACCACGGCTATTAGCAACGACGAACTGCTGGAACTGGACTGCGACGTCCTGCTGCCGGCGGCGTTGGGTAACCAGATACACGCCGGCAACGCAGCCAACATCAAGGCCAGGCTGGTTGTCGAGGGAGCGAACAACCCCACCACGCCGGCGGCAGACCGTATATTGCAGGAGCGCGGGATATACGTATTACCCGACATTCTCGCGAACTCGGGCGGCGTCACGGTCAGCTACTACGAATGGGTGCAGAATCAGGTCAACGAACAGTGGGACTACGATACCACCACCGCAAAAATGTGCGCCAAACTTTACGCGGCCACGGACGCGGTCTTCAATCGTTGGCAGGCGTTCGTGGTCGGCGAAGAGTCGGCGCCCGAACGCGTTCCGGATTTTCGCACCGTTGCGCTGGTGATCTCGATCGAGCGCGTCATGCACGCAACCCTGATGCGCGGCATCTGGCCCTGAGCAACGGTTACGTCGTCGCCCGGCCACGCGCCCGGCTGCGATCCGGGTCGGCGGGCGGCAGGATCCCCGTTTGCTCGGGGATGACGGTCAGGCGTCCTGGTTGGAGAGGATTATCTTGCCGAAATGGCCGCCCTTTTCCATCAGCCGGTGCGCCTCTGCGGCATCCCGCAACGGGAAGCGGGCGCTGATCATTGGTTCGATGGTGCCGGCCGCGAACAGCGGCATCACGCTGGTTTCGAACTGATCGATGATCGCCGCCTTTTCGTGGACCGGTCTGGAACGCAGCACGGAGCCGATGATGCGCTGCCGTTTGACCATCATCGTCGCCAGGTTCAGCTCGGCCCTGATGCCGCCCATGACGCCGATCAGCATCAGCGTGCCCGCGAGCGCCAGCGATTTCATATTGGATTCGAGGTATTGCGCGCCGATATGGTCGAGGATGACGTCGACGCCGCGTTTTCCGGTGATGCGCCGGATTTCCTCGGCGAAATCCTGTTCACGGTAATCGATGACGTGATCGGCACCCTGGTCACGTACGCGATCCAGCTTGCCGCTGGACGCGGTCACGATCACCTCGGTGTCGGGACTCAGCGCCTTGCATAGCTGTATCGCCGAGGTCGCCACGCCGCCGCCGCCGCCGTGTATCAGCACCGATTTCCTGCCCTGCAGTTCACCGAGCAGGAACAGGTTCAAATAAGCGGTGATATAGGTCTCGCAGATACAGGCGGCCTGTTCGAAATGGACCGAATCCGGGATCGCCATGCTGTGATCCTCGCGCGCGAGCGCGTACTGCGCATAACCGCCGCCGCCGACCAGCGCGACCACGCGGTCGCCGGGCTGGAAGCGGGTCGTGTTGTCGCCGGTCGCCTCGACCACACCCGCTACCTCGAGCCCGAGAATTTCGGAGTCGCCGGGTGGCGGCGGGTAGTTGCCCATCCGCTGGATCACGTCCGGACGGTTCACCGAGGTATACATGACCCGGACCAGCAGCTGGTCGGCGCCCGGCGAGGGCTTTTCGACGTCACCATACTGCATGACTTCGGGTCCGCCGAATTTGCTTAGGATTATTGCTTTCATGCCATTTCCTGATTTTTCGAACCGATAAGAATAAATCCCGAGAGGGGCTAGCCGCCGTCCGGATCCCGGCACTAGTAACCCATCGCGCAGCCGTCCTTGCGCGGATCGGAGCCGCCGTGCAGCGTGCCCTGTTCCCAGTCGATCACGACCGCCTGCCCGCCGCCGTGCGGGCCGTCGTCCTCGACTACGATATGGCCCTTGCCGACCAGTCCCTGCCGTGTTTCTTCGGGCACGCCGACCTCGACGTCGAGCACGCCGTCGTACAGCATGAAGCGCGCCGCGTCGAGCGCCTGCTGGATATCCATGCCGTGGTCGATCCAGTTCGACAGCACATAGGTCTGTCCCATCGCCTGGTACTGACCGCCCATGACGCCGAAGCTGAGCACCGGCTTGCCGTCGCGATAGACCATCGATGGAATGATCGTGTTCAGCGGCCGCTTGCGCGGTTCGAGCTGGTTGAAGTGGCCCTCCTCGAGCACGAAACCGGCGCCCCGATTCTGTAAATTAATGCCGGTGGAGCCGGCCACCAGGCCGCTGCCCCAGGAATAAAAAACGCTGTTGATGAACGAGCAGGCATTGCGGTCCCTGTCGACCACGCTCAAATAAACCGTATCGCGGTGATTCGGCAGCGCCGATACCACCGGCTGCGATAGTGCCCGGTTCATGTCGATGCGTTCAAACTGGCTTTGCGCGAACCCGGCGGACAGCATTTCCGCGACGGGCAGCGGTTCGAAGCGGCTGTCGGCGACGAAGCGGTCGCGTTCGGCCATCGCGAGCGTAAAGGCCTCGCTGAGCAGGTGGACGTGGTCGGCGCCGAGATGCTCGAGTCTCGAAACATCGGTTTGCGCCAGGATTTGCAACGCCATCAGCACCGTGATGCCCTGGCCGTTGGGCGGTATTTCGAAAACCTCGTAGCCGCGATAATCGCAGCTGATCGGCTCGACCCACTCGGAGCGGTATCCGGCAAGATCATCGAGCGTGAATAATCCATCCACCGAGTCGCTGTAGCGCACGATTTCTTCGGCGATTTCGCCGAGATAGAAGCCGTCGCGACCCCTGGCCGCAATCGTTCGCAGGCTGCGCGCGAGATCGGGTTGGCGGTGAATGGTGCCGGCGATCGGCGCTTTGCCATCGACCAGATACGCGGCGCTGGCTTCCGGGGTTTGCATCAGCACCGCCTCGTGTTTTTTCCAGTTGTGGGCGATCACCGGCGACACCGCGTAACCATTTTCGGCGTAGTGGATCGCCGGCTGCAGCAATTTATCGAAATCGAGCCTGCCGAGCTTGCGGTTGGCCTGGTACCAGGCGTCGACCGCCCCGGGCACCGTGACCGAGAGTATGCCCTGGTCCGGCATGGTCTGGTATCCGCGCGCGCGCACGGTGTCGATGTCGGCTGCCGCCGGCGAGGGTCCGCTGCCGTTCAGGGCGTGTAACTGCCCCGTGGACGACTCGTGGTAAAGAATGAAACAGTCACCACCGATCCCGGACGAATAGGTTTCTACCACCGACAGCACGGCGCTCGCGGCAATCGCCGCATCGAGCGCGTTGCCACCCTCGCGCAGCACCTGCAGCGCGGCCTCGGTTGCCAGCGGCTGGCTGGTTGCCGCCATGGCTTCGGTTGACATGACGACCGAACGGCCGGGAAGCTGATGATTTCGCATTATCGAGGATGCCTCTGAATGGGGGGGACATTATAACCCTTGTGCCTGGCGTTGACGCTACCCCCGTTCGCAAACCCGCGAGTCTGAGCGGATCAATTCGCCATTCCCGGTTTAACCGGCCCGCAATCCCCCCGTGTCGCGAAAACGGGCGTCGACGATCGCAGGCCCGGTATTGTCTCGGCGCAGCACCGTGGGCGGATATTACCTAGTAACGGTTTCGCGCGAGCGCTGCCCCCTGCGCCAAAGACCAGAGTTTGCCGACCGCGACCGACCTGGGCATCGGCGCCAGGCCGCAGTTGGTGCAGGCCATGACCTGTTCCGGTGCAACGTACCTGCAGGCCTCGGCAATGGTCTCCGCGACCTGCTCGGGGCTTTCGACGGTATTGCTGGTGACGTCGATCGCGCCGACCATCACCTGCTTGTCCTTTAGCAGGCCGATCAGCGACATCGGCACGTGCGAATTGGCGCACTCGAGCGAAACCTGGTCGATGTTGCTCTCGTTCAGGGCCGGGAAAATCTCTTCGTACTGGCGCCATTCGTTGCCGAGGGTTTCCTTCCATTCCAGGTTCTGCGCGATACCGTATCCGTAGCAGATATGCACCGCGGTCTTGCAGGTCAGGCCTTCGCTCGCCCGATGCAGCGCCTCGATGCCCCAGTCCTTGACGTCGTCCATGAATACGTTGAAAGCAGGTTCGTCGAACTGGATGACGTCGACCCCCAGCGCCTCCAGTTCTCGCGCCTCCCGGTTCAGCAGTTCGGCAAACGCCATCGCCATCTCGGGGCGGCTGCCGTAAAATTCATCGGCGATCGTATCGCAGATCGTCATCGGGCCCGGCAGCGTGAATTTCATTTTCCGGTCGGTATACCTGCGGCAGAACTCGACTTCGTCTGCGTGCACCGACGCGGTTCGGTCCAGCATTTTGGTCACCGTCGGAACATCGGCGTCGTAACGATTGTCGCGGATGCCCATGGTCGTCATCCGGTCCCAGTCGATGCCCTCGATTTTCCTGAGAAAACCATGCACGAAATGTTCCCTGAACTGCTCGCCATTGGAGACGATGTCGATGCCGGCGCTTTCCTGCTCCTTGATCCAGACCATCGCCGCGTCCCGCTTTCCCCGCTCCAGCGCGCTGCCTTCGAGGCGCCAGGGTGCCCAGAGTTTTTCCGGTTCGGCCAGCCATTCCGGTTTCGGTAAACTACCGGCAATCGTCGTTTCAAACATGATTCACCTCCGGTGGGTAAATGACATCGATCGTCAGCGCGATGGTAGCATAGACGAGCGATTGTCGTACCCGGATAAGCTGCTCCGCCGGCGCGTAATTACGGGGACAGTTTACTTATTAATATCGGGGTAACCGCGATACCGACGACTGCGGCAATTGGCGAATCGAGTCAACCGTCATCCGATTCGATTCAGCGCGGAACAAGCGTGATATCGTAGCGGCCGTACATCATCGTTTCCCCGTCCACGGTGCCGGCCTCGAGGAAGATCGCGTTCGGGTCGTCCTCGTCGGCCTTCGGGTCGTCCTTGAAATAAAACTCGGTTTCCAGGTATTCGTAGCCGTCATGATCGACGGTGACATGCACGTGGCTGAGCCGATGACTGTTGCCCGGAATAACCGAGCCGAACTGGTAGACGCCCTTTTCGTTGGCGATCACATCGCCCAGGTGATAACTCCAGTCGATGCCCTCGCTGTCGGCGTGACGAAATCTGATCACCACGTTGGGCACCGGGCGACCGTCGAGGCTGGTGACGCGTCCGCGTATACGCATACGCTGGCCGCCATCGCCGGGCTTCCACAGGTCGACCAATGTCGGCCTGTCGCTGCTGGACTGGCCGTTTACCGGGCCGGGCAACATCAGCCCGAGCAAAATCAAGCCTGGCAAAACGGCTAAAATTTTTCGGTAGTATTCATTCATGGCTTGCATCTTCATCCTTCAATGGGCCAGGCATCGCCTGATATGCTAGTCCCGACCAGGGTTGGATAATGGTAGTCGACTGGATTTTGATAGTACAAGGAAAATTATCCCGTGACGACCTCGTCGCCTCCGCTATCCGGCAGCGTATCAGGCTGAATGTCACCCTGTTTCTCCGACCCCGCGGTTCATCGACTCGACAGTTCATCGATCGCCTTCGCAGCACCATCTCGGGCATAATAGCGGTTTTCCAGTTAACGGAGTTGGCTCGTGTACGACGTTCTACAGGTAGCTGCAGCGCTGGCGATCGCGTCGATCTGCTGGTACGTTTTTCCCAGGTTGATATCTTCCAGAAGTATCGGCAGCCTGATTTCGGACGATTATCACCCGATGGTCGTTTCCGCCGGGCGCTGGCTGATCGTGCTGGTAGCGGTGATCGTAGTCATGCGCGTTTTCGGTTTCAGCGCGGGCGAGGTGCTGGCCAGCCTGTCCGCGTTCGCGCTGGTGGCCGCGGTCGCCTTTTTCGCCTACTGGAGCGTGCTCAGCAACGGGCTTTGCTCGCTGCTACTCTACCTGTTCCAGCCGTTTCGGATCGGGGACTGGATCGAGATGCGCGAAAACGAAAATAATATCGTTGCCGCCGGCAAGGTCACCGGGATCAACCTGATTTACGTCAGCCTGAGCTACTCCGACGCCGAGGGTGTCGACAACGAATACCAGATTCCGACCAACCTGATGTTTCAGCGCACGATCCGCGTGGTGCGCGGCGAGGACACCAAGAGTCTGGGCCGGCATTACGTCGAGCATCATGGCCAGCAGCCCGCGGCCCGGCCCGCGCCAAAAGGCAGCGACGCCGCCACGCGATGAAATCGCGGTCGAAGTCGAGTGTTTCGAGAAACGAATCCGCGCGCAAACCGCCAAAGAGGTCCGGGCCAGCCCGGCTAGTCGTAAATTTCTACTTTCGAGGCGTCGATCGTGTAGGCGCTCGTAATGTCGGAAGAGCCGTCGACCAGGCTCAGGTTTGAACGCATCTGCCGGATTTTCATCAGACCAGACACCCACACCGGCGTATACAGTCCGCCGTCGGTCTCGAAGCCCTGCCTCGATTTCACATGTACGATCTGGATCGGTGGCGGTGGCGGCGTATGAATGCAGGCGCCGACGTAAGGCACCAGCAGAAATTCGGTGACCTTCTTGCCCTCGTACTCCAGCGGTAGCAGGTAACCGGGCATGCGCACCTGTTTGCCGTCTAGCTGCTGGTTGGCGAGTAAAGTCTTCGCGGTGCGTTCGCGTGCTACCGTTTCCCGCATCGCCAGCAGGCCCTCGACGTCGATATCATCCGCTTGCAGGCTTTCGATCCGGTCGTGATAGAGTTTGAGCTTGTTCGCGTCGAGCTGCTCGCCGGCGTCCAGCTGGTCCCGAATTTGCGCCACCAGCGTCAGCTCGAACAGTTGATCTTCGTCCAGCCGGGTAAACGGATCGTCGAACTCGGCTTCTGCGGGCACCAGGTCATCCCATTCCAGTTCCTGCGGCTTCGAAGCGTTCGCGTGGCCGCCGGTCGCGAGGCTTGCGACCAGGGCCAACGTGGAGACGATACTAAGTTTCATGATTTTCTTACCTGGCAGTTAAACGCGCACGCTGATGCCGTCGCTGAGCGAATAGCGATAAACCCGGATACCGGGAATCAGGCCGATTATAACCCCCGACAGAGCCACCAGTAACAGGATGCCAATCTGCCCTGGCGACAACCATTGCAGCGGGATGAACAATCCGAATTCCCGCGCCATCCAGCCCTGTCCCAGCATGATCGAACCGTAGACCAGCGCGATTCCCAGCAGGATTCCCGCCAGGGTAATGCACAGCGCTTCGCCGAGCATCAGCGCAAGGACCTGTCCCGGTCTCGCGCCAACGGAACGCAGTATCGCCATTTCCCGGCGCCGCTCGTTCATGCTCGTCATCAGTATGATCAGCATCGAGAACAGGCCGACGATGACGACCAGCACGGAAATCGAAAGCAGGCTGTCTTCGACCAGGCCCACGGTCTCCCACAACTGCAGCAACGCAACCCCCGGCAGAATGGCGCTCAACGGTTCGGCATCGAACTGGTTGATCTTGCGCTGCATGCCGATCGCCGTGGCGCGTGAGTCGAGGCCGAGCAGGAATGCGCTGATTTCGCGCTCGGCGTCCAGCGCACCGGCCCGGTGCGCGAGCGGATCGTGGCTGTGCTCGCCACCGCCAGATCTCCAGTCTGCGTGCATCTGCTCGAACCCTTCGAGGCTGATGATCAGGTTGCGGTCTACCGGCGTCCCGGTTCTTTCGAGGATGCCGCTCACGCGAAACGGCCTGTCGTCGTGGGTGACGAAGCTTTCGTCTCCGGCGCCATGCGCGACGACGATTTCGTCGCCGAGACGGTAACCGAGCCGGTTTGCCACGTCTGCGCCGAGCACCGCGTCCTCGGCGTGCTCGAACCAGCCGCCCAGGCGCAGCGCGAGGGGACGCCCGCGGGCATAACGGTAATGCTCGAAAAAATTGCGATCGGTGCCGATCACTCGGAAACCGCGGTGGGAATCGCCCATCGACAGCGGGATGCTCCACTTCACACCCGGCAACCGACTGATCTCTTCGTAGCTCGACCAGTCGATGTTCTGCGTCGGGTCGCCGATACGGAATACCGAGTAGAGCAGCAGCTGCACCGGGCCGCTGCGCGCGCCGACGATCAGGTCGGTGCCCGAGACGGTATTGGTAAAGCTGGTCCTGGCCTCGCTGCGCAGGATTTCGACCGCGAGCAGCAAGGAAACGCTCAGCGTAATCGATGTGATCGCAAGCCCCGTGGTCAACTTGCGGTTACGAAAACTTTTCAATGCCAGCGACGCGATATTCATGATCTGGCCTCAGGACACTTCGCGCAGGCGCGACGAGTCGCCCGCTGGCGCCGGGTTCGAGCGGCCGAAATCGATGTGCCGGTCGAAGGATTCCAGCAGGCTCTTGTCGTGGCTGACAAACACCAGCGTCGAACCCAGCTCCGCACATTCCCTGAACAACAGGTCGATAAAGGCCTGGCGACGGTCGGCGTCCATGGATGAGGTAGGCTCGTCGGCGATCAGGATCTCGGGCGAGCCGATCAGGGCACGCGCCGCCGCCACGCGTTGTTGCTGGCCGACGCTGAGCTCGGCAACCGGTTTATCGATGATCCGGGCGTGCGCCATGTCGAGGTGCTCGAGCAGACGCAGCGCCTCGGTTTGCGGAGATTGCGATCGCTGCTTCGCGTTGTGCCGCCGTAGCGGCGAGAAATAACAGGGCAGGGTGACATTCTCGACCACGCTCAGGTACGGGATCAGGTTGAACTGTTGAAAGATAATGCCGATGTGGTCGGCGCGGAAGCGATCCCGCGCCGCGCCGTTCATGCGGTTCAGCTCGCGCTCGAGAATCCTGACGGTGCCCGTTTGCGGCAGCAGTACGCCGGCGATGAGGCTTAACAGCGTGGTCTTGCCGCTGCCGCTGGGGCCGTGTAAGAACACCCGCTCGCCGCGCGCCACGTGGAGGTGCTCTACCTCGAGCAGGAAATCGTCTGACCGGCCCCAGCCAAAAACCAGGTTGTCGAGGCCGATGATGGATGCGGTAGAATTTGTCACCGGTGAGTCAATGCTCGCGATCGATTCGACAATCCGCGTAATATAGCCGCAACTGCGGCAAATTGAACCTGTTAAATCGAATAACGGTGCTGGACAGCAGATAAGGCGACGGCGAGATTTTTCTTTCTTCCTGCCATCACCTTGTGGTTATTTTCGCAGCGGAAGCGGGCCAGGCTGCCGGTGGGGCAGGGCGCGGCTCAATGTGTCAGGGACAGGATAGTATCCAGCAGGCTTTGCACGCTTTTTTGCTGCGTGCCGATCACGAGCGTCTGGTTCGGCATGATGTAGCCCTCGCGGAAGCGCTGCAGCCGGTTTCCCGAGACCAGGTAGGTGCCGTTGGTTGAACCGAGATCGCGCAGGTGGATACGCCCGTCGACGAGCCTGATTTCCGCGTGCTCCTTGCTCACCGTGTCGTGGTCGATGAGAACATGGCCCTCCCGACCGATGATGAAGCTGCGTCCCTTGAATATCTCGAATGCGCGAGTCATTTTCGCCTTGTTACCCATGGCTGGTTCCGTTGCAGCAAGTCTAGCCACCCCCGGGCTGGCGAACTGTCGATCAAAGCTCATTTCCGCCATTTTTGGCTGCGCAACCGGGATCGATTTGGCCGTTTTTTGACGAAAGTCTCGAAATCCGGTGACAGTTTATTTAATTGTGCCGGGTGGCTGTGGATCGATCAGCGCGGCAATAATCGGTTAAATTAACGGTGAACCGAATTACCCGTTCGTCGATCCCTGCGCCGGTGGCGGATAGCAAATCTTAACGCAAAAGCGCCTGTTGACCGCCGCAACGACGGCTTCGGGTCAGACGGTATCGCCGAGAAAGACGCGCCTGACCTCGTCGCTGTCGATCAGGTTTTCGGAGTTCCCCGACACCACCAGCTTGCCGCTCTCGAGCACGTAGCCGCGGTCCGCCATGGACAGCGCGAGGCGCACGTTCTGTTCGACGAACAGGATCGAGATGCCCTCGGCGACGACATTTTTGAAGATCCCGATCAAATCCCTGACCACCATCGGCGACAGCCCGAGGAACGGCTCGTCCACCATCAGCAGCCGCGGCAGCCCCATCAGGCCGCGCGCAATCGCGAGCATTTGCTGCTCGCCGCCGGACATCGTGTGCGCGAGCTGATCCGAACGCGCCTCGAGCTTCGGAAAGATGGCATAGACCTTGCGCAGCGACTCGGCACGCGAGGCCCTCGCGCGCTCATGGTAGGCGCCGAGCTGCAGGTTCTGCAGCACGGTCAGGTGCGGGAACACGCGGCGACGTTCGAGCACGTGCGAGATGCCGGTGGCGGTGCGTTTGAAGGTCGGCTGGTCACCGATCGGCACGCCGGCGAAGGCGATCTCGCCCTGGCGGTGCGGCACCAGGTTGCTGATCGTATTCAGGATCGTGCTCTTGCCCGAGCCGTTGGGCCCGAGCAGCGCGACCATTTCGCCCTCGCCGACCTCGAGCGACACGTCCCAGATGACCTGGAAATCGCCGTAAAGCACGTCGATGTTTTTGATTTCAAGCAACATCGACCGTGCCCAGGTAAGCATCGATGACGCGTTGATCGTTCTGGATTTCGCGTGGCTTGCCATACGCAATCTTCTGCCCCTGGTCGAGCGCGAGAATGTGGTCCGAGATCTCCATGATGATGTTGATGTTGTGCTCGATCGTCGCGATCGTAACCCCGGCCTCCTTCATCTTCCGGATCAGCGCGACCAGCCCCGGGATCGTCTTCTGATCGACGCCGCCGGTAACCTCGTCCATCAGCAGCAGGCGCGGCTCGGTCGCCATCGCGCGCGCTAGTTCGAGCCGCTTGCGCTGCCCGGTCGACAGTTCGCGCGCGAAGTGATGCCTTTTTTCGAGCAGGTCGACGAACTCGAGAATCTCGAGCGCCTTGTCGCGTGCGTGACGGATATCGGGCTCGTGCGCGAAGGCGCCCATCATGACGTTCTCGAGCAGCGTCAGATCGGCAAACGGCTTCAGTTTCTGGAAGGTGCGGCCGATGCCGAGGCGGCTGATCCTATCGGGCCGCAGGCCGAAGATATCGCGCCCGTCGAACACGACCTTGCCGCGGTCCGGCCGAGTGAAGCCGGTGATCAGATCGAACAGCGTCGATTTGCCGGCGCCGTTGGGCCCGATGATGCCGAGAATTTCGCCCGCCTCGATCGAAAACGAGATGTCTTCGTTGGCATGAATGCCGCCGAAGGCCTTGCTCAGGTTTTCGACCACGAGAATCGTCATCGCTGCCGCTCGCGCTCGAGCACGTGTTTCGGGAACAGCGAGATCAGCCCCGCCGGGCGGAAAATGCAGATCAGCATCAGGATCAGCCCGTAGAAGATCAAATCGACGGCGCCGCCGGTGCCGCCAAGATAGATGCGCGAGTATTCCGAGATCGGAATCAGGATCGCGACGCCGAGCAACGGCCCCCAGATCGTGCCGATGCCGCCGAGCACGGTCATCAGCAGCACCAGGATGGAAATCTCGAGGTTGAACAACCGGTCAGGATCGACGATCAGTATATACTGCGCGAACAGGCTGCCCATCGGCGCCATGATCACGGCGGAGATCGCGTAGGCGACGATCTTGTAGCGGGCGATATTGATGCCGAGGCTTTGCGCCGCCTGCGGGTCGTCGCGCACCGCGCGCAGGCGAAAGCCGATCTTCGAGCGGCCGAGACGCCAGACGACGAGGTAGGTGACGAGGAAGAACGCGAGGAAGACGTAGTAATACGGCGCCTTGCTGTCGTGGAACTGCAGCGCCGACCAGGAGCTCTCCTCGGTCAGCGGCACCCACAGGCCCGAGGCCGCGCCGACATACTCCCAGCGCTGGAACACGACCTGGCAGCCGATGCCGATCAACAGCGTCGCGATCGCGAAGTAATGCCCCGACAGGCGCAGCATCGGGATACCGATCAGCACCGCGACGCCGCCGCAGATCACCATGCCGACGACGAGGCCTAGCCACGGCGTCACGCCGTAGTGCACGTAGAGCACCGAGCTCGCGTAGGCGCCGATGCCGAAGAACATACCGTGGCCGAGGCTGATCTGGCCGGAAAGTCCGGCGATGACGTTCCACGCCTGCGACATGACCGCGTACATGAAGATCAGGATCATCAGGTGCAGGTAGAACGGGCCCGGAGCGAGCAGCGGGAAAATAATCAAAAACAGGGTCAGGCCGGCGAGCGCGAGCGCGATCATGCGGTTGACGTGCCAGACCGGTTCGGCGCGGGCGGTGTCGAGCGCGCTCGTCATCAGTAGCGCCCGAACAGGCCCTGCGGGCGGTAGATTACGACCAGCAGGTAGATCGCGAACACGTACAGCAACTTGTACGATGGATCGATCAGCAGGCCACCGAGCGCCTCGACGAGGCCGATGATAATGCCGGCGTAGAGACAGCCGATGATGCTGCCGAAACCGCCGAGCGCGACTGCGACGAACGCGAACAGCGCAAAGTTGACGCCAACGTCGGTAAAGATGAAGAAATAATTCGACATCATCGCGCCGGCGACCCCGACGCAGCCGAGCCCGATGGCCCAGCCGAGCGCGAACATGCGGTCCGACGGGATGCCAAGGATCTCGGCGGCCTCGCGGTCCTGTGCGGTCGCCTGCAGCGCGAGCCCGGTCTCGGTGCGGGTCACGAACAGGTAGATCGCACCGAACGCGAGCAGGCAGACGAGTCCGGCGGCGAGCTGCGGCTGGCCGATGAACAGCGGCCCGAGCTCGAGACGGCCCTCGAGCAGCGGCTCCCTGACGGTGCGAAAATCCGGCGTCCAGACGAGCTGTGCCAGCGAACGCAGAAAGATCGACAGGCCGAAGGTCGCGCAGATCTGGATCAGCATCTTGGCGTGCAGAATGTAGCGAATCAGAAAGTAGTGCGTCAGGATTCCGCACAGCGCCATTAGCGCGACCGTGAACGGCAGCGACAGGACCGGGTCGAGGCCGAACAGCGACCACAGCCAGAATGATGAGAACATCGACAGCATCAGGTGCTCGCCGTGGGCAAAATTGACGATTTCCATCAGGCCGAAGATCAACGACAGGCCCGCCGCGATCAGCGCGTAGATCAACCCCATCAACAGGCCGCCGACAATCGCCTGCAGTATGATATCGGCTGTCATGTGCGCGCGCTGCCCGCCAGCGGATTGCTAATTGCCTGTTTCTCCTCGGTTTTTATCGCTGCCGCAGATCGATCCTCGTCGCGGCGCGGCTGTGTTATGATTATCGACCGGTTACAGAGACCAACCGCAGCATAACGCAAAGGGGGCGTAAAATGAAAAAGATAATCCTACCCATTCTCTCGCTACTGGCCTGTCTAGGCACGGCACAGGCCGCCGAAACGGTCAGGATCGGCGTACTCTACCCGCTGACAGGGCCGGTGGCGCAGGTCGGCAAGGACGCGGTCGCCGCGGTCGAAACCGCGCTCGACATCATCAACAACAGTCATGACCTCGACATGCCGCTGGCGAAGAGCGCCGGCCTGGCCGGCCTCGGTGGCGCGAAAATCGAGATCGTCGTCGGCGATCACGGCGGCAAGCCCGAAGTCGGCGTCGGCGAAACCGAGAAGATGATCAACAACGACAAGGTGCACGCGATGTTCGGCGCCTACTACTCGTCGGTGACCGGCGCCGCGAGCCAGGTCGCCGAGCGCGCGCGCATTCCGTGGGTCAACGGCGAGTCGACCTCGCCGCAACTGACCACGCGCGGCTTCAGGTACTTTTTCCGCGTGACTCCGCACGACGGTGAATTCACGCAGCTGATGTTCGAGTTCATGGACGATTTCAATAAAAAGAATGACAACAGGCTCAAGACGATCGGCATCATCCACGAGGACACGCTGTGGGGGTCCGATAGTGGCGGCACGCAGGAAAAGATGGCGAAGCAACAGGGCTACGAAGTAGTCGAGAAGATCAGCTACAAGGCCAAGACGACGACGCTGAATTCGGAAGTACAACGCCTCAAGGCGAAGAATGCCGATGTGCTGATGCCGTCGTCGTACACCTCCGACGCCTTCCTGTTCCTCAACACCGCAAAGGAACTCGACTACAATCCGAAGCTGCTGGTCGCGCAGAACGCGGGCTACACCGATCCCAAGTTCCTCGAAACCATGGGCGGCAAGGCCGAGGGCATCATCACCCGCTCGCCGTTCAACACGGACCTGGCGAAGACGATCCCGATGATCGGCAAGGTCAACGCGCTGTTCAAAAAGCACTCCGGCGGCAGGGACCTGTCCGACGTGCCGGCGCGGGCATTTACCGGGTTCATGGCGCTGGCGAATGCGATCAACGACGCCGGCTCGACCGATCCCGGGAAAATCCAGGAGGCGCTGCAGAAGCTCGACATGGGACCCGAGTCCCTGATCGTGCCCTACCGCGGGGTCAAGTTCGGCAAGGATGGGCAGAACACCAGGACCCGCGGCATCCTGATGCAGGTGCAAAATGGCGAATACTGCACGGTGTATCCGTTCGAGCTGGCCGCCTGCGAGCTGAAGTACCCGATGCCGAGCTGGGCAGAAAAGAACTGACGCGATTCGACGCCCGGTAACGAAAAGGCCGGAATTACCCGGCCTTTTTTTAATTGGATCGTGGTGCGGACCTGATCAGTCCGCTGCGGCCATCGCGTAGATATCGATTTCGATACACATGCCCTCGTAAGCGAGCAGCGGAAGGGGAACACCTGTGGTCGCGGGGCCGGGATCGTCAAAATAGGAAGACCTGATCGGTAAATTTTCGTTTAATGCCTCGGCACCGCATGCGCCTTTGTAGACCGCCATAACCTTACAGACGTCTCGATAGTCAGCGCCGAGCGCAACGAGAATCGTCCTGATATGAGCCATGGCCTGATGAGTTTGCGCGGTGAGGTCTCCGGGATAGACGGCCTGGCCTTTTTGGTTCAGCGCAACCTGGCCTCCCAGGAAAATCATGTTGTCGCATTTGAGCCCGTGCCTGTAGGGCAGGTGCACGTGCCAGTCCCAGAGCGATTCCGGCCACACATGCCGGCGGGGTAAGCGCTCACCGTTTTCGCCGATCATGGCGATTACGGTAATGCGAACCAGTTCATCGGGATTGGCATGTAAAGGGATGGGTATGCCCGTGGCAGCGGGACCCGGTTCGGTGAAATTTGCGGCGAATTCTAGCGCCGCCGGTTCGAAATCCTCGATGCCGTCGCCACCGCAATACCAGCGATTCGTTTTTACGACGTCGTCGAAGTCTGCGCCAAAATGATTCAGGGCGCGTTTCAAATTTAACGAGAGCATCCTGCTTTGCTCGACAATACTGCCCTTGCCCTGCAGCTTCCCGCTGCTGTCCAGTGCGGACTGGGCGGATGTGAAGATCATTTTGCCGCATCTGAGCGCGGTACAGAACTTGTCGGCGCGACTGCCCGGCGCGGTCTCCGGAGCGTAATGCCGGTCCATGGGATCGCCGTTTATTCCGCGCATGGCGTAAGCCTCGATCTCGACCACCATCCCGTCATAGGCGAGCCAGGGAATGGGGATCGGTGTTATCGCCGTGCGGGTTCCCTCCGGCAAATCGTTCGCAATCAGATTCAGGAATTCGTTCTCGTCGACGGAGCCATCGTTGACGTAGAACGCGTTCAGGTAAACCAGGTCCGTAAGCCCCGCGCCGAACTCGTCGAGAACCGAAGCGATATTCCGCACGACGGCGGCGGTCTGGGCCACCAGGTCATTCGGGTTCAACACCACTCCCTGCGGCGTCAGGTTCACCTGGCCACCGATCCAGATCATCTGCCCGCATCTTAATCCATGCTTGTGGGTGAGCTTGATGGGCCAGTTCCAGTGCCCTTGCGGCCATGAATATTGTTTTTGCATTGCTGGTTTAAGGATGGAATCGATCGTTCGTCGAGCTTAATACCGCAGGGAATTCGATTCCATCATATTTTCGGGCAGCCAAAAAAATAAGGAGCGAAAAAGGCAAAAAAACGAAAAGGGAGGCGGGGAATTAAAAACCCCCTCCGTCTCGGTTGGCGCACTTTACCGTTTTCAAGATTGGGCGGAAATTGATAGGCGTCAATACAGTGCGGTTTAAGGAATTTAATATGGATCTTTATATTATCAGTTGTTGCGACGATCGTTTGCTCGTTTGGCGGAAATGCATCTTGCAGCATATGGATAATGAGGAGGGTAAAATCATGCAATCCCTTGATTACAGAAACTTGATCATCGCGGTCGCTTCGATACTCATTGCCGGTTGCGAAAAACCGGTCAGTTATTCGAAAGATATCCGACCCATTCTGGTTGCAAATTGTCTGCAATGCCACGACGGGAAAGGCGAGGGATCGACTGCCAGCGGCTTCAGCGTAGAAAGCTATGACAGCCTCATTAGAGGAACGAAATTTGGCCCTGTTGTCGTCCCCGGTAGCGCGATATCCAGCACGCTGTATCTTATCGTCACCGATAAAGTCGATCCAAAGATTCAAATGCCGCCACGGCACCAAGAATCCCTGGCCCAGGGACGCGGTAAGTCGCTACACGAAGTGCAGGTCAAGAACATCGAGTTGTGGATTGATCAGGGTGCAAGAAATAATTAGCGCCCCGGTAATATAGAGTTAAAGCGCCGCAATATTAATTACCCCGATCCGAAACGGGTAAGGGCAGGCGCTGGCTAATCGGATAATGGCTTGCGGAATCCGTTGACAGGACAGGACGGGAATACTCTAATTTGCGGTTAATCACCGCAGAGCAACTACAATCAATAGGTTGCGACCGTTCGTTGCGATCGTGACAGTAGCGGGCCCGATAAACCGTAATTCGGATCGATTCAAGTGCTCAAGAGTTTTTCCCCGATCATTGTCCTGTTAATAGTGGCCTTCTACGGTTACCAGAAGTATCCGCTTCTGCCCGATTCCGCCTCGATCGGGATTAGCTACCTGGTCTACATGCTGGCGCTCATCGTTGCCGGGTTGAGCGTCCGTTTCAGCCGCAGCAGGTTATTTTATTATGTCCTGTTGATCATGATCACCAACCTTACCTTGCGCTCGGGCTGGGCCAGCGGCGAGCTGCGCTACGGTCTCCTTTCCGCGATCCTGCCGCTGCTGCTGGTGACCCTGACCATTTTGCCCGACCGGGGAGTTATCAGTGCCAAGGCAATCCCCGCTTACGTCATATTGTTGCTGGCGGCAACCTTTACCGCGATCGTGGCGACAATGTCGCCCGCCTGGGCGACCTATCTCGTGCTCACCGACTGGGTGCCTGCCCGGTACTTCGACTGGACGGGGCAGGCGCAATCGGTGTTGATCGTCTCCTTTGCGGCGCTGTATGTCATGCTGACGCTGGCCACCCTGAATCCCTCGCTCTACCTGGCGGCCGGTTGCGGGGTCTTGTTCATGCTCGTCACGCAGCTGCATTTCGGTGGCGAGGAGCGCAGCCTGAGCGCCTTCAGCGGTGCGGCGCTGTTGATGTGCCTGTACGCGATCATGCAGGATACCTGGCGCATGGCTTACCTGGACGAGTTGACCGGATTGCCGGGTCGGCGAGCGCTCGGCGAGAAGCTGCAACGGCTGGGCGGCACCTACACGGTAGCCATGCTCGACGTCGATCATTTCAAGAAGTTCAACGATAACTACGGGCACAGCGCCGGCGATACCGTGTTGCGCATGATTGCGTCGAAGATGAGCAAGGTATCGGGCGGCGGATTACCCTATCGCTATGGCGGCGAAGAGTTCGCAATACTCTTCAGCGGCAAGAATTTGCAGGAGGCCGCTCGTCACCTCGAAAACCTGCGCGTCGATATCGCAAATAAACCTTTTGTCATCAGACGTGCGGGCAGAAGAAGCGTTGACAAACCGGATGGCCCGGACACGAACAAGTCGATCAGGATCACCGTCTCTATCGGTTTTGCCGAGTCGAACAGGAAAGAGTTATCGCCCTGGGATGTCGTGAAACTCGCGGACCAGGCGCTTTATCGCGCCAAGGGCAAAGGGCGAAACTGTATCAGCGAGTAGGTAAATCCGAAGACCCCGGTTTTTGATTTCAGGCGGGGCCAGGCGAGACGACGACACGACCGAGCAGCGCGTCCGCCGCGGTATCGGCACGACCCGACCCGCGGTAACACCCGCTGGAACCGCGTCGACAAATCACAGAATCTACGTTGCAACATGAAGCTAACTACCACCGAATCTCCCGAAACAGGTTGAGCCGGGGATAGCAAGTCTCTATACTGCCGCAATCAGTATGTGTATCCATTGGCAACACAAATGGTGAAGACAGCAGCGCTTCGCATTCGAATCGAGCCGGAATTGCACAAAGATTTTCTCGATGCCTGCAAGGCGCAAGACGTTCCGGCTTCACAGGTTCTGCGAGAGTTTATGAAGCAATACGTATCCGCCCACCAACCAAATCCGCAACTGGAATTATTGCAACAGAGGGGGCATACCCGTGTCGATTGAGCAAAGACCAGCTTCCGGAATCTTGCGGGAAATACGTCCAAAGATTGGCAAGTACGAGATTAAAGCGATGCTGGGCGAAGGCGCGACCGGTGTCGTCTACGAGGGATACGACCCTGATATCGAACGCCGCGTCGCGATAAAAACGCTGCATCCGCATCTGCTGGTCGGCAAGGTGGGTGCCGGCCTGCTGGCGCGCTTCAAGCGCGAGGCAATCTCGGCAGCAAGGTGTATCCATCCCAATATCGTCACCGTCCTCGAGTACGGGCAGCACGAGAAACGGCCTTTCATCGTCATGGAGTACGTCGACGGGATTTCGGTGCACAGGTTTATGAAGCAAAGGCGCAGGCAGGGGCGCGGCATCAGCCTGAAGCGCAGTCTCAGTATCACATCGGGGCTGCTCAGCGCCCTGCACGTGGCGCACTGGTACGGCATCGTCCACCGTGACGTCAAGGCTTCCAATGTCCTGATTACAACCGACAGTCGCCGCATCAAGCTGGCCGATTTCGGCATGGCCAGGATCACGGAGAATTCCGATATGACGATGATCGGATCCCTGATCGGAACGCCGAGGTACATGGCGCCCGAGGTGAGGTTCGGCCTCGAGGCCGATCCCCGCGCCGACGTATTCTCGGCGACGAGGTTGTTACTCGAGTTGCTGACGATGTTGCCCGACAGCACGAAATGTGTGCGCTCGCGGTTGCCGGAGATTGCCGGCATGCCGCCTGGAAACCTGATCGACTACTCGGTGACCTACCCGAGCGCTTTGATACCTGTTCTCGCGAAGGGGCTGGACCCCGATCACAAGAAGCGGTACCAGTCGGCGGCGCAACTCATGCATGCGATCAAGAAGGCGCTGCCCGACCTCCAGCGGCAGCAGGCTTCGACCGTGTCCGCGCAGGCGGCCCCGCTAGCCCGGCAAGCGGATGATGATCTTGATGCGGCAAGCGCCGACGAACTGAATTCGATGACGAACCTGCTTGCCGTCTTCGTGGGTCCGATCGCGTCGGTCCTGATGGAGGAGCACGACACCAGCAACACGTCGGTGGACAACCTGGCGCTGGAGATTGCGGCAGAAATTCCCGGGCGGGAAAAGCAGCAGGAGTTCCTCAGGCGTTGGCAAACCCTGAGCCTGTCCAGGCGGACGTCGCTCGCAGACAACGAAGCGCAAGTTTTCCCGGACAAGAGTCTGTCGCAGCCGTTACCGGGGGACGTGCTGAATAGAATCGGCAATAGGTTCGCGCATTACATCGAGCCTATCTCGAAGACGCTGTTGCGGCACGCTTCGAATAAATCGGCGAAATAGATCCAGACTGCCGTCATTGCGGCGTAAGCCGAAACCTCCCATCCCTTTGTCTTCGGCAGAAGGCCGCGCCGGTACCCCGGTCCGGCACCGGTCTTAGCGGGCTCGCAGGGCGATACTGCTGAATTTCCTGCGGTAAACGGCCGGGGTTATTCCGACCTTGCGCTTGAAGACCCGGCGGAAGGAAGCAGGATCCTCGTAGCCGACACGACTGCTGATTTCCTCGACATTAGCGGTATCGGACTCGAGTATTTTCTTCGCCACCTCGATTCTGATGCCCTGCACATAATCGATTGGCTGGTAGCCGGTCGCGCCCCTGAAGCGGCGCGCGAAGGTGCGCGATTTCAGACCCGAGCGCTCCACCATTTCCGAGACCGGGTTGGGGCGACTGTAGTGTTTCTCGATCCACGACTGGCATTCCCGCACGATGGCGTCGTCGTGCCGGGAATTGCAGGTCATCGGGCTGAACGGCGCCTGCCCGTCGTCATGCGACGCCAGCAGGTAAACCCTGGCGGTATTGAGCGCCTGGTTCAGCCCGCAATAGCGCTCGATCAGGTAGAGCGCGAGATCCTGCCAGGAGGTCACTCCGCCGGCGGTAACCAGCCGCCGGTGCTCGGCGCTCAGGTTCAGTATCGACGCCGGCGACATCTTAACTCGCGGGAAATACTCGCGGAACAGGTTTCCATAGGCCCAGTGGCTCGACGCTTCGTGACCGTCCAGCAGGCCGGCCTCGGCAAGCAGGGTCGCACCCGAGCAGACCGAGCAGAGCAACGCGTCGCGCGCGTGCATGCGTTTAATCCAGTGGATTTCGGGCGTGTACTTGCCGAGCGGCGACTGGTCGACCGGCGTGTACATGTCGCAGACGATCACCACGTCCGCGCGCTCGATATCGTCGATCGAAGCTTGCGGCTGAATCGGGATGCCGCTCAGGCAGACGAACGGATCCGTGGAAACCGCGACGATCCTGACGTCCATCATGCTGTCCTCGAAAACGCCGCCCAACAGTTCCTCGAAGTCAGGGCCGACGTTGCCGAGCACATCGTAGAGACCGTACAGAACGCTCGCCGTGGTACCCTCGGATGCCAGCAGGCATATCAGCGGTTTACTCATGTAGTCGACACCTTGCGCCAGAAACTGGCTGTCCAATATGACACGTTAATGTGAGTTATGCCATTTCGGCTGTCCGATATGCCTCGATATTGTTGTTTTTGCCAATTGCGACGGCATTCATTGTCCCTACAATGAATTCATAATTCATAACCAGAACGAGGAGTCCCAAATGGAGAACCCGGCACAGAAGCTACCCCTGCAGATCGAAGGCGAGGTCCTGGCGCCCGCAAGCGACGGCTATGACGAGGCGCGCGCGGTGTGGAACGCGATGATCGATCGCAGGCCCGCGCTCATCGCGCGTTGCCGCAACAGTCGCGATGTCGCGAGCACCCTGGCGTATGCGCGGCAGTACGATTACCCGGTTTCGATCAGGGGCGGCGGGCACAACGTCGCCGGTCACGCCGTTTGTGACGACGGGATCATGATCGACCTCGGCAATATGCGCGGCGTCTCCGTCGACCCCGCTGCGCGCACGGCCCGCGTCGCCGGCGGTGCGACCTGGGCCGACGTCGATGCCGCGAGCCAGGCGCACGGCCTCGCCACGCCCGGGGGATTGATCTCGGACACCGGGGTCGCGGGACTGACCCTGTCGGGTGGCATCGGCTGGCTCAGGAGCCGCCACGGGCTGTGCATCGATAACATGCTGTCGGTCGAAATCGTCACCGCCGACGGCGAAATTCGCCGCGCCAGCGAAGCGGAAAACGTCGACCTCTTCTGGGCGGTGCGCGGCGGCGGCGGCAACTTCGGCGTAATCACCGAGTTCGAATTCCGCCTGCATCCGCTCGGTCCCGAGGTGATGTTCTGCGCGCCGATCTACGCGCTCGAATGCGGCGCCGAACCGATACGCGCGTGGCGCGATTTTCTCGCCGACAAGAGCGACCGGATCGGTTCCCTGGTCGAATTCTCGACGGTGGGTGAGAGCGAGGATTTCCCGCCCGAGTCCTGGGGCAAGCAGGTCTACACGATCGCCGCGGTATACGCCGGCGATGCCGAGGAAGGCGAGCGGGTCATGCAGCCGTTGCGCGAACTCGCGCCGATGGTCACCGATTTTTCCGGCCGCATGGCCTACTGCGAGCTGCAGAAACTGTTCGACGAGTTGATGCCGGCCGGGCAATTCCGCTGTTACTGGAAATCGCATTACCTGAGCGGCCTGTCGGACCAGGCGATCGACGATATTCTCGCAGGCGTCGAGACGGTACCGTCGCCCAGTACCCTGTCGTCGATCTGGAATTTCGGCGGCGCGACCGCGCAGGTTCCGGCCGACGCAACCGCGTTCGGCGACCGATCGATGCCGTGGATGTATTCGATCGATTCGGTCTGGGAAGGCGCGCAAAACGACGCCGCCAATATCGGCTGGACGCGCGATTTCTGGGGTCGCATGCAGCGCTACTCGCATAACGGCCGCATGTACCTGAATTTCCCGGGCCAGGGCGAGGAGGGCGACAAGCTGCTGCAGGACACCTTCGGCGACAATTACGGGCGCCTGCGCGAAATCAAGGCGAAGTACGATCCGGACAACCGCTTCCGCTTCAATCAGAACATCCGTCCGCTTGACCACTGAGGAGCAAATCATCATGCAACCCGATTTTCCCCCACGACTCGAAAACAGGTTCTACCTGACCGAAGGCGGCTCGGAAACCGAAATCATGTACAAGTGGGGTTTCGAATTGCCCGAATTCGCGATGTATCCGTTGCTCGACAACCCGAAGGCGGACGAGATTATCCGCAACATGTTTCGCCGCTACCTCGAGGTCGCGGCCGCGCACGATACCGGGATGCTACTCAACGGGCACGATTACCGCGCCAGCCCGGACTGGGGCGAGAAGCTCGGCTACAGCGCCGAGGGCCTCAGGGAAATGCAGCACCGCACGATCGGCTTTCTCGACGAAATGCGCGTTGAGTACGCGAACCGGGTCAGCGACGTTTACATTGCCGCCTGCATCGGCCCGCGTGGCGACGCCTACGGCACGGGCGGCGACATTTCGGCGAGCGAGGCCGAGGATTACCATTCGGTGCAGCTGCACAATCTCGAGGATACCGCCGCGGACATGGCGGTCGCGGCGACCTTCAACAACATCCCCGAGGCGATCGGCGTGATCCGCGCCGCGAATGAAGTCGGTATCCCGATCGGCGTCAGCCTGACCCTGACCCCGGAGGGTCACCTGCGCTCCGGCCCGACCCTGCGCGCAGCGATCGAAACCGTCGACGAGGCCACCGACGGCGGCGCCGCATGGTTCGGCACCAACTGCTCGCACCCGCTCGAGTTCGAACCCGCGCTCGCCGACCAGGGCCCGTGGCTCGACCGGTTGCGCTATGTCCGGCCGAATGCCGCGAGGATGGACAAGATCGCGCTGTGCTCGCTCGGTCATCTCGAGGACGGTGATCCGGTCGAGCTGGGCGCGCAGATGGGCGAAGTCGCGCGGCGTTTGCCGGGAGCGGATATCATCGGGGGGTGCTGCGGCACCGACGAGCGGCACCTGGCGCAGATTGCAAAAAACGTCAATGCCGCCCGCCATCCTGCTAATTAGGGAGCATGCGGCCGAACTGTCCCATTTTTGCTGATTAGCCGCGGATAGTGCTTTCGCAAAAAAGCAGTCGAGGAAAGTGGCCCCTGCCTGCCGGGCGGGTTAGCGGGGAGGATTACTCCAGTTTATTTCGGTGTGCAGTTGCCGATTTCCATATAGGGTCCTTCCGTGGCTTCGGCGCTGGTCTGCCGGGTAAAGGAGTAGCCCGTATGCGCTCGGACATAGCGCCCGCTCTGCTTGTCGATATTGAAGCTGGCGCCGAAAGAACCCTTGCACATGATCAGGCCTGTTTCCTCATTGGAGTCGGGGTACTTGAGTGACTTGCAGTGGATGATTGGTTTCGACGAACCGGCATCCTTCACCTCGTAATCGTATTTCAGCGCTCTGGCGAAAAGATTGTCTTCGTTCGCGGGCGCCACCAGGTATTGTCGATGCTCGACCGAAAGTGTCGAAACCTCCCAGGATTGATCTGCCGGGTCGTAGACGAATCCACTCGCCCGCTCGGCCGTGCAGAAAAGCGCTTCCGCGGATGCCGCCGTGGAAATATAGAATGCCAGAACCACGGGGACAGTGATCGTGCCAGGTCTCATGTCGACTCGTATCATTAGTCCCCTCCTGCCGGTAGCCGGCTTGATCAGACCGATTGATCACAAAGTCTCGAATTAGACGACCAGATTATCACGCGCCCGTTTCGAATGCATCGCCCGAATGGGTTAATTTTCCCGGTGTCGAATAGCCGTAATCGATTGCCGAAAACGGCTCTTTCCAGGGAATATCCAGCGCCAGCTTCCCAATAGATTTTTATCCAGCAAGGTCTGTTGCGCGGCGACAATCTCGCATAACGGGCAGACCCGGAAGACCAATGGCCTGATTTCACCGCGTTCGATGTAACCGGCTAGATCGCCGAACGCCCGCGGGTCCTGGCGGGTGCAGCCGCAGCAAGCCAGGTCCTCGAAGTGAAGGGTTCGAACATAGAAATTGGCGACAGGCCCCGCGATAGCGCCGGCGGTCGCCTGGCGCCCGCCGCGACTCGGGGTAACAAGCTCGATGGCAATGCGTTCTATCCGACTCGACAACTCGATGGTAAACAGGTGTGTCTCGAACCGATCGGGCTCGATCCGTGGCAATGATATTTTGGCGGCCTAAAGCCCGGAGTCATCGATGAACGCTTGAAATCGGTCATCAGACCGAATTAAAGTGTTACCCATGTGCCCGGCTCCGCACAACGAGTCATCCCCGCGCAAGCGGGGATCTGGGTACTCAAGGAGTCATCCCCGCGCAAGCGGGGATCTGAGTACTCAAGGAGTCATCCCCGCGCAAGCGGGGATCTTGAAATGGTGGCACGATGAAGAGATTCCCGCCTGCGCGGGAATGCCTAAAATGGACCCGGGAATGACGGCAACGGGCCCGGGAATGACACGACAATTGCGGAGGTCTGCGTGAGCGATACGGTAACAACCACCAGCGCACGGAGCGGCGGACGTCGCCGCGGCGGCGGTCGCACTGGCCGCGGACGCTCGCGCCCGCAGGCCAGCACAGCTGCCTACATCACGCGTGAAATCCCGTTCTACGAATTCCTCGGCGAGGAAGGCCTGGTAAAACTCGAAGAGCAGGCCGACTGGATCATCCAGGAGATCGGGCTCGAATTTCGCGACGACCCCGGGGCGCTCGAAATCTGGAAGGCCGCCGGCGCCGACGTCAAGGGCACGCGCGTGCGCCTCGACCGCGGCGCCGCGCGCGAACTGTGCCGCACCGCGCCGCGTGAATTCGTGCAGCATGCGCGCAACCCGGCGCGCAGCGTCACCATCGGCGGCAGGTCACAGGTGTTCGCGCCGGTCTACGGCCCGCCGTTCGTGCGCGACCTGGCGGGCGGGCGGCGTTACGGCACGCTCGATGATTTCGAAAAGCTGGTCAGGATCGTGCAGAGTCTGCCGAGCCTGCATCACTCCGGGCTCGTCATCGTCGAACCCTGCGACCTGCCGGTGTCGAAGCGCCACCTCGACATGGTCTACGCGCACATGAAGTACGGCGACAAGCCGCACCTCGGCGCGATCACCGAGAAATCGCGCGCGCAGGACTCGGTCGACATGGCGCGGATTCTCCATGGCGAAGCCTTCATGGAAGAACACTGCGTCATCATGGGCAACGTCAACACCAACTC
>Ga0224512_10000424_pt1 | contig 45067 bp, 38 predicted proteins | sample SF_May12_sed_USG_4_FD_169103 | JGI IMG/M metagenome (GOLD analysis project Ga0224512, IMG submission 169103) | Sediment microbial communities from San Francisco Bay, California, United States - SF_May12_sed_USGS_13 | ecosystem: Environmental > Aquatic > Marine > Sediment | place: USA... | reverse complement strand
AGTGCCCTGCTCTCGCTCATGGAGCCGATCATGATCGTGGTGCTGGGTGTGGTGGTCGGCGGCATGATCGTTTCGATGTACCTGCCGATCTTCGATATGGTGAACGTGATCGGGTAGGACCATCCGTGTCCCTCGCAACGGGCTCCGGTGCTGCAGCGCCGGGGCCCGTTGCGTCATGCCGCGCCCGCAACACTGCCCACACCCGCGCCGCGAGATCCCGGAGCCCGGACCGTCTCGGGAGGCTCACCACCGCCAGGCAAGCGGTCCGGGTGTTGCATTTTGCGAAGGGGTTCAGGATACTTGGCCGTATGCAACGCTCGGGGGGCACGGGTCAGCCGCGAGCCGCCGTAGCGCCGATGGTTGGCGCCACGTGGCCACGGGACCTGCTGGGGTGGATCTACTTGGGCCGCGTCGCGGTGGCGATCGTGGTCTTCGTCGCGGCTGCTTTCTCCTTCAGGGCCGTCCCGCCCGAGACGATCGTCATCCTGGCAGTGGCCGCGATCGCCAGCGTGATCGCCAGTGGGCTGTCGGTCTGGTACACCCACGTCCGCAGATCCGAGCCCAACCTCACCTTCCTCTACCTGCAAGCGCTGTTCGACCTGGCCCTCGTCACGACGGTCGTCCACGTCACGGAGGGGCCGGACAGCCAGTTCCCGGCGCTGTACATCCTGGTGATCGCGGTGAGTGCCGTGCTGATGCCGCTGGCGTCCAGCCTGTTGGTCACCAGCCTCGCGATCCTGCTTTACCTGGCGGACATCGTCTGGTGGCAACCCGTCCAGCTCTCGGTCGTGGTGTGGCTCCAGATTGCCGTGTTCGTGGCGGTGTTCGTGGCCACGGGACTGATCGCGAGCCGCGTGCGGGTGATGGGTGCCGAACGCGAAGAGCTCGAGCAAGAGGTGCATCGACTCCGGCTCGAAGCGAGCGACATCCTCCAAAACATCCGGAGCGGTGTGCTCACGGTGGACGGCGACGGTCGGCTCCTCTTCGCCAATCCCGCAGCGTGCGAGTTGCTCGGCCTGGATCAGCAAACGAGCGTGGACCGGCCCCTCGACGAGCTGATCGGCGACCGCGCCGTGGAGCTGCTGCAGGCGATCGCGGTTACCCGCTCGACGCGCCACAAGTCCGTCCGCTCGGAGGGCGAGGTGCGTGTGGGCGACCGTCAGTTCCCGATCGGCGTCACGACCACGAGCATCGATACGCCAGACTCGGCCTCGCCGTCGGTGACCGCCATCTTCACCGACATCAGTGACCAGAAGCGCATCGAGGCGCTGCGCCTCAGGACGGAGCGTCTGGAGGCCGTCGCGGAGCTGTCGGCTTCGCTCGCCCATGAGATCAAGAACCCGCTCGCATCCATTCGATCGTCCATCGAGCAACTGGCCGGTAACGAGCGGCAAGGAGAAGATGAGCGGCACCTGACACGACTGGTCATTCGTGAGAGCGACAGGCTCAGTCGGCTCCTCACCGAGTTCCTCGACTTTTCCCGGGTTCGGGTCACCCAGGGGCGGCCATTCGATCTGGTCCAGGTCGTCGAGGCCGCCGTGGCCGTGGTCCGTAAGCACCCCGACTGCCCCGAGGATGCCAAGCTGCGCATCGTCGTAAAGACACCGCCGCCGGTCGAAGGCGACGAGGACTTACTGCACCGTGTCGTGGTGAACCTGGTGCTGAACGCGGTCCAGGCGTCCACCGACACCCCGGAAGTTCTCGTCGAGGTGCGGGAGGCGCGACCGGACGACGTGCCGATGGGCGTGCGACTCGGAACGGCGGTCCTGCTTAGCATCACGGACGACGGACCCGGAATTCCCGAGGAACTGCGCGACCGACTGTTCGAGCCGTTCGTGAGCGGCCGGACCGGCGGCTCGGGCCTCGGCCTCGCCATCGTACAGCGTGCCGTGCAGGCCCATCGCGGCCTGCTGTTTCTCGATTCCCGTCCGGGGGCGGGCACCACGTTCTCGATCGTGATTCCCGCCGCCGGCCCCGCAGAGGTCTCGGAGGACGACGCGTGAGCGACACCCGACCTAGGATCCTGATCATCGACGACGAGAGCGCGATCCTCGACACGTTGCGCATTCTGCTCAAGAACAAGGGCTTTCAGCCGGACATTGCCCAGGGGGGCAAGGCGGGGCTCGAGGCGCTGAAAGCGGGCCCGCCCGACGTCGTGCTCACCGACATCCGTATGCCCGGCCTGAGCGGCACCGACATCCTCCAGGCAGCACGGGAAATCGATCCCGAGCTGCCGGTGATTCTCATGACCGCGCAGGCGACCCTCCAATCGGCCATCGCGGCGGTGAACGCAGGCGCGTTCTACTACATCCAGAAGCCGTTCTCGAACGACGAACTGGTGGCCATCTGTCGGCGGGCTGCCGAGCAGCGGAATCTGCGGACGGAGAACAAGCAGCTGAAACGGGAGATCCGGCGCCGCGAGCGCTCGCGTCTCGTGCAGCCCATCGGCACATCGAAGATCTTCCGCGACGTGCTGCGCCTCGCCGAACAGGTTGCCCCCACCGAGTCGACCGTCCTCGTCCTGGGCGAAAGTGGCACGGGAAAGGAGGTCATCGCGCGCTACATCCACGAGCTGTCACAACGGACCGACGGGCCGTTCTTCTCGATCAACTGCGGGGCGCTCCCCGAGACGCTCCTGGAGTCGGAGCTGTTCGGCTACGTCAAGGGCTCGTTCACCGGGGCCGATCGCGACAAGGAGGGGCTCTTTGCTGCCGCGCGGGGCGGCACCTTCTTCCTAGACGAGATTGCCGACACGAAGCCGTCGACCCAGGTGAAACTGCTGCGCGTCCTGCAGGAGCGCGAAGCGCTGCCGGTGGGCGGCACCATGCCCATTCCGGTCGACGTGCGGGTGATCGCCGCCACCAATCGGGACCTGGACCTGGAGATGAAGCAGGGCACCTTCCGGTCGGACCTCTACTATCGGCTCAACGTGATTGCCCTTCGGCTCCCGCCGCTGCGCGACCGAACCGAGGACATCTCGCTTCTCACCGAGGCGTTCCTCCAGCGGATCGCCGAGCAACGCGGTGAAAAGTTGAAGCACGTCGCCCAAGACGCCCTCGCTGTCATCATGGAGTATCCGTGGCCCGGCAACGTCCGCGAGCTGGAAAACGCGCTGGAGCACGCGGTGGCCCTGACCGAGGGTGAGGAGGTCGAAGCCAAGGCGCTCCCGGACCGCGTCACGTCGCCCAAGTCCGAGCCCTTCGTGGCGGAGCGTCCGCTCCAGACCCCGACGCTGGAGCTCATCGAGCGTGCCTACATCTCCTGGGTCCTCCAAGCCGAGGGCGGCAACAAGAGCCGCGCGGCGGAGGTGCTGGGCATCGATCCGTCCACCCTCTACCGCAAGCTGGCCAGGTATGAAGCTGAGACGACATGAGCGGCGGTTCCACAGCTCGGCGCTGCCGGCTGCCACGTCCGAGCTGATCGTATCGGCGGTGATGCCGGCGTACAACGAAGAGCACACGATCGAGGATGCAGTCCGCCGGGTCCGCGAGGTCCCCCTCAACATCGAGATCGTGACCGTCAACGACGCATCGCAGGATCGAACGGGGGAAATCCTCGCGCGCCTGGGGCGCGAAGGGCTCGTCGACCACGTGATCGACCAGCCGCGCAACATGGGGAAAGGCGCGGCGGTCCGCGCCGGTATCCAAGCCGCGACCGGTCACGTGATCGTCATCCAGGACGCCGACCTCGAGTACGACCCGCAAGAGTTCCCGGTGTTGCTCGAGCCGATCCGGATGGATCGCGCCGATGCGGTGTTCGGATCGAGGTTTCTCGCGGGCCCGCACCGCGTGCTCTACTTCTGGCACTCGGTCGGCAACCGCTTCCTGACGTTGCTTTCGAACATGCTCACCGATCTCAACCTGACCGATATGGAGACGTGCTACAAGATGGTTCGGGCCGATCTCCTCAAATCGCTGCCGCTCGTGTCCGACCGCTTCGGCTTCGAGCCGGAGCTCACCGCTCGCCTGGCGGCGGCGGGGGCCAGGATCTGGGAGGTGCCCATCAGCTACAGCGGTCGGACCTACGCCGAGGGCAAGAAGATCGATTGGCGCGACGGCGTCGCCGCCATCTGGCACATCCTCCGGTTCAACCTGTTCGCGCCCACCGCCAACACTCCGTGAGCCGGGCGCTCGCCCGCGGGCACGGGCCGGCGATCGCTGGGCTCGTCGTGTTCGCCGTCGCCCTCTGGGCGCAGACCGGGGCCATGGTGGGCGTGTTCTACGACGACGGGATCTACGTCGCGATCGCCAAGGCCCTGGCGGAAGGACGGGGCCTGGTGTCGCTGCACCTGCCCGGTGCGCCGCCGGCCGTGCACTACCCGCCGCTGTATCCGGTCGTGTTGGCTGGACTGTGGCGGCTGTGGCCGGCCTTCCCTGCAAACGTCGTGCTGTTCCAGCTGTTCGATGCCGCGGCGCTCGGTGCAGCTGCCTGGATCATGGTCCACCACGCTCGCCGGACCGCCCTGCCGCCACTGGCTCGATATCTCGCGCTCACGATTGGGGTGACGGCATTTCCCATGCTGACGCTCGTCGGGGTGCGGTTCTCCGAGCCGCTGTTCCTGGTGCTGCTGGCCGGCGCCGTGTGTGTGGCCGATGGGGACGACGTGGGACGGGGGAAAGCCGCCGCGGCCGGTGTGCTGGCCGGACTGGCGACGCTCACGCGCTCCATCGGTATCGCGGCCATCGTGGGCATCCCGCTGGCGTTCTGGCTGCGTGGCCGGCGCCGAGCGGCGGGAGTCGCGCTCGGGGTGGCGCTGGCGGTGTCCGCGCCGTGGTGGCTGTGGCTCGCTGCGCACGGCGACGGCATCGATCCGCTGCTCGCCTCCAACTACGGCACGTACACGCAATACGCCGGACAGGCTGGTGTGGTCGGGCTCCTCGCCGGGCTGGACTTCACCTCGCTCCAGCCGTTCTCGCGACTGCTCGTGCCGGCACTCCCCACCCCGATCTGGCTCGCCGTGACGGCCATGGTGTTCGGCACCGTCGTCGTCGGGGCGGTGACGCTGGCACGCCGAGTACCCACGCTACTCCTGGTGCTCGTGCCGTACGTGGGCATGGTGACCCTGTGGCCGTTCACGCCCGACCGCTTCATGTGGATCTTGCTCCCGTGGATGGCCCTTCTCGCCACGGCCGGCTCGCTGCGGGCCTGGCAGTGGGGATGGTGGGGGCGCATCCCGGTCCTTGTGCTCACGATGATCGTCGTGGTCGGGTTTGGGTGGCGTCAGGTCGTCTCCGTCATGGATCGCCAGTTTGCGATGACGGCAGATCGAGCCAGTCGCCCGTTTGCGCTCCTCACGGCGGGCATCCGAACCGGCACGCCCGAGAACGCGATCATCGCGTCGGATGGTGAAGCGATGATCTATCTCTACACGGGACGCTCGGCGGTACCGCTGTTCCTGTTCAAGCTGGACGGGCGTCGGATGCGAAGCTTCGGCGCCGACACGACACAGCACTACCTCTGCCGTCAGGGTGTCACCCATGTGGCCACGTCGTGGCTGGGTGGCGATGCGCTACCGTTGCTCGACACGTTGCGGACTCGCGGGGATTCCGTCCTGACACCCCTGTTCACGGTCGCGGACGGTCCGGCGCTGTACCGGTTCCGGTGCCCCCGATGACGCGCGGTCGTGCAACATGGATCGCTGCGGCGGTGGCCAGCGTGGTCTATCTGCTGGCTGTCCGCAACGGGTGGGCCGGTGACGACCTCGTAGCCATCCGTGACAACCCGGCAACACACTCGCTCTCCTCCGCTATCGCCGCATGGTTCGAGGTATACTGGCCGGGTGAATGGCGGTGGGCCGGCCTGTACCGCCCGTTCACGATCCTGACCTACGGTCTGGATTGGACTATCGCTGGCGGCGCGCCGTGGTGGTTCCATCTCGTGAACGTGGGGTTGCACGGGGCAGCGACCGCGCTCGTGGTGCGCGTGGCGTTGGCGTGGCTCCCACCCGTCGGCGCGCTCGTGACCGGACTGGTGTTCGCCGTGCATCCGGTCCACGTCGAGGCGGTGGCCAACGTCGTCGGGCGGGCCGAGCTCCTCGTGGCCGTGTGGCTGCTGCTCGCCGTGCTGAGCGCCCGCCGGTACCGGCAGGCGGAGTCGTCTCGAACCCGGCGGTGGTGGCTCGCGGTCACACTCGTTGCCGTGGCGCTGGCGCTCTGCTCCAAAGAGCACGGAGTGATTACGATCGCTGTGCTCGCCGTCGATCACCTGCTCGAGCCGCGGCGGCCCCGCAACTCGGCGACCGGCCTGTACGTGGCCGTTGCCGCACTCACGCTGGCCTGGCTCTTCGTCTGGCAAAGCATCGCGGGTGGGCTGGTCGGCGCGGGGACGCATGCGGCTTTCTTCGGGGTGTCCCCATACGGGCGCGTGATGACGATGCTCCCCGTCTACCTCGAGGTTCTGCGCCTTCTGGCGTGGCCCTTTGCGCTCGCCTCGGATTACGCGCCGCAAGTCGTGCCGGTGCGCGAGACGGTCACGCTGGTGGGGACGCTCGGGTTCCTGGTGACGGGGGCAGCGCTTGCCTTGGCTGTTCTGTCGGTGCGGCGTGCCCCCGTAGTGGCCTTCGGAATCCTAGTGGCGGTGCTGAGCTACGCGCCCACGGCAAACCTTCTGGTCGTTTCCGGCGTGGTCCTCGCCGAGCGGAACCTCTATCTGGCGGTGCTTGCGCCGGCGTTGATCGTCGGGTGGGGGGTGGCCAGGGTATGGGACGGCCCGCGCCGTCGTGCCGTGGCGGTGGCGTGTGCTGGCGTGGTGCTGCTGTTTGCCTATCGCACGGTGGATCGGATCCCGCTCTGGTCCGACCCGCTCACGCTGCTCGTCGAGGAGCAGGCAGCCCACCCGGAGAACTTCCATACCCGCGTGCTGCTCGGCGAGTACGTGGCGGCGCGCGGCGATTCGGCCTGGGCGTTGGGGGAACTGCTGGTCGCCGGTGCGCTCTTCCCTGCCGACCCCTGGGCAGCCGTCCTGGCGTCCCGTCAGGCCCTGGCCCAGGGTCGTCCCACGCTCGCACTCCGCGAGGCAAGGCGTGCCTATCGACGGTATCGGAGCGACGCGCGCATCGTTGAAGTCCTGACGAATGCTCTCATCGCCACCGGTCGGCCTGATTCCGCGCTTGTGGTTGCGGCGGCCGGCGCACGGGATCTCCCGGGGAGCGAGATGGTCCTTGCCGCCTATCGGCGGGCACTCGTGGCGGGCGCTGGCGCAGCATGGGAGGCAACGCTTGTCGACGCGACACGAGACTGGTCGGCGGGGCGGGTCGTATCCGCCGCCGCCCGGTTGGACTCGCTCGAGCGGGCGCCTCCGGCTAGGGCGGAGCTCGGCGCTGCGTGTGCCCGGCTCGCGGCCACTGTGCCCGTGGTCCGCGCGCTCCAGCCCCGACTCGCGGCCGTGCTCGAGGTGGGGGCGGCTTGCGATATGCCTGTGAACGGGCGCTGAGCGGCCGAGAATCAGACCTTGCGCCTAGCGATCTGCCTTGCATAATGAGAGCGTCGCGGAGCCCGTGGGCAGGATTTTCGGGTGCCGGCCTGCCACCTATGTCATTGTTAAAAAGAGAGTTAACTGCTTCTGCCACGCATGGAACGGAGCTTGCCAACAGACAGGGTGGCACGGTGCAGATCGACTCTTGTCACATCAACAGCTGGAGGACCGAGATGTTCAACCGCAAGGGCTTCACGCTGATCGAGTTGCTGATTGTTATCGTCATTATCGGCATCTTGGCAGCAATCGCGATCCCAAAGTTCGCGACCACGAAGGAGAAGGCTTACCTCACCGCCATGAAGTCGGATCTCCGAAATCTGGCGACCGCTGAGGAAGCCCACTTCGCCGACAACGTGGCCTACACCACGAGCTTCCCGGCCACCATCTACACGGTGACGGCCGGCGTGACTGGCCCGACCCTCGCCCTGACGGGTGACGGCTGGACCGGCACGGTGGGTCACGGCCTGACCGCGAAGACCTGTGCCATCTACATCGGCTCAACCGCGTTGGCGCCAGCCGTCAACGAGGGCGAGCCGAAGTGCACGCCGTAACCCGGCGCACGCGCTGAGTGGACGGGCGGCGGCGTGCCGCCGCCCGTCGGCTTGTCCCCCGGTACGTCAGCTCACGTCGTCGACGCCTTAGGAGACCGCTATGCCGAGGCACCAGCAAGGCTTCACGCTGATCGAGCTGCTTGTGGTCATAGTGATCATCGGGCTCCTGGCGACGATCGCGATTCCGAAGTTCACCAACACGAAGGAAAAGGCATACCTGGCCCAGATGAAGACCGACCTGCGGAATCTGGCGACGGTGGAGGAAGCTTACCTCTACGATAACAGCACGTACACGACCTCCTTCCCGGTCACCGTCTACACGACTACCGCGGGGGTCAACCTTCCGACGATCACGCTCGAAACGGCGGGGTGGCAGGCCTGGGTGAGCCACATGTACACCTCCAAGACGTGTGCGATTTTCGTGAATGCCGCGGCGCTCGCACCGGCGATTGAGGAGGGGGCGCCGAAGTGCACGTCGTGACGCGGAATCGCCGCTGATGCTCCGGGCGATAGGGTGTTCCTGTCGCCCGTTTCGTTTGGGGGTAGACGCGTCGTGATTCAGCGTGATTCATCAGACCGCCCCGCCTCCCGGCCGAGCCTCAAGCGGGAACTGCTTCTCAACTTCGCGCTCATTGCCGGTGCGGCGATCTCGCTCGCCGTGCTCACGGCCCTGGTGGCGGAATTACTCGAGCCTGGATACGCCGTGGCCGGGCTCATGCTCATGATCGTGGCCGACGTGCTCGTCGTGTTTGCATTCGGGCGCCATCTCCTCGACAAGCTCGTGCTCCGCCCTGTGGACGATCTCATTCGCGTGACCGACCGGCTGGGTGAAGGGGATCTGGCGGCGCGTGCGGCGCCCGCAGCGACCGAGGAGCTGTCGCGGTTGGCGGAGCGGTTCAACCGCATGACGGAGCGGCTCGAGGAGGCGCGAACGGAGCTCGTTCGGGCCGAAAAGCTCGCCTCCGTCGGCCGGCTGGCGACGGGCATCGCTCACGAGGTCGGGAACCCGCTGTCGGCGATCGGGACCTACCTTGAGGTGCTGCGACGCAAGGGCGCCGATCCCGATCTGGTGGTAGCGATCGAGCGAGAAGCCGGACGGATCGATCGGATCGTGCGGGGTCTCCTTGCGTACGCGCGGCCGCAGGAGGAAGAGCTACGCGCGATCGACGTGGGATCGGTCGTGCGGAACGCCGTCGCGCTGCTGCGCCCGCAGGGATCGTTCGAAACCATCGAGCTGTCGGTCGAGATCGCCACCGATTTGCCACCTGCGAGAGGAACCGTGCACGGTCTGGAGCAGGCGTTGGTGAACCTGTTGACGAACGCGGCCGACGCGGCGCAGCGGGGCAGCATTGCGGTCGGAGCCACGCGCCGCGAGTTCCGCGCCGCGGGTGCGTGGGAACGACGGCGCACCGACCAGACCGCCGGCCAAGTACCGGAGCGCCGCGCCTGGAAGCGCCCGGTTCGACCGGAGATTGCCGACGGGACACCAGGGGTCCTGCTGTGGGTGGCGGACTCGGGACCGGGCATCCCGGTTGCCGACCGGGATCGCGTGTTCGAGCCCTTCTACAGCACCAAGGAGCCCGGATTCGGGACCGGCCTCGGCCTGGCCATTGTACAGGGCACGGTGCATGAGATGGGGGGCTTGGTGTGGGTGGAGAATGCCCGGGAGGGCGGGGCCGCCTTCAAGATCTTCCTGCCGCAGTCGGGAACCGATGCACATCCTTCGTGACCCGGGCCGGACGGAGCGTCGGTGCGCATTCTGATCGTCGATGACGACCCCGGTCTCCGGCGGTCGTTGAGCCTCCTGCTCGATGCGGAGGGCTACCAAGTCGTTGCCGAAGGAGAGCCCGCACGGGGCCTCCAGCGCGCTCTCCGGGAGTCCTTCGACATCATCCTGTGCGACGTCCGCATGCCGGAGATCGACGGGCTCACGTTTCTCAGGCGGTTTCGGGAGGGTGGTGGAGGGGCGCTGCTCATCATGATGAGCGCGTACGGTGGGGAAGACGCGGCGATCGAGGCGCTGAAAGAGGGGGCGTACGACTACGTCCCCAAGCCCTTCAGGTCGGACGAGCTGCTGCTCACGCTCCGTAAGGCGGAAGAGCGGGAACGGTTGCGGGGGCGAGTGGCGACGCTGGAGGCCGAGCTGGCACGCTGGACGGGCGCGGACCTCGTGGCCGACTCGCCGGCCATGCGGAAGGTCATGGATCTGGCCACTCGGGTGGCCCCGCACACCACCACGGTGCTCATCACGGGCGAGAGCGGGACCGGCAAGGAAGTGCTGGCCCGAACCATCCATCGCATGAGCCCGCGCCGCGACAGAGGGTTCGTGGCCGTCAATTGCGGGGCGATTCCCGAGAATCTGCTCGAGTCTGAGCTCTTCGGGCATGCCAGGGGTGCGTTCACCGGGGCGACGGCCGACAAACCGGGGCTGTTCGAAGAAGCCGACGGGGGGACGCTGTTGCTCGATGAGGTGGGCGAGCTACCTCCGCACCTCCAGGTGAAGCTGCTGCGGGCCCTGCAGGAAGGCGAGATCCGGCGGGTGGGCGAATCGGCGGCCCGCACGGTGGACACTCGGCTTCTGGCAGCGACGGCGCGCAATCTCGAAGAGGATGCGCGCGACGGACGGTTCCGGGAGGATCTTCTGTACCGCCTGAACGTGGTCAACATCCACATCCCGCCGCTCAGGCAACGCCCCGAGGATCTCGACGCGCTGGTGGCCTCGCTCCTGGTCCGCGTGTCCACCAAGTCTGGCCGGGAGGTCCGGATCACGCCTGCGGCGCTCGAGGCCATCCGGCAGCGTTCCTGGCCCGGCAATGTGCGCGAGTTGGAGAACGCGTTGGAGCGGGCCGCCGTGCTCTCGTCGGACGGCGTCATCGGACCCGAGGCCTTCGAAGGCGTCGGAACACCGGTGGGTACGCGGCGAGGAGCCCCAGCCCCTCGGGGTGCCCGCACCACCCCCCCGGACCTCAAGAGCGCTGTGCGGGCGGCCGAGCGGGAAGCGGTCGAGGCGGCGCTCAGCGCCACGGGTGGCAACCGGAAAGAGGCCGCAGACCTGCTGGGTGTCAGCCTGCGCACCCTGTTCTACAAGCTGAAAGACCTCGAAATCGAATAACGCAGTTTGCTGCAGTCGTGCAGATGGTTGCATGCACTCAGGCGCGGCCTGAAAACCTAAGTTGTTACTAGACAGTCACTTAGTAGATGGCACGCTTCTTGGTTATGGAGTGGGCAGGATTCTTTGGAGACGAGCCATGAATCGTCACGGTTTCACGCTGATGGAAGTGCTGATCGTCATCGGTCTGATTGGGATCATCGGGGCCATGGCGATCCCCCGGATTGGGACGGCACTGGTCCGTCAGAGCGTTCGGTCGTCGCGGGAGGCGGTGGTTGCGATGCATGCCCGTGCCCGGACGGCCGCGGTGCAGCGAGGTCGGGTGACCGTCCTCGTGGTGACCGGCGACAAGATGCACGTGCTCTCCCGTCACCCGGTCACTGGCGCGCTGGACACGGTCGGTGGTGTGGAAGACCTCCACTCCCGCTACGGAGTGACGGTCACCACCACTCGAGACAGCCTCCCCTTCGACAGCCGCGGCGTGGGCTTCGCCGCCGGCGACACGAAGATCGTGGTGAAGAAGGGGGCCTATCAGGACGACGTCGACATCAACGCTTGGGGGAGGATCATCCGGTGAAGAATCGCCAGGGGTTCACGATCCTCGAAGTGCTCATCGCCATCATGGTGCTGACGGTCGGCATCCTGGGGCTCACCACCACGGCAGCGCTGGTGACCCGGATGATCGGACAGGGGCAACGCTACAGTGAAGTCAGCACCGCGGCCGCCGAGCGTTTCGAGCGGATGCGCAGTCAGCCCTGCGCCACGCTGTCCAACGGCAGCGCGACGCAAGGCCCGTACGCCTTGAGCTGGACGGTAGTGACACCGGCCAGCGGCAACTCGCGGGCGGTCACCATGACGGTGGTATCGCCAACGGTACGCGCGACGAGGGCGGACACCTTTGCGACGACCATCTTGTGTCGGTGAGGACCATCATGAATAGACGCGGTTTTAGTCTCATCGAATTGTTGGTGGGCATGGTGCTGGTGAGCGCGGTCGGGCTGTCGATCTACCAGCTGCTCAGCACCAACCAGCGGCTGTATCGCCAACAGAGCGAGCGCGTGGACTTGAACTCCACGCTCCGGGGAGCGGTGTCGATCCTGCCGTCGGAGCTGCGCGAGGCGAACGCGAGGGACTCCATGGAGAGCGACCTCGCGGCCATCTCGTCCACGGCGATCAGTTATAAGGCGATGCGCAGCCTGGGCGTGTTGTGCCTGCCGCCGGTGAGCGCGGCCGGGACCGGCACGATCACGTTGTGGCGCAGCATGATCTACGGGATCCGCGGCATCGATCCGACCCGTGACTCGATCATGGTCTTTGCCGAGCGTGATCCGGGCACCCGAACGGATAACTACTGGATTCACGCCAACGTGGTGACCGCGACTCCGGGCACCCTGTGCCCGGCGGCCGCCCCGAGCCTCACGCTCGCGCTCAACAATGTCTATCCATCGGGTGGCCTCGCGCATGCGTTGGCGGGAGCGCCGATTCGGACGTTCGAGATGATGCAGGTGCTCACCTACACCGACGGTTTGGGCGATGACTGGCTCGGTGCCCGGCAGTACGTCAAGGGCACGGGCTGGACCACGACGCAGCCGGTGATCGGTCCGCTGGAGTCCGGGGGCCTGCAGTTCACCTACTTCGACAGCTTGGGTGTGGCGACGACCACTCCCACTGAGGTGGCGCGGATCGGTGTGACGGTTGCCGGTATGACGCAGGGAGTCGTGCGGCGCGGCTCGTCCATGGCGCGCCTGGTCGACACACTCGCCACGCATGTGGCCCTCAGGAACAACACCCGGTGAGCCGGGCGCACATCATAGGAGGCGCGAACATGAAATCGGTACGCAACGAACGCGGCATCGCCCTGGCGATGGCCATCTTCGCACTCGTGGTGATCGGGGCGCTCGTGGCGGGCTCGTTCTTCATCGGCATGCAGGAGCAGCGGGTGGGGCGTAACACGATCACCCACCAGCAGGCGTTCTCCGCCGCCGAGGAGGGCGCGAGCCAGCAGGTCACTGGCTGGACGACCGGCACCCTCAATCAGCTGCCGATCGGCGATAGCGTGTTGTTTGCCGGCACGCTCCCGAGCAACGGTGGTTGGTACCGGGGCTCCACCCGCCGGCTGAGCGACCTGAACTACCTGGTCCGCTCCGAGGGGTTCAGCCGCGACAGCGCGTCGCGCCAGCAGGTTGGTCTCCTCGTGCGCCTGCGCCCGATCCAGTTCAACGTGACCGCGGCGCTGAAGACGCAGGGAATGCTGAAGATCGGCGGCTCGTCGATGATCGACGGGAACGATCACTTCCCGCCGGGTTGGACTGGATGTCCGGCGCTCAATCCGGCGCTTCCCGGCATCCAGCTTCCCGACATCACCCAGATCAGCACGTCGGGCTGCAAAGACATGTCCTGTGTTACCGGCAATCCGCCGATCGAAGAGGATCCTTCGATCACGGTGGGGAGCCTCGAGACGTTCGGTGACGTGAGCTTCGACGATTTGAAGGCCATGGCCAACAAATTCGTCGGGTCGGGGACCCGGAAAGTGGCGCCCACGCTCACGGGAACCGCGTGCAACAAGACCGACGAGAACAACTGGGGCGATCCACTCAATCCCGCGCAGCCGTGCGGCGACTACTTCCCGATCATCTGGGTCGAGGGCGATGCCAATATCAACGGGGAGCAGGGGCAGGGGGTGCTCATCGTGAACGGCAACCTGGATGTCCAGGGTGGCTTCCAGTTCTACGGGCCGGTGATCGTGCGGAAGACGGTGAACACCCAGGGCACCGGCGGGCACTTCAACGGTGGCCTGATCGCGGCCAACGTGGATTTCGACCAGAACGTGGTGCTCGGCAACGCGGTGGTGAACTACTCGAGCTGCGCCATCATCAAAGCCCTCCAGAACTCGGCTCCGGGCGCGCTGTTCCAGGAGCGGAGCTGGGTGAACCTGAACTAAAGTGACGTAACTCACAGTCCCAGATAGACTTGTTGCTGGCCGGTTAAAGTAGGTTGGAGCTTGACAAAATCGGGGGTGAGCGGTACTGTAGTCTGCCGCTCACCCCACTTATCTCGTTCAACGGTCGGGAGATATGGCTCTTTTCGGACTCGGGCGGTCCAAAACGACGGTCGCCCTTGACGTCGGCAGCGGGCTGATGAAGCTCGTGGCCATCGATCACTCCAAGGATGAGCCGCAGATCGCGCGTGTGGCGGTCGCGCCCATTACCGGCAGCGCCATTGTCGAGGGAGAGATCATGGACCCCGACATTGTTGCCGACACCATCCAAGGTCTGTTGCGTTCGGCGGGGATCAAGCAGAAGCAGGTCGTGGTCGCCGTCGGGGGACGCGACGTCATCGTCAAGAAGATCCAGGTCGACCGCATGAAGGAGAGCGAGGCGTTCGAGGTCGTGCGGTGGGAAGCCCAGCAGCATGTCCCGTTCGACATCGAGGGCGTGGAGCTGGATTTCCAGATCTTGGATCCGTACGGGCAGGGACTGCAAATGGACGTGCTGCTCGTCGCGGCGAAGCGGGACCTCATCGAAGACAAGGTTCAACTCTTGGCGCAGGCGGGCCTTCAGGCGTCGATCGTGGACGTCGATGCGTTCGCCCTCCACAACGCCTTCGAGCTGAACTACCCCGAGGCGATGCGCGGCGGGGTGGCGCTCCTCAGCGTCGGCCACGAAGTGACCAATGTGAACATCCTACTGGACGGCGTGCCCCTCCTGACGCGAGATTTGGCGGTTGGCACGCGGAAGTTCCGGGAGGACCTGCAGCGGGAGCGCGGGATGTCGGCCGAAGACGCCGACGAGCTGCTCCAGGGGTACGAGCTCACGGGAGATCTCGAGCCGTATCTGCGGAGCCGCGGTGAGGAGATGGCGGTTGGTTTGGAGCGCGCGAGCGCCTTCCTGCAGTCCGCCACCGGTGACATGGGTGGCGTGGAACGCGTGTACTGTTGTGGTGGTGGCGCGCGGATCCCCGGGCTCATGGATGTGCTTGCCAAGCGGCTCCGGGTGCCGGTGCAGATCGCGACGCCGCTCCAGCGCGTGCAGGCCAAGGAAGGCGTGTTCGATACGATCAATGCGGACGAGGTCGGGCCACTGCTGATGCTGGCTGCGGGTCTCGCCCTCCGCAAGGCGGCGTGAGGGCCAGGAGGGCCGACGATGAGAATCGAGATCAACCTCCTCGGGGGGAGCAAGCGTAAGCGAAAAGCGGGCGCGGGTCTCCAGATGCCCGATTTCAGCGGCCTCGTCGCCGGGGTCAAGGACCCGCTGCTCCTCGGAGCAGTCGGTGCCGGCGTGGCCGCGATCGTGTTCATCGGAGGGCTGTTCACGCTCACGCAGACGCGGCACGTGCTGTTGGAGAACCGGGCAGAAGACGTCCGGACCGAGGCGCGGCGCTATGGCAACTTGATGGCGCAGAAACGCCATGCTGAGCGACTGCGGGATTCGCTGGTGGCCGAGCTCGACGCCATCCGGCAGATCGATGCCGACCGGTACGTGTGGCCACACATCCTCGAAGAGGTGACGCGGGCCCTGCCGGACTACTCCTGGCTCGTGAGCCTGGTAGCCTTGCAGGGCAGTCCGGTGCTCGAGGAGGACTCGGTGGACGTGGTGCAGCCGCTCCGGTTCGAGCTGGAAGGGCGGACGTCGGAGATCACGGCGTACACGCGCTTCCTGCGCCGACTCGCAGCGTCTCCCTGGATGGAGAACGTGATTGAGGGGCCGGCGACCACCGTCTTGGAAGACGACAAGGCAATGCGGGCGTTCAGCATCACGGCAACGTTCAAGAAGGCCGGGACGGACTTCGTGCGAACGGTGTCCGTGATCGAATCGGTCCGCTAGGGGGAACCGTGGCACTGACGGAAAAAGACCGGAAACAGGTTCTCACCATCGTGATCGTGCTCGCGGTCGCCTTGTCCGCCGCCTTCTGGTTCCTGTGGAGGGCGCCGAAGATGGACGAGGTGAACGCCCTCCAGCGCGAGGTGGATTCCCTGCAAACGCAGATCGACATCGCCAAGCGCGAGTTGGCGCAGGGCACGGTGGAACAGCTGCGGGAGCGGATCCAGCGGCTCGAGGGGAGCCTGGGACTGATGCGACAGCTCGTCCCGGCCGAGAACGAGGTACCCCAGCTCATCGACGACATCGCGGCCCGGGCCTCGCTCAGGGACGTGGAGATCGCCGAGTTCGCTCGTCAGTCCGTCGAGCCCGGGTCGATGTTCGATACCTACCGCTACCGGCTGCAGGTGTTCGGACACTACGATCAGGTGGGTGAGTTCCTGTCCGACATCGCTTCGCTGCAACGCATCATGGTGCCGTACGAGTTGACCCTCAGGCCGGCGCAGGCGGTGGCTGAACAGTTCTATGCCGACACGACCGGGGCCCTGCTCGAAGCGCGATTCGAGATTCGGACCTTCGTGAAGTCGCAAGTGGCGGGAGGTGCCAGTGAGACTCCGTAGCGCGCTGACCTGGATGGCGATGTGCGCCGGTCTGGGCACTGTTGCCTGCGGAGGGGAGGAGGCCGTCGTGCCGGGCGCTCCGGCCAGCGAGCCGCCACCTCCCCAGACCGAGATGGCTGCAACGGAGGCAGAAGTTCAGAGCGGGACCGAGCTTCTGCGCGAAGTGTTCACGTATACGGCTTCGGGGCGCGATCCATTCGAGTCGCTCCTGCGAACCGGCGGTGTCAGACCGCTACTCGAAGATCTCCGGGTGACGGCGATCAACTTCGATGCGCGGTACCCCGGTGGGAGCGTCGCGGTGCTCCGCGACACCACCGTGGGCAAGCGATACACCGTGCGTGTGGGTGACGAGCTGGGCCGGCTCCGTATCACGGCCATCCGACAGGACGAAGTCCTGGTGATGATCGAAGAATTCGGCGTTGAGCGACAGTCGTCGCTCCGACTACGCCGCAGGCAGGAGGGAACCCAATGAAGCGGTCTATGATGCTCGCACTCGTCGGGCTCGTCCTGATGGCTCCCCCGGTGTTCGCGGGGCCGGGCGAGGTCAAGGCGGTGAGCGTGCTGCCAGGCGCCGGCCGCGCCGTCGTGGTGATCGACGTCGCGGGGAGCGTCAGCGTCCAGGACTTCACGCTCGACCACCCGGCGAGGCTCGTGATCGACGTGGTCGGCGCGACGCTCCAAGCGTCGGGCATCCTGTACGACGGGCGTAACCGCGGCGGCATCGTGAACATCCGCTCCGGGCAGTTCCGGCCAGATGTCGTGCGGATCGTGCTCGAGCTGGAGTCGCTACGGGGTTACGAGCTGGAGTACGTCGACGACGCGATTCGGATCAGTATCGGCACGGATCGGACCTTCGCGGCGTGGTCGTCGCTGGCGGCGACCGACCGGGTCGCACCCCGCGTGAGCCCGGCCCGCGCAGCCGCGAATCCAGCGCCACGGCCGCCGACTCCGCTCCAGTCACAGCAGACCGTCGTAACAGCCTCCTACGACTCGGCGACCATCGCCGAGGTCATGGAGGGGTTTGCGGCGCTGAGCGGGAAGACGATCGTCTTGGGGAAGGACGTTTCCGGCCACGTGACGGCGAGGATCCGCAACCAGCCGTGGGACGTGGCGTTCCAGGCAATCCTCGAGTCGCAGGGCCTGGCCGCCGCGGAAAACGAGTATGGAATCATCCGGGTCGCGACGCAGCAAGCGCTGTCGGCGCGGGATTCGCTGGAACCCCTCACGACCAAGATCATGCGGGTGAATTACGCCAAAGCGTCGGCACTCATCCCGGTGCTCGACGGGGCGCGGTCGGGGAGGGGGAAGGTTGTGGCCGACACGTCCACCAACAGCCTGGTCGTGACCGACGTCCCGAGCCGTGTGACCAACATGGAGGAGCTGGTCCAAAACCTCGATCTGCAGACGCCACAGGTCTCGATCCAGGCCAAGATCATCCTCGTGAGCCGCACGGACGTGATGGACCTCGGCATCCAGTACGATTTTGGTGACGATGGGCGAAGCACGTTCTTCAATACGGTGATCGCCCGGCCCGACCCGACGAAGGGATTCGATACGAACGCCGACGGCCTTCAGGACGCGTTCCAGCCCTACGACCCGCAGCTGATTCCGGCGGTCGTGAACCTCGGTGGCGATGCCATTGCGGGTGTGGCCAATGCCTCGCAGCGGCTGCCCGCGACCGCCCTCGACCTGCTGTTCACGGTTGCGCTCGGCCGGTTCAGCCTGACGTCATGGCTCCAGGCGCTCGAGTCGGCGCAACTCGCCGACGAGCAGTCGGAGCCCGTCGTGACCACGGCCGACAACCGCAAGGCGGAGATCTGGGTGGGTGAACGGACCCCGATCCGGGTGGTGGACGTGGGCGCGCAGGCGGCGGCAGCGGCCAGCATCCAGCTGGTCGAGACCGGCATCCGGCTAGCGGTGACGCCGCATGTGACGGCCAACCGGCAGGTGCTGCTCGACATCCGGGCCGAAAACTCCTCGGTCAACGTCGCGGATACCGACCTCGGCGTCGCGTTCGGGACCCGCGAGGCGACCAGCCAGATCCTGGTAAACGATGGACAGACGGCGGTGATCGGCGGCCTGACGCAGACGTCGGTCACGACGTCGAGGAGCGGTATCCCCTATCTGGTGGATCTGCCGGTCATCGGCAACCTGTTCGGCGTGACCCGTCGCCGCGAAGTGCGACAGGATCTGCTGATTCTGGTGACGCCGCACATCCTCGACGTGAGGGCCCCGGGTCAGTAGCGACCTCGGGTGACCTACCGGACGCCCAACGCGTCCGACACTGAGTGATTTCTTCCGAGCCCGGCTCCCGAGCCGGGCTCGAGTGTTTGTGTGGGTGTGGCCAAGCACGGTCGCGTCCGCTTGCGCGATTCGCAGCGGGGCAGTAACTATGCGCCCCGCGCGCGGCCAGAGGTCTGGCGGTCGAGCGTTCGCGTAAGCGATTGTTCAGCGTCGCGTTACACGGAGTGGCCTAGGCGGTCGGGACCTGCCGCCTGGGCCCTGCGAGCCTCTGTGCCTTGCGTGAGGCATGGGACAGAGGTGTTTTGAAGCGATGTTGAGCCGCGGAAAGCATCATCCGGCCGGATCTGCCGGGACCAGAGACTGAGTGTATGGCGAGGACCACAAAGAAACGAAAAAGCCAGAAGACGGCAAAGCGGGCGTCTCCGACGTCGACCGCGAAGAGCCGGAAGAAGCCATCATCCTCGCGCCCGGCGTCCGGCAAGTCGAGCACGCTCGTCGTTGTCGAGTCGCCAGCGAAGGCGCGCACCATTACCAAGTATCTCGATCCCGGCTTCTCGGTGAAGGCGACGGTTGGGCACATTCGCGACCTGCCGCAGCGCGAGCTCGGCGTGGACGTCGACAAGGGTTTCCGGCCCAAGTACGTGACGATTCGCGGCAAGGGCAAGCAACTCGCGGCCATCATGCGGGCGGCAAAGGACGCCGACGCCGTGCTGCTGGCCACCGACCCCGATCGTGAGGGTGAGGCCATTGCGTGGCACGTGGCCGATCAGTTGAACGACGGGGCGAACATCCAACGGGTGCGGTTTCACGAGATCACCAAAGCTGCGATCCGCGAGGCGATCCAGCATCCCGAGCAGATCGATCAACGGAAGGTGGATGCCCAGCAGGCGCGACGCATCCTGGACCGACTCGTGGGCTACAAGGCGAGCCCCCTTTTGTGGAAGTCGGTCAAGCGGGGACTCTCGGCGGGCCGCGTCCAGACGGTGGCGCTGAGACTCATCGTTGAGCGGGAGCAGGCGATCCGGGACTTCAAGCCGCAAGAGTACTGGTCCATCGAGGCGGATCTCGAGGCGAAGAAGAAGCGGTTCACCGCCAAGCTCCACAAGATCCGTGGCAAGAAGCCGGCGCTTCAGACCGAGAAGGAGGCACGCGCGGTCGTCGACGCGGTGCGGGGACAGCCGTTCGTCGTCTCGCAGGTCGAGCGCAAACAGCGGAAGAAGCGTCCCGGTCCCCCCTTCATCACCAGTACGTTGCAGCAGGAGGCCGCGAAGCGGCTTGGCTTCTCCGCCAAGCGCACCATGCGCGCAGCCCAGGATCTGTACGAGGGCGTGGAGCTCGGCAAGGAAGGCGCCGTGGGGCTCATCACCTACATGCGCACCGACTCGCCGCGCGTGGCCGACGTGGCCATTGCCGCGGTGCGGGACTTCATTGCCGGCGCGTATGCCGATCGCTACCTGCCGGCCAAGCCCAACCACTACTCCAGCAAGAAGGCGGCTCGGGCACAGGAAGCGCACGAGGCCATCCGGCCAACGGACGTCTTGCGAAAGCCCGCCGACCTGAAGGCGTTCCTCTCGGCGGACCAGCACAGACTATATCAACTCATCTGGCTGCGCTTCGTCGCCTCGCAGATGATGCCTGCCGTCTACGACACGTCGGCCATCGACTTCGAGCTCGGCACTTATCTGTTTCGGGCGACTGGCTCGGTGTTGATCTTCGACGGGTTCCACGTCCTGTATACGGACACGAAGGAGGAGGGGGAGGAACAGACGTTCGAAGACCTCTCGCCCGTACCGTCGCTGAAGAAGGGAGACGAGGCCAAAGTCCACGCCATCACTCCCAGCCAGCACTTCACGGAGCCGCCGCCCCGGTTCAGCGAGGCGAGCCTCGTGAAGGAACTGGAGGGCGACGGGATCGGGCGGCCGAGTACCTACGCCGCGATCATCTCGACGCTGCGCGAGCGCGGGTACGTGCTGGTGGACCGACGCCGGTTCCATACGACCGAGCTGGGGGAGACCGTGGCGCGCGTGATGGTGGGTCAGTTCCCGGATATCTTCAACGTCGAATTCACGTCTGAGATGGAGACCGAGCTCGACAAGATCGAAGAGGGCGCGCTGTCGTGGCAGAAGGTGCTCGAGAATTTCTACGGTCCGTTTGCCAAGGCGCTCGAGTCGATCGATACCACGGCGCTCATTCGCGAAGCGCACGGCGTGGAGGATCTCGAGAAGGAGCCCTGTCCGGAGTGTGGCGGGAAGCTCACGCTGAAGAGCGGCCGGTTCGGGCCCTTCATCGCGTGCACGAAGTATCCGGAGTGCCGGTACACCAAGCCGCTCAAGCGCGACAAGGTCCCCGACAAACCGACCGACGAGGTGTGCGCCGAGTGCGGCGCACCGATGGTGGTCAAGACGGGTCGATACGGCGAGTTCCTGGCCTGTACGCAGTACCCCAAGTGCAAGCATACCCGGCCGATCCCACTTGGGGTCACGTGCACGAAGTGCGGCACGGGCGATCTCATCGAGCGACGGACCCGACGCGGTCGGTCGTTCTTCGGGTGCTCGCGGTACCCCGAGTGTGATTTCTCGACGTGGCACCGTCCGGTTCCGGACGTCTGTCCGTCATGCGGCAACCTCGGGGCGGAGCGACGGGTTTCCAAGGCGCGGGGGGAGTACCGCCGGTGCCTCAAGTGCGAGGACGAGTTCGAGGTCGAGGGCGCGACGGCCGAGTCGACAGCGGAGTGAAGGCGACCGTCGTCGGTGGTGGACTCGCCGGGTGCGAGGCCGCCTGGGCGCTCGCCGAGCGGGGGATTCGCGTCACGCTTCACGAGATGCGCCCCGAGCGGAAGACGCCGGCCCACCAGACTGACCGGCTCGCCGAGATCGTCTGCAGCAACACGTTCAAGTCCCTCGATCACACCAACGCCCACGGGCTCCTCAAGGCGGAGCTCCGCCTCCTGGGCTCGCTCCTGCTGCCCGTGGCGGACGGCGCCCGCATTCCCGGTGGGACGGCACTCACCGTGGACCGAGAGGTGTTCAGTGGTGAGGTCACGGCCCGCGTCGAGGCACACCCGAACATCCTGGTTCGACGGGAAGAGATCCGTACCGTTCCGTCTTCGGCGATCATCGCCACCGGCCCGCTGACGTCCGATGCGCTGGCCCACGCCATCCGGGACAGGCTGGGGATGGATGGACTCGCCTTCTACGATGCCATCGCGCCCATCGTGAGCGACGAGTCGCTCGATTACGATCGGCTCTTTCGCGCCTCCCGGTACGGGAAGGGCGACGGTGACGACTTCCTCAACGTGCCCCTCACCCCGGAGCAGTATGGGGCCTTCGTCGAGGCGCTCCTCGGGGCCGATCAGCACGTGGGGCATGCGTTCGACGATGCGCCCTACTTCGAGGGCTGCCTGCCGGTGGAGGAGATGGCGCGCCGCGGACGCGAGACGCTGCGATTTGGCCCACTCAAGCCCGTGGGACTGCCGGATCCGAGCACCGGACGCGAACCCTACGCCGTGGTTCAGCTGCGGCGTGAGGATCGTGCAGGCCAGATGTGGAATCTGGTAGGGTTCCAGACCCGGATCAGGATTCCGGACCAGAAGCGGGTATTTCGGTCTCTCCCGGGACTCGAGGCGGCGGAGTTCTATCGCTTCGGGAGCATCCACCGCAACACGTATCTCAACTCGCCAGCGGCACTCACGGCGCACCTGGCGCTTCCCGACGACCCCCAGACGCTGTTTGCGGGGCAATTGGTGGGCGTCGAGGGGTACACGGAGTCGCTGGGGACCGGGCTCCTGGCTGGGATCAACCTGGCCCGGCTGCTGCGCGGCGAGCAGCCTGTGATTCCCCCCCGCGAGACGATGCTGGGCGCGCTCATGGATTACGTGCACCACGCCGATCCCCGCCGATTCCAGCCGATGAATGCGAACTTCGGACTGCTCCCACCGCTCGGGCAGACCATACGGGACAAACGCCGCAAGCGTGAGGCGCTCGCGGAACGGGCACTCGCCGCGATGCAGAGGTTCGTCCACGACATCGTCGAGGTCACCGTCTGATGTCCGCGCAGGGATCCGGCGACGCTCCCCTGCGGGAAGAGATCTCCGAGTTCATCGTCTTCCTTGCACAGGAACGCAACGACTCACCCCACACGGTCCGCGCGTACCGCCGCGACCTCGTGGCCTTCCAGGCGTTCTGCGACGAGTACCACGGCGGCGCGTCGTGGTCGTGGCAGTCGCTGGATCGGCTGACACTCCGGTCGTTCATGGGCGAGCTCGACCGCCGTGGGCTGTCGAAGCGTTCGATTGGTCGGGCAGTCTCGGTGATCCGGACCTTTTACCGCTTTCTCGGCAACCGATTTGGAGTGGACGACAATCCCGCCAAGGGTGTGCGGATTCCGAAGACCGATCGGCGGCTGCCGGCGGTACTGGATCGGGCACAGGTGGACATGATGTTCGCCTACGCCGAATCGCTCGCGGAGCGTGGGGAATTCATGGCGACGCGCGACCTCGTGATCTTGGAGCTGTTCTACGCGACCGGGATGCGGCTCGCAGAGTTGGCCGGGCTCAACGTGGCGGACGTGGACGTGATCTCCGAGCAGGTCAAGCTTCGGGGCAAGGGACGCAAGGAACGTATCGTCCCGTTTGGCGGCCACGCGGCGCGCGCCCTGCAGCGGTATCTGGCCGAGCGAGAGGTCCTGCTGGCCGGCGGTCGTACCGCGCGAGGCGACGCGCGCGCCCTCATTTTGTCGCGGCGCCGAAGGCGCCTGTCGGCGCGCGGCATCCAACGAATCGTCAAGCGATTCCTGGACGGTCTCGACCAGAGCGTGGGATTCAAGGTGCACACCCTGCGCCACTCATTTGCCACACATCTGCTGGATGCCGGCGCCGATCTTCGGGCGGTGCAGGAACTGCTCGGCCATGCCTCACTGAGCACGACGCAGGTATATACTCATACCAGTGTCGCTCGGCTCAAGAAGGTGTACCAGCAGGCCCATCCTCGGGCGTGACGACGAGGACGGCTCCGCTGGGAGCGGGACAACGGCCTCCAGCCACACGGGCGGTGGGGCCCATGCAGGACGGACCTGTGCGTCCGTCGAACGGAAGGACCATGACAGACCGAAGGACACGACTCCACGCGACCACCATCCTGTGCGTTCGCAAGGACGGCGGGGTCGCCATGGGCGGCGATGGCCAGGTTACCGTGGGGGACACGGTGATGAAGGCGAACGCCACCAAGGTACGCACGCTGAGCGGCGGCAAGGTGGTGGCCGGTTTTGCCGGGGCGGCAGCCGACGCGTTCACCCTGTTCGAGAAGTTCGAGGAGAAACTCGAGCGGTTTCCCGGCAATCTGTCTCGCGCGGCCGTCGAGCTGGCCAAAGACTGGCGCAGCGACCGTGTGCTGCGGCGGCTCGAGGCGCTCCTGGCCGTCGCCAACCGGCAGCACGGTTACGTGATCAGCGGCAGCGGCGAACTGATCGAGCCGGATGACGGAATGCTTGCGATTGGCAGCGGTGGCAACTACGCGCTCGCCGCGGCGAGGGCGCTGGTTGACACGCCGGGTTTGTCTGCCCGTGACGTGGTCCAGCGCAGCCTCGAGATTGCCGCAGATATCTGTGTCTTCACTAACCGCAACATCTCGATCGTCACGCTCGACGACGAGAAGGCCGGCCACTCGTGACCGGAGAACCACGGACGGAGGAAAAGCTCCGGGCGCAGGACACCGGTCCCGAGCCGGTACCGTGGCTCGAGGAACTGCCGCCGCGACAGATCGTTGCCGAGCTCGATCGGTACATCGTCGGGCAGCGGGACGCGAAGCGCGCAGTGGCGATCGCCATCCGCAACCGGTGGCGCCGGCAGCAGGCGCCCGAGAGCATCCGCGACGAGATCCTTCCCAACAACATCATCATGATCGGCCCCACCGGGGTCGGGAAGACCGAGATCGCGCGGCGGCTCGCACGCCTGGCAGGGGCGCCATTCATCAAGGTCGAGGCTTCGAAGTTCACCGAGGTCGGTTACGTCGGCCGGGACGTGGAGTCGATGGTCCGGGACTTGGTCGACGCCTCGATCAACATGGTGCGGGGCGAGCGGGAGGAGGATGTCTACCCGTCGGCTGAAAAGCGGGCCGAAGAACGGTTGCTCGATCTGCTGCTGCCGGCACCGGCCAAGAAGCCCCAGGATAGGATCCTCAAGGTGAAGCCCGATTCCGAGCCAGGCTCGGAGGCCGAGACGCCCGGCACGCGGTTCATCGTTTCGGCGGGCGGAGAGGTGCGGACCAAGGAGGACGATGAAACGTCCGGCGACGCGGAAGAACGGCGTGCGCGGACCCGCGAGAAGCTCCAGAAGCTGCTGAAGGAGGGGAAGCTCGAGGATCGCGAGCTGGAGATCGAGGTGTCGCAGTCGGCCTTTCCGACATTCGAGTTCATGCCGTTTCAGCCGGGTATGGAGGGCGCTGACATCAACTTCACGGAGATGCTGCAGGACATGCTTCCCAAGCGCTCCAAGCGGCGCACCGTGAAGGTATCGGAGGCACGGCGCATTCTGGTGGACGAGGAGCTGCGCAAGCTCGTCGACATGGACGATGTCGTGAACGAGGCACTCGATCGGGTCGAGAACCACGGGCTCATCTTCATCGACGAGTTGGACAAGATCGCCGGCGAGCGGGCGCAGACGGGACCGGACGTATCGCGAGAGGGCGTACAGCGCGACTTGTTGCCGATCGTCGAGGGCTCGACGGTGCAGACCCGCTACGGGTACGTGCGCACCGACCACATCCTCTTCATCGCCGCCGGGGCGTTCCACATAGCCAAGCCCTCCGATCTCATTCCGGAGCTGCAGGGCCGCTTCCCAATTCGGGCCGAGCTGTCGCCGCTCACGGAAGACGACTTCGTCCGGATCATCACAGAGCCCGAGAACTCGCTCATCAAGCAGTACCAGGCGCTCTGCGCGGCCGAGGGCGCAGACCTCCAGTTCACCGACGACGGCATTCGCGAGATCGCCCGCATCGCGACGATCATGAACGAGCGCACGGAGAACATCGGGGCGCGCAGGCTGCACACGGTCATGACGACCCTATTGGAAGACGTGCTGTTCGATTTGCCGGAGGTGGCCGACAAGAGGATCGGCTTCGATGCCAGTCTCGTTCGAGAGCGGCTCATGCGCATCGTCGAAGACGAGGATCTTCGCAAGTACATCCTGTAGGGCGAAGCCGGATTCATCTCCTTCCGCGATCTGGCTTTACACTCGACCAACGGGCCGCTACAATCCTTCTTGCCGACTGTCATTTTGACTCACTTCCTGGTGAAGCATGCCGAAACGTGACTTCCTCCAAATCCCCGATCTAACGGCCGACGGGATCGGCAGCCTGCTCGAGCTCGCGGGAAGGATGAAGGCTGGGTCGTACCGTGAGCGGCCGCTCGTCGGGAAGACGTTGGCCATGGTGTTCGCCAAGAGCAGCACGCGCACGCGCGTGTCGTTTGAGGTCGGCGCCTATCAGCTCGGTGGCCACGCGCTGTTCTTGTCGAGCCGCGATCTGCAGATCGGTCGGGGCGAGCCCATCAAGGACACAGCCCGGGTACTGTCGCGATACGTAGATGGCATCATGATTCGGACGTTCGCGCACGCCGATGTCGTGGAGCTGGCCCGACACGCGACGGTGCCGGTGATCAACGGGCTCACCGATTTCCTGCATCCCTGTCAGATCCTGGCAGACGTCATGACCATGCAAGAGGCGTTCGGCGGCTGGCAGGGGAGAGTCGTGGCCTGGGTCGGCGACGGGAACAACGTGGCCAACTCCTGGCTCCATGCCGCCGGTGTGCTGGGCTTCGAGCTTCGGGTGGCGTGCCCGGAGGGGTACGAGCCCGACCGTGAGGTGTTCGAGCGCGCCAAGCGCACGGCCAAGGTATCCGTCTACGAGGATCCCGAGGACGCTGTGCGCGGTGCCCACGTCGTGACCACCGATGTCTGGGCGTCGATGGGTCAGGAAGCAGAGGTGGATGCCCGCATGCTGGCGTTCAAGGGCTACAACGTGGATGCGCAACTGATGTCGCTCGCATCCCCCGATGCCATCTTTCTGCATTGCTTGCCGGCACATCGGGGTGAGGAGGTGAGCGACGCGGTGATCGAAGGGCCACAGTCACGGGCTTTTGATCAGGCGGAAAACCGACTTCACGTGCAGAAGGCACTCATGGTGGAACTCATGGGCGGGGAGGGCGGACGATGAATGCAGGAGCCCTGAAGCGCACGCCGTTTTACGACCTGCACGTAGCCGCGAGCGCCAAGATGGTGCCGTTCGCCGGGTTCGAGATGCCGGTTCAGTACGCGAGCATTACGCAGGAACACGAGACCGTGAGGACCGGCGTCGGGGTGTTCGACGTCTCCCACATGGGCGAGTTCGAGTTCTCGGGCCCCGATCGCAATGCGTGGGTGAACCGTCTCACCTGCAACGACATCGCGGCGCTGCAGGAGGGCCAGGCACAATACACGGCTCTCCTCAACGATGACGGGACCTTCATCGACGACTGCATCGTGTATCGCTTCGACGACCGGATCATGATGGTCGTCAATGCCGCGAATGCCGAGAAGGACTGGCAGCACGTCGTGGCGCACAAGAGCGGTGTAAACGCTCGGGTGAAGAACATCTCGGACGACGTGGCCCTTTTGGCAATCCAGGGGCCGCAGAGCGAGGCGCTCCTCCAGTCGCTGACGGCGGTCAGTCTGTCGCAGCTGCGGTATTACCATTTCGAGGTCGGACACGTTGCGGGGGTCGATTGCTTCCTCGCCCGCACCGGGTACACCGGTGAGGATGGGTTCGAGCTCTACTTTCGTCCGAAGCACGCCGAAACGGTCTGGCAGGCGGTGGTCGGGCGGGGTGGAGCGGTCCCGTGCGGCCTCGGTGCCCGTGACACGTTGCGGCTCGAGGTTGGCTACCCGCTCTACGGCAACGACATCGACGATACGGTCAACCCCTATGAGGCGCGCCTCGGCTGGATCGTGAAGCTCGACAAGGGCGCGCCGTTCGTCGGGCGACGGGCGCTCGAGACGATCAAGGCCAAAGGGGGACCGACGCGCCGACTGGTGGGCTTGACCATGGAGGGAAAGGGAGCAATTCCGCGGCACGGGTATGACGTGTACCTCAAGGATCGCAAGGTGGACATCGTCCGCAGCGGCGGGTTCAGTCCGTCCCTGCAGATGGGGATCGGAACCACCTTCCTCCCGACCCACTCGGTGGATCCGGGAACGGCAATCCAGATCGACGTGCGCGGGAAGCGGGTCGAGGCGGTAGTGGCGAAGTTGCCCTTCTATACCAAGGGAAGCGTCAAGAGCGCGTAGTGGCCCCGTCGGCCAGCGACACCCGCATTCGCATCGGTGTGCTCACCGTCTCCGATGGGGCTGTTCGTGGGGAGCGGGCGGACACCTCGGGCGATGCCATCGCCGCGTGGGCCGAGGAGCGTGGGCACGAGGTGGCGGTGCGCGCGACGCTTCCGGACGAGTCCGATCTCATTGCGGGGTGCCTCGCCCGCTGGTCCGATGACGGGATGGCGGACCTGATTCTCACGACGGGCGGGACGGGTCTCGGGGTGAGAGACGTGACACCGGAGGCGACGCGAACTGTCGTGGAGCGTGAGGTGCCGGGGATCGCCGAGGCCATTCGGGCGGCCGGGCGCCAGGCCACGGCGCGCAGTGCGCTCGGGCGCGGGATGGCCGGAACGCGGGCCGCGACCATGATCGTCAATCTTCCGGGGTCGCCGAGCGGGGTCCGTGACGGCTTGGCGGTGCTCGACCCCATCGTGGAGCACGCCGTACAGTTACTCCGCAACCAACCGACGGATCACGGATGAGCGATCGCGTTCTCCTGACGATGGACGATCTCGAGACGGCCGTGCCGGTGAATGCGGCGTTCGAGGCAGCCGGCTACGGGTCGGTGTTCGTGTCGTCGCAGGACGATGCGGCCGAGGTATTCCACGGTGCCAACGCTGACGTGGTGATCCTCACCGGGTCCCTGGCAGAAAACCGATCGAAGGCCCTGGTGGCTCTGGCACGCGACGTCGCGGTCTCGACACTGGGTTTACTCGAGCCGACTCATGCCGACCCCGCGCACCGCGCGCGACAGCTCGGGCTCACGGCGTGGATGGTCAAGCCGGCCGATCCCAGCGATGTCGTGGCGGTGGCCGGGCGCCTCATCGCGCGGCGCCGTCTGCAGGAGCACACGGGCATCCTTGGGGAGAGTCCGCCGATCCAGGAGGTGCTGGTCAAGATCGAGCAGATGGCCCCCGTCTCGAGCACCGTGCTGATCGAGGGTGAGTCGGGGACAGGCAAGGAGCTGGTGGCCCACGCCATCCATCATCTTTCGCCGCGACGGGAGGGACCGTTCATCCCGGTCAACTGTGCGGCACTCCCCGAGACCCTCTTGGAGTCCGAGCTCTTTGGACACGAGAAGGGGTCGTTCACCGGTGCCGCCGAGCGCCGCCTCGGTCGCTTCGAATTGGCCCACGGGGGGACGCTGTTCCTCGACGAGATAGGGGAGATGGCCCCGACGCTGCAGGTGAAGCTCCTCCGCGTGCTCGAGAACCGGACGTTCTTTCGTGTGGGAGGGACGCAGCCCATCCGGGTGGACGTGCGTGTCATTGCCGCCGCCAATCAGTCGCTCAAGGAGGCGACGGCCGTCGGTGGCTTCCGGGACGACCTCTTCTATCGGCTGAACGTTCTGTACATCTACCTGCCACCACTCCGTGAGCGACGGAGCGACGTTCCGATCTTGGTGAAGCGCTTTGTTCGCGACCTGAGCCGGGAGCATGGCCGTTCGTTCCGGGGCATCAGTGCCGAGGCGATGCAGCTGCTCGTGAGCGCGTACTGGCCGGGCAACGTACGGCAGCTCAGGAACCTGATCGAGTCGATGGTGGTGCTCGCCCCGGGCCGCGAGATCCGTTCGTCAGATATTCCGGCCGACATCCGGGATGGAGGAGCTCGGCTCCTTCCCATGCGGATACCGGAACAGCTGCGCCAACTGGGTGGCCAGGAGGTCGAGTTCATCCTTCACAGCCTCGTGGATCTCAAGGTGCAGGTCGAGGAGCTGCGTCGTCGCCTGGACGAGACTCCGGGGCGGGTCGAGGTTGTGCGTGCGTGGGCCGGTCCGGAGACGTCTACGATTCCCGAGGGTGAGGCGTGGGAGGTCGACACCGGGGCCGGTGACAGCGATCTGGCCGAGGCCGTGGCCCGGTCGGCCGTCACCAAGGTCGTGTACCGAGCCGGAATGACCATGGCAGATGTCGAGCGAGCGGCGATCGAGGCTGCCCTAGCTGAAACCGATGGCAATCGTCGGCGTGCCGCGGAGCGACTCGGCATCGGTGAGCGCACGCTCTATCGCAAGATCAAGGAGTACGGTCTGCCCTGATACCCATGGGGGTAGCTGTGCTGCCGTGCTTTGACACGTCCAGAGGCGCTTTGGAGCACGGTTCTTGCCGTCCGTAAGTAGTCATCTGGTGGGGCGTTGGCTCGCTTCCACAGGGCTGGGCGAGGGCCGGTGGCGGGCATCGCACGCATGCTCGTGCCGCCATCCCCCCGTTTGTTGCGGGCTCGCAACGTCACGTCCGACGCTGCCAAGGTGGTTGGCCCAAGGTGTAGCCGGAATGGTGTTTTTGGGACTGAAACGGTCGGGCTTTAGTGGCGCTGGAGATCTCAGTGTGGGTGGTGCCACAGGTCAGCGGAGTCCTCAGATCTGAACGCGCAATCGCGGCTCTGCCGACCTGAGATATTGGAGGAGTCGACATGGTCCAACATATTGACAGAACGGCATTTGGGGACAATAGTATCCCTCCGAACCCCGGGCGTTTTCGGAGCTGGGCTCGCGGGGTAGCGCCGCTGTGCGGTTTCGAGTAAACGAGAGCTGCGTCGGCTGCCTCGCCTGCGTGCGGGTGTGCCCCTCACAGGCCATTGCCGTCGAGGGTGAGGTCGTCCGCATCGTTGATGAGTCGTGCATTCGGGCGGGCGCGTGCGTGCCGGCGTGCCCTCACGATGCGATCGATGCGGTGGGCGACCTGCTCGAGGCCCTCGCGCTTGCCGAGCGCGGGGAAGCGGCGATGGTGCTGAGCGTGGAAGCGGACGTGCACTTCCATCCGCATGCACCGGAACAGGTCGTCAATGCGTGTCATGAGGCGGGCTTCCCGATGGTGCATCGGGGTGTCATCGGGGACGAGTTGGTCGCGGAGGAATATCGGCGGCTGCTTTCGGTCCCCCGGTCGCGCACGATGATTCGGTCGACCTGCACAGTGGTGGTAGAGAAGATCCGTCACGACTATCCCGGGCTAGTGCCGTATCTCGCACCGGTCAAGACGCCGATCGAGGCCGAGACCGAGTACCTGCGCGCGATCCACGGACGCGCGCTGCCGATTGTCTACGTGGGCGTGTGTGTTGCCGAGGGAAGTGGGAGCGTGGACGCGGTGTTGACCTTTCGCGAGCTCGAGGAGCTGCTCCGGCGACGCGGGGTGTCGATCGGGAGCCAGGCACCATACTTCAGCCGCATTCCGGGCGTCCGCCAGCGGTATCTGAGCACGCCGGGCGGGTTGCCGCTCCCGGTGTTGGATCTCGAGCCGCAAACGAGTCTGCGATTTCGCAAGGTTCGCGGGATCGGGGCGTTGGAGGTGATCGCCCGGGCGGTGCTGGTCGACAATGTCGACCTTGGCTTTGTCGATCTCTTGCCGTGCGAGGGGTGTCTCGACCACCCGTTGCTCGGGCCGAGAGAGGAGCTGTATCGCCGCCGGCGCATTGCCCAGGCGCACGAGCCGCCCCGGAGCCCGGTTCCCGTTGTCGATCCGACGGTGTCGGTCCTCGTCGGCACGCGCTTCGAGGGGGTGCGGAACGGCCGGGAGTTAGCGGCGGGCGAGATCGCCTCGGTGATCGAGCAGATTGGGCTTGCGCCCACGGGGGCGCATTGGGACTGTGGCGCGTGCGGGTATCCGACGTGTGAACGCTTCGCCCGGGCGTTCCTGCGGGGTCGGGCCACGTATCGCCAGTGCCCGCCGTATCAGGAGCGCCGGGCCACGGATGCACGACGCGAGGCGGCGGTGGATGAGCTGACGGGGCTATCCACCTACCGCGTGCTCCGGGATCGGCTCGCGCAGGAAATCGCGCGAAGCCATCGGTCGCAGGAGCCCTGCGGGGTGCTGTTCTTGGATCTCGACGGGTTCAAGGATCTGAACGATCGGGCGGGGCACTCAGCGGGCAATCGGCTGCTGGCGGCGGTCGGCCGGGAATTGCGGCGGGTGGTCCGGGCCACCGACGTTGCGGCACGCTATGGGGGTGACGAGTTTGTGGTGGTCCTTGGGGGGACGGGCCGGGAGGGCGTCCTGCACGTGGGCGAGCTGGTGCGGGCCTCGGTGGAGCGGGTCAGCCGCTCCGTGGGCCTGGATGAGCGCGCCGTCACAGCATCGATCGGGGCGGTAAGTTACGATCCAGTGACGCGCTGGCCGGACGACCCGCTGGAGACGGCGGATCGGGCCCTGTACCGGGCCAAGGCCGAGGGCGGCAATCGGGTGATTTTCGCGGACGCGGACGGGGAAGACCCGACACAGATTCTTTCGCTGCAGCGGTGAGCGCTCGCGGCGTGGGGCACGGGACCAGAGAGCGGAGACCCAGTGAGTCCGAGTGATTCGGGAGTGACGGCGGAGGAGCGACCGATCGACGACCAGTCTGAGCGCGCGACGCCGGATCCGTGGGGGGTGCGGCGGGCGGAGAACCTCTTGACGAGTCTTCAGGGGGTGTTGTCGGCGCGGATCGAGGTGTCCCCGATTGGCGAGGTCACGGCGGTGCACGTGCTAACCGGTGCCGGCTCGTCGCCGAAGCAGATGGTGCGGAATGTCGAGAGTGCGCTCCTAGCACAGTTGGGCCTGAAGATCGATCATCGCAAGATCAGCGTGGCGCAGACGGCCGAGGTGCGGCCGATCGAGACCCTCGAGCGCACCGCAGTCCGGGCGGAGGCGCTGCGCCGCGACGTGGTCTTCCGGAACCTCGAGATCACCACGTCTGGGGAGCATCGTGTGCGGGTCCGGGTCACGTTCTTGGTTGCCGGCGTGGAGTCACAGGCCGAGGCGGACGTTGCGGACACGGTGCGGGGCCGGATGCAGGGGGCGGCGCGGGCGGCCTTGGACGTGTTGGGGCAATTGGTGTCGGGGGCCACGTTCGAGCTGGAGGGCGTGAAGGTAGTCGACGCCTTCGAGTCGCGTCTGGCCGTCGCCGGTGTGCAGGCGATCGAGGGGCGGGATCCCCACCTCGTGATGGGGACGGCGCCCGTACGGGAGAGCCCGGAGCGGGCGGTGGTGCTGGCGGTGCTGGATGCCACCAATCGCTGGGCGCAGTTTCGGACCGGTTCGTAAATCGCGTGCCGGCGGTCCCTTGCCGGCACGATCGGCTGGACAAGACGCGGGCGGCATGCGATCGTATTGGGAGCGTGCCGTCGCACTGAGCGAAAGGAGAAGGCAGGGGGCCCCTGGGAAGGGATGGTACCAGCGCTGAGCTAGCGGAGCGGATCGGTCAGCGGGAATGAGCGGAGCCTCGGGCGTACCGTAGCGGGGTATGCCACGGACCCACGCAGTCAGTTAGTCGGCTGCCGAAAGGGGGTGAGGCTCTATGGCACTAGGCTGGCTAGCCGCATTCTTCAGCGCTCTTGCGAGGTTTTTCCTCGCAGGCGGAAATACGAGCTGGTAGCCAGTCCTTCTGTTTTTCGGGGGCTCCCCCACCATCCGATGCGACTGACGGTTCGCAGTGCGCTTCTGTTCTACATTTTCACTCTCGCGGTGCTCGCCGCGGCGGCGTTTGTCCTGGCCGACTTCACAATCCCGGGCGACCTTCATCTGTTCCGAGATACCTTTGCCGCCCTTGTTGGGCTGGGCATCGTAGCCGAGTTCTTCTCTCTGCAGCTTCGTGTCGGACCCACAAGCGCGGTGTCATTTGTGCCGTACCTGGCGGCCATCTGGCTCGTCGGGCCTGCATGGGCGATGCTGCTTGCCGGTGCGTCGGAACTCTTTGCGGAGACGCTGATCCGTCGTAAGCCACTCATCAAGATTGTTCACAATACCGCGAAGGAGACGTTGGCTGTCGGTGTAGCTGGCGCGCTGTTCGTTGCGGCTGGCGGCAAGCCATCGTTGGTCCAATTCGAGGCCACCATCCCCGCTTTCCTGGCAGCGACAGTCGTATACTTCATTATCAGCAATGGCGCCGTTGCGACGGCTGTTGGTCTCAGTTCGCGGACCAATTTGGGTGACGCTTGGGGAGAGATTGTGGGTAAGGGCCTTGCCCAGGATGTCGTTTCTAGCTCACTCGCCCCGCTGCTTGCTTTCGTATGGTTGGATCTCCATCTGTTGGGTCTGCTTCTCGTTACCGTGCCGCTGTTCTTCGTCAGGCACGCTCTGAGTTCCAATCTAAAGCTCGAACAGACCAATCGCGATCTTCTTGAACTGATGGTCAAGTCCATTGAGGCACGTGATCCGTATACCTCCGGGCACTCGGTCCGTGTCGCAGTGTACGCAAAGGCAATTGCGCGAGAATTGGGGTTGTCGGCCAGAGAAATCGAACAGATTGAGACGGCAGCCCTTCTGCATGATGTTGGCAAGATCCACGAGGAGTTTGCCCCGATACTCAGAAAAGAATCAACTTTGAGCATGGCAGAACGTGATGTGATTCGAACGCATCCCAGCAGAAGTGCAGAACTTGTTCGGACGATCACCGGCCTACGGGGCTACGTAGAAAGGTGCGTGCGATCTCACCACGAGAACTTCGATGGCGGTGGGTATCCTGCTGGCATTGCAGGGGGCGAGATCCCGTTGGGCGCTCGGATAATTATGGTGGCGGACACGGCTGATGCGATGATGACGGATCGGCCCTACCGATCCGCTCTATCGTACGACGAGGTACTGGCAGAGTTCGAGGAGCATGAAGGAACTCAGTTCGACCCAATCGTCATTGAGGCATTCAAGAAAAGCACTGCATTGAGGCGCATGATTGGTGGAAGACGGGAAGACCGGCCGGAGAGTTCATACCTCCCGGAACGACAGGCGTATTTGGCACTCTACTGAGCTCTCGCGGCGCCGTCTCGATGAGATCTCAGTAGGCTCGCTACGTTCGTCAGGCGACTGACCGCCTTGGCAAGGCACGAATCCTCGTCTTCCTCTGTTTGGAGTGTGTTCTGGAGCACACGCCACATCCGCAAGGCCTGAAGGCGAGCCACCACCCCGTGGAGCCCCAGTTCGGTGGCTTGTGCTGCGACGTTGGGCACGCTCCGAGTTGACAGACCCTCTTTTTCCGCAACGAAAGCCTGGAAGAGATCTACCTCCACCCGATCTGCAACCTGCTGACAAACGTCGGTTGCTGGCGCCAGGGCCTCGATCCGCTGCATCGCCGCGTATCCGCCAGTCCTCCATGCGAGGAACCGATCGAGTCTGTGGAGCCTACCGATGTCGGCAAAGAGGTATAGTCTATTCTGACGTAAGGCCTGAGCCTCCAGAATGAGCTTGCACGCGTCTTCCTCGTTCCCAATGAGAAGCTCGTAGTCCGCTCTCACGTAAAGGATGTCGACTGCTAGCCGCCATTGTTGTGCAAGCCGCACCAGGTTCATGGCTTCTCTGATCAGAGCGTCTGCGACTTCGGGCTGCCGAAGCGTGATCGCCGATCCGACGGCGTTTATGGCGATTTCGGTTATACGCCGATAGCTACCCGCTAGAAACCCATGATGCAGAGCCCTTTCGAAGCACTGAGCGGCGGAGTCGAACTTGCCGAGATCGTCATAAATGACACCCTTGTTGGACCATGCATTGGCTGCTCCATCGAGATCACCGCACCGCTCTGCAAGAGCAGTGATCTCTGTCAAAAGGCCGAGAGCATCCGCAAACTCGCCCAGACACACTCTGCAGATCGCAATTCCAACCAGAGCGCGCCGTAAGTCGTAGTCGCAGATCTCCCGTCCCTGTTCTGTCAGGCATCTCTCGAAGTTGGCACGTGCGGACAACGTATCACCGCGCACCAGTTCACAGTACGCAATAGTGAACAACGCAAGAGTTCGCGCCTGAGAATCGCGACTTCGCTGCTCTATTGAGAAGGCTCGCTCCTGTAGCGCCTTGATCGGCCGAGTCTGACCAAGTTCCGAATTGAATTCCGCGGCGAGCTGGAGCGCACGCAACTCTCGACTCGGGCAGCCCAAGACGTTGGCGTTACGAAGTGCCTTCTCAACTCCTTCTCCGATAGCCCGATCGTCGTCAAGCCGCCCACGGTGAAGGGACTCCGCGCGAAGCAACGTGAAGGTCGCGATCTCTTCCCGATTGAGTGCTTTACCGTTAAGCCTGCCCAATTGAGTTATGACCTCTGCATGTTTCCCTTGAAGCGCCAGGGCCTCAGCGAGAAGTATCCCAATGGTGGGCTGTCCCAGTTCACCTGCTGCTAGCAGCACCTGGCAAAGCGCTTTCTCTGCCTCTCTAGCGGCTCCTTTCCTCATTGCTAACGGAGCCCCTCGCAATACGGTCGCAACCGCGCGTTGTGTTGTGTCCCCTTTGAGCATGTGATATGAGGCTTCGAGAAGCTGCTGGAATTCCCGAGAGTCGAGGCTTGCGAGGTGGGATCCGAAGCGGTCATGCAGGTACTTCTTCCTACCCTCCGACATCGCATAATAGACAAACGACTGGTGCAGTTGATTCTTGAACCGGAGCCCCCCGTCCTCCATCCGGACAATGCCGCGATCGAGCAACTCCAGTGCTGCCCCATCTGCCGCGGAGGCCGAGAGGTCGAGCAACGTCCCGATTTCCGCCGCCGGCATGGTTCGGCCAGCGACGGCGAGCAGGTTGAGCAAGCGCTCGGCATCGGGCGACACACCGCGGTACTGACGATCGAAGGCCTTGCGCATGGTATCGGGCGGACGCCACGTGGCCGACGCGGCATCCCCGTCCGCATGCGCCGCGACCAACGACGCCGCCGGATTGCGCCGCCAATCCGACACCAACATCTCGATCAGATATGGGTTTCCCTGGGCCAGTTCGACCACGACCCGGATGACATCGTCAGGGAACACCGCCCGCGGAGTTGTGGCACTTGCCAGGCCCTGCACGACCGCTCGGGCGGGACCAGTGGGCAGCGGGCTCAGGTCGAGCACCTCGTCCCAGCGGAAACCCTTGTCGCATCCATCCTCGGCGGCGGTGATCCGATGCTCCTCAACCGTGCGCGCCGACGCAACGACGAGGGCCGGCATTGCGGCCAGTCGACGAAACAGGAGGTGGAGAATGTCCCGACTCGCGGGATCGAGATAGGCAAGATCGTCGATCGCCAGCAGGATCGGTCCACCGTCGGCCACCACCTCGATCATCCTGAGCAGTGCTTCCGCGAGCCGTAGCCGAATGGCCTCCGCCGGAGCGGGCGGCGGCTCCGGAATCCCCGGATAGGCCGACTGAAGCCCCGGCGTCACGCGGCTCGCCTCGGCAAGCCAGCGGGGATCGGTGCCTCCGACCACAGGATCCCGACCCAACGCATGAAACAGCTCCGACACGAAGGCGAACGGGATGTTGCGTCCGATTTCCTGGCAGGCCACCTCCCACACGGCCGCCGACCGGGACGCCATCGACGTCGAGAACCGCTTCAGAAGCGAACTCTTCCCGATCCCAACTGGGCCCGCGATGAGACACGTGGTGAGCTTCCCTCCCAGCGCGCGTCCCCAGAGCGACTCCAGCCGGCTCATCTCCCCCTCGCGCGCGAGAAAGATCTCGGGCTGACGCAGTTGCGAGGCCTTGGGTGCCGAGCGGTCGATACGCTGGACCCGAACCAGCCCACGCTCGACGAGCGTGAGGAAGCGGCGTAACCCGGCATCCGACTCGATTCCGGCCTCCTTCAACCGACCCACGTGCGAACGGAGCAGATGCACCGTGCTCGCCGTATCCCCTTCCAGCAGCATGCGCTCGCTCAAGGCGCGCACGGCCGTGTCGCTCATCGGATCCACTCGGTACAGCTGTGCTGCCCGCTCATACACCCGGTTCACGTCACCCCGCGCGCGCGCTGCCAACAGCTCGCCGGCCAGCGTGGCGCGCGCCTCGCGTTGAAGGCGTACGCGAGCCCGATCCACCCAATGCCCGAACCCGGGTCCGCCGGCGTCCTCGAGGCCAAGCAGCGGGCGGTCGAGATCGATCGGCTGGAGGATCTCGCCATTGGCGGCGAGGACCTCCAGCTCGCTGGCCAGCTCACCCAGAAGGCTGACCGTGCGCCCCCCCCGGGTCACCACGTTCGCCCCCAGCCGCTCCCGCATGGCCGTGAGACCCTGAGACAGGGAGTGTCGCCCCCGCTCCAGCGAAACTGTTGGCCAGAGGAGGTCGACCAACTGGTCGCGTGGCACGGCCCGATCGCGCCCCTCGAGCACGAGATAGGCTAGCAACGCGAGCTGCTTCCTCGTGCGAAACCGAAGCTCGCCGCGCCGACGATGTATGAGCGCAGGCGGTCCAAACAGGCGGAAATAGTGTGGGCGCAGCATGCTGGCGGTCACCTCTTTGTGGCTCACAATACCTGCCCCGGATCAAAGTAGATTCAACACATTGTCACTAAACAAGTTGCGCCTCAGATTCCGGCGTGATTTGCCAGCTCGATGCTCTGGTCTCAACAACTACTGTCCGGCGTCAGGGGGTCGCAAGGTCGCCGCCCGCGTGGCGTGCCAGCGGTACCTTAAAAGGATGGAACACCCGGGAGCGAACAAGGGAGGCAGGATGTCCCTCATCCGGTCGAGGCTGAGTGGTGCGGTCGTCGCCATCGTTGCGGGAATCGCCGCATGCGGAAGCCAGAACGACTTCTCGGTCGTGTTGGAGAGCCAGCACCCGAACACCGGGGTGCGACTCCAGGCCGTCAGTGTCGTGACCTCCCGAGTCGCCTGGGCGAGCGGGCTCGCCGGGACCTATGCCCGTACCCTCGATGGTGGTGCCAGCTGGACGGTCGGCGTCGTGCCTGGCGCCGACTCGCTGCAGTTTCGGGACGTACACGCGGTCAGTGCCGACACGGCCTACCTGCTGAGCGCCGGTCCGGGCGAGCTGTCGCGCATCTACCGAACCACGGACGGCGGCGCAGCGTGGACACTCCAATTCATGAGCGACGAACCCCGGGCGTTCTTCGACTGCCTGGACTTCTGGGATGGCTCGCACGGCGTAGCATTCAGCGACGCGGTCGACGGGCAATTCATCATCATTCGGACGGAAGATGGCGAGCGATGGGAACGGGTGCCGCCCGAGCACATCCCTCCCGCTCTCCGCGGTGAAGGGAGCTTTGCCGCGAGCGGGACATGCGTCATTGCCCGCGGCACGAGCGACGGATGGATCGGGACCGGGAACGCCTCGCGAGCCCGGATCCTCGAGACTCGAGATCGCGGCAGCACGTGGACGGCGGTCGAGACACCGGTCGTTGCCGGTGAGGCGGCCGGGATCACGTCCGTGACATTCGCGGACGCGCGTCAGGGTGTGGCTGCGGGTGGAGAGATCGGGCAAGCCCTGGCTGACTCGGCCCGCGTGGCCGCCACCAGCGACGGGGGCCTCACGTGGCGCTCTGCTGGCGCTCCTACGTTCCGCGGCGCGGTGTACGGTGTGGCATACGTTCCTGATGCCCACCCGCCGATACTGGTGGCGGTGGGTCCTGGTGGCGCGAGCTACTCGGTGGATCACGGCGCGCGGTGGTCGCCGCTTGACACGCTCGATTACTGGGGGCTTGGTTTTGCCGGTCCCAGCGCGGGTTGGTTGGTTGGGCCGGATGGACGAATCACCAAAGTGAGCTTCGGGAAAGGGATGGATCCATGATGGATCGCAGACCGCTCTTCCTCTACGAGGACGTGATGCTGGTCGCGCTCGACCGGAAGAAGGGGACACCGTACACAGGCCTCCAGTACCAATTCGGCGTCGGGGCGGCGTTGCTCGCGGAGCTGCTCCTGGATCGACGCCTTGCAGTCGAGGGGCAGAACGGCAAGCAACTGGTGACGGTGGTGGAGAACCGCGCCGTCGGCGATCCATTGCTGGACGAGTGCCTTGAGATGGTCGCGACCGCGAAGCGGCCCGTGCCACCGAAGACGTGGATCACCAAATTCGCCGGCCTGCGGCGACTCAAGGCGCGTGTGGCCGAAGGGCTCGTGAAGCAGGGTATACTGCGGCGCATCGACACCAAGGTGCTCCTCGTGTTTCCGCATACGGTGTATCCGGAGAGAGACGCCAGGCCGAGGCGCGAACTGGTGAAGCGGCTGAAGCAGGTCATCTTCTCCTACTCCGCCGACGTGGACACGCGGACGGCCGTGTTGGTTGCGCTCACGCACGCGACCGGGGTTCTCGCGCACGTGTTCGACAAGAAGCGCCTCAAGGATCGGAAGCAGCGCCTCGAGCGCCTGACGGCTCAGAGCATGGAGGGGCAGGCCACCAAGGAACTGGCGGATGCGGTACGCACGGCGATCGCCGTGGCCGGCACGGCAGCCGAGATTGTGGCGACGTCTGGCCGATAGCGGAGGCCCGATCCGGGCCGTCGGCGCGCGCTACTGCTGCCAGATACCCAGCACGCGTCCGTCGGGGTCGGCAAACAGCGCAAACGTGCCGATGTCCGGTACCTCCTGTCGTTCCACGACGACCTTCCCACCTGCCTCGAGTACGCGTGCCTTGTACTTCTCGATGTCGTCCACGCTGATGTACAAGGTCGTGTTTCCGGGCCAGGGTCCCTGCTGCGGCTTCATGATTCCACCACCGATACCGCCTTCGCCTGCTTCGATGAGGTGGTAGTTCATCTGCTCAAGGAAGTTCATCTTCCAGTCGAAGACCTGCTTGTAGAACGCGGCGAGCTTGTCGGGGTCCTGGGACCACAACTCGAAGTGGACGACGGGGGCGCTCATGCCAGTCCTCCGGGGTGGGACGAAACGTCAATATACGCCCCGGCAGGTAACGGCCAAGAGCGAGCCGGCGTCGGTGGATGCGGCCATTGACTTCCGTCTCGCCGATTATAGACTTGGGGCCTTGCATATGCGGCCCGCTTCCAACGGGCGGAAAGACGTTGGGTCGTGTCCAGTCGAGATCGCTGGGGTACCAGGGTCGGCCTCATCCTGGCGATGGCGGGCAATGCCGTCGGACTCGGGAACTTCCTGCGGTTTCCGGCACAGGCGGCGCAACACGGCGGCGGCGCGTTCCTCCTTCCATACCTCGTTTCCTTCGTCCTCATGGGCATCCCCCTCCTGTGGGTGGAGTGGGCGATCGGCCGGCATGGAGGACAGTTCGGGCACCACTCGGCGCCGGGCATGTTCGACCGGCTCGGGCGAGCGCGGTGGCTCAAGTACGTCGGCGTGTTCGGTCTGTTCACCAACCTCACGGTGGCCGCGTACTACTGCTACATCGAGAGCTGGACCCTGGCCTACGTGTGGCATTCCCTCGTCGGCACGTTTCGATCGGTCGTTCCGACGGAGTTCTTCCCGCGCTACCTCGGGATGGATGCTGGAAGCGTCACCGCTCTTCCGGGTGAGGCAGTGGGGTGGTTCGTGCTCACGCTCGGTCTCAACGTGTGGATTCTCTCCCGAGGGCTCGCGAAGGGGATCGAAACCGCGGCCAAGATCGGTATGCCGTTGCTCCTGCTGTTCGCCGGCATCCTCGCCGTGCGAGCACTCACGCTGACGACCGAGGATCCAGGGGTGGTCCAGAGCCCACTTGTGGGTCTCAACTTTGTGTGGCAGCCCCAGCTGAACGGCCTGGTCGATCCCAGCACGTGGCTGGCCGCGGCGGGGCAGGTCTTCTTCACGCTCTCCGTGGGGATGGGGTCCATCCATTGCTATGCCGCGTACCTCGCGCGCGATCAGGACATCGCCTTGAATGCGTCGTCGGCAGGTTGGATGAACGAGTTCGTCGAGGTGATCCTCGGCGGATCCATCCTGATTCCGGTGGCAACGGCGTATCTCGGGCTCAATGCCGTGCAGGCAGCCACGGCTGGCGGCTCGGGATTCGGCCTCGGGTTCCTTGCCCTTCCGGCGCTGTTCAACCAGTGGGGGTGGTTCGCGCCCGTTGCCGGTGCGTTGTGGTTCGGCCTGCTGTTCTTTGCCGGGATCACGTCCTCACTCGCCATGGGCCAGCCCATACTCGCGTTTCTGCAGGACGAGTTCGGCATGCGGCGAACTCGCTCGGCTGCGGCGTTCGGTATCGCGACGCTGGGTCTGGGGTTCGTGTGCGTGTGGCTCTATCCCGGCGGGGCGTTCGACGAATTCGATTTCTGGAGCGGGACCGTCGCGCTGGTGCTCTTCGCGCTCGGCGAGGCGATCATCTTTGCCTGGATCTTCGGCATGGATCGCGGCTGGGCGGAGATCACCCGAGGGGCGGACATCCACATCCCCGCCTTCTTCCGTTTCGTCATCCGGTACGTGACGCCGCTCTTCATCCTGACCGTGTTCGTGGGTGCGCTGGTTAAGCCGGCGGGGCGGTGGGGAGAGGCCGTGCGCTCGGTCTTCGCTGGGGACGGGTGGCCGTTTGCGGCCGACAGCGTGGTTGGGAAGGTGCTCCACGTCGGGGACCGCGGCTACCAATGGCTCGATGCCAGTGGACGGTTCACCCACGGGTTCGTGCAGGATATGACACGACTCCTCCTTCTCCTTGTGTTCCTAGGGTGTGCCTTCCTGGTCTGGCTTGCGTGGCGCCGCAGGGCCAAGGAGGACCGATGACGCTCTCGGCGTGGATCATGTTGGGAGTGACGTGGGGAATCGTGCTGTTCTTCACGGGGAAGTTCTTCCTCATGGCGATACGGAAGTCGCCGTCCGGCGAGGGTGGCGAATGACGGCGCATCGGGCGTGAAGCTCCACACTAGGATCGTCGTGGGCCTCGTGGCCGGCGCACTCGCCGGCAGCGCGGTGAATGCGACCGCGGGCGAAGCCACGTGGGTTGCTTGGGTCAACACCAACGTCGCCAGCCCGGTGGGGCAGGTGTTCCTCCGGATGCTGTTCATGACGGTCGTGCCGCTGGTGTTCGCCTCCCTCACCCTGGGCGTCGCCGGGATCGGCAACGTCGGTCGGCTCGGCCGGATCGGCGTGAAGACGTTGGCGTACTTCCTCGTATCCACGGCGCTGTCCACGGTGGTGGGGCTCGTGCTGGTCAGCGTGGTCGACCCGGGAGGAGGGATCGACCAGGCGACGCGTCAGGAGCTGCTGGCGACCTACCGGGGCCAGGCGGAGGGCCTGCAGCTTGGTGGGGGCGTGGGATTCGGCGTCAGCACGTTCGTCAACATGATCCCGCGCAACCCCGTGCAGGCTGCCGCCGCAGGGGACATGCTGGCGGTGATCTTCTTCGCGCTCGTGTTCGGCGCGGCGCTGACCCGGCTCTCCAACGACCGTGCCCAGCCGATGCTCGGCGTCGTCGGAGCGCTTGCCGACATCGTCATGATGATCATCGACTTCGCCATGAAGCTCGCGCCGTACGGAGTGTTCGCCCTGATCTTCGGCGTGACGTCGAGGTTCGGATGGCACCTCCTGGGCGAGCTGGGATGGTACGTGGTCGTGGTGGTGGTGGGCCTGTTGATCCACGCGGGGGTGAACTTGTCACTCCTCGTGCGGGTGCTCGGAGGCATGAACCCCATCGAGTTCTGGTATCGGAGCCGGACGAGCCTCATCACGGCGTTCTCCACCAGCTCGAGCAATGCCACGCTCCCGACCACGATCGCCGTGGCCGAGCACCAATTGGGTGTTCCTCCCACCATTGCCGGGTTCGTGCTGCCACTTGGCGCGACCATGAACATGAACGGGACGGCCTTGTACGAAGGCGTGACCGTCTTGTTTCTCGCTCAAGTCTTCGGGGTCGATCTCACACTTGCGCAGCAACTCGTTGTCTTGATCCTGTCCGTGCTCACGGCGGTCGGGACGGCCGGCGTCCCCGGCGGCTCCCTGCCTCTAATGATGGTAGTCCTCGCCACGGTAGGCGTTCCGGCCGAAGGCATCGCTATCATCCTGGGTGTTGACCGCATTCTGGACATGTGTCGCACGACCCTCAACGTGGCCGGTGACCTGACGGCCGCCCTGTTCGTGGCCCGGACCGAAACCGTGGTCACCGACGTCACGATGCCGGAGGCCCCCGTCGCGGTGGCATAGGACGGCGCGCTGGGCGCTGGTCGTCGGCCTCGTGCTGATCACCGGCTGGGTGATCGGCGACGTGGTGTCGTGGCCCGACGTCGCCGTGCTCGCCCGCACCAACCCCGAGACGACGGTGTTCATCGAGCGCTACCGAGCGCAACGACGAGCGGCGGGACAGTCGGATCGGGTCGAGTGGCGCTGGGTCCCCGACCAGGCGCTCTCTCCCCACCTCAAGCGCGCCGCGGTGTCCGCCGAGGACATGGAGTTCTTTTCCCACGACGGGTTCTCCACCTCAGAGATCAAGGTGGCCCTCCGGGAGGCTCTCGAAACCAAGGAAGCGCCGAGAGGAGCGTCGACGATCACGCAGCAGCTCGCCAAGAATCTCTGGCTCTCCCCCTTGCGGACCCCGATCCGGAAGCTCAAGGAGATGCTTCTCACCCGGCAGCTCGAGCGGAACCTCAGCAAGCGCCGGATTCTGGAGATCTACCTCAACGTGGTGGAGTTCGGGCCGGGCGTGTACGGGGCCGAGGCGGCTGCACGGCGGTACTTCGGCAAGTCGGCCGCATCACTCACCGAGCACGAGGCCGCGCAGCTGGCGGCGAGCCTTCCTCGGCCGAGCCGCTGGCATCCCGGCGTGGAGAGTTCCGCCTACTGGGGGTACGTCGACGAGATCGAGAGCCGCATGGCGCGGGCGACGTTTCTGTGGCGGCATGTGGGAGGAGCCCCGGTTGTCCCGGAGGTGACGGATAGCCTCTGACCTGCACCGCGCACTACTACGCTCACACGTTCAGGACGCCCACGACGGCGTCGAGCACGGCAGTGACCGTCCGACGGCTCCGCACGATTCGCTGGTTCAGCTCGATCTCGAGACCGACATACCGCCGGGCGGGAAAGCGCTTGCGGCAATGCGTCGTGAAGCCATCGGCGGTGCCCCGGTAGGGATAGTTCATGCGCACCGACACGCCGTATGCCGCGCAATCGTGGCGGATCGCGCGGGCTACACGGTGTTCGGTGGCCCGGGCTGGATCGTACAGCAGCCCAACGTTCGGCCGGCGCCGCTGGCCCGCGAGGCGTGGCGTGAAGGAGTGCACGCTGATGTGCAGGCACCGGCCCTGGTGGGCTATCCGGTCCGCAATCGCTTCTTCCACTGCGAGGCGCCACGGGTCGTAGTAGCGCGCGAGGCGGCGCTCCCGCTCCTCGC
>Ga0224512_10000423_pt1 | contig 45096 bp, 39 predicted proteins | sample SF_May12_sed_USG_4_FD_169103 | JGI IMG/M metagenome (GOLD analysis project Ga0224512, IMG submission 169103) | Sediment microbial communities from San Francisco Bay, California, United States - SF_May12_sed_USGS_13 | ecosystem: Environmental > Aquatic > Marine > Sediment | place: USA... | reverse complement strand
GTCGGGATCGGACCCCGATCCCGCGACGACGATACTGTCCGTGGGGAGGGTCAGCGAGAGATCCGCACCGGCGTCGGCGATCGGGCTGAGCAGACCGGGATCAGGCGAACTGGCTTCGCATGAAGAGCCGAAGTCCGCCAGTTCCACCCGCGTCTCGAAGGTCTGACCCAACGCGAGAGCCTCCGGGGACACCACGAAATCCGAACCGGCGTCCCTGATCACCAGATTGGTGAAGAGAACCGGATTGGCGCCGGAGACGCCCGACTTTTGGATCCGCACCCCCACGGGGGAACCCACCACGGTGACGCACGACCAAGTCTGGCGCAGCTCTTTGGCAAAGGTGTGGAGGTCCACACCGGCACTCCGGTTCTCGAAGAGGTACAGATTCTCGTACGAATACGAGTTGACGTACGCTCCGTGGTCTACTCCGGCGTTGCCGTTGCGGTAGGCCACAAAATCGTGGATCACGTGCGGATCGGAGTTGTTCTGCCACACGAAGATGCCTGAGCATTTGATGTTGTGAGCGACGTTGTCCCGGAAGTTCCACAAACCAGAGGTGTGCTCCCCCCACACGAAGCCGGAGCAATCGACATTGCCCAAGATCCCCGAAGCTGCATTATCCACAGCCGAGAGGTTGTCACCGGACGCCATCTCGAAGCCCGAAAGGCGATAGCCGCGGAACGGTGGATCGGGTCGCACATAGCCGGCAAAGTTGTGTTCCCAAACAAGATCATTTGTATCGTCGCCCTCGTCCCACCAAAACGCCGTGTCGAAGACGTCGTAGGCAACGTTGTCGCGCATCACGATCCCATGTGATACATGCGGCACGAAGGCCCGGTTGCCCGAGGCCCGCACAACATTGCCTTCCACGATCGACCCGCGCGACCCGTCAGCATTGTGATGAAAGTGCACCGGATAGCGCCCGATCACGCCCTCGGTGTAGCGCCCGGCGGGTTGGCGCGGTCCAAGGTACCGGAACTCGGCGAAGCGGATCGTTTGCGGCGAACTCGAATGAACCAGCACATGGGCACGTCCGCCCGGAGTGCCCTCGATGTGCACAGAGCGGGTCAGGTTCAAGACCTCGGCAGGCGGAAGGGAAGGATCCGCCTGCGGAACGGCCTCCCCCAGCGAAAACGGTGCGAAGCCACCCTTGCCGTAGTCGCCGACGGCGGTGGGCGCCACCACCAGTTCGTCGGTGGGCAACCAGGTCGGGTCGGATCCTGCGCGGTTCCAGCCGGCCTTTGGTTGGCCCTGGATATCCAGGCGGCCCGCGTCAATAACCCAGAGCCCCCGATCCGTCTCCAGTACCGACATCCCGTCGCCGACGAAGACGGACTCGTCAACGTTGATGAAGCGCAGCGTATGCTCGACTCCCGGGCCCGGCTTCATTTCCAACACGCCCCGCACGACGAGGTTCCCGTCCACCTCGAGGGTGGTGTCTCTCGTCGGGTCAAATCTCAGAACCTCGCCGCCTTCGATCGCCGTTGATTGCGCAAAGGTCACGTATCCTGAGATCGTCTGAGGCTCTTCGGCGGCCGCCCGCCCAGCTCCTAGGACTACCACCAGCAGGGCTATCGCCCAGAGTGAACGGACCGCCGCCCGAACCCGCACTGGCTCGGCGCGTCTTATGAGTGCAATATTTGAATCCACTATTCCACCTCTTATGGTGCGCGCGGTTCGCTGCGTCGGCGACGCTCGAGGGCGTACATGTGGTGGGGCGCCCTCAGAAACACTCGGTTTCCCGGCCACAAACGCGCAGACACGCGCGCACCGACTCCCCCAGACCGCAGGCCCTTTATCGGCCACCACAACAGAACCTTGAGACCTCGGAGCTCGTCATTGGGCCTGCACAGAAGGCTTAACATCGCGGTGATCGGACGTTCGGCTAGGACGGCAACCCTTAACCAAAGCCGATGAGGGATCGATACCAATCCTCGTAACGCATGGCCACCTGCGACGGTGTCGGCATCCGAAATGCTCGCTCGCGGGCGGATTCGCCGAGAGCCGACGACAAATCCCGATCTGAAAGCAATTCGTCCACAGCAGCGGCGATACCTTGGGCGTCACCACGGTCGACGAGTCGTCCGAACTCAAGTCCGGGAATGAGATCGGTCATGGGTGGAGCGCCAGTAGTGACGATCGGCAAGCCATGCTGCATCGCCTCGATCATGGCATTCCCACCGTTGCCTTCGAAGAGGGAAGGAAATGCGAAGACATCTGAGGCCGACAGGAGTCTGGATACGTCGCGCCGCGCACCCGCGAATGTAACGTTCTGGTCTAGACCCAGTTGAGCCGTGAGGCTTCTGAGCGCCGGAGTACTCGCCCCGTCCCTGCCAACGATAAGGGCCCTTATGTTCGGCCGCCCTTGAACCAACTCGGCGATGGCCTCGAGTAGGTAGCGGTGCCCTTTTTGAGGCTCGTGGCGACCCACGCTAACGACAATCGGCGAGGAAGGGTCCATCGCGAACTCCCGGCGCACCTCATCCCGGATTGTCTTTCGCTGCTCCGACGAGAAGGCCACCGAGCTTGGGTCAACACCCCTCGGTATGACCTCGATCTTGCCTAGGGGCACGCCAACCACCCTTGACCAGGACTCGGCGACCGTTGAGCTGACCGCATGAAACGCCACACCTGCGCGCATGGTGAGTCGGTCGAGAACCGTGTGGGATCGCAGCTTCCAAGCAGTTACACCAGGATTGTCCTGCATTCGTATCGGTTCGTGGCTGATATTGACGAGGCTTTCCACAAACGGTGTGCGCGTCAATCGCGACGCAATCCGTGTGGCGAAGGACGCAGTAGGCAGTGTGCCGTGGAGAAGGTCGGCCGGCTCCTTGCGCAAGTGTTCCGCCAGCCGCCTCGCTGCGGCGCCGCGCGACACGGGGCCGCGAGCAAAAAGAACGGTAACCCCAATCGCGGTTGGCAGATCCGCAACCCAGCTCTGACTAGTGCCATAAACCAGGACCACCCGGTGATCGATTACCGAATGGTCGAACGCCCTCAAGTTCGCGAGGAGTTGCTTCTCTGCTCCCCCGCTCACTATAAGCGAGTCAATGACGTGCGTTATTGCAGGGCGAACGGAATGCGGAGTTCTGGTCACAGGCATCTATCGTAGAAAGAGCGACCATACTAAACCGGGCCCTTGATACCGCGACAGTGAACGCCTAGGGTCACGTCGGTCAGTGATGGGCGGTTGTTCGTGCGGGCGTTGGTGACTGGATGTGCAGGGTTCATTGGGGCACACCTTTGCGAGCGGTTGATTCGCGAAGGGTGGCGAGTGACCGGTGTCGATTCACTGGAGCCGACCTACGACACCATCGGCAGGCGCTCTCGTATCGCCGCCATTGCTACCACCGGCAACCTCGAGTTCATCGAAGGTGACCTGAACCGCATAGATCTTCGACCACTGGTCGTAGACGCTGATGTCGTGTTTCACCTCGCGGCGCGCCCAGGCGTAAGGGCGTCCTGGGACGACTTTTCCCAGGTTGCGGATGCCAACGTCCTCGCCACCCAGCGTGTTCTTGACGCCCTGGTCGGAACCCAGCGAACCCGCTTGGTATTTGCGTCATCGTCTTCGGTTTATGGGCAGGCCCTGTCATTTCCGACGTCCGAGAACCAGAGGATCGCGCCCATATCGCCGTATGGTGTCACCAAGGCAGCGTCTGAATCGCTCATTGCCGCTTATGTCTCACAGTTCGACCTTGACGTCACGAGCCTTCGGTATTTCACGGTTTATGGGCCGAACCAGCGCTCGGATATGGCGTTTACCAGATGGATCAAGGCCGCGTTTCAGAATCAGCCGCTGACAATATTCGGAGATGGTTCGGCTGAGCGTGACTTCACCTATGTGGAAGATGTTGTCGCGGCGACGATTCGCGCCGGAGAGGCGGCTGCAGGAGGCCATGCCGTTTTCAATGTGGCGGGCGGCAATCCTGCTTCATTGCAAACAGTCTTCAACCTCATCGAGACGTTCACCTCGCGGCCGGTTGACTTCGAATTCCTGCCGGCGGCAAAGGGCGACCCGCCACGTACTGGCGGGGACACAACGAGAATTCGTCAGGTTCTCCGCTGGGAACCCCGATGGAGCCTTGAAGACGGTATGGCAGCGCAGGTTGCGTGGATACGCCAGGCATTGAATCTGGACTGAAGGGTTTGGTTAGCAGAGGTTCGTCCGCCGCCCTGTCGCTGGGCCCACCCAACCCATTACCCGGAAGCCTTGCTGGCCGACCTCGACATGGTGTGGGTCGGAACCCGTCCGAAGCCGACCTTCGCCAAATGTCGTCCTATTTGCCCCGACCAGCGACACGCTCCAACCATCGCGCAGCAACAAGGTGAAGACGAACAAGAAGACCCGGCCCGGCCGACGGCCTCACCTATCATCCGGCGCATGCAAACATCTGGCCGGCATCCGAGGCCAAGTAGCGAGCGGGCGTCCGCGCTCCAACCTCGCCAGGCGGGTGCCGGTCACGAATTGGACGGGAACTGGCGGCTCTACGCAATCCTGGTGACTTACCGGCGCCCCAGCGAGCTGGGCGTCATGCTCGATGGGCTGCTCAACCAGACGCGTCGTCCCGATCGACTGATAGTCATCGACAATAGCCCCTCAGGCGAAACGCAGGCGATTGCCGAGCGTTCGCGCGACAAAGGCCTGGCCATTGACTACCTGCCTGCCCCGGACAATCTCGGCCCTGCGGGAGGAATCGCTCGGGGAATGCAACACCTCATGGCGCTCGCGAACGGTAACGACTGGGTCGTGCTCCTCGACGATGACGATCCGCCGAGGTCCGACTGGCTGCTCGCCGAGTTGGCTACGTTCGCAACGTCGATGTTGCGCCAGGATCCCCACACCGCGGCAGTTGGTTCGCGGGGGGCGAGATTCGACAGGCGGCGCGGAAGAGTCGTTCGGGTCAAGGATGCAGAACTCGGAGGTCCCATTCTGGTGGACCATATTGCGGGTAACAAGCTCCCGCTCTACAACGTGCAAGCGATTCGAGATATGGGAGGATTTCGCAGTGAACTCTTCTTCGGTTTCGAAGAGCTCGATTACGGCCTGCGCCTGAGTGATGCCGGATATTCGCTCTACGCGCACGGTGCGGTGTGGCGCGACGCGAACGTGAATCGAAGGAGCCGGATAGCGAGTCTTCCGAAGGCACTGATTGCCGAGCCGGGCTGGCGCCGGTACTACAGCCTTCGCAATCTCATCGACATCCTCCGCCGGACGGGCCATTCGTGGGCCGCAGTTCGTGTCACATTGACGCGTGGGTTCTTTAAGCCTTTGGCAAATCTACCCATCAGGCCGAAAACAGCCATCCGCCACCTGCGCCTGAATGTCCGGGCAACGCGTGACGCCTGGCAGGGCACGCTGGGGAAGACTGTCGATCCGGAAGATCCCCCATTCCCGGTATGACCTGCTTCCCGACAGGACGGTCGAAACCCGATCTGGAGGCCAGTCCTTGATGAGGGTCGACTACCGACAGCACCCTGGCGGGGCCCAGAAAGGGGACACCAGTCATCTAACTCCAGTCGCCGATTCAGAGACCAAGGAATCCCAAATGGCAAGCTTGGCCGCATGAAGCACTTCCTCGTAGGGACGGTCGGCGTCGAGGACTTTCAGTGCCGGGTCATGCGTTTCGATCAACCGCTCTACTGCGGTGTGTTTGGCGAAGACCTCATCCTCCGGTGTTAGGGGCTTACGTGTCTTCAGCGCCGCCAAATCGGCCCTCAAAACCAGAATGAGGTCGGGTCGCGGGATCGCCTCATAGATACGCCGTTCCCAATAGGCCGGGCCCCTACGCCGAGTTCCGAGCCGTGGCCCGTCCATGGGGTTTTCCATCTTCCAGAACTCTGGCAGCGGGTAACGCTCGGCAACGACCAGACCTCCGCGAGATTGGAGCCGATTGACCAGCCTGGCAGTGCGCCTCCTTCTTACTGCGATGTACAGCCACTGAAAGGTCCTGACGATCTCGTGGAATGCCGCGCTCCCTCGACCCAGGCCGGCCTCCCTATTGCGGAGACGCCGGTTGACACGGCGCGTACCATGCAGAATGAGATCGTTTTTGGGTTGACCAAAGTAAACGTGCTCCGTTCGCAGCGTTCGACTCAGCCAGGCGACGAGATCGTGCGTCAAGGTGGTCTTCCCCGACCCATCCGCACCAACCACCCCGATAATCAGGCCACCGCCTGCGGGTCGCTTGGCAGGAAGCGGCGAGAAGACCCTCCATGGCCTGGAGAAACGAAGGCGAAGCCACACCTTACGAGCGGCGGCGACCACCGGCCCGTACCGCCGGTAGGGCCTCATTTCCGCCCGAAGGCGGCGCCGGGCGGCAAGAACGTAACCGACCGGAATATCGTCGGCCCGAACCCGGCGGATGAACTCAGCAAGTCCAGCTGGATCGAGCGACACCTGGGCCTCGTCAATGGTGCCCACCACCGCGTCGTCGTCCACTTGATCGAGCAGATCTGCTAGCTCACCACGGATTTCCTTGGGAAAAGGATGCTCCTGACGTCCTGCCACTGTCCGAGCACTCGCGCGGAGGGTGGTCTTCATCAGAGAGCGAACGTACAGCAATAGCAATTCGGCACGTGGTTCCGGAATGGGCACACCCAGTTTGTGAATCCGATGGTCCAACAGCCAGCCTTCGACGGGAAGCCGGTGGTTCTTGACTCGCAGCTCTCCGAGCACCAGCCGGTCGTGGACATGGACATGCGCCAACCTTCCGGTGGAAGAATCGAGACTGTAGAGGTGACGAACTCCGGGGAGTTGTATGAAGCTAGGAGCTAACGCTTCAACGAACCCGAGCTGCCGCGCGGCATCATCGAATCGGAACATGTGGGCGGGGTCCACCAAGAGATCAACATCGGTGTTCCCAGCCATGGCGTCTGCCAGGTGCTCGTTGCTTTTCCAGTGGCAGTAACGGATCCCCTCGGAATCGAGCCTGGAGACGAGCCGGACTAAGACTTGCAGCGGGACGGGTGCCGCCTGGGGGCTCTGGTTGATCTCGGTCAACTTACCCCCCCACAGTATGTGGCAATAGCGAGAGAGCTGGCCAGCAAGTTCATGGCGGTGAGGTTAGTCACGTCGATCGAGCGAGTTACACCTGACGACGAGGAGCAAGCCGCAGGGTACGCCAGACCTGACAGCAGAAGCTCACGCTCACCACGACGGTCGGGACTTCTCGTTGGCCGGACAGTTTCTCCCCTGTATGGTTCCGTGACAAGGCATCTGGATTAACGGTCAGCTGCAGAACACCTCGCAAGCCATGACCGCCACAAAGGGTCATACGGTGCGGCCGCATATCGCCGGGCGCAGTAACGACAGAGGGGCGCATTGGAGAATGCCAAAGAAGAACGAGCGCGTGGAACCGGCGGGCGCGGAGAAGATCCGCCGGTCGATATTCGTGGAGTTTTTGGGGATCTCGGGATCGGGCAAATCCACTCTCCTATCCACCGCCGTTGACCGACTCCGTAGGCAGCATCGCGTTGTTTTTACGCTCGAGGAAGCGTGCCGCCTGGCCTTCCGGCAGACGACGAACGATCCTCTCTGGCGGTCCTTGCTACGCTTTGCACCGGCGCCGATCTCACGTCGGAACTGGCGTCACGCCTTCAACCGGTCGCAGGACCGATATCTGGCCATCCGCGCGACAATGTTGAGCCACCCTGAGGCCGTCGAGGCGGTGATGGCGGCGACTCGACGGCGACGGGACTTCGAAATTCGACCAGACCTGGTGATCGGATGGTGGTTGACGCTGGCCGCCGATTACTCCATGGCCAAGCGGGTTGTGCCACCCGGGGCCGCGCTTCTGATCGACGAAGGCTTCGTCAACCGGGCCGTGAGCCTCTTCGGGTACCGATTCTCCGATGCCGACCGCCCCGATCTGGCCCGCTACATCCGATCGGTGCCCGTGCCCGATCTGGTAGTGCATGTGGACGCGGCACCAGATGTAGCGGAGCGGCGCATGAAGCAGTGGTCCAGTCGCCTCGCCGACCAGGACCTCGTAACACGTCGGGCATTTCTCGAAGGATCCTCACTTTGCGTGGCCGCGGTGCTCGAGAACCTGGAAGACGCTGCCGTTCACGTGGTGAGGATTCCCAACGGCAACGATCCGGTTGAGGTGGCTGCCGGACTCGTAGCCAAAGCCCTCGACCGTCTTCTTCTCGTGTGACTCGGTGGAGTGCTTCCAGCAGAAGGCTACGCGATTCCAGCACTCCTATGATGTAACGCGGACGCGCACAGTTGAGACGTTTTCTGTGTTATTGTGCTCACTCGACGTGGTTGGATGGTCCGGCACGCCCAGTGGCGCGGCGCAGTGGCCGCTCTGTGGGGGCAGCACCTGGCATGGCACTTGGATTGGGCTGGGAACGCTCCGACGGTGGTAGGAGATGGTTGATCCGATAATCAAAATCAACGGACTGCGCAAGGTGTACTTACCTTCGCCGGGCTGGATGCGACTGCTCATCCGAACGTCGGTGACGGAGCCGGTCATAGCCCTCGACGACGTATCGATAGAGGTTCGACCCGGGGAGATCTGCGCAGTGGTCGGTCCGAACGGAGCCGGCAAGTCAACCATGTTCCGTGTCCTCACCGGCTTGACAACGCCTACGAGCGGCTCGGCCACGATCTTGGACAGAGACACCACCGACCGTTCTCACGACCTACTTCGGTCGATTGGATTCTCGCCCGCCGAGCATCGCACCATCTGGCTTCGTCACACGTGTCGCGAGAATTTGGTCTTTCACGCCCGGCTTCAGGGCATCCCAAAAAAGGACACAGCTCGAAGAGTGGACAACATGCTCGAGCGGGTAGGTCTCGGCCATGCCGCGGAACGCGTCGGCTTCGCCCTGTCCTCGGGTATGCAGGCCCGCCTCATGCTGGCCCGAGCCTTGCTGCATGAACCTCGGGTACTCATCTTGGACGAGCCGACCGGCTCCGTGGATCCCGTTGGGTCGTACGAGCTTCTCGAGATCATCAAGAAACTGACAATAGAGAACCAGCTAGCGGTGCTCATCAGCTCGCACCGCTTGGACGAAATCGAAGCCCTGCACGACAGTGTTCTGCTTCTCGATCGCGGTAAAGAAGTCTACCGGGGTGATCTGGATTCTCTCCGCGGTGAGTGGGAGAGGCCACAAATCGAAATCGGCTTTTCCGGCGAAAAAGAGGCCATGGCCGCCACCGACGTGCTTCGCGCCACCAAAGGTGTGGAAGTTAAGTTCACCGAAGGATCGAGGGTGACAGTCTCGACGGCCATGCCGATGGGGCAGTTGCTGACTGTACTCAACGGACGGGTCGGTGACATCCATACAGTGAACCAGACGAAGATACGCCTCCAGGAGCTCCTCGCCACCATGTTGCACAGAGAAGGAGACAACCAGTTATGAGGCTACCCTTGGGAAGGGGCGCGATTCGCCGGGGTCTTCAGATCTCCGGGGCCTTTGTGCGCATGGACGCACGAGACACCCTGAACTACCCCCTGGCGCTTGGCATGCAGCAACTGGGTGCGATCGTTCCTGTAGTCACCTTCCTGTTCGTCAGCAAACTCGTGAACCGGAACGGACCCGACGTGGCCGGCGACTACTACACGTTCGTGGCGATTGGCATAATTGGCATGCGGCTACTCTCGGCGGGCCTTGAGTCGTTCTCCAGCCAGCTCCTCAGGACCATAAATCAGGGCCGCCTCGAGATGCTGCTGGTCGAGCCAATCCGATGGACGATGTTGCCTTTCACCATGGTCCAGTGGAACATGGTCCTCGCTTTCGCAACCTCGATCACTGTGTTGCTGGCGTCGCTGGCACTCGGGGCTCACTACAACTGGGCCGGAGTGTTAGGGGCGATTCTGGTCGCCGTTCTCGGTATGGCCGCCAGTATGGGTGTAGGTGTGCTGAACGCCAGCGTCAAAGTGTTGGCCAAACGTGCCGATCCGATCTTGACGGTGTATTCATTGGCCGCCACCATTCTCTCGGGGGTGTTCTATCCCATCGATACCCTTCCCAGCTTTCTCCGAAACCTGTCTTGGGTCATCCCCCACACCTACGTTCTCCAAGCGCTAAGACGCGCCCTGATGCCTGCCGGCGAAACCTTGCCCGGCCCCAGTTTTTGGGTGGCGTTTTTCGCCCTGCTGGCTTTCTGCTTGGTGATCTACCCGATCGCCCTATTCTTTTTCAGCCGGTCGATGGAGTACGGTCGGAAGACCGGCGTGCTCAGCGGGTACTGATCTGGGGTGAACTACGATCCGGCCGATCAGGAACAGTCGGAAAACCCCGTCGGTCGCGCCGACCCACAAGATCCACTCGTCACGGTGGTGATTCCAACCCACAACCGGCCGCATTTGGCCGACAGGGCAATCGACAGCGCGTTGGCCCAATCTGTGGGCAACATCGATGTGATATTGGTCGACGACGGCTCTGAGCCACCGTTCCGAAGTGAGAGGGAAGATCCTCGCCTCGTCATTGTTCGCTGTGAAACCCCCAAGGGCGTATGCGCGGCGCGCAACGTAGGCCTCGCCGAGGCTCGCGGAAAGTGGATCACGTTTCTCGATGACGATGACGAATTAAGACCGGAGATGGTTGAACGCGCCTTGCAGGCGGCCGACCAATCGAGCCTTCCGGCTCCGGTGGCCGTGCTGTCGGCTATGGCGCTGGTCGATCCCGAAGGGCTCATCACACGCGTCCGTTATCCGGTGACCCTCCCGCGGGGGAAGCACTACTTCCTAGAAGAACACCAGCCGGGCAGCTACCAAACCCACAACTCATTGATCGCTCCAACCAACGTGTTCCGGGCCATCGGGGGATGGGATGAGTTGATGCGCGGGTCCGAACATGATGATCTCTTCCTCCGGCTCAACGCCGCTTGTTCGATCCAAGGTGTTGCTGAAGCGACCTACCGGCACTGGGAGCATCAAGGCCCGAGACTCCACGTCCATATGCGCCATCGGGCTGAAGCGATGGAGCGGACGTTGCGCAAGCACCGTGGAGCGTTTAGACAGCATCCGAGAAAGGCAGCCCACTACATGGCAACGATGGGAGCAACTTACCTCCGCAGCGGAGCCTGGCTCGCGGCTATCCGCTGGACCTCTCAGGCTTTGCTGACTCGGCCTGAAGCTCGCTACCTGAGGTGGTTTGCAGCGAGCCTGGCGGGACCCCGTGTTCTCGCGTTGGTGCGCTGGCTGCGCGATCGAAGGCGCGGCCCGGTGGCTTGACGTGCAGCTATTCCAACCCCCCGGCGGCTACACCGAAATCGCCTCGCCGCCCTTTTGGGAACAGGACCGCTTATTCCCTCGTTGCTCGACGCGTAACCGCCAACCCGTCTCCAGCTCGGCGATCCACCGGTATCGAGCTGACTTGCTTCCGCCTCGGGTAGATCGTCTGCCCACCCAACCCGAGGCCGCCACAATGAGGCGATCGACCCCCCAACGGCCAACAGATCGAGGGACTTGCCACGGGCTCAGTCAAATCATCGGGACGGCTTGCCGGCCTTCCTTCGACGCTTCCCAAGCAATGACCAATTCGTGCGTCCGACGTCACACCGGTGGTCCATCACAGAGCCTGCACTAAACGGGCGGCGATCCACCGGCAACCATCCGAGGATCCCCCTAGCTCTAGACAATTCCCCGGCCCTATCGATGTTGCAGGCGACAACTCCATTCGGTCCTCCAGTAGCCCCCTGCTCCGTCGAAGCCCAGGTACCAGGACGGGCAAGCTTGTCGAGCGAGGTCCACTGATGCTAGGTTCCCGGCGCAGGGAGGCTATGCGTGCTGCGTAAACCCGTCTTTATCGTCGGCTACCGAAGATCCGGCACATCACTGCTTCGATCTCTGCTCTCTTTCCATCCTGACGTTGCCTTCCTCCCCGTGGAGAGTCACTTTTTCACGGTGGTTCACCCGTTTCGCGACGACAACTTGATGGAACCGGTCCTCTTCGACCGTTTCTGGAGTCATTTCACGGGCAGCAAGCACTTCCGCCGGACCGGACTCGATGCTGATGCCATCAGGCGAGAGATCGAGTCACTAGGGACGATAGACCTCAGGGGTGTCTTCACATGTCTTTTGAGTCACCAGGCAGCCCTAGAGGGGAAGCCGCGGGCGGGAGAGAAGACGCCGGGCAACTACCGACACCTCCGAACGATTCTGGATTGGTATCCAGATGCCCAGGTTGTTTTTCTCATGCGGGACCCCCGAGCAATCTGGACCTCCCATCTCAAGCTCGAGGAGGCATGGGCGAAGGTCGATTCTGAGAAGATCATGCGCGGATGGCGAGAAAGCGCATACGAGGCTCGGAAATGGAAACGGTCTCCCTATGTGCGAATCGTCCACTACGAGGAATTGGTGCGCAATCCCGAGGCCGAACTTCGTACGATTCTCGATTGGCTTGAACTCGATTACCCCGACGGCATCCTCAATCGAACCGAGTTCCAGGGACCGGCTGTCGGCACTTACCACATGGACGGACCCGTCCAGTCCGGGAGTATCGAGAAATGGAGAGAGACGCTCACATCGGAGCAGGTTGCTTTCGTGGAGAGTAAAGCCAGAGCTGAGATGGAATGGCACGGGTATGCCACCGACCAGATAGAGGTGCGCCTACCCGATCGTGTCGCCGCTGAGATTCGCTACCTCGCCTATAGCTGGAAACGCAGCCTCGGCGTGGTACTTGAAACGCTTGCGCCAAGACTTCGGTCGGCCCGAACCCGCCTTCGACCTGCTGCACCTAACCCACTCATGCAAGATTCAGTTCTGGGCGACCAAGAAGACCCAATCGACGAGACCCCGTGAGCAACCACATTTCGAAGCGGACCCGCCGTTTCCTTCGGCGACTGATTTATCGGGCAAAAAGGGCAGGGTGGCAGGTTCGCCGTCTAATTGTCCCCAAATACCGCCCCCTCGTCTCGGCCCTCACGCTCTCAGATGCTGACTTTCTGGCGCTCTTTGACATCGCCGCTGTAGAAGAAAGACTTCAATCAGGCAAGATCGAGGGAGCCAAGCAAGAGCTTCTTGACTACTACTCGCACCGAGGGGAGCCCGAATGGCCGGCATTTCCGGTCCATATGATCGGGAGCCACCAGAATGATGGAATTGGCCGGGATCCTGAGGAAATCATGGCACAAGCCGAGGCCATCCTCCAGGGCCGTATTCCGCTCGGGTCTTTCGGCGAAATGCTCGTCGATGACCCCATCGATTGGACCCATAATCCGACTGATGAACCCGAGGGACTGCTCACCCGGCATCTCAATCGCCACTATTGGTTGAGAATCCCCCTCGAAGCCTTCCAGATCTCAGGAGACAATCGCTACGCGGCATACCTGGACCAGACCATCAGGTCGTGGATCGCCGACGCCCAACGCCCCAAAGAGAGGGACGAGAACAGCGTCACGTGGGCTCTCATGGAAGCGGGCATTCGTTCGCTCCTATGGCCAACCGTGTTCGCAAAACTCCAGAGCTCGGCAGCATTCTCACCTGAGACCAGGCTGGCAATGCTGAAATCGATGTTCGACCATGCCGAGTTCCTGACGCGATACCAGACACGGAGCAACCATGTCCTCAGGGAGGCCGCCGGTCTGGCGCATCTGGCCTTGTACTTCCCTGAATTCCGAGCCTCCGATGCCTGGTGGGAAACGGCCAGCAACAGGCTCAGCACCGCTCTCACTTTGCAGGTGAACGATGACGGCAGTCACTTCGAGCTCAGCACTGGTTATCAAATCCTCGCGCTCGAAGAGTTCCACCACGCCCTCAAGCTTTTTCGAATGAGGAGCGGGAACGAACAACTTGCTGATGAGACCACCTCGACGCTCATCAAGATGTACCGGACGCTGGCATACATCACACGCCCGGATGGGTCCTTGCCGCAACTGAATGACAGTCTCCTCAAGGAGCCGGGCTATTGGCCAAATATGCTCGCGGCAGCGGCCTCGGAGTTCGAACAGCCCGACCTTCTCTTCATCGCCACCCGAACCGAAGGTGAACGGCCGTCGGTGGATTCGACCTCGATACCCGATGCGGGGTGGTACGTGATGCGGGATGGCTGGAAGCGAGACAGTCGCTATCTCTTGTTCGAGTCCGGACCATACGGTGGTCACCACGGCCACGAGGACAAGTTGAGTTTCGAAGTCTTCTCTCATCGAACGGCTTTTCTCGTCGATCCCGGAACCTACACCTACAACACCGACGATCCATTCAGAGACTATTTCATGAGCACCCGTGCTCACAACACAATGGTGGTGGCCGGAAGAAGCCAGATTCGTCGTTGGCTCCCCGGCAACCGCAGAGCCCGAGCCATACCCGGACCCCACGGTACCTGGGCGAGCAACGATGTGTTCGACTACTCCGCCTCCGAGTACACAGACGGATATGGCGAATTCGAGTTCTTCCCGCCCAAGGACCCTGAAATCATCGGGGGGATCAGTCACCGCCGGCAGGTGTTGTTCCTGAAGCCTGATTACTGGGTTGTCGTTGATGAGATCAACTCAGAGAGACCGTTGCCGTTTGAGTTTCTGTTGCATGCCGGCCCCGCGCTCGAGCTTGTCGGACACCCCCGGGGGACTGTGTCCTTGCAGTCCGCCAGAACAGGGGCCGTTCTCGCCATCGTTCCTGAGGATACGGAATTCGTAGGCCCGGCGATATTGCAGGGCGCCCAACATCCGATCCAAGGCTGGGTATCCAGCGGCCGCCGATTCCACAAAGAACCGGCATTCGCCATCACCTACCAGTGGCCCCCCTGCACGAGCTTGTCTCACGCAACGCTGCTCTACCCAGATACCACCGACGGGGCTATCGACGAACTGGTCATCACTCGGATTCCGGTGGGCGACGGCTCGGGCATCGCCTGGGAGATCATGACGCCGCGGGGAAAAGACATCGTGTCCCTCGCTCCCAATGCAGCACCGAGAATCGTTGCTGGGCGCGCAACTGACGCGCAGGTCGTCGTAGCACGCTTCGACTCAATCGGCCGGGCACAAGGGTCAGCGCAGTGGCCGCCGGGTATCTGACCGGGGTCGTCCACCGCGATGCAATAGCCCTCCAAATTCGCCCCCTCGAGCGCCGAGGCTCCTCTTAGCGGCTCCAGAGACGAACCGTGTGCGTGAATCATGGCCAGCCGCTCTTTCGTCCGACCAAGCCATCGGACCTGCTGTTACCGCATTGGGACACAGACGTTGTAAGAGCTTGGCTCAGCATCACTCGGAGCAAAGCGATAGGTTCCACCCATCTCAAAGGGGACCAGCGGGAGATCTATGACCCTCCTCTGGCAAGGCCGCAATCCGCCAAGGATCACCAAGGCGCGCGATAAGGTGGCAGCGTCGAGCGACTCGAGGCGAGTGCTGTGCTCATATCGGTAATCATCCCCGCCCGTGACAGAACCGCATTGCTGCGCCGCGCAATCGGTAGCGTCATTGGCCAAACGCTCACCGACTGGGAGCTGATCGTCGTCGACGATGGCTCGGAGGCAGATGTGGCCGCGGTGATCGAAAGGTGGGATGATCCGCGAATTCGTCTGATTCGTCTACCGGAGCCATCGGGGGCACCGGTCGCGCGAAATCGTGGAGTCCTCGAAAGTGCGGGTGAGTTTGTGACATTCCTGGACTCCGACGACGAATACCTCTCCGAGAAGCTTCAACGCCAGTTAGAAGCGATCACTGCCGATCCGTCGCTAGGCTGCGTGATGTGCGGATTCGTCGAGCTGACCGAGACACGGTCGCGAGTCCGCACACCCCGGGATCCGGTTACGTACACAGGCTTGCTCCACGGACCACAGAATTGGGTCACAACCGGACAGTTGTTGGTCCGGTCATCGCTCGCACGGCAGGTCAGATTCGACGAGGCACTGCCGGCATATCAAGATTGGGACCTGCTGGTGAGGCTCGCCGACAGCACTCACATTGGCGTTGACCCAGAACCGCTGCTGATCAAGCACGAGCATACCGGTAGTCGTATCTATTCCGGTGCAAGGAAACACGAAGCTGTCATCACTGTTCGATCCAAGTACCGCTCTCAAGTAGCGAGCAGCTCCGAAACGGATCTCGCCTGGCATATCCGCATAGCTATTGCACACACTGAGCTGGGTCAGATCGACCAGGCCCGCAGGGAGATTGCAGATGCGATTCGCAAGTACCCGACACGGTTGGGACTTTACCTCTGGTACCTGGCCGGTGTCAGCCGTCCGACCCTGCGCGTCTTCCTCCGGATACGGTACCGCACCCGCCGGGTGCGGCGGTACGCAGCCGAGCTTCCGGCCCTCTTCAAAGGACCGCGCTGACCGCCACGCTCGCCCGCTCGCGCGACAAGAGTTGGCGTCTGGCACACGATTCCCCGACGGTGTGAAGAACCACCTGCTGCAGGTGAGCCGCAACTCTGTTGCGCTATCTGAGGACCCCGATCCGCCAAGACAGGGAGGAATGCAGCCATGGGAGCGATAGAGAGCCGACGATGCCGGTGCCCTTTGCGAGCGGAAGCTCAAGCCGAGGGAAACTCCGGTTCCTCAGGTCGTCCTCACCACGAATCTCGTAGCCGAATCGATAGGCGGTCCGCCCGGCTGATCGACCAAGCCAAGAGCAGACCCGGCACATCCGCCGAAGATCGGTCCAGCTTCTCGAATAGGGTGGCACGATATCCCGCCCCGCGGCGCGTTTCTAAGGTGGATATCCTCCCGAACCGATACACCGTGCATGCGCGATCGGATAAACGGGCTTACAGCACGGGAGTTGACACTTCTCTCGAGCCTGCTGGAGGGAAACGCGATGCCGGCATTCCCAGGGGGGACTGACATAGAGATCCTCGAACGTAGAGAGTTGCGTTACACGCGTTCGACGTTGTTCGTGTGCTCGACTGATGACCCGGTGTACCCCTCCATCGCTATCAAGGCGTACCCCAACCCACCTAACATGAAAGGCTGGCTGGAGTACTCGGCGAACCTAGGACTTTCCGAGGCTTTAAGCCCGAATGCATCACTCCGCGCACTGAAGGTTCTCGGGTGGACCCGGCAGCCGGCTACTCTCTGGACCGAGTTCGTCCCCGGCACGGATTTGCACATTCTTCTGAGTGACCCCGCACGGGTGCTACCCCCAACAGAAGCCGAGAACGTACGCGCCTGGTTCGCTTCGGCGGGTCACGCTCTGCGCCTCTACCACACGGCGACCAAAGACCCGGTTCTCGAAAGTCTTGAAATACGTGCAACCGTCGCCGAGGATCTTGCCAGACTGGCGAAACTAGTACTGCGCCAAGGCAGATATTCGGACGCTTTTCTGCGGAAGCAAGAAGTCGTCAAGCGCTATCAGGACTTCGACGTCCACAACTTGAGGGTCGGTGACGATGCCCGGCTGTACGTACTCGACCCGCCGACCAAGGACGAGTATGCGTTCCCACACAGAGACATCGGACGATTCGTTGTTGGAATCAACAGGCCAATGCAAACTGCACTTTGGCGACCCTATGGACGCCGAGCCAGGGAGTTGGCGGTCCAATTCGCCCAGGTATTCATGGATTCCTATTCCGAGGGATGCCGCATCTCTGGCGCCGCAAGCGACCACCGCCAACTCATCGCTATCTACGAAATGTCGCGACAGGTGTTGCGAATCCGCAGTGCCGTTCGTGACCGAAGATTAACTCGCGTGTATATGCATCTCAGACTCCTCCGTCGAGCTCGAGAGATTACGGCTGGCGAGACCGCAGACGCCAGCGACCAGGATTCGGTGCGCTGAACATCACGATGACCGTTTTCTCGGTGGAGTCGGGGACCAGCCTGATCCGAGGAGACGCTCGAGTCGGGACCGAGCCAGTTGCGCGAAAGCCAGGCCGGGCGGTATCGCCAGACGACCCCGGTCTGAAAAGAGACAGGAAGATGCAACAACGGAGTGAACCAGCGTTGGTAACTCCTCGCACTTCAACCTTTTGTCTCAGAGGGTGAATGGAACAACGGCTACAACATCGATGGTCGTCAGGGTCGTCATCGCTGCCGCGCCCTTGAAGGTCTCACAGATAGAGCACTTTCGACTTGACGCTGCCCGTGAGGCGTCCCCACCGATACGCTACTTTGCGCAGGTAGGTTCCTTTCTGTTCGGGCGATCCGGCCAGATCCCGGAGGTGCACGAGCGCCCATGCCCAGGTCTTCAAGGCGCTGACGGTTTTGCTCCGCGGAGCGCCCGCGTGGCGATACCGTCTAAAAAGCTGCGGCTCCGCCATCCCGTAACTCCGAAACTGCCTCCACAGGGCCTTCGGATCGCTTCGATAGCGAAAGTGGATCACGGCGCCTTGCGCAAAACACAACCGATACCCTGCCAGCTGGGCACGCCAGCACATCTCTACGTCTTCTCCGCCCCACGTGAGATCCTCACTCCACCCGCCGATATCACGAAACACATCCATCCAGAGTCCGACGTTCGCACCTATCGCAAAGGGCAGGAAGCCCATGGCTTTCGGCAGCCGGTCTGCCGGATGTTGGTGCCTCCAGGCTATCGTGGTCGGATCGTTCAGCTTCTCGAAGCCCATCCGTCCCCCCACGAGGTCACAGCCCGTTGCCGCGTCGGCCATAGCCTCCAACCAGCCGGGGTCGGCCTGGTCATCCTGATGGCAAAAAACCACGAAGTCACCTCCGGCGACCTTCGCACCGGCGTTGGACGCGTAGCTGACTCCCTGCCCGTCGACCGCTTCGATGATCCGCAATCGCGGAAGATGGTCGACCCACGAGTGCACCACTTCGACAGTATTGTCCGAGGAGTTGTTATCAGCAACGATCAACTCCCAGGCTCCGGAGTAGGTCTGGTTCTGCAGCGCGCCGAGCTGTTCAGCAACGGTCGCCGCTCCGTTGTACACGGGCATCACAACACTTAGAAGGTTCGGCCTTCGGGGGACTCGGTCGTTCAATCGAGACCCTCCGGCCGATCTGGGTGCGGCGTGGCCCATCGGGGGCTGCCTTGCCGGCTCATGAAACGAGGGCGTCCTGCCGACGCCTGAGTCGCACCAGCGGAGACTCCTCGTCGAGGCGCACAGCGTCGAGGGGGATGGGTTGATCCGCCGGGACGCTTTGGGTGAGAAGGGCGTGTTCGGAGAGCCCCACCGGGAGCAGACCGCCGGCATGCTCTACGGCGATAATCTGCCCGTAGCTGGTGTAACCGCCGATCCCGTCAAGGGCTTCGCCGGCGTGCAGATCCCGCTTGGCGAATGCCACTACCTCAGCTACGGGTCGCTTCAGCGGCGCCATAGTGGGCTCACCGTCAAGTACCGCCTCGGCAATTGTGATCGGCGTCTCGAAGTGTACGAGGTGCCACGGTCGATAGAACAGGTACCAAGGTCCTTCTCCCATCTTGAGATACCGAAGGTAATGCTGCACAAGGTCTGGACGGTCGCTCCGTCCGATAACGAATACTCCCCCGCCGAAGTCACCCCCCAGTGTGTAGTCGACCACCCCTTCCTTCCCGAGAACCGAGCGGAAGTCATCAAGTGCATTCTGCATCGATGTCTGCACCCCATGCATCCCCGCCCGGTCGGGGACCAAACCTGTGGCGTTGGCGACGCATGCGTTTTCAATGTTCATCTTCGTGCCATCGGTGAAGGCCGTGGTCATCGCAAGGCTCGTCTTTTGGCGGATTGCGAATTCCTTGATGGTCTCAGGTGTCGCATGTATATCCATAAAACCCTTGCAGTTCACGGCCGCCACGATCTGCAAACCGATGCCGCGCACATAATCGATCAGACGGACCATCACTCCCGGCTGGTCGCCATCGCTGCCCGAGTACACGACCCCTTGCCCATCGGCAATCCGCTTCAGCATCAGGCCCACCGTCGCATCGGTCTCGAAGTTGATGGAAACGACGTGCTTCCCGGCTTCGAGAGCTTCCTTGGCGACAACAGCTCCGTGCTCCACGGCACCTGTGGCTTCCACGACGACATCGATCGATGGAAGGGAGCCCAGAACCTCATGAGTGGGGCTTACAGCGCTCCGACCCTCATCAATCGCACGCGCGAGTACCGCGGGATCGGAACTGACCACGACATCTGCCGGAGAGCCACCCGCGGCGGTATACGCGTCAACGGCTCGTCGTGGTGTTCGGTTAATGAGCAAAGCGGGACGCATTCCCGGGGTGATATCGAGCTGATAGGTAAGTCCCCGACCGACGAAGCCGGCGCCAACGACTGCTACGTTGATGACATCGCCGGCCTCCTCCCGGTTCCGAAGCCTGCCAAACAGCGTCACCCTGGTCTCCTCTCGCCACAGTCCTTGTTTCCAACCATACGGCTCGCGAGCCGCCCACCCAAGACCGATCTGCCAGAATACCCAAGGAGGATTGTTCGGACACCCGATGCGGCCTGGACCCAAAGGTGCACCAACAGGAGGAAAGAACGTGAACGGGCCAGGATTGTGAAGGCCGTCGTTCTTTCCGGGGGAAGCGGAACGCGGCTCCGGCCGTTGACGTATTCGACTGCAAAACAGTTGGTGCCGGTTGCAGGACAGCCGACGCTCTTTTACGGCCTACGTGATCTGGTTGCTGCTGGGGTGGAAGACGTCATCATCGTGATCAGTCCGGAAACCGGCGACCAGGTGCGACTCGCCGTTGGTGACGGCTCAGGACTTGGCATCAACCCTACCTTTGTCGTCCAGCCCGAGCCCAACGGGCTCGCCGCGGCGCTGGCCCTCGCTCTACCCCTGGTGGGCCAGGAGGACTGCGTCATGGTGCTGGGAGACGTGCTGGCTCGACAGGGAATACCGAGAGCGATCGAGGACTTCGATGCCGGCGGAGCCAGCTGCCAATTGTTGGTCGCTGAGGTTGAACGGCCCGAGGCTTTCGGCATCGTTGAACTTGACGCGAGTGGTTCAATTCGACGCCTAGTGGAGAAACCCCTCAAACCCCTCTCGAACCTCGCGATCGTGGGCGTCTACGTGTTCGACGGCCATATCGCCGAGGCGGTACATGCCATTCCGCCTTCGGCGCGCGGCGAATACGAGATAACCGATGCCATCCAGCACCTCCTAGAGACCGGCAAAGTGGTCAGGCCCAGCCGCACTCCGTCGTGGTGGAAGGACACCGGACGGAAAGAGGATCTGCTGGAGGCCAATCGTCTGGTTCTCGCCGAGCTCGACGCACACGTCGAGGGGGAATTGGTTGACTGCTCTCTCGCCAGCCCGGTGGTCGTCGGGCGGGGAAGCCGACTGGTTGATTGCACGCTCAGAGGGCCCGTAGTGATCGGCGAGAGTGTGCGGGCAAGCGGTTCCATTCTGGGACCCAACGCATCTATTGGCGATGACTGCCAGCTGATGAACGCGACCATCGAGGATTCCATACTCATGGAGAAGGTCAGCGTCTCGCATTGGAAGGTGAACTTCGGCTTGATCGGACCCGAGTCGACCATCTCCGAACCGGCCCCATCCGATTTCGCCGCTCTCACTTTGGGGCAGCGATCCTCAATAGGTCCAACACCATCGTGACGGTCACCCACCAAGGCCCACGTCTACGGCGAGTAGCCCAGAGGGCGCACATCAACGGCGAGGAGTCCGGAAGATCTTCGCGGCTCGTTTGGCGCCGATCCTGGCAAACATCAGCGCGTCGCGAAGCCGCTGGGATGTAGCCCCGCCTTGTGCTTGCGCGGGACCAGCGTCGTATCCGAGTGCTCCTAGATATGCCCCCAGGATCCACGTGACGCGATCGTGGCGGTCCTGCGACCAATGCTCCCACCGACGCAAGGGATCGAAGTCATCAGATCGCTCGACTGGTTGCCAGTGCATCGCCCCCTCTCCGGTGAGTTGCGAAGAGCCGCGTGTCGGGAGATGCTCCGCAGCATCGAAGTCGTAATTGTTCACATCGAGGCCGACGAAATCTAGGATGCCGGTGAGTTCCTCTCGGGTCCTGGTGACGAGGTCCTCGTATCGAACAACGCGATGGCGCGAATTCTGGTTGTCGTGGGCCGCGTCGAACTCCAGGATGCGCTTTGCCGCGCGGGCCCAATCGCGGGCCCACGCCTCATAATCGGCCTCGAAGCTCTTCACAGCCGATTCGATCACGGACCGAGCGTCTCGCACGATGATGAGCAGGTACGCGGAGGGAAACAACTCGAAGAAATGCTCGAGATTCCGGACGCTCGGCGTCTTGGTGACAATTCTCTGTTCCGCACCCTCAGAAAGGAAAGCCAACAGCCCGTCTCCGATGTTGGCAACCAACTCAGAACCTACCCCCGCGTGATCCCACGACTCCCAGCGTCGCCTCACGCGCCGCACATACTCCAGAAGAAGATGAGCCTCACTGAGAAAAAAATCTTCCCAGATGGGTGATCGGGCCTTCTCGCAACCGGGATGCAGCGCGATGAGGTCTCGGAGGTAGTTGGTGCCGCTTCGCCCGGTGATGCCCAACACAAAGATGGGGGCCCCATGATCTCTACCGCGCGTCATTTCACCTCCGTCCGCCTGTTGCTCAATACTCGCTGCGGCGCGCCACCATATTCGTGGACCACGGCACGGCACCCGCGCCCCGCCGGCGGATCGATCAGGCGAGCCACCAGTCGTTGTGCCGGGCCCACTCGACGGTAGCCTCCACCCCCTCACCCAGGGTGGTCTTCGCCTCAAAACCGAGGAGCCGCCGAGCCTTATCAACATCCGGGACACGCCGGATGATATCTTCGTAGCTTTCGCCATAGTGTGCTGTGGTGTCGAGATCCTCCCACCCGCGATCGACGCCCGCCACTTTGATCACAGTCTCTATGGCTTCTCTGACCGTGGCCTCTGTGCTGTTGCCAATGTTGAACACCTGCCCGACCGCCTCCGGGTGATCGGCAGCCGCCAGAGTTCCAGTAATGGCATCGTCGATAAATGTGAAGCACCTGGTCTGTCGCCCGCCGTCGTACAGAATTGGCGGCTCGCCGCGCAGTGCTCGGTACACGGACTGGGAGATAACGTAATAGGGCGACTGGCGGGGTCCGTAGGCGTTGAAGTACCTCACCACCGTGACCGGTAGGCCTTGAGTATGGTGCATAGCGATGGCCATATGTTCTGCGGTCGCTTTGCTGGTGCTATAGCTCCATCGGTCGATCGACGTATTGCCAAGGACCCGATCATCGTCTTCGGACCACGGAACCTTGGGATTCTTGCCATAGACCTCACTCGTGGACGTCAGCACCACACGAGCACCTGCGCGAGCTGCCGCCTGCAGAACATTGCGAGTGCCGCCGACGTTGATGTCGATCACCCCGACCGGATCCTTGATGTAGTTCTTCACTCCGACGACCGCAGCAAGATGAAAAACGAGGTCGACGTCGGAGTTCATCACCGCTTCAACCGCACCGATATCCCGAATATCGCCCTCGACCAGCGTGAAACCCGGATGCCCTGCAGCCGATTCGAGGTTTTGCGACATACGGTTCTCGAACACCACAACGTCAGAACCTCGGCCGAGCAATTTCTCGGTGAGATGACTACCAATGAAGCCGCCTCCGCCCGTGACGACGATCTTGCCGCTCACCGGCCAATCCCCCGATACCGCAGACCAAGCTCGTTCATCCGTTCGATTTGACTCCTGGGGAAGTACATCCGTCCGTCCACCACCACACATCCGGGATTTGCCAGCTCGGCCACCTCCTCAAGGCTGATCCGGTGGAAATCGTCGTGGCCGGCGAGAAACGCCAAACAATCAGCTCCCTCAATGGTCGCTTCGATAGTCGATGTCAACTCGACATCGGTGACCTGCTTCGCGTCCTGAGGGCTAACCCACGGGTCACAAACCTTCAACTGGCAACCGCTCTTCTCGAGAAGCTCGATCGTGCCCTTGGTCGGCGTAAAGCGCACATCGCCCGTGTTGTTCTTGAAGGAGAGGCCCAACACCGCCACCGTCGACGCTTCGAGCGTCTTCCCGGCGGCGCTGAGACCATGCTCGATGAGCTCGAATGTGTGCCGGGGCATCGAATCGTTGACAGTTCGCGACACGACAGGTGTCTTCATCTCGAGCCCGTGCTGGTTGGCGAGGTGGTGAACAAACCATGGGTCCTTTGTCAGGCACGCCCCCCCAACCCCCATCGACGGCAGCAGGATATTCACGTTGTGCTTGCCCTTGGGAAGCGAGTTGGCCGACTGCAATACCTCCAGGACGTCTATATCCAGGCGCTCGCTCAGCAACGCCAACTCGTTGCCGAGGGCGATGCTCAGATCAATCCACAAGTTATCGGCCAGCTTGGTCATCTCAGCAGTCCGCGCGTTGCTCAGCTCGAGAACAGGCACATCCAGCGCCTCTCGCCAGAAGGAAACAGCCATCTCGGTGCTCCTCCGGTTGACGCCACCGACAACCACAGGGATCGTTTGGAACTCGTGTAACGCCCTACCTTCCGCCAGGCGCTCCGGACAGAAGGCCAAGAAGAAATCACGGCCCACCACCAGCCCGCTCTCCTCCTCGAGGATCGGCATCACGACCCGCTCCGTCGTGTTAGGCGGAACGGTACTCTTGAGGATCACTAGCTGGCCAGGTCGCAGGTGACGGCCAACCTCGGTTGCAGCAGCCTTGATTTGCGTGGTATCGGGATCAAGGTCCATGCCGAGCGGGGTGCCGACAGTGACAAGGATCACATCGGCGTCCTGAATGGCTGCGAAATCCTCGGTGGCGCTTAGGCGTCCGGCGGCGACCGACTCCCGGACAAGGTCTCCGAGCCCAGGCTCATTTATGCTGATTTCACCCCGATTGATCTCTTCGATCACCTGCGGGCGATTGTCGATGCCGACGACCTGATACCGCTTCTCGGCCAGCACTGCTCCGATACAAGCGCCTATGTAGCCGAACCCAACAATCGCGACTTGCTTACTCATAATGTGAGGCCTCCCCAGCAGCCTGAAGCCCAAACAACCACAGGGAGTGGTCGGAACTTACGCGTGGTGAAACAATACCACTGCGGCACGACTGATTCCAACCTCGAAAAGAAACCCGCCGAACCCATTCAGGCATCTGCAGGCTCGCGCTGAGAGGTCATGATGGCTCCCTCTGGAGAAAGCCCGCCGCGGCGGCCGACCCGATCATGATAAGAAGAAGCGCCGCCACGAGGACGAGCACGGCGACCCCCGTAAACCAGTTATCCACCGCGAGTGCGATCGTCGCTACGGTGGCTTCGCCGGCTCCCGCCAGGAGTGCGACGGTCGGTACCGAAAGCCCCCGATCGACAAGTTGGTCGTAGATATGGCTTCGATCACCCTCGAATAGCGGCCGGGCATTGAGAAGACGCCGCAGGATCGCTACCACCAGGTCCAACGCGAAGACTCCGAGAAGACTGACCGGCGCGGCGAGCTCTATAAGAGAACCTCCACGACCCACCTGCAGCATGGCGAACGCCAACAGCAGACCGACGACATAGGCACCATTGTCACCAAGAAACACCCGGGCTGGATGCCAGTTCAGGGGTATGAATCCGACCAGGGCAACAGCCAAAATCAAGCTGAACGCCGGCTCGATGTCCCGGTTGGCGGCCATCAGCGCCAGGCCGATTGCCGCAACGATGGCGGCGCTTCCGGCCAGCCCGTCGAGGCCGTCAAAAAGGTTAACGGCGTTGATCGTGATCACGACAATTATGACACCAATCAGAAACCTCGCCGGCCCGAGGCTGTCCTCAAAGGCAAACCCCATCAACAGCACGCCGGCCGTGAGTTCCACCCCAAGTCGGACAATCGGACTGAGACCCAAACGGTCATCGATCAGACCGAGCACCAGCACGACAGCAGAAGCTACGAATAGGCCGAGATTGAACCGGTCGCCAACGGCAAGACCCAGGTGTACCCCCGCGAACACTCCAATGCCGCCCAGCGGAACTGCGGGACGGCGGTGGACCTTCAGCCTCGCGTCTCTATCGGGCATGTCCACAAAACCGAGGCGCGGCCCCAGGACGGGTGCGATCATGCACCACACTGAGGAGACCGCGACCGCAATAGCAACCTCAAGCACGCTCACGTCGATCTGCCATTCGGTCCGCGTATTGAAGCTCCCAACGTAGCCGCCCAAACTCCGTCCAGACAGTCGAGCACGTTGTTCAACCCAGAAGCGTGAGCAGTAGGGCAACGTCGACTACCGCACCGCCCAAGACCCGTCCGCGACGTGACGACAACGAAACTCACGCCGGGTTCGGATCCGCCGCTTCCGGCGCCACCTCCAACCGACGGCCGGTATCCCTATTGATGTGCTCAGCCAGACGCAAGGCGAGAGCAACGATGGTCAGCGTCGGATTGACACAACCGCTCGTCGGGAACACCGACGAGCCCGCGACGTAGAGATTGGCCACGCCGTGCACCTTGCAGTGTGCATCGACTACGCCGTAGCGCGCGTCGGCGTGCATGCGAGTAGTACCCATATGGTGGTTCCCGCCCCACATCGGTGATGGCAAACCATCTCTGAGGTACCGCATACGCACCTTGCCGAGGTCGCTAATTGCGAGCTGCTGCCCGACGATCTCCCGAGCGCGGCTTAACGTTCGAATGTCGACATCCGACAGCCGCCAATCCAGCCGTACCTGCCGGCAGCGCGGATCGAGAAGCCGCATCCCAAGGGCGTCCACCCTGTCCGAGAGAGTCACCCGACTCTCGGGATTAGGCGCCTGCTCGGCCATGACGTTCAACTGATAGAGCGCCGGCGTGCCGTCTGGCGGAACAGGAGATCCGCCTCGAGACCAGCTACGAAGTGCCCAACGCAAAGGCGCCAATCCAGCCCGGGCCAGGTCGTCGATGTCCTTGAACAAGTTCCTCACGTGACGGGCGGCGTTCGGTGGTAGGCGGCGGTCGCGGCCGAGCGCGATGGCAAGAGCCCTGAGGGAATCGACTCCGTCGGCCTGAGGAGGCTGGAGCGCCAAATGGCGGAAACCATCGTTCCACGGAACTGGGGTGAGGCGGAAGACATAGTTGAGCATCCTCTCCCTCCGGAGAATCCCCTGCGTCATCTTGAGCATCCGCTGCACGGGGACCCCATCAATGACGTGGACGTCCGAGTACGCCGGTCGACTGAGCATCGACGTGTCGTCAGGCACCAGAATGCCCGTCACAAAATGAGGATGCTCCATAAAGAAACGCCCGACGAGATCGCTACTGTTCCCGAGCCCGTTCTGGTGGACCTGATTCGATACCAGCAGTAGCCGAGCATTTTCGATCCCGCCGGCCGCCAGCACGAAGACCCTGGCCGAAACGGCAAATCGGTTGCCTGTCAGCGTGGCTGCCTCCACCTTCTGAACGCTCCCTCCCGCCTCGTCGGTATCGATTGAGACAACCGTTGCATGGTGAAGAACCGCGATGAGTTCCGAACCTGCCAATTCATTCTTATAGGTGGTGGTGAACTGGTCGCCGGTATTGAATTGAAAGATCGTCGTTTCCAGCACGTCCCGCTCAACGGGAAGGGGCGGGGTGCCTTGAGCGTCCATCCAATCCTGGACCCGGTACGTGAAGGGTCCCAACCCGAGCATCTCTTGAGCGAGCTCGTAATACGGCAGCAGATGGCTTCGGGAGAACGGCCAACCGCTGTAGGGCACTGCGTCCCGTCGCTCGAAGTCGATGTCGTCCAACGGAGCGTAGCGGGCGCCGGTCAAGGAGTTGCCGACGGCGATCTCCCAACCGAGAGCCGACCCACTGAACCCGCGCACTCGGCATTCATCGAGCGGAAAGTACGGAAGCCCCGCATTCTCACCGACCGACAGTTTTTGAATATCTGGATCGGGATCGATACCGCCACTCTCGAGCAGCAGAACGCTGCGGCCGGCCTTGGCGAGTTCCCGTGCGATTGCGATACCCGCCGGACCAGACCCGATGACACAGACCTCGGACTCGATTATCCGTCCACTGGGCACGGCTCGGGCGTCGGAAAACACCGGCAATCCTCCTGGTTTCGGGACGTCTGGGCGAGGCCACTCAAATTGGGCTTACGAGTGTAGCGACAAAGGTTGCAGGCACCCCTGCTGCGTTCCGACAATGGACTATTGGGCAAGTTTCGCTTCGAGCAAACGCTTGAGGTCGCCGATATCGGTGAAGCGGGCGAACTCATCCCTTTCGAAGTCGATACCAAACTCCTGCTCGATGCTGAACATCAGGTTGATGTGCGCGATGGAGTCCCATCCTTCGACGTCGGCGGCCGTCATCCGATCACGAAGCACTAGCGCATAGTCATTGAAGACGCGTCGAAAGAGCTCCTCCAGACGATCATGCGACTTCAGCGTCATCTCGCCCCACTACTCGCTCAATGAACTGACTGCCGCTCGGGTCAAGAGCCGCGACGTCGCATTCCCACACTGTCTTTCTCGCCTGCTCCTCGACAAGCCGAAATCCAAACCTGGAGAACAGATCACTCACAACGGCGTTCTTGGTGGTCGGGATATAGGTGCCGCGCAGTCTTGTGCATCCACGCATCTGAGCCTCGACTACGAGACCGCCGAGCATGGCGGCCTCGGCGGTGCGACCGATCGCACGACAGCTCAAGAGCCAGGTATCGATGTCCAACAGATCTCCAATCCGCCGCGCGATCAGTACTCCGACCAGCCCGTGATCCGCAAATCGGTCCCTCAGCTTGAGGTAGAGATGAACGTATTCCTGGTCGGCCAAGAAGGCTTCGACCGTCGCCCGCGAGTGGCGACGGGTAGTGAGGTTGAATTGATTCGTTTTGCCTATCAGCTGCACCACGCGCGGCAGGTGAAATCCATCAATGGGAGCGATCTCGGCCCTCATCTCCAGACTGGTATAGAACTCCTCGAGCGTACTCGCCGACGACTCGAGCTCGGCAATCTGAGCTCGAGCCCGGTATTGCTCAGTTCGCTGAGCGTCCTCCTGGGTGAACAAGCGGGCCTCGAAGAGCAATGACTCCGAGACGGCGCGCACGTAGTAAGCCGGGTCGTCGGGAAGCCGGATGACCGCCACTTCGGGAAGGGACAACCGCACGATCTCTCGTTCGACCGGATCGTCGTCAACGAACACCAGAGCATCGAGCCCAATATTCAGGCGCTCGGCGATAGTGGTGAGATTCTCCGGCTTTGGTGCCCAGTTGGCGAGGAAGACAGCGACATCGTCGAGCTTGATCCGCATGTCGGGATGCCGTTCGAATGGGAGTCGCGCATCCATCTCATTGTTCTTCGAACAAACCGCGAGGAGGATCCCCCTACGCTTCAGTTCCAGCAAGTACTCCTGGAAGGCGACGAAGGCCTCGCCGTGCGGTCCGTCACCGAGTCGTATGCCGGACAGATCATCCTCCCCGATGACACCCCCCCAAAGCGTGTTGTCAAGATCCACTACCACACATTTCCGGGTCAAACCGAGTTCGGCGGCAATCAACGCTGCGGTGTGACGCACGAGGAGTGGTAGCGCTTCGAGCGACACCCCCTGTTTCGAGAAATACCAGTACCGGTCATCGAACCAGCGGCGCTTGCCGATCAGCGAAGCGAGGCGCTCGCAATCGAGGATAGCAACCCTCTCCCCAGCCTCCAGTCCGAGCCGACTATTCAGATCCTGCAGCATCCGATAGCGAGAGCCCTCCAGACTGGCTGCAACATGCCCGATGGGCGAATCAGGTCGAATCGCGATGTTATGCTGGATGATCCGGGCACTCACCCGTTGTTTGAGAATATCCCACAGCGAGGTCCACCGAGAGAGCTCAGCATCGAGGTCTTCGGGCTTTCCTCCGATCTGAGGGAACGCGACCTCGCCTTCGTGCACAGCGATGACCACGAAATCCGGATCAGCCTCGTACAGAGGACCGATCGAATTGATGATCTCCTGGCGATACGCCCCGTAGGGTCCCTCATACACCTCGAGGTCCATATCGAACGCGAGGGCGGCAAGGGGAAGAAGTGAAGCCATCTGTGCTGTCGTGTAGCTGCCGAGTAACGCAACCTTGACCGTGCGCTTGGCGGGGGGCGTATGGGTTTCGCGGACTCTGGCGAGCAACGAAGCCGCTGATTGCCACGAAACGAAGTCGTCACCAAATTGCGTGACGCGCTTCAGCCAGCCTATCGCCGCCGGGCCATTACCGGAACGGTGCGAGTCGTTGGCCAGCTTGAGACACGCGGCAGCGTCGCGTCCCTCTCCGCCTATGCGCCCACCAGAAGAGGTGCGTTGCTCACTCATTGCCAAACAACCCTGGACCAGGTGCCGATGTGCGCTCCGGAGCGGTTCCGCTGTGTCTGTCATCTGGGGGCGCTTCGATAATCCGGGCCGGTGGTGCGAACACCGTCGAGTTGGGAGGAACATCCATGAGCACGACGGCGTTCGGCCCGATGCGTACATCGTCGCCAATTGTGATGGACCCCAGGATCATCGCCCCTGCCCCCACGTTGACACGATCGCCCAACCGCGGGGCGTCCTCCTCCTTGAAGTTGGATGCCGCGCCGATCGTCACCCCATGGCGAATGAGGCAATCATCTCCGATCTGCGCCGTCAGATGGATGACGATTGTGCCTTGGTGGGCGATTCTCAGCCGTCTCCCGATCGTAGCCGATCGATGAAGTTCGATGCCGTAGTGGTTCCGGACATAACGATGCACGAACCTGTACACAAACCTCGTGGCCTTTCTCAACAGCTTCACCCGGAGCGTTGTGCCCTGAATCGAGCGCTGCCACAACCCAAACCTGTACACCGCGAGCGCGCGAAAACCAGGTTGTGTCCAATCTCGTTGGTGCTGCTCCCAGTCCTCCCGGACCAATGCCACCATCTGGCCCCAACCGAGACCGGCATTGTCGAACCGGCCCATATGCCACCCCAACTCAGCTTTCTCGCACACCAACCTACCACGAAGAGTGGATTGGCGACCGGGTCAAATCACCCAGAGTGGATTGGCGACCGGGTCAAATCACCCAGAGTGGAGCCCACGACGTTGATCTCGCATGGGTAATGTCACGATCTCTCGTAGACGAAGTTGCTCTCGACGTCCGAGAAGGCGGGCAGCGAAGCGTCCGCAGGCGAAAGGATCGGGTCGTGGACCGGCCAGTCGATTGCAAGCGAGGCATCGTCCCAGATGATGCCCCCTTCATCCACGGGCGAGTACTCATAGGTGGCCTTATACCAGACGAGCGCATGCTCGGAGGTCACGCAGTAACCGTGGGCGAAGCCCTCGGGAACGTAGATCATACGACGGTTCTCCGCGGAAAGAATCTCACCCACGTGCTGCCCGTAGGTCGGTGAACCTCGCCGCAGGTCGACTCCGACGTCGAAAACCTCGCCTTGAATCACCGCAACCAGTTTCCCTTGCGACGCGGGGTTCTTCTGGTAGTGAAGACCTCGGAGAACCCCCGCCACCGAGTAGGCAAGGTTATCCTGCGCGAACCGCCAAGGAATGCCCACCCTTGAGAACTCAGAACTCTTGTAAGTCTCCATGAAGAACCCCCGCTCGTCGACGAAACGGTCCGCCTCGATCAGAACGATATCGGGGATGTCGAGCCGGCTGAACTCAAAAGACATGGAAAGGACCTCGGCTGTTCGGTTCGATGCGAGACTAGCCAATGAGCTCCCTGGGTTCGGCCGTTGAGCGATACGCCGTTCGGTCGCTCAAGCGACGGGGCCCCAAGGGTCGGGGGGCAGCATGACCGGCATCTGGTGAAACCTCGTGCAGCGGGGACAAGCGAGCAGCTCGAGCCCCCAAGGCTCGGCCCCCGGCGCAAGACCTTCCCAGGCCACCAAGGTCAACCCACAACGGTCACATCTACTCGGCCGGATGGAACTGGGGGCCGCCAAGCGGCCTCGAGCGACATAGACCGGGTCCGCCCCGGTAGCCAGGAGCGCGAGGAATCCGATGGCCACAAGGAAAGCAGCCCAGATACCGCCGGCAGGCGTAATGCTCGGACCCGTGAACGGCAGAGAGTCGGGGGATGTTGTCGAAGTTGAAGAAACGGAACTGACGGAGGTCGACGTAGTTGAACCGGGAGGAATCGAAGTCGTACTCGTAGAGGAGCTAGGGGACACCGCCTGGCGGATCAACCCGGCATCACGAGTGAGGTCGGTGACGCCCGGCCCGAGGAAGAAAGGTGCTGTACCGCTTGAAGCCGCAACCACGTCGCTGTCAATGCGATCATCGGCACCTTGATCCGCCGGGCTGAACCCGAAGCCAGACGGTGGAATGAAGACAACCAAGTACCCTCCCTCGGGTACGTGCCCGAAGAGGTACCGACCCGACCCATCCGTCCTTGTGGCCTCGACCACGGCCTTGCTGCCCGAATCGCGCAGTTCGACCTCGACCGCCGGGACTCCGGGCTCGTCTTCGTCCTGAATGCCATCTCCGTCAAGGTCTTCCCAAACCAAGTCCCCGATTTCGCCGAGGAGTCCGACGACAGATCGGTTCGTGAATGCGCAAGTCACAGTCTCCCCGGGATGCACCACAAAAGTCGCGGTGGCCGTGCCAACATCGACCCGGCTTTCGGAATTGTCACAATCGATGCTGTCCAAAACCCAATCGGGACGAACCAATTCCTTCACCTGATGGCTGCCGGGAGAGACAACCTGAACGGCAGATTCCCCGTCCATGAGATCTGCCTTCAGCGCTCCCTCGAAGGAGAACACGTGATCGGAAGACCCGGTCTCCACAATCTTGGATACTACGATTCTGCCTTCCTCAGGCACCACCCGCCGGAAGGCGGCACACAACGGAGCAATCGAATTCGGATTGTCTTCGGGATCCGGGTAGAAAGCGTGGCGGGCAATCAGCGCCGACAACTCCGGTAGTGCGACACCGCTGGCAACCACGGCCGTGATCGTTTCCTGGTCCGAGGGCAGGTCAGGCGTGGCTTCAGACGTGAATACCACAATTCCGGCATCGAGGCCCTGAAGAGCCCATTGCTCGTGAGGTTGCACCTGATCCACCTTGATGAAGTGCGCATCGTACGAGGCGAGGATGATGTCGTAGGTGCCGGCAGGGATGTCAACGTCGACCGGTCCGAAAAATGAAGCAGCTTCACCTCGATTGGCCAGGAGCAGATCCTCGCTCAGAGGCACGACCACGTCACCGGTCAGGGGACACGACGGGCTTGGAACGGTCTTTAAGTCGAGATTCGGGAACCAGAAACCCACAACCATCGCAGCGACGACAGACAACTCACCCAGCATCCGCCACACGCGAACTCCCAGCTCTGCGCCTACCCAGAAACTGAGCATAGATCGGCCGTGCAGGGCTATGAGGCCGCCCCAATCATTTTTTTCCCACTCTGCACTGGATATTGACCCAGAGTGTAAGTAGTATTACGCTCAGTAGTTGCAGCGGACGAAGCACAAGAAAAATCGGTATGCTGCAAGCACTTATCCGAACGAGGGCAACGGGAGGTACTGATGGACGGCGAAGGCCAGGAGCGCTCCACGGAACGGGACACGGGCATCACACGACGCCAGGTCATCCGCAAGGCGGCCGTTGTCGGTGGATCTCTCGTCTGGGCGGCCCCCGTTGTCCAAGCGGTCACTATGCGGCCGGCCTTCGCCCAGGCAACGAGTCCGGGTGCGCAGCCCCAACCTGACGTCGACGACAAGACAGAGCCTGGTGCTGGGCCAGACACCGTTGGCGGGTCGCAGCCAGGTACCCAGCCGCAAGTGGGTCCGCAGGTATTGGAGAACCAACCAGGAACCGTGGTCAAGCCCCTGCAGATAAGTCAGCCAACCCCCACCGAGACGCAGCAGCAGGTCGTTGTCGCTGCTTTGCAGGAGGCACAGGAGACACTTCCTAAGACCGGAATTGAGGCGCTCGAGTTGGGCGCCGTGGGTGCGGGCCTAATTGCAGCCGGATGGACCGCCGTCGAGGCTGCGAAGCACGCTGGTCCGGGCCAACATCGCGCGACGACGCCAACGGAGGATGTCGAGCCGGCCGGCTGACCTCGACCTCCGACCGGTTCTCGTGGCCACAGCTAGCGGGGGTAGGCTTGGCTAAGTCGCCGAGTCAAGGGTCAATTCGCCCCAGCTCCCGTACCAAAGCATCAGGATGACGCCAATTATCACCGCGGCGAGAATCACCATCGCTATCACAGTGCGGACGATGTTCCAAGACGCCTTTCTGGCGGTCCCAAGCACATCGGTTTGGCGAGGGTCGCGGTGTTTCCCAGCCACAGGATCAGACCTCGGGGAAGCTCGACAGTTGCCGGATGCCGATAATACCACTATTAGTGGGATAGAATACCACTCTTTGGGGACCTATCGAACAGACTCCACAGGCACTAGTCACGTCGGATACTCATCTGGGCGTATCGAGTCGACCTCTCGCTGCTTACCATCCTCCCTCATGGGTGAGCCACCCGCTACCGAGCCGACGCAGTGACTCGCATCTACCTGTCGCCACCGCACCTGGGAACCCATGAGCGCGACCTACTCATCGAGGCACTCGACTCGGGCTGGATCGCACCCCTCGGACCCCAATTAGATGCGTTTGAAGCTGAGTTTGCAGCCTCGATCGAGGCGGATCACGCGGTCGGCGTAGTAAGCGGCACCGCTGCCCTACACCTGGCGTTACTGGTGCTCGGAGTCGGAGCGGGGGATGATGTCTTAGTCCCCACCATGACCTTCGCGGCAACGGCCAACGCCGTGACCTACGTTGGGGCCAGGCCCTGCTTCATTGATAGTGAGCCATCGAGCTGGAACGTCGACCCCGAACTCCTCGATCTCGAGCTTTCGGAACGTGCGGCTCGAGACGCCCTCCCGAAAGCAGCGATCATCGTCGACCTGTATGGCCAATGCGCCGACTACAACCGCATCGTCCCGCTCTTCCACAAGTATGGAATCCCCATCATTGAGGATGCCGCGGAGGCTCTTGGGGCGAAATACGACGACCGCCCTGCTGGGAGCTTTGGGGCAATCAGCATCTTCTCGTTCAACGGGAACAAGATCATCACCACCTCCGGCGGCGGGATGCTCGTGTCGCCCAACCGGGAGTGGGTGGAGCGAGCTCGCTACCTAGCTACCCAAGCCCGGGATCCTGCGCCTCACTATCAACACTCACAGATCGGCTACAACTACCGGCTCAGCAACTTGCTGGCGGCGGTCGGCCGGGGTCAGCTTCTGCGACTCCCCGAGCGCGTAGAAGCACGCCGGGCTACCAACCGTTTCTACCGCCAGGCTTTGGCTGGAGTGTCGGGAATCCAGTTCATGCCAGAGATCGACGGTGGCCGAAGCACCTTCTGGCTCACGTGCATTCTCATCGATGAGCAGGAGACCGGAGTCACTCCCGACGACATCCGCCAACACCTCGAGTCGCTCGACATCGAATCTCGGCCTGTGTGGAAGCCAATGCACCTTCAGCCCGTCTTTCACGGCAACCCCATGCGTGAAGGAGCAGTCGCCGAAGACTTGTTCAAACGTGGCCTGTGCCTTCCCAGTGGTTCCAGCCTCTCCGAACCGGACAAGGAGCGGATCGTTGCAGAGCTCGTTGCCCTCCTCAGCGAGCAACGAACGGTTAGCGATCGTAGGATTCCCGGCGGGACGCTTCCGACAGCGGGATCAGGTACTGGAAAGGATCGTTAACGATTCTCGAGCGAGCATCGGCCAGCGTCCGCTCTCCCGCGTAGCTTATGGCGGAACGAAGGTGCCCGCGAATCCGGTGGAGGATATCAACCACGCTTCCGCGAAACGGAATTTGGATTTCCTGGCCCTCTGCGGGAGTAGCCAGAGCTTCGTCGATGTCTTCCTCGTCACTGCTGTAGAGGGCTCCAAGCACTGCCTGCGGGGAGGTCATCCCCCGGTAGATCTTCTTCCGGTCGCCGGTGGCCGGGTCGACGATCACGGTCCCGGGCGACTCGGCGGTTCCCGAAAGAGCGCTCCCCATCATGACCGTGGAGGCTCCACACGCCAGAGCCAGGAAGATGTCCTTGTCCTGGCGGATACCACCATCGGCGATGATCGGCACCTCCCCTCCAACGGCACACCAGGTTTCGCGAATCGCCTGCAGTTGGGGCACGCCGGCTGCCGTCTCGAGACGGGTCCGGCACCCGCGGCCCGGCCCGATACCTACCTTGATGGCGTCGGCGCCGAGGTCTTTCAGGAAGATCGCAGCCTGTGCGGTGCCGGCGTTGCCGCAGATCACCTCCACGTCGCTAAAGCGGTTCCGAAACTCCTTCATCCCTTGTTCCATGACTTCAGAATGGCCGTGGGCGATGTCAATGAGCAGCACGTCCACCCCCGCCTCGACGAGTGCCTCGGCCCGATCGAGGAAGTCGCCGCGCGCCCCGATGGCTGCTCCCACTCGCAATCGGCCCTTGCCGTCTTTGCTCACATGAGGACGTTGCTGGTGGAGGATGATGTCCTTCTTGGTGATGAGACCGTGGATCCTCCCTGCGTTATCGATAAGCGGCAGTTTCTCGATCCGGTTTTGGAAGAGGATTCGCTCCGCTTGTTCCAGGCTGACGTCTGGTGATCCCGTCTTGAGTCGCTCTGCCGGAGTCATGAACTCGTCAACGGTGCGCCTCTCGTCGTTGGGGAACCACGGAATGTCCCGGGCCGAGAGGAGACCGGCGAGGACCCCGCTACCGGCTTTCTCCTCGATAAGCACGCTCGTGTTGTGCAGGCGGATGATCTCGCGAGCTTCGGCCAGGGTGGCACTGCGCGGAAGGGAGAAAGGCTGCTCCACGACATAACCGTGGCTGCGCTTGACGCGGCGCACTTCATCAGCCTGTGCTTCGATGTTCATCGCCCGGTGGACGAAGCCGATGCCCCCCTCCAACGCCATCGTCTTCGCCATAGTTCCCCCGGTGACGCTATCCATGTTGGCTGAGATCACCGGCAGTTCGATGCTGAGATGCCGGGTGAGGGGAGACGTCAGGGGCACCTCCCGGCGGGAGCGGGCCACCCCTCTCTGGGGCCGAAACAGGAAGTCGTCGAACGTCTTGCCTACGAACTCCGGTTCGAGCCCGGCCACTATGACACCCCCGGTGCATCAGTTACCCCGATGCTACCGGCTCCCCTCACGCCGTCGCTTCGTCGGTGGGGGAGAGCTGGCCGTCGAGCTCAGCTTGTTGAGCAGATCCCAACAGGAGCTCGGCGCAGGGGCTCGCCCACAACAGGTCGCCGCAACCAGCCCAATCCCGGGCGATCCCGTCACATGTCGTCGATCGGTTTACCGAGATCAACGTCCGGCAGTATGCGCTCGAGTAGACGCTGAAGTTGCTCGGCTGTTGCCTCGTCGACTGTCGTGCCCGGGTGCCGCACGCGATTGCTCGCTATCAATCCCCTCAGCCGATAGATCTCTTTGCGGATAGCTAGTCCGGGCTGTTGCTCGAACACGATCAGAGGTAGGAAACGATCATTGATCGCCCGGGCGTCATCGAGACGCCCCTGCCGCTTCGCCTCGACCATCGCACGCAGCACCTCGGGGAAAGCAAAACCGGTCATGAAACCGTCGGCACCACTCTCCAGGTCGAAGATTCCGTACAGGGCTCCCAGCCCTTGCAGAATGGTGACCCGGCGCCTGCTCATTCCGGCAACGAGGGCCGCGACCTTCGGGGGTGTAGGAGGGTGCTCCTCCTTGATGCAGCGGACTGAGGGGAGTTCGTTCACCAACCGCAGAAGCAGCGGCACCGACATGAAGGTCTGGGTTGACGCCGGATGATCCTGAACCACGATGGGAATATCGGTACCGGCCGCGATGCGCGAGTAGTACTCAAAGATCTTGTCCTCGCTTGGTGAAGGCTCTCGCGAAGGAGCGATCATGACGCCGGCCGCGCCGAGCTCGGCGGCCCGCCGACTCAGCTCGATACACGCTTTAGTGCCGGAGTGGCTGGTCCCGACGATGACGGGGATACGACCCGCGGCCGCCTCCACTGCGGTGGCTATGACGTGCTCTCTCTCCGCATCAGTAAGGCGGTTGACCTCGCCGAGAACGCCAAGCACGGTCACACCATCCATACCTGCCCCGACCATGAAGCGGACCACTCGGTCAAGAGAGTCCAGGTCCAAAGATTCGTCGGCCGCGAAGGGCGTGACCAGTATCGGAAACACCCCCTTGAATTCAATATCGCCCATGCCTCACTTCCTCTGCGGGGAGTGTAGTTGAGCCCCATCACCGCCCCGACCCGTTCAAGCGACGCGTCGCGTTACTACGGGTAGGGTGATCGAAACACCGCCCGGGGAGCACCCCAACGCCGACTGAGCCGCCCTCTGACCGCCTGGACCGGCCCCACCCGGGTCCGTGGCGCGGCGCGGAGCGCCGATGATCCATCATGAGACGGCCAGAGGGCTCGCCCAATCGATCCGACTCGGCGAGCGGACCAGCCTCGAGGTCGTAGAACACTTTCTCACCCGCGCCAAGTCCTCCGCCCTCAACGCTTTCACGCTGATCGATGAGGAGGGAGCACTCCAAGCTGCGCGCAGAATCGACGCGTCCAGATCGGATGGTTCCGACCCCGGGCCATTGGCCGGCGTGCCGATAGCCGTCAAAGATCTCATCAACCAAAAGGGCCTCACCACCAAGGCGGGTTCCTCGTTCTACCGCAAGATTCCCGACCGCTCGGCAACCGTCGTCAGTCGTCTCGAGCAGGCGGGTGCCGTGATCATTGGCCGGACGGGACTGCATGAATTCGCCTTCGGGTTCACCAGTGAGAACCACTGGTTCGGGCCGGTGCGAAATCCCTGGGACGACCAGACGTCACCAGGAGGATCTTCGGGTGGCTCGGCGGTGGCGACGGCGGCCGGCCTATCGGCCGCGGCGCTGGGCACCGACACGGGTGGATCGGTGCGGGGGCCGGCGGCGCTGTGCGGGGTGGTCGGACTCAAACCCACTCATGGGCGGGTCCCGTGCACCGGCGTGTTCCCCCTTGCGCCGTCGCTGGACACTGTTGGCCCGATCGCCCGTTCGGTGGCCGACACCGCCCTGCTCTATCAGGTAATCGCCGGTTTCGACCCCGCCGATCCGTGGTCGGAACGGCGGCCGGTACGGGCACCGGGCCCGGCTGCGGAGCCTGCCCGGCTCCGGATCGGCATACCCCGGCTCTGGGTGAGGAAGGGACCAGTACAGAAGGTGATACGGGATGCGTTCTGGTCGGCGGTTGATCGCCTCGACAACGCCGGCGCCCGGATTGAGGAGTTCGCATCCGACCACCTCGAGCCTGCCCCAGAGCTCGGCCCGTCGGTCGGAGCGGAGGTAGCCGCGGTGCACAGGGAATTCCGGGCTAATCCGGAGCATCAATATGGGCCCATCGTCGAATCTCGCATGCAAATTGCCGAGGCGGTCACTCTGGACGAATACGTGCGGGCGTTGGAGTGGAGAGCTCGCCTCCGGCAGGCCTTCACCGGAGCCTTCGAAGCATACGATTTGCTGATCACGCCCGCGGTCGGCGCGCTCGCGAAGACCATCGGCACGGACAAGATCGACATCGACGGGGAACCTCACCACTATAGGGTCGTTCTCTCTTGGTTCTCGGCTCTGGTGAACCACGCTGGTCTGCCAGCCCTGGTCCTGCCGCTCCAACCGTCGCAGTCCGGTCCGCCCCCGGCGATTCAGATCATCACACCTTGGTGGGAGGAGCACGCGCTGTTGGAAGCGGGTCTCATGATGGAGCGGACGGGGCTGTCGACCGTCGTTGCTCCGCCCGGTTTTTGAGAGCAACCGCATCGGTAGACTCACGCGCAAAGGAGATGGGCAAATGGGCCGAGCTGCTCATATCGTGTGCGGATATGTCCGGACGCCCGAGGGAGAGGCCGCCCTCGACGAAGCGATTCGAGAAGCCCAGTTCCGTCAGGCTCACCTCACCGTGGTCCACTCCCGGCCGACACTGGACGATCGTCCCGCCGACGACACGGGTTTTGTCGAGCATGAGCTGATCGAGCCGGCCGTTCGCGTTGAATCGATCGAGCCCGGGGAAGCGAACTTCTACGAAGAAGAACTGGCCTGGCTCGATCGCGTTCTCGGCAGCCGGGGCGTGGCGCACACCATGCGAGAAGTCCCAACCGGGCACTCCGCCGCCGAGGACATCCTCCGCATCGCTAAGGCCGAGGAGGCGGACCTGATCGTCATCGGCATCCGCCATCGGTCGCGTCTCGGGAAGCTGCTGCTTGGCAGCGACGCGCAGACCATATTGCTCGAAGCGCCTTGTTCGGTGCTTGCCGCCCGGCCGAGCTAGACGGATCGGTTGCTAGTTGTATTGGGGCAAGACGCGGACCTGATATCCATGTCGGATGGTCCGGCCTAACACCGGGTCTTCCATCTCGAAATCGAACGCGTCGCCGAAGGCCAGGCCGGTCAAGGTCGCCGGAGTACCCGAGAAGAGGACGAAACTCTCCGTAGTCAACCCGTCGTCTTCCGGCAGCTGATCCAGCAGCTCCTCGACGTTCAGGATGGTACCGAGAGCGGCTTGCTGATAAAGGGTCCGGGTTCTGGCAACCGAACTCCAAGCGCGGACCATGATCTCGTTCCAGTGACCCTGGACCTCATCGTATGGCCACATTACGGGTGCCACGACCTTCGCGTACATCTGCTTGGATGCCGGGATCGAGTACCTCTCGAATCCACGATCTGTGTGGTCGCTGCCGACTCCGATGTACATCAGGTCTTCGTCCTTGAGAACGACGTACTCCACCTCGCCCGAGGACTCCCAGCTCACCACTTCAACACCATCCGAGGTCGTCACCAGGTATGGAGAGAAGTTCATATAGATGGGGATCCTTTTTGGCGGGGGGACTCCGAGTTCGGCCAGCTCATCGATGTGCTCCTGGAGCGCGACCGGATCCCGACCAACCCAGCCCGCGCAGATCAGTCGGCGGACCGGGAACACCAGGTCCCGAGACGCGTCGACCGACTCGACGGTGATCTTCAACTGTGTCATCACCCCTCCCCTTCGGGCTCCCCCATGCTGCAAATGCCTTCTCCCGGCCCGACTATATGGACATTCCCCCATCGATCATCTGTACGGTCCCGGTGACGTAACCGGACTCATCCGAGCCGAGATATACGGCCAGCGCCGCGACTTCCTCGGGTCGTCCAAAGCGACCGATCGGCTGACGCGACAGGATGGCCTCTCGAGTCGCCGCGGGGTCGGGGGAAGATGAGATCCGCTCGGCCAGGGACGGGGTCTCGATGGTGGCCGCGCCAATGGCGTTGCACCTAATGCCATCGCCGATGAAATCGGCCGCCACCGATTTAGTGAGGCCGATGACCGCCGCTTTTGATGCGCCGTATGCAAAACGCCGGGCTACGCCTCTCAGGCTGGAGACCACCGAAGCCATATTGACTATGCTGCCGCGCCCCGCCGCGAGCATCCCCGGCAGGAACGCTTGGATGCTGAGAAAAGTGGACTTGGCGTTGAGGTCCATGGCGAGGTCCCAATCCTCCACCGTGCATTCGAGAACCGACCCGTCGTGAACGTAGCCGGCACAGTTGAACAACACGTCGATCGGACCTGTCTCGGCAGCCAGCGCCCCTACGGCCGGCCCGTTAGTGACATCCACCGATCTCGTGAGGATTTCCGGGCATTCGGACTTCAAGGAAGCCAGAGTCGCCGCGTTGATATCCGCAGCCCACACCGAGGCGCCTTCATCGACGAAGGCCAATGCGGTTGCCCGGCCGATACCCTGGCCGGCGCCGGTGATCACCGCCGATTTGCCCAGCAACCTTCCGCTCACGCATCCTCCCCCAACCGGCTATCGGTCACCGGATACCCGGTGGCAAGCCGCAGAACTGGTCCGACCTGGTTACCTTACGCCTCCCCGCACCACCCCGGCCGCCGGCGACGACAACTAGGTCGGCTGGGGGACGGCTTCGTAGCGACGCAGCGCGGGATTGCGAAGGGCGACCAAGCCGACCACCACCAACGCTCCCACGCCACCGCTCACCACCGCAAAAGTGGGGGAGGTGAGCGCAGCCACAAATCCTGATTCGGCCAGCCCCAGCTGGTTGGACGCCCCGATGAAGACCATGCTCACGGAACTGACCCGGCCCCGCAGATGGTCAGGAGTCGAAAGCTGGACGGCGGTGTTCCGGGTGACCACACTCACGAAATCGGCCATTCCGGCCACCATATAGGCGGCCATCGACAAGTAGAACGAACGGGAGAGCCCAAAGACGATCGTAGCGACCGCGAATAGGCCGATGCCGATGAGCAGCGCCCGCCCGGTCCGCTTGAACGGGGGGATGACGATCAGCACCACCGCCATGATCGCCGCCCCGATCTCCAGGCCCGATGACAGGAGACCGTAGCCGCGCGCCCCGACTCCGAGGATGTCGGTGGCGTAGACAGGCAGCAGCGCAACTGCTCCCCCGAATAGCACCGCGAACATGTCCAGGATCATGGACCCGAGCACGACCCGCTCCCTGCGAACGAAGGACAGGCCGTCACGAATGGACTGCAGGCTGACGGCGCGTCTTTCTCCCGAGGCGAAAGCTGGTCGCACCAGCGAAAGAGCTGCGAGCGAGACCACCAGCAGGGCGACGTGCAACGCATAGGGTGCCCAGACACCCCGGGCGTCGATGAGAAAGCCCACGATCACCGGACCGGTCATCAATGCGAACATGTGAACGGCCCCGTTGACCGTCACCGCCCGGGGAAACGCCTCGCGAGGGACCAATTGGGGAAGCAAAGAATGCCGGGCCGGCTGTTCAAAAGCAGACGAACCGGCAATCAGAATCACCATCAGATAGATCAGAGGTAGGCCGATGGCTCCTTGCAGGGTGAACCAGGCCAGGACTCCGGTACCCAGGGCGGGAACCGTCTGCGCCACCATGGCAACCTTTCGCCTTTCCAGTGAATCGGCCACGGCCCCGGCCACCAGGCTCACCAGCAACGCCGGGACAAACTGGGCGATTCCGATGAGGCCGAGGTGAAACGTGGAGCCGGAGATCTCGTATACCTGCCAGGCGATCGTGGCCCGAGCCAGGGTGAACGCCACAGACGCAAAGAACCGGCTGACCAGGTAGGGGGTCAGGCTCCGATAGCGAAGTAACGAGAGAAGGCTGGAGGGCACGATCCCCGAGTATATGGTCGCCGGCCCACCACGGTGCGGTCAGCCGGATCCTCACGTGGACAGACCACCGCCCCGGGGAGAACAACCGCGGACCGCAAGGACCCGGCGGGCTCGATCGCTAGAGCGCCCGGGTTTCCCCACCGTCCACGAGCAGCGACACTCCCGTGATGTGACCCGCCTGTTGGGATGCCAGAAAAGCGGCCACGGCGGCCTGTTCCTCAGGAGTCGCCAATCGTCCTCGCGGAATCCGCCCGGCGGCGACTGCCAACTCCTCGTCCGTAGTCACACCCTTCTTCTCAGCGCGGGCGCCTGCGAGTTGCACAGCCCGATCGGTCATGGTTGGACCGGGCCCGATGTTGTTCACAGTGATCCCATGGATCGCTACCTCCCCGGCCAGGGTCTTGGCCATACCGGCGACCGCCAGCCGGACCGCGTTGGAGAGCATGAGGTTGGGGATGGGTTCCTTGAGGGCCCGCGAGGCGAAGTTCACGATCCGCCCCCAACCGGCCTTCTTCATATCCGGAAGGACCTGACGAATCATCCGAACGGCACTGAGGAAGGTCAATTCAAATGCATGGAGCCACAGGTCATCAGTAGCGGTTTCGAAAGTTCCGGGTGGAGGACCTCCTGAGTTCGTCACCAGGATGTCGACCGATCCCAGCTGCGATTGCACATCGGCCACGAGTTGGTCGATAGCAGCATCATCCTTGAGGTCCACCGTGAAGGCTGCCGCACGCGTCCCTGCGCCTGCGCCGACCACTTTCTCCAGCGGACCCTGATGAACTTCGGGGTTGACATCGCATATCGCCACGTCACAGCCCTCCATTGCCAAGCGCTCGGCGGTGGCGAGTCCGAGACCCCCTGCGGCCGCTCCTACCAAAGCGGTCTTTCCCCGTATTCCTAGATCCATCTATTGCCTCCAATCGGCCGGCGAACGCCGGGGCATCGCTCCCACATTGCGATCATGCCTCGCCACGAGCCTTGTAGTCGTCAAATAGCTTCCGGGTCGCCTCATTGAACGGGTAGTACTTCCCGGGAGATCCCGGGTTCCGTTCCAGTTCCTTCTTGATCACTTGCTCAATCGCTTCGCGCTCCGCAGCAACCTCGAGGACTTTTTCTGCCACGGCAGCCGGAACCACCACCACGCCGTCATCGTCTCCGACGACGACGTCTCCCGGCCGGACCGCTACCCCGCCGCAGGTGATGATCTCGTTCACGGCCCACGGTTGCATGACTCCCGGCCCCTGCTTGGCCGTACTCGAATGGGCGAAGACCGGGAATCCATATTCGCGAAGTTGGTCGGTATCGCGCACCGAACCGTCGGTCACCACCCCGGCAGCCTTCCTCTGCATGAGCCGGAAGAACTTGATGTCGCCGCCGATGGACTCCCACGGACCGACTGATGATGCCACGAGAACCTCAGTGGGGCCGCACAGTTCGAACGCTTGATACTCCGGTGAGCCCTCTGCCTTGGGTTTGTCGGCCAAGATGTCGGGTCGGTGTGGAACAAAGCGGAGGGTCACTGCCCGGCCGACCATCTTCCTGCCTGGAAAGAGAGAGCGAGCGCCCTGGATCATCGACTGCGGCCAGTCGTTGACCCAGAGTCCGTCGATGAGGGTCTGCGTGGGCAACTCGCCGAGCCCGGCGAGAAGTTCGTCCGATACCGGTGTCATGGATGGCCTCCTTGTCCGGCGTCGGTCGGACGCCGCCATTTGTTCGCCCGCTCAGAGTACCCAACCAACCGTCGGCGGATCGCATGCGGGATAAGGTGGCAAGAATGCCGTCATCATCCTCGGCCTCGACTGACGTCGCGAGCAGCGAAAACTGCTCGACTAGGATCCGGTCACCTGCATCCGACGAGAGAGGCGAGAGCATGGCCAAGGGCGCCGAGATCATGGTGGATTACCTGGTCCAGGAGGGAGTCCCGTACCTCTTCGGGGTATGCGGGCATGGCATCATCGGTTTCCTGGACGCGGCCTTCGATCGCCGGGACGAGATCGAGACGATCACGACGCACGACGAGCGAGTTGCCGGTTTCATGGCCGATGCCTACTTCCGCGTGGCCGGCGAGCCTGCGGCCACCTACACGTCCTGTGGGCCGGGCTCGCTCAACCTGGCCATGGCCCTCGCCAACGCGTTCATGGATTCATCCGCCGTATTCGCCATCACGGGAAACGTGCCGACCCAGCAGTTCAATAAGGGCCCCTTTCAGGAGACCGGCCGGTATTACCAGGGCGACTTCCCGGCGGTGATCCGCCACTACGTGAAAAGGAGCTATCAAGCGGCGCGGCCCGA